>Ga0111538_10000072_pt1 | contig 108690 bp, 127 predicted proteins | sample SoiMethybrSBSTD1_FD_79669 | JGI IMG/M metagenome (GOLD analysis project Ga0111538, IMG submission 79669) | Bulk soil microbial communities from a Populus tree surrounding site in Tennessee, USA - Soil MetaG P. TD hybrid SBSTD1 (version 2)... | ecosystem: Environmental > Terrestrial > Soil >... | reverse complement strand
GTACGAGGTGCGGGATGTCCTGCCCGAGACGTGGCGGCAGGACGTTGCCGGCGATGGCTTCAGTGTCCTGGACTTCTGCGAGTCGTGCTTCCGTGATCTGGACAAACTGGAGCAGGAGGGCTGAGCGATGGACTGGGGAGAACGGTGTGCGTGGCTCCAGCAGCAGGTTGCCGACCGTGACCGCTGGATCGCAATCGACAGGTCGATCATCGCCCAGCGTGACGCCAGGATTGCTGAGTTAGCAGCCGAGAACGAGCGCCTCTCGGCCTGGGTCATCCGGGCTTACCCCTTCATCCAGGCGGCACCCTGCCGCTGCGGCGCTGCCGACGAGTGCACCGCTCACTCCCTGATCTTCGAGTATCAACAGGCGCTCGGCTGAGCCGGACATATTCACGCATAGGTCGGCCGCTTCCTGGAGGAGACGATGCCCCAGCGACGGACTGAGTGGGCGCATCCTGCGATCCACCCCGACCCTCACCCCGTGTATCACTGGGTCACGTTTGAGCCCGGCCCAACGACGAGACAGGAGGCCACGGCGGCGTGCGGATTGACGGGACGCTACTACCCGAAGATCGGCATCCGCACCAACGACGAGCACTGCCGTGCGTGCATTGACGCCTGCGCCGCCGCATGGTGACAACCCTATGCAGACGATAGGCCGGGGAGAAGGAGGTGCCCATGGGCGAGCCGATCGCGTTCATGCTGAGCCTGGGGACTGAGATCAACGGTGTCCAGACCGATCGCGTGTTCCACTGGATCGACAAGACGGAGTGGGGCCGTGGCCCGTGGGACGACGAGCCCGACAAGGTCCAGTGGGTCGATCGCTCGACCCTGCTTGACTGCCTCGTGGTCCGCCACTCGGAGTACGGGCATTTTTGCTTTTACGTGGGGGTGCCGGAGGGGCACCCCTGCTACGGTGTCGATCACGACAACCTGCCGAGCCTGGACGCCCACGGCGGCGTCACCTACGCGGCACCCTGCCAGGAGAACACGGACGACCCGGAGCTCATCGAGGTGCTGGGGGTCTGCCACGTCGCCCAGCCCGGGCGCCCCGAGAAGGTATGGTGGATCGGCGGCGATTGCGCCCACGCCTGGGACGTCCAGCCGGCCCGACGGCACCTGTTCGAGCAGCTTGGCATCCCGTCCAAGGTGCTCGACAGGCTGGAGTCGACCGACCCCTGGCGGGTCTACCGCGACGTCGGCTACGTGATGGGCGAGGCCAAGAAGCTGGCGCTCCAGCTTCTGGAACTGGAAGCCGAGGCATGACCCGCTGCGCGCATGACCCCCGCCAGTACCTGGGGATGCCGCTCGGCCAGTACCACTGTCCTGGCGACGCCCGCGCTGCGTGCGGCTGCATGGTGATCGCCGGGCTGGAGCATGGGCCCTGCGACCCTGAGTGCGAGCAGTTCGACGAGGCCGATCGGGCCGCCTGGGCGCGGATGGAGCAGAGCCTGGACTCACTGGAGGGAAGCCGTGGCGCGACAGAAGACAGCACGACAGAAGAAACGCCGAGAGGCTGAGGTCGACGGGTTCGAGCTCGGGCTCGATTTCGCCTGGGACCAGTTCAAGCAGGCGCTGGAGCTCGGGATCGCCAACGGCAAGCTGGCCGAGCACGCCGGCGTTGCGCACGCCGAGGCGCTGGCTCTGCTGCTCAAGGAGAACCCGGACATCGCGCGCTCGCTGTTCCAGTCCGGCTTCTTCGGCGCGCTCGCGATCATGCAGCAGACCGCGCAGATCATGTCGGCCGTCATCCCGCACGACTGCGACGAGCCGGGACATGCCCACGGCGCGGCCCAGACATCCAGGATCGGGCGGGCCTGAGGATGAACCTGACCAGCCTCTTCCTGGGCCTCGGTGGCGGGCTGCTCTGCGGCTACGGCATCTCCCGCGCCGTCCACGAGCACGCGGACGGCTGGCCATTCGCCTTGCTCGGCGTGGTCCTGATCGCGCTGGGCCTCACACACGGACAGTGGGGGGTCTGATGGACGAGGCCGCGTTCCAACGCGCGTATCACGAGTACGGCACCCTCGATCGAGCCGAGGCCGAGCGCGAGGCTCAGGCGGTCACCCTGTCGGACGGGTCCCACCCGGCCGTGGTCGCGCTGCCGTTCGGGGACCAGATCCACTATTGCTTGATGCTGCCGCAGGCGGCGGCGCTCCTGCGCGGGCTGTTCCCCGCGCTGCCCAAGGAGCCGACGGCATGACGGTCGTTCAGAGTTGTGATCACCATGACGAATCTGGAAGCATCCCGGACAACAGGTCACGGGTGCGGATGCTGGTGCAGCTTCGAGCAGCCACGGCGCTCGGGGATGCTCTGGCCACCCTGTTCCACGACGTCCGCTACAACACCCACCAGGGCAAGCCAGTCGCCTACGTCCCGATCGAGGCCGCGATCCCACTGATGCAGGCGTGGCTTCAGTGGCTCCAGGTGGCCCCGAGTGGCGACGACTGGGCGCCGGCCCAGGTCCCGCCGGCCGAGATCACGATCCCGAACATCCCGGACCCGCCAGCAGACGATCCTGGTGACCCGCCCGTGGGTAGCCCGGAGTAACCACCCGAAGGAGACCCTGATGCCGTACGTGCCAACCCGCAAGAAGTACCAGCGCCTCGTCGAGGCGTACAAGATGATGGCCGAGCTCAAGTACCGCCCGTCCGCGCCCGGCGACGGCCTCGGCAGCATCACGGTGCCGTACCAGGAGCTCGACCTCGACCAGGAGGCCCACGACTACGTCATGCGGTTCGTGGCGGAGGAGGATCGCGGCAGCTACGCCTGCGGCTCGACCGACTTCTCGTTCTGCCGGGCCGCCATCCTGGCGCTCGAAGCGTTTCGGATCATGAACAGCGGCTGGCTGGTCGCGTACGAGGACCCGGGCGCACCAGAGACGATCTCGCCGTCGGGCGCCGCGCTCGTGCCCAACCTGTTGCGCCGAGCGGCCGACGAGTACGAGCAGGTGATCCGAGACCACCAGTCCAAGCAGTAACACCCCCAGAGGAGACCCCATGCCGTTCACAGGTGGAGGAGACCCACTCCCGACCCAGCTTGGCTGCCGCTACTGCGCCTTCGTGACCGAGAAGCGGATGACCCACCTGCGCGCCCGCTACGACCTCGGGCGCCACGTCGAGGAGGCCCACCCCGACAAGTACCACGACGTCCTGGCCCGCGCCGGCCAGACGCCCGAGACGGATCCGCCCCTCACCCCCAAGCGGAGGCCACGCGTGCCGATCATCGCCGCCGTCCCACGCCACCCGCTGACCCCCGAGGAGCTCCCGCTGATCCGCGCCTGGGCGCAGTCCCGCGCCGCCTTCCGCCCCGACGCCGACCCCCCGGATGGCATCCCCGAGATCAACGGCGGCTACTCGTACGGGGGCCGCTTCCTCAGTCTCGACGAGCTCGTCGAGAAGTGGCGCTCGCTGGGCCGCCCCGAGCCGCGCGTCAAGCGGACCCGCCCGCAGACGTCGCCTCGGTATCGTGGCAAGCCGGGCGGCATCGGCGCAGCCCGTGGCGCCCGCCGCCGGATCGAGGGGGTCTGAGGTGCCACTGTTCTGGCTGTCGTTCGCATCAGACCAGGGCTTCCTGGGCGTCGCCCTGGTCGAGGTCCCCGGCCCAGAGCCGACCGACGAGGACGGCCGACGCTCAGCGCTCATCGCCGCGATCAAGCGGGCCCACGTCACGGGCTGCAACCCCGGCGGCGGCGTACAGAGCACGATGCTCGGCGCTGAGGCGCTCAACGCCATGAGCAACGAGCGCCGCGTCAGGCTGGCCCAGGCCCCCCGTGATACCCTCCTGAGCAAGGAAGAACTGCAACACTACGACCTGATGTGACCCAGTCTGACCGTTTCGTGACGCTGGTATTGACCGCTAGTCGGGAGTCCCGGCTACTATCAGAACAGGAGGCCCGTCCATGTCCAGTCCCGATCATCTGACCGTGCTGTCGTGCGCCCGCTGCGCCCGCTGCTGCGCTCCGACGGGGGCCCAGCCATGACGACGAAGGCCGAGGAGCGGCGCATCCGCCACTCGTTCGACAGAACGCGCGTCCGCCTGAAGGAGCGCCAGATCGAGCTTGAGGGTGCCGAGAAGAAGTTCGCCCGCGAGCGCGAGGCGGCCATGCAGGAGCGGGTCGACGCGATCGCGCTGCTCCAGCTTCTGGCCGAGGAGCTCGGCAGCGGCCCTGTCGATCCCGAGGCCAGCTTGGCCGAGACGATCGAGACCAAGCTGTGGGTGCCGATGGTGGCGCGGGTCCAGAAGCTGATTGCTGGCCCCGTAGCGGCCCCGCAGCCAGCCGCTGCGCCCGCAGCCCGCAGATCGCCCGCCGTGGCCCCAGCGCCCCCCAGGAGGCTCCAGGCGGTCCCGGACAGCGTCCACCGGGTCCTGGTGGTCGAGGCCGAGGACGCCTGGGTCGGCCGAGGCTACGCCTGCCGCTGCGTCTGCGCCTGGATCTCTAGAGTGGTGGTGACCCAGGCCGAGGCGTGGCGGCTGGCCCGTGACCACGAGGGCGGCGAGCAGGATCGCCGCGCCCAGGCAGCCCGCTGATGGGTACGCCAGACCTGCCCGAGCTCAAGCCCCCGACCGACGACCCGCTGTTGGCCACGCTGATGCAGCTTGCCCTGGCCGCCGCCTACGCCGTGGCCAAGGATGAGGAGCTCCGTGTGCCGACCCTGGTGGTGGCCGACGCCGACGGCGACATCGGTGCCTTCCAGCTTCTCACCCATGAGACCGAGCCGTCCGACATGGCCCGCGTGCTGGTCTACGCCACCAACGCCATCAAGGCAGCCGTCTGCTTCGAGTCGTGGATGGTCGAGCTCCCCGCCACGCCCGAGATGCTGGCCGCCGATGCGGACGGCCGTCCGATCCGCCCGCCGCCGCTTGAGGTGCGTCCCAGCCAGCACCCCGACCGCTTCGACACCCTGACGCTGCTCGGGGAGGTCAAGGGCGAGCCGCAGCGCTACCACTCCTGGCGGATCGACGTTGACCCGGAGTCCAGAGCCCGAACGTTCCGCCTCGATCGTTGGGAGGGCGATCGGGGGGTCAACCTGCCGTCGCGGTTCAACCCGCTCTTCGTCGACATGGCCACCGTCAGGCGGCTGGTCCGGGCGAACGCCGAGCTCCAGCGGCTGAGAGACGCCGCCTGCGCGCGGCGTAACTAGCAGGCGCAGCAGCCGGTACGCCCCGCCGTGCCGGCTGCTGCGTCACGACTGCGTCACGAGGTAGGATCCTCGGACGCCGACAGGGAGGTCACAGTCAGATGGATCTGTTCCTTGGACTCGTTCGTTCACCCGCCGTGCCCCAGGTCGAGACTGGCGCCATGATGGTCGGCCCGGACCTCGCCCGCCGCTGGCTCAACGAGTGCCAGTTCTCGGCCCAGCGCAGCCTGTACAGCCTGCGAGTTCGCCTGTACCAGAACGAGATGGCAGGCGGCCTCTGGCGGCTCTCAGAGCTCCGCTTTGCGCGCACCCCCGACGGCCACGCCTACCTCATGAATGGGTACACTCGCCTCACGGCGGTCATCCAGGGCGGGACCGAGGTACCGTTCATCGTCACCGTGGTCGACGTCGCCACGATGCAGGACGTCGCCAAAGAGTACAGCGTGATGGACGCGCACCGCGTCCGACAGACCAAGGACATGCTGCGGGGATTTGACCTGGAGGGGCAGCTTGGGTTCGGCCTCTCTGCCCAGGACACGGTCGCGCGGACGGCGCCGATCATCAGCGCCGGATTTCTATACCAACGGTATGGCCGACTGCCCAACACGATCCAGTTTCGCCTGCCGTTTCTGATGGACTGGGCCGAGCACGCGCGGGTCCTGTTCGCCGCCCTGCATACCGGCCACGAGCCAGACCCACCCGCCAAACGGTTGACCAACGCGCCGATCTTCTCGGTCGCCCTGGTGGCAGCGCGGTTCCAGCCGGAGCAGGCGGGCGCGTTCTATCGGTCGGTCGCCGCCAACGACGGCCTCAGACGCGGCCAGCCCGACTGGATCCTGCGGCAGTACCTGTCGGAGATGTCGACCTCGACGGTCCGAGACTACCCGGCGATGGAACGCAGAACGGCAGCCTGCTGGAACGCCTACTTCGAGGGGCGCGACATCTCGTTCGCACGGGCCGCGCCCACCCACCAGGGCGAGTGGGCCCCGATCAGGATCGCCGGCACCCCATACGACGGACGGAGCACCATCTTCCTGTATGGCAACGGCGCCCACATCCCGGGCTCGGAGCCCGAGGACCAGACGGCCGAGGCGATCTACGAACGAGCCACCCGGAGCGTGATGGCGCACGCCCGAGACGTCGAGGCGGTCGCCCCATAAGGGCGACCCACGCCCATGGCCCGCAGCAGCGGGTGCGGCGCGCAGCGTATGCTGCTGCGACGCGGAGAGGCCGAGCGGAGCGAGGAGAGGCTCCGCCGTTCGTGGAGGAGCCTATGGGTATCCGAGCGCGATCCTGGAAGCGCGGACGGGGCTGCGAGGCGATCGTCGAGCTTGGCCCTGGCAAGCTGTACGTGTGTGGCAAGTTTACAAGAGCGCGAGACGCCCGCTGCGACGAGCACCGCCGCCGCCGCGAGCCCGCAGAAAGAGGCCCGGCCCAACGGCGAGCCTCGTGAGAGTGAGGTGCCTTTGCGGAGAGCCACCATCATGCTGGCACTGGCGCTGGGGACTATGACGCCGAGGACGGCGGAAGCCGGCAGCTACTGTTACGCGGGGGTTGTCACAGGCTATGTGAGGACCGACCACTCCTCACGCACGTTCGATGGCACGTCGATCTACACCGACGAGGCGATCGCGGCTGCTGGCTGGGATATCCCGATCGACTCCCAGGTTGAGGTCGAGGGGTTCGGCAGCTATCGGATCGCGGATCGCGGACGGCTGGGCCCCGGCCACATCGACATCGCCGCCTGGACCCGGGGCGAGGCCCTGGCGATCACCGGCACGCGGCGGATCTGTGTCACGCCGCCGTGACGCGCGGGGGACCCGCTGATGGCTAGCCCACCACTCCTGTTGGACGGCTGCTGCGGGGCTGGCGGGGCGGCCCGTGGCTACATGGACGCTGGATTTGAGGTCTGGGGCGTCGACATCGTCCCGCAGCCCCGCTACCCCGGCGCCCGCTTCTTCCTGGCCGACGTGCGGGAGATCCTGACCGAGATCGCCTCGGGCGCGCTGCCGCGTCCAGCGGCCGTCCACGCCTCGCCGCCCTGCCAGACGTGGTCGGCCTACCGCCGCCGTGGCCAGGGGGTGGGCGAGGGCTACCCGGACCTGATCGGCCCGCTCAGAGAGACCCTGCTGGCGCTGGGCCTGCCCTACATCATCGAGAACGTGCCGAGATCTCCGCTGCGTGACCCGATCCAGTTGTGTGGATCGGCGTTCGACCTCGACGTCAGGCGGCACCGCTGGTTCGAGACAAGCTGGCCAACAGTGGCGCCGCCCTGCAACCATGCATGGCAACGGCCGCGCTTCCCCCAGGCCACCAACCGCACCAACCTCCGATCGACGGTCGAGATCGGCGTTCGCCGCATCCCGCTCAGCATCCAGCACCAAGCCATGGGCGGCCTGGACTGGATGACACGAGAGGAGCTCAGTCAGGCCGTGCCGCCGGCCTACACTCGCTACCTGGGCGCCCGACTCCAGGAGCACTTGGCTCAGAGAGGAGCACCTGATGAGTCGCCTTGATCGCCAGTTCGCCCAGATGCGGGCCCAGGCTATGGCCCACCCGCTGACCCGCGCCGACCGCTTCGTGCTGCCCGATGTCGAGCTCCCTGGTGGCATCCTTATCGGACTCAGTCTCAACAAGTGAAGTGACGCCATGCGTGGACGGCCCGTGTGGCTCGTCTCCATCAGCAGGCAATCTCCCCTCCGAGGTGGTAGGCTGGCGACGCCGCTCTGGACGTCGCAGACGATGGCTGAATCCTGGGCGTTGCTGCGACGCTGCCTGGGCCCGGCTGGAGATGCCTCCCGCGAGAGAATTTTCCGGATGAACGTCACGGTCTGCATGCATCGGGCCGTCTCGGACGAGGAGCTCGTCCAGCTTCCGGACTGGTTCCATGAGGCCCAGGCGACCGACCTTGCGGGCGGGCCCGTTGAGATCTTGTTCGAGACCGAGGACTCGGGACCCAGCACGAAGCCGTGCCACAACCCGGAGAAGATCCCGATCGACAGAACGAACCCGCTCCTGTGGTTCCCGGGCGACTGCCGGCAGTGTGAGCCGTGTCTGGCCCGAGCCGAGCACGATCGGCGGCTCGATGCGACGGGCCGTGAGCCGCTGTACATGGACGACGCGCTGGTCGCAGCGCTTGCTGGGAGCGGGCAGCATCCCCAGGAGGGCGAGCGCCTATGAGCCGTGAGGACGCAGCGATCCTGCTGCTCATCGCGGTCTTCTTCCTGGCGGCGACGTACGCCGTCACCGACGTCAAGTGGCGCAGCTTCAGACTCCGGGCTCGACAGAAGGGTGGGCAGGATGCCGACCAGACAGGACCGCGCCTGGGCCGACTACAGCGAGCGGTTCCGCGCTCGGGTGATGCCCCAGCTTCTGTCGTCGAGGGTGTTCCTGGCCCTCTACGAGCAGGGGAGTGGCGGCGCCCAGGAGGTCCAGTTCGCGACCTCGCTCGGGATGATGCTGCTCTACGAGAAGCCGATCGTCCTGGTGGCCCGGCCCGGCGTGCGGATCCCGCTGAAGCTCCGCCGGGTCGCTGACGTCGTGATCGACGAGGCCGAGCCGAGCGACCCCGAGACCCAGGAACGGCTGCTCGCCGCCTTCAAGCAGCTTGGCGTGACGTGAGCACGCGGGCGCGGCCTCCCCGGACCCCAGCCTCGGCCGAGTCGGTGCTGGAGGTGCTGGGTGGCTGCGAGTCCTGGGAGCCGTTTGTGGGTCCCACGGGCGCGCATCTCTGGCGGCTGCCGGCCTCGGGCGGCACGACCTACACCGTCAGCCGCATCTCCTGTACCTGCCCCTGGTCGACCTACAGCCAGGGCGAGCCGTGCAAACATCGCCGTGCGGTCACCATCTACCTCAGGATCGAGGCGCTCATCCTGAGGCATCAGCCGCCGCCACGGGATCCCATGACGGTCGGGTGCCCTTCGGGCGACCGTCATGGGGACCCACCACCACCCCCACCAGAGGAGACCCCCGACAGTGTCGTCTAAGCCGCACACCTACTACCCAGAGCCCTACGCGGGCGAGGCCACCGATCTGCCGATCGACCCCCAGGCCGACGTCGTGCTGGTGCATACCGAGCTCGGCGTCCCGATCTATTTCCGCCCGCTGACCGCCCAGTTCACGGCCCAGATCTCGGGCGTCGAGGGCAAGGGCTCGACCTCGGAGCTCAGATCTGCCGACTTCGCCTCGATCGTCGCCCGAGTCCGGGCCCGCGCCCTGGTGATCCCGGTCGAGGCGTGCCTGCTCTCGATCGACGAGCAGGCCGCCGACGACGAGGATCTCGTCGTGGTCATCCCCTGCACCGTCATCGAGCACCACCCCCGACGGGGCGAGCCGTTCGTGATCCGGGTCCCCGAGGAGGTCGCCCGCGCCACCACCAGCGCGCCGTACGGACGCCGTCCGTGGATCGTCCACCGGGTCCGCACCGCGACCGAGGTGTATCTCCCCACGCTGACCCAGCTTGAGCGGCTCCGTCAGGCGACCCAGGCTCTCCGAGACGAGCACGTCAGACACCGGGCCGAGGTCGATCGGCTGGGAGCCCGCCAGCGGGTAGCCCTGAACGCGGTCAGGAAGCTGGACGCGGAAGACTTGGCGCGGGTCCAGGAGACCGGGACCCAGCTTACCCAGTCTGTCGAGCACGCCCGTGAGCCCGACGAGCTCGACGGGCTGGTCTTCGAGCTCGTCGGGGACGACGACGCATGACGGGCCAGCGTCGCAACGGCACCATCCACGCCGCCGCCCGAGACGCCCAGGAGACGTCTCCGTCGTGGCCCGAGACGCGCACACGGGAGCTCCGCGACCTGATGCTGCGGCACCTCAAGCTGACGGGTGCCACCCGCCGCCGCGCGCTCATCATGATGATCTGGGCGGTCACCTGGAGCCTGCTCTGGGTCTGGTTCGACGCCAACCAGCCGTGGGTCCTGGGCGCAACCTGCTTCATCGCCGGGGTGGCTGGCGGCTTCTGCCTGATCACGTACCGTGAGGCCGGGCGGAGCGCCGAGTCCACCCGCCGCGACCTGAAGAAGCTGGACGAGGAGGGAGCGTGAGGTGGCGCCGTACGTCGAGTACATCGTAGCGGTCACGTTCCTGGACAAGCCGGAGCCCGACGACCCGAGGAGCCTGGACGAGCAGGCCGACGAGCAGATCGAGGCGCTTGGCGTCTTCCTGGAGGACATCGGGGCCCACCTTGAGGTGCTCAAGAAGATTGCAAGCTCGCACGCCGGCGCACGCTAGCGCACGCCAGCGGACGAGACCGCAGACTGTTGCAGCCTGCCGGGGATGACTTCTGGGGTCATGTGCTGGGGGGGTATGGACTCACCGGCACGTCCTGGTCATGATAATGCTGATTAGCACGACCTCTCGTGCTCGTCATAAGGCTCCACTCCTAGAGGAGGACGCCCGTGACCACGACCCGGCAGCTTATCAGCAAGCGGTTCGAGGACCGCTTCGAGCCGCTTGACGACTTCACCTTACCGGGCATCGCGGCCGACATCACGGCCGACATCCGAGCCGACAAGCTGCTCCTGGACGCCTACGTGACCGAGACGCTGTACACCCTGGTCTACAGCGAAGGGATGCAGGTGCTCGGCCGCCAGCGGCTCCGATCCCAGCAGGCCAAGGCCGCAGCGACGGCTGCGGCGGCCCCGCCGTCACCTGCGCCCTGGTCGATCCGCGAGCAGATGCGGCGAGGCCGGCTGGGCCAGCAGAACCGCCTGCGCTGGCTCAACCACACCGAGTACGTCGACGGCCGCCACGTCAAGCTGATGGCGCTGACCAAGGAGCAGATCCCGCTGGCGATCGCCGCGCGGATGACGCGTCGGGACGCCGAGGAGCGCCGCATCAGGCTGCTCCGCGAGTGTGACACGATCATGCAGGCCGGCGAGCAGATCGGGGACCGCCACAGTGCCGACCGCCTGGAGGAGATGTTCCAGGCGATCTGCGCCAACCAGCCGATCCCGCCGCAGCAGGACGGCGACGACGGCGCTCAGCAGGTTGCAGGCTGAGGACCACATGCCACCTCGTGTCGCCGCGTCACGCCGCCGCCCTCGCCCGAGCGACGTTCCAGGTCGGACCGCATCGTTCCAGGCTGCCCCTGCCCCACCCCAGCCGAGCCGGACCACGCCGACCCCCCCAGCCAAGACAGACTCGGCCACCCCTCGCCATGCCACCTCGACAGGCCGGGCCGGTACACCCTCAATCCTCCCGGGCCAGCCCCGACCAGTCCAAGGAGCCGATCATGCAGCGCGGTATCTTTGACGACCAGCCGTCGGAGCTCTTCTCGTACTACGTCGCCACCCTGGAGTTTCGCGACCGCCTCGTCGCTGGCATCCCCTCGGACGCACGCCTCATCGAGCAGTGGCTGATGCGCAACCTGGGGGTCTCCCGCCAGCAGGAGATCTACGACCTCGGCCTGACCACCCTCAAGGAGATCGGGGTCGATGTCGACGAGCTCTTCCCCGGCGAGGAGCGGACCTTCAAGAGCCTGCGCGAGGCGGCCGAGGCGATCGCCGCCAAGTCCCAGACGACCGTCTTCAAGCGCGACCCCCGCTTCGGCATCTACATCGAGTCGCGGCAGGTCAAGGCGATGCTGCGCGAGTCGTGCAACATCCTCTGGCCGTGGGACAACATCGGCTGGGGCGGCAAGACCACCACCGACAAGAAGACGGGCGAGACCAAGCAGACCCGAGGCAAGTCCCCCAGGTCGTACCTGATCGAGACGATCTCGATCGAGCCCTTGAACATCCCGCTCGGGATGAGCGAGCCGACCGGCATCGACCTGTCGGTCCAGCACGTCGTCGGCCCGCAGGGCCCCCGCTCGGCGCTCGGGTACTACGAGTATTCCGAGCGGCCGACCGTGACGTTCGTGGTGATGGCGCTCCGAGACCGCCTGGGGCACGACAAGTGGATCGACCTCTGGCGGTACGCCCAGCAGCACGGGCTCGGCGCCAAGCGCAGCCAGGACTTCGGGCGCTTCTTCATGCGGCGCTGGGAGAAGATCGACGCGGCGACGTTCGATCGCGTGATCGAGGAGACCACCTCACGGGTCCCGACCCCGCCGACCAGCCCGTCGTCCAACGGCACGGGCGCACCCGTGCAGCGCCTCGCTCCGACGACGGCGCGGGCCCGCGCACCCATCGACACGGAGGCGTCTCCGATCCTTGACCCAACCCGGGGTACCCACCAGCGGGGTGGCTCGCCCATGACCATGAGACGGCGTCGCTAAGGATCCCATGAAGATCCAGGCTTCGCCTGACACGATCTTCATGGGGACCCGCTAACAGGGAGGCTGTCGTGCGGCGGGACTACGGCGACTACAAGCCGGCGATGGAGCGACTGATCACCCGCGTCGAGGCCGGGGCGTGGCGGCACGGCATCAAGACCAAGGCCGCCCAGAAGGAGCTCGCCAAGTACGCGCGGCTGCCGTCAGAGCCGAACGACATGTTCCAGCCCGCCTACCGCAAACGGGTCGGCCAGATCCTCGACCAGGGGCTGTACTACTACGTCCAGTCCAGCTTCAAGAACCGACGCTGGCTGCTGATCGGGCAGTCCGGCGAGAAGCTGCGGCTGCGACGGATCTTCTGCGTCGAGCACGGCGCAGCCGATGGCGAGGTCGACCAGTACGGCCTGCCCGTCAGCCCCGATCGCGAGGGTCTCTGGCTCAGAGTCGAGGACCTCAACAAGAAGGACGTCCAACTGGTCCGTGAGATGTACCGAGGGCGCGAGGTCGACTCGGCGCTGCACAAGCGGTTCTTCGAGCTTGCCGAGCGGAAGCTGGCGCCGCTGCCGGACGACGCGGTGGTCGGGGACGTGCTCGACGACATCCTGGACGATATGTAGATGAGGCTGGTGTGGGCGCACTGGTACCACGGGCGTAGCGACAGATGACCCTTGCCCGTCGCCACGCCCACCGGCACACTGAACCGGGAGAGAGCGCGCCGCGCCCATCGGCCGCAGTGCCGGGTGTGGCGGTCCCACCGTGCGGTAGCCCGAGTCTGGAGGCGCCCCATGTCCAGCCCCGCTGTGAGCATGCGCCGTGACCAAAAGAACGCGAGGTTTGCCACGTCCGCCGTGCGCATGCAACTCAAGCGCGAGCTCCCCGAGATCCCCCGCGAGCTTGCCGACGAGGCCGACATGCTGACCCTGACCTTCCTGGCGGCCGTGCTGATGGGACCGTGCGAGTATGACTGCCAGGGTGCCCACTGACGGGCTGTCCGAGAGCGATCAGGCGTTCGCCCAGCGACTCGCCTGGACGAACGTCCAGCTTGATCGGCTCTCCACCACGCTGCGCACGCTGGCCGAGGACCTCGACGGCGAGGAGCCGCTCGACCCCGACTGGCTGATCGACATGGCCCGTCGGCAGGCGCTCGCCAGTATCCGCGACGACGTGCTCAGCGCCTGCCACGACATCGAGGGTGCCCGCATCGGCATCCTCAGAGCCCGCCCCCAGGTCAGCCCCCCGAGGGCTCCCAGAGGGACCGGGTACCCTTCGGGTGGTCCCTCTGGGGACCCGAGGAGGCCGCCATGACGCAGCCCGTCGCGTTCTCGACCGTGGCTCGGCTGGCCCGCGCAGCGCCAGACCCCGCCGCGATGGTGCGCCGGTACCGGGTCGAGCTCGGCCTGTCCCAGAACCAGCTTGCGATTCGAGCACGGGTCGATCCGGCCTACATCAACAGGATCGAGCGGCGGCTCGGGAGCCACTCGCCGTCCCGCACCGTCGTGCTGCGGCTGGCCGCCGCCCTGGAGCTCGACCTCGACCAGGGCGATCGGCTGCTCCACGCCTTCGGCCTCGCCGGACGGATCGACTGGCAGGTCGCCTTCGAGCAGCTTGCGGCCGACCTGCCGGCTGCGGTCTCGGCCGCGACCCACCGCGCGATGGCCGACGTCCTGCGGCAAGCCCTGGCGACCACTGAGCCGACCGAGCCCGAGCCTTGAGCGAGCCCGACACGCTGGGCTCGTTCATGGCCCGCCACCGCACCCGGCTGGGCCTGTCCCCGAACCAGCTTGCCCACCGCACCTCCTCGAAGTCGTCGACCGACGTCCGAGATATCGAGGCCGGCCTCATCACCCAGCTACGGCCGAGGCCGGCCCTCCAGCTAGCCCGCGCCCTGGAGCTCGACGACCTAGAGACCGACCGCTTCCTGTACCTCTGCGGATCCGCACCGCTGCTCGACTGGCAGCGACTGGCCGAGGAGATCATGGGCACGGTCGGGCTGCTGGAGCTCCTGCACGCGCGTGCGGCTTCGCAGTATGCTCTGCGGCGAGACCCATCCACCCCCACGCCGAGGAGACCCCGCCATGGTGAGTGAGCGCCTGCGTTTCCAGGGCCAGCCCGAGCGGCTGCCGCCCCACAACCTGGAGGCCGAAGCGGCCGTCCTGGGATCGGTCCTGCTGGACCGCGCCGTCATCCTGCGCGTCCGCGACCTCGTCCGCCCGACCGACTTCTACCTCGAACGGAACGAGATCATCTTCCGCGCGATGGTCGCGCTCGACGACCGAGGCGAGCCCGTCGACTACCTGACCCTGATCGACGAGCTTGACCGCAGCCGCGCGCTTCTGGCCGCAGGCGGCACCACCTACGTGGCCGATTTCCTGGGGGCGGTCCCGACCCCGATCCACGCCGAGAGCTACGCCCGCCTGATCGCCGTGATGGCGGCAGCCAGACAGATCATGTCGATCGGCGGCACGATCGCCACGATGGGCTTCGCCAACCAGCTTGAGATCGAGCAGATGCTGGAGCGGGCCGAGCAGCTTCTGTCCGAGGTCCGTGCGCCCCTGGCGGGCGATCGGCTGGTCTCGCAGGAGCAAGCCTTGCAGGCCGAGCTCGAACGGCTGGGCGCCCAGATCTCGCCCGAGCGGCGCTCGCTGACCGAGAGCGGCATCCTGCCGACCACCTTCAAGGACCTGGACCGTCTGCTCGACGGCGGCTTTACAAGAGGCGAGCTCGTCTACCTCGCGGGCCGCCCGGGATCCGGCAAGTCGAGTCTGGTGCTGAGCCTGATCACCGACAGCCTGCTCGCGTTCGGGGACCTCAAGGCCGCCTTCTTCTCGCTGGAGATGTCGACGGGAGCGATGCTGCGCCGCCAGCTTAGCGGACAGAGTGGGGTGCCCCTGACGAAGTTCCGCCAGGGTGGCCTGTCCGAGGCGCAGAGCCAGTCGCTGGGACGGGCGCTGGGCCAGCTTGCCAACCTCCAGATCTGGTGGGACGACAGCCGCACCCAGACGGTCGCCTCGATCAAGTCCCGCGCCAGACGCCTGTCGGCCACCGTCGGCGGGCTGGACTTCGTGGTGATCGACCACATCCAGCGGATGACGGGCCTGGGCGAGAACGCGGTCGCCCGGATGAGCGCGATCTCGAACGGCCTCGCAGCCTTAGCAGCCGAGCTCAACGTGGTGGTGATCGCGCTCTGCCAGTTGAACCGTTCCGTCGAGCAGCGGGCCGACAAGCGGCTCTTGATGTCGGACCTCCGGGAGTCGGGCACGCTTGAGCAGGACGCCGACGTCATCCTGATGCTCTCCCGAGAGAAGATGTACAAGCCGGACACCGAGAAGGGTGACCTCGCTGACCTCCAGGTCGAGAAGAACCGCAACGGCCAGACCGGCGACATCACGTTACCCTGGAACCCGGAGACCACCCGCTTCCGAGGCGTGGAGTTCTACCTCGATGGACGCATCTGAGCCGACCTTCAACCCTGACGCCCGCGTCGAGGTCATCGCGATCTATGGCCAGAACACCAAGCGCGGTCTCGTCGTGATGTCCTCGACCGACGGCCAGGGCAACACGATGGTCACCCAGCACACCCCGGCCAAGGCCCGTGAGATCGCCGCGTTCCTGGTCGAGGCGGCCGGGGCCGCCGAGGGCGACGAGGCGCTGATGCTGGTGCTCGACGAGATGGACGCCGACGATCAGATGAAGGGCGGCTTCCTGGGCATGCTCAGAGAGAAGCGGGCGCTGATCGACCAGCGCTCGCGCGCGGAGGCCCGTCGCGCCGTGGCGTTCGACCAGGGGGATCCCGAGGAGCCGTCATGACCGACACCCTGCCGAAGATCTACGCCGGCTACGACATCGCACGACGCCGAGGCGAGGTCCAGTGTGTGCTGCCGACCGGCATCGCCATCTTCACCCCAACCGAAGCCAGGGAACTGGCGAGCCTGCTCTCCTGGGCGGCCGTCGAGGCCGCAGGCCAGGAGGCCGCATTCGAGACCACCCCGAGGGAGACCCATGACCTGGACCGATCTGCCCCCTGAGCATCAGCTACCCGTGCCCACCCGCTACGACGACGACGCAGGTGGCACGCTCTTCCGCGCCATCTTCATGCTGCTGGTCGGCTTCCCGATCTGTTTGATGCTGCTCGCAGCGGTCCTGTTGGGGATCGCAGACCTCACGGGCTGGGCCGGGCCGGCCTACTTCGCCCAGGGCATTGGGTGGCTGCTTGGCCCCTGGCTCTGGGTGTACGGCGCGCTCTTCCGTTGACGCAGCAGGACCGAGGCGAGCTAGCGCGTAACTAGATCGAAATTACTTCTTGCCCATGTTCGGGTATTTCCTACGAACCGCCGAGCGAACCTTCGCTTTTTCTGCCGACGATCCATGCTGCGATACCCTGGCCAACGCATTGGCCGCATGAGATCGATCGTGAATTGGATAGCGACGTCCAGGCAGCGCGAAATTACTGCCCTTGATCTTCTTCCTGGCTTTGCTCGTCAGGCGTGTCATGACGTCCTCCCTCAGCCGGGGTCGAGCCCCATCGCGTCGTCGAGCAGGCTGGGCCCGTCGAGCTCGACCGCCACGTAGCTGCCCCGTCTGGCTAGATGCTTGACCAGGGCGACCAGGACACCGCCCAGCGGGCTGTCCACGATCTGCTCGACCTCGGCCGAGCGGACCTCCAGGCCGAGCGCGTACATCGCCTCCTCGACGTGCTCTCTGGGCGGCGGGCTCGGGGTGGGATCGACGTACATGTCCAGCCGCCAGCGCTTGCTCACTCTGGCCATCAGGACAGCACCTCCTCGTCGGTCAGGCTGCTGGCCGCCGCGCAGCCGATGCAGAGCAGGCGCTGGTCTCGAGCTCGGAACAGCAGCACCTCGCCCTCACCGAACCGCCGGGCACACACGCTGCACGGGGGCCAGTGCCCGTAGGCGACACCCAGCCGCCAGCCATCGCCCCGCGCCCGCGAGACGAGCTCCGTCCGCACCAGACGACGGGCGCCCACGCTCATGGAGACGTCTCCTGTCCCGTTGTGTCCACTTGTGGCCCTGGTGTGGTCGCCAGGGCGTCTGGCAGCGCCTGCATCTGGGCCGCGATCCGCATGAGCCCGACGTCACGATCCTCCAGCATCGCCACCATGTGGCCCTGCCAGCGCTCCATCGCCTGCCCGTACTCGACGTGCTCGGCCTTGACCGCCGAGTCGGCCGGTCTGGCCACGATCGGCATCGCCGCGTTCAGCTTGGCGCGCTCCAGATCGATCTGCCCGGCGAGCTCACCGACCCGAGCCATCGCCTCCTCGTAGCGCTCTTTCCACATCGCCTCGTCGCTTTCTGTCGTTGCCTGTCGTAGCTGGGCGTCGGTGAAGACCCGTCGGTACCGCCTGACCGCACCCTGGACGTGCGCCCGTGTCCCGACCCCCAGCCCGACCCGGCTATCGAGGACCAGATCTGGACGCTCGGTCACGATCGCGATGTGGGCGTAGCCGGCCCCGCCACGGGACGGGTCGCCGTACTGGTACAGCACGAGGTCGCCCGGACGGGCAGCCTCCGGGCCGATCGGCTGCGACCAGCCGGCGATCGCGTCGGGGTCGATCGGCAGGTCGGTGCCGGAGGCCGTCAGGTAGGCCCAGGCAACCAGCCCGCCCGAGTCGAACCCGGCCGGACGGGCGCCGCCAAGCTGATACGGCTGCCCGACCATCGCCTGGGCCCGTGCGTAGACGCCCGCCAGGGCCGGCTGATCGAGCTCGGCCGCCTCGTCGCCCTGGCGATCGATCATCGCCCAGAGGCGCTGCACGGCCCCCAGGAACGCCGCGTACCCGTTCAGGCCCGGGTCGATCGTTCGCCTGACGGCGGCGTAGTCGCCTCTCGCTGCTGCCGCCCACAGGTCGTTCGCCTCGAACAGGGCGCAAGCTACCGCCATCGCGATCGCCGGCTCCCGCAGGAGGTCCGGGTCTGCAACGAGGTCGAACCCGAGCAGGTCGCCGTACCGCTCGTAGGCGGCCCGTCCACGGATCGGCACCAGCCCACGGGCCCGGAACCGATGGCCGTCGCCATGGTGGCGGTTGCCCAGCATCAGGCCGGTCTGGGTCCCTCGGCCGTACAGGCGCTCGCAGCGATCGTAGCGGCCGTCCTCGGCTGAGGGACGAAAGGTCCCGTCGGTGCCGACCCAGATCGCCGCCACCAGGGCCACGGCGGGGGACGGCTCGCGGTCGACGTCGTAGAGCGCGAGGTGGGGGCCGGCCTCGGGCCAGACAGCGACGATGCTGTCGACCTCCAGCACCCCGCCGGCGGGCGGCCCCAGCGCCCGTCCGATCTCCTCGGGCGAGAGGGCCAGACTCCGTGGCCAGGGCAGGTCTTCATCGGGCTCATCGGGCTCGTCGGACACCGGCTCTGGCTGGAGGCCCACCAGCGGGCTGCCGGGGGAGGCTTCGGATCCCGGGCCGACCAGTCGCTTGGCTATCTCGAAGACGCTCGCGACGGCCGGCTTGGCGCGGTCCTGGGCGTCGAACAGGCCGTAGCCGTCCTGGGTCAGGTCGGAGTCGCAGCAGACGAAGCAGGCCGCGACGTCGCCACGCTGGGCAAGCTCCGGGAGGACTCGCGCGTACCAGTCAGCGATCGCGCCCCGTCTGAGGACGTGGTCCGATCGGCCGAGCTCCCCGATCCCGATCGAGACCCGTCCCGTGAGGCCCTGGGCCGCGATCTCCGAGGCGACGCCGTCGAGCAGGGCCCCCAGGTCCTGCTCGGCGTACGGGTGGATCAGCACGCCGTCGACCGCCGCGAGATCCAGCCGGGATAGCCACTCGGGACGGCCCGAGACCAGCCCACCCAGCAAGAGCGGCACCCGCTGGCCAAGCTGCTCACGGGCCCGGTGGACGAGCTCGCCCAGGTCGGCGGTCGACAGCACCCAGGAGCCGACCCCGCCGCGCGGCAGCACCAGCGGGTCGTCGCTCATCGGGTCGCCCGGCCAGCCGTCGTCCGGCTCGTAGCCCAGCGCGACCTGGGTGACCAGCCCCTCCGCGACGAGCCCGGAGAGCCGACCGAGCGCGGCCCTGGCCGAGGCCCGCCAGTCGCCGGGCTCGACGATCGCCCGTGGCCCCAGGACCGCCAGGACGTCGTGGCCCTTCCCTCGGAACCACTCCAGGTACCCGGCCACCTCCTCGTCGGGCGGCCCGAGCGGGAACGAGACGGCCGTCCCGCCCAGCGCCTCGACGCGCCAGTCCGGCGTCAGGACGGACCCGCCGATACAGACGCCCAGCCTCATGGCATGCCTCGCCAGTCCGGATTCTTGGCCAGGGCGACGGCCTCGCCGTTGTCGACCAGCAGCTTGTTGAGGTCGCTCAGCGGCAGCCGCGCGCAGCCTCGGAAGTCGCGGCGGCCCGGCCTCGTCGACCAGCCGCCCCAGTCGGGCCCACGGCTGTTCTGGAGCAGCACCGTGTCAGTCAGCAGGTCGTAGCCGAAGGCGAACACGGCGTGCTCACCAGCCGGCCGCCCCCAGGCGCGGATCAGGCCCTGCTCGTCGGGCTGGTCCATCATCTCGTACCAGTCCAGGCCCAGGGTAATCCCACGGCCAGAGAGCAGCCAGTCCCTGACCTCGGACGCTTCGTAGCTCCAGGCGTAGCCCGTGATCAGGCCCAGCCGCTTGAGCGCCTTGCAGCCCGATCGCACGGTCACCGACGGGCCAGTGGCCCCCTCGATCTCGCGGATCAGGCGGTCGAGGATCTCGACCGTCGGGGTTCTTGGCACGCCGATCTTCCGTGGCGAGGCGTGCAGGTTGGCCAGGAGCGCGCAGGAGACCGCCCATGGATGGCTGCCCTGGTCGTAGACGGGGCCACGGAGGACCCGCCCACGGGTAGCCGGGGGCTGCGTGAAGACGACCCGCCCACGGGTAGCCAGCGGCTGCGTGAAGACCTCAGGCGCCTGATCGGCCAGCAGGTACCAGAGGTCGCGGGAGTCGACGATCACCCGGCGCCCCAGGTGGGTGGCATGACGGTCGGTCATGATCGCCATCCCACTCACTCCGGCCGGTACCGGAAGCCCTGGTTGGTCGTCGAGACCGTCCAGTTGTAGGTGACCCCGTTCTGGCCCATCACCGACTCGACGTCGGCGGGCGAGGTCCCAAGCGGGAGCCACGTACTCTTGGAAGAGGCCGGCAGCGTACCGTCGACCTCCATCATGTCTAAGATCCCGGAGCCGATCAGGCCCCGCCACGGCAGGTAGGGGTCTTCAGGAGACGGCCCCTGGCCGGGCTTGCCGAGGGCCTGGAGGTCCTGGAGGCTGCCGTTGAACCAGTTGCCGTCGACCCCGCCAGAGACCCCCGGGACCGTGGCCGAGTCGGTAAACTGCCACATCGAGATCGTGTCCCAGGGGGCAGCGGGGGCCGGCATCGTCGACTGGTAGGCGGCCTGCCAGAGCAGGTACCGCTTCAGGTCGGGGACCTGAGCGAAGCCGTGCTGGTCGGTGAACCACGCCCCCGAGTAGAGCATCGGGGCGAAGCCGACCAGCTTCTCGACCTGCTCGCACCACTGGAGCGCCCAGCGCGCGACGTCGCCTGCGCCCTCTTCGATGTCCAGGCACAACATGTCGCCCTGGCTCAGGCCGAGCGGGGCCACGGTGTCCAGGAAGTAGGAGGCTTCCGCCTCGGGGCCCGGGCCTGGGAACGGCTGGCCAGACGGCTCGAACGCGTAGTGGTAGGCGCCCTTCTTCAGGCCGGCCGCTTGCATGCCGGCCCAGTTGGCGGAGAAGGTCGGGTTCTTGTACCACGCCCCGCCCGTGGCCTTGCTCCAGCCGAAGGCCGCGCCGGCGTTGCGGACGGCCGTCCAGTCGACGTAGCCCTGGTGCGAGCTTACGTCGATCCCCCCAGGCAAGGTGCTGGGAACCACTCCGCCGCCGCTCTCGGCCTCGGGGTGGGTGACCCGCAACATCGAAAATCCGCCCAGGTTCTCGAACTCCTGGCGGGTCATCGTCTGGTAGATGCCCTTGTACCCGGGGGCTGGGTTCGCAAGAATGAGACGGTCCATCACCGGGTCGTAGCCACGCACCCCGACCCAGTGGTAAAAGGCGCGCCCGCCCATGGCCAGCGGGTGCTTGTGGGTCCGCGCCTCGGCCATGACGGCGTCGAAGGAGACCGTCGGCTCGTTCGAGGCCAGATACCCGTACTCGCCATACTGGTCGTTGACCCACTGAGCCAAGCCAGCACCCGTCGCGTCGAGACAGCCGGCCTCGGGCGAGATCACCCCAGCCGCGATCATCGACGACTCCATCCAGGCGTCGTCTGGCGTCCTCCCGTAGGCGAACAGGCACCATCGTGTCGATTCTTCGCTACAATCCCAGTCGTGATTCTGGAGGATCGACGGGTAGGTCCAGTCGTAGTGGGGCGGGGCGCCCGAGACGACGGGGGTGCTGGTCATCAGCGCTTTCACGGAGACGTCTCCCCCCGTGCGGCGGCGATGTTTGGGAGCAGCCGCATCACGAGCTCGTCGCGCTGGGTCTCCAGCGCCGAGATCCGGGCCTCGTCGGCCACGAGGCGCCGTTCCAGGGCAGCTAAGCGGGCCTCGTACAGCTTGAAGACCCGATCGAGCGTCGCCCCGACGAACTTCCAGAGGATCACCGTGGCGACGGCCAGCATCGCGACCGGCAACGTGAACTTCTCCACCCAGCCGGGCCAGTCGATCATCGGGCTGCATCCCTCATGGCCTGACCATCCCGTTCACGGGCTGCCCGTCGGCGGGCAGCCCATCCTCGTCGAGGTCCAGCACCGGCATCCGCGTGATCGCGGCCGTGTCGGGATCGATCAGGTCGGTCTTGGGGTCGAGGCCGTACTTCTCACACAGGTGGTCGACGAACGACTCGTGCGCCCCGTACAGCGCGACCGCCGTCCGCCGCAGCGTCCCGGCCCGCTGTTCGAGCTCGGCCGCCTGCTGCTCGATCCGGGCCGCCTCCTGGGTCTGGGCTCGGACCCGCCGCAGGTAGGCCGCTTCGGACGGCTCGATCTGCGCAGCCAGCGCCGTCCGCTCCCGCCGTCGTTTCGCCTCGCCCACGGATCCTCCAAGCCTGAGATGCAGGCACTTAGACGGCGTGCAGGCCCAGCTTGTAGAAGCTTCCGCCCACCCGGATCTGCATGTAGGTCACGATCGCCCCGCCCGACGCGGACAGGCAGGTGTTGCCCCAGATGTCGAAGACCATCGACTGCGAGCCGGGGATCGTGAAGCTGATGTAGGCCGTCGTGAACAGCCGCGCGTCGATGTTGACGTCGCCGCTGGCCGTGATCGACATCCGACGGGAGCTCGCGACCCCGAAGTGCAGCGCCCCGGCCGTCGCGGTGTAGATCGACAGGTCGCCGTACCCGCCCATGTACTGGCCGGCCCCGGCCCCGAGCCCGATCACGGCCTGCACGCCGGCGTTGTAGCCCCACAACTGGATCTCCTGGCGCTCGCCGGGCACCACCCCGCTGATGATCTGGGAGACGGCGCTGGCCGAGACCTGCTGGTAGAAGCGGTTGCCGTTGGTCCTGAGCGAGCCGCCGAAGCTGCCGCCGCCGGTAACATCCAGGGCCGAGGCCCCGCTCGACGTGAGCGTGGCGCTCAGCGCGCTCAGGCTGTTGGCGAGGACCTGACTGCCGACATTCATGCTGTTGTCGATCTGGAGGGCGTACCCAGCCCCCGTCAGTCGCACGACGCCGCCGAGCGTCGCGCCCAGCCCGCCGACGGTCAGCCCGGCGACCGAGATGCTGGTGCCGGCGTTGATGTCGCTCCCGAGGATCGTGCCGTCCTGGATCTCGTTGGTCGTGACCGTGTTGCCCTGGAGGCGGTTGCCGTGGACGCCGCCGACGGCGATCTCGTTCGACCCAAGCGTGCCGACGACAAGCTGGGTACCCACCAGCGTGCGGGCCTGGATCACGTTGCCGTTCAGGCCGCCGGCCGGGATCGAGAGCCCGCCCGCTGGCAGCGTGATCCCGCCGTTCGCGGAGAGCATGCCGGTGACCCGCAGCGTGCCGCCGAGCACGGCGTTGCCGTTCGGGATCGACAGGGCCGTCTGATTGACCGCCTGATTGAGCGTCAACTGGCCTGTGACCGAGCCGGCCCCGGCCACCACGAGGTCGCGGTCGGCGCGGACGTCGCGGACGGCGTGGAGGTCCCGACGGGTGGTCAAGTCGCCGTCGCCCGTGAGGGTCAGGTCGGTCGTGAGTGCCCCGCCCGTCGAGCCGTACAGGCGCCAGCCGTACTTGCCCGTCTCCTGGCGGTAGAGCGCGAGCCGCCCGCGAAGCTGGGTCCCCTCGAAGCTATCGAGCGCCGTCTCCTGGCCGTCGTCGGTGGTCGGGTTGGCGCGAGCAAACGCCAGCGGGGCGACGTTGCCGGCCCCGGGGGCGTTCGAGCGCACGATCGTGCCCTGCTCGGCCACCTCGACGGCGCGGAACCTGTTGACGCCCAGTCCCAGCCGCGCGGGCGCCACCCGATAGAGGCCCAGCCGCTCGCCGCCCAGCCGCAGGGCCGGGTTCTCCAGCGTCCCCTTCGGCAGCGCCAGGGTCGTCCCACGGGTGGCGTACGGCGTCGCGCCACGGCTCATGGGACCGGGTCGCCCGTGATGCGGATGCCGTGGCCGTTGAAGTTGGCGCCCACGACGTCGGTGAAGACGGCGATCTTGTCGCCGCTCCGCAGCACGCAGTTGGGCATCTCCCAGGGCTCGCTCTGCGTGGCGTCGGCCTCGATCAGCTTGCGGCTGACGATCTCGGTGTACGGCGGGGGCGCGGACGGCTCGGACCAGCCGACCTCGGCGGCCGGGATCAGGAAGACCGAGACGTGCAGGTCGCCGGTGGTGGTGTTGGCCACGCCCATCCCGAAGTAGGCTGCGGAGGTGGCGGTGTAGTACAGCTTGTAGGCGTTGGCGGCTGGCCGACGGGAAAGCTCGTTGTCACACAGACGGTCTGGAAACTCAGGCATCTCAGCCGCCCCCCATCCAGAACGCGTAGCGGGCGGACGGGCCGGGCGCCTCCCCGATCGGGATCTCGAACGGGTCGTCTACGCCGTCGAGCTTGAACCAGAGACGGTCGCCCTGGTAGTACATCCGCAGCGTGTCTGAGCCCGCCGCCGGGCAGCCGGCGCCGACGCCTGCTCCAGCAGGTCGATGTAGCCGCCGACCCGCATCGACGAGATGCCGTCGTTCGAGATCGACAGGATCGGCGGCGGCAGCGGGTGGCCCGGCGGGGTCAGGTAGAAGTCCCACGGCAGGATGTTCAAGACCGGGCCGCCGGGGGTCCTGTTCGCCAGCGTCAACGTCGCCTTGTCGGGCGAGCTCCAGCGGGTCAGCCTGACGTCCCAGGCGACCCGCCCGATCGTCAGGTCGTAGAGCGTCGCAACACTGACCGCGAACGCGACGTCCCCTTCTCTGGGCTGGACCGGCTCGGCCATCGTCCCCCTCCGCAGCAGCCAGCGCTGCGCACCTGCGGGGACCCTGCCAGATTGCCGGACGACAAGCTACCGCCACAAACGAAGAACCCGTCGGCCGCACAACCGACGGGTCCCAGGTGCGTGAGGAGGCGGTGGGGAGTCCGTACGACCCACCCCTCACCCTCATGGTAGCCGCATGTCACATCACTCCGTCGGCGGTGGCGGGCCCATCGTCGGGCCGCCGCCGCTCCAAACGATCTCGCCACCCCACCTGTACCCGGCGCCCCAGAAGAACCCTCTTCTGACGACCCGACAGGTGAACGTGACGACGACGGTCGGCTCGCCCGTGCTCGGCTCCGTGGTGTCTTCGTAGCTCATGGTCGGCTCGACATCGACCACCAGCGGCAGCCGGTACTGATCGCTGAGCGAGACCGGGTCGGCCCACTGCAAGGCCCACATCTCGTTCATGATCGACAAGATCTCGCGGTGGTCCTGGCCCTGGTTGGCCTTGCGGGAGCGCCCGAACGTCACCCGGTACTGCCGCCGCTCGCTCTGCTCAATCATCGGGGTGCCGCGCAATTTCGCCCCGTAGAACGCAAACGGGTGGTTCGGCTCGCAGTGGCCCCTGAGCATCAGGGCCGCCTTGAGGCCCGACTGGATCGTTTTGCCGGGGACCATCGAGATCCGATCCCCTTCGTCGAACCGCCCGACCCCCGTCCAGAGAGTCGGGCGCAGCGGGTCGTAGCCGTCCTCCCCGTCGGAGAGCGCGCGGTCGTAGAACAGGCCATGGCCGCCCGTGTTCGCCATGTAGGCGTCCACCCAGCAGGCGTACCGCTCCAGGTAGTCGGCCGAGAGATCCAACCTGTTGAAGACTTTTCTGACGCTGGCCCAGCCGCCGAACGGCCCGCCGCGCTCATCGCCCCAGTCCTGCCTCGGAAAGTAGAGCCAGCTTGACGGCTGGAAGCGGTGTGGACCGCCGACGAGCCAGTCTTCCAGCGGCGTCCCGAGCTTCGGCAGGCTGACGTGCGAGAGTCCGGGTGTCCCGTCGGGCCGCTGCCAGCCAACGAACAGCAGCGGGCGCTCGCTTGTCCCAGAGCCCAGCACCACCACCTCAAGCTGGGTCACCTGCTTGCCCCAGAACGTCCCCTCGGACCCGTGCCAGTTCAACGCCTGGGGCGAGGCAATGTTGATCATCGCGACCCGCTCGGTGATCTCCACCGGGCGGGCGTAGAAGGTGTACGAGTCGCGCCCGTTCCACTGGGCGATCACGATCCACTCGCCGTCGAGCGTGATCGCCGTCACCAGCCCGGTCGATGGCACCACCCGTGGCAGGTTGACGCCGGGCCCACAGGCGTTGGTTTGCCATTGGACTTGGAGGTTGGCCACGTCCACACGGACCAGCCCCCAGCGGAAGTTGGAGGCGTACATCCCACCGTAGGCGAACTTGAAGACCTGCCCATTGGTGCGGTGCTGGGAGTCCGACCAGTCGACGATGCGGGCGGCCCGTCCGTCCGGGCCGACGTGGTAGACGCCATCGGTCTTGGCGAAGAAGACGACCAGCGGGGAGCCACCGATGTTGGTGATCGGGGCCGAGGTGTCCCCGACCTGATAGCCGTTGGTGCCGGCCGGGCCGACCCAGTTGGACCCATCGAGCAGGAAGTCGATCATCGTGACCGAGCCCGGCGGGTCCGTGGCCGCGATGAACTTGAACGTGAAGAGGGTGTTGTTGCCGACCAGTCGAGAGGACCCGAGGTCGTCGATCACCTGATACGTCTTGTAGAGGTGCTGGGCGATCGTGGTGCCGGAGGCCAGCGCGGTCCCGTCCCAGATGTACAGGTGGCCGGGCTGGCCCGAGAGGGTGTTGGTCGTGCCGATGCACAACAGGCCCTGGAACTCGACCATGTCGCAGACGACCTCGTTCGGGTTCGCCAGCACCCCGAGCGGGATCGCGACGTCGAGCTCGTCGGGGCCAACCCCGTAGATGACCCGCCCCGCCCCGACCAGCAGCACCCCTCGAAACGGCAGCAGCCCGGTGATCGTGCCGGGTGGCACGAGGTCGAAGGGAGCGAGCGGCGGCAGGTCGGTGATGTACCCTGACGGCGTCCAGGCCCGTCCGAACCGCGTACAGCCGTCGATCGCTAATGGGTAGGTGTTCGGGACCTGCCGCTCGACCGCACCCACCCCGCCGTCCAGGCGATCCAGGACGACCGCCTGCTCAAGCGCGCCGGGGTTGCGCATCTGCTCCGACGGTCCGAACTTGCCGCCCAGCACGGCCGGCCGCTTGCCATCGCGGAACAGATTGAGGCCAATCCTTCCGTCGATGGTCATGTCATATCCATCTAATGCAACTCGTCTCACGAACTACGGGCCCCCTCGCTTCGCTCGCTCCCGTGTCACGGCAGCCAGAACCCCCGGCTGCCGTCGAGGGGCGGCCACGATGGGCCCAGCGTCGAGTAGCCGTGCCGAAGCTGCTTGCCGTAGACCACGCGGGCGGCGGCATGCATCGCCTGCTTCTGGGCCAGGGCCTCCCAGCGGGCGGCCTCGCCGGCCGGCGAGACGTTGGCCAGCGCCATGCAGGCGTAGCGCAGCGCGGCCGGGGCGACCACCTCGACGGGCGGGCGGGCCTGATCGAGGTCGTGGACCAGCCCCGAGACCGACTCGACCCAGTAGGTGCCGGGGATCGGCTCCTTACTCTGGTCGGGGCTGCCGTCCGCCTTGTACGGGTAGGTCTGGGGGCAGATGCGGGTCGACGACGGACGGCGGCAGCCGACGAACCAGGACTGATCGGCCGGGTAGCCGGGATCGCTGAACGTGTCGGCCTCGAAGTCGCCCATGTAGGACGGCGCGATCGAGGTCGGGTACGGATCGTGGAGCCGCTCCGAGGAGTAGCCGACGATCGCCCCCGAGGATGCCAGGAAGGTCGCCTGATGGTGCATCGTCTGCCAGATCAGGTCGAACTGGGGGGAGAGGCCCTGCGGCTCGACCCGGATCCGCCCGATCGCGCCGACCGAGGCAAGCTGGGCCTCGATCTCGGCGCCCGTGGCGTTGTAGGCGAGCGGGGTCGGGGTCGGTGACCACTCGATCGCGGTCACGGGCTGGAGCAGGTAGGTGCCGCTTGACGGCGGGCGGAAGCAGGTCACCGAGACGTGGTCGGTCGGGGCGAAGAAGCCCGTCACCATGTCCGCTTCCAGCCAGGGCGCGAGGTCTCTCAGCCTGACGACCGACGGACGCTGGGTCGACGGGTACGGCGAGACCACCGGCAAGAGATCCGGCTCGCGGATGTCGGACAGGGCCAGATTGATGCACTGATGCAAGCCGAGGAGCTCATCCTCGGTCTCGAACGGCATCCTGGGCGAGAGCAGGATCCGTGTACCCCTGGTCAGCGCCTGCGAGAAGTCGCGGTTGACCAGGGCGATCCCGACGCCGCCCTGAGCGACCATCCGCCCGGCCGTGGCGCCGACCCCGACGCGGAAGTCGAGGTGCAGGAGCAGGCCCAGCGGGTCCTCCTCGACGTCGACCCCCGAGAGGTCCGGGTCCAGCCGCCTGATCTCCTGCTCGACCGCTCTGGGGGCGGTCGCGTGCGGCATCTCGCGGGTCTGGCCGTAGCCGTAGAACTGGAGGCGGTACGATCCCGAGTCCGGCGGGCTGTAGATCGAGGCGTAGCGCACGCGGTAGCCGCGCTGGAGCGTCCGCCGCTGGTCGGACCACCTGGGGACCCAGACGTACTGGCTGCCGTAGGCGCCCGACAGCTTCTCATCGTCGTAGAGACGGGCGGAGATCACCGATCGGGCGGCGTCGCGGTCGGTCAGGTCGGGGTCGAGCGTGACGGTCGTCTGGAGGACCCCGAGGACGCCGCCCTCCTCCTCCAGTGTTCTTCTTCGATATTCGTCCAAGGTGGGCAAATCAGTACCCCCCTGCTACGATGGACGCAGAAATCCCCGGCGCCACTTGGGATGGCCCGGGGGTGTCACCACGAAGCCTTGGGAGGGGTCGCGGTGCCTGTCCAGTGTATCTGTTCACGGTGCGGAAAACCCGTTCGCCGCCAGCCCGCCAAGCTCTACAAGCGTGCCTACTGCTCGCGGGACTGTCAGTTCCTGGATCAGCCACAGAAGGTCGCCGGCGCCGACTGGCCCTGCAACGACTGCGGCCTGCTCAAGCCGCTGACCCGTGAGCACTGGATCCCCAGCACGGACCTGAAGCGGCACTCGTCCGGCTTCCTGTCCATCTGTCGCGCCTGCCGTAGCGAGCGGAAGCGCCAGTTCCACCAGCACGACAAGCTGCGTTGCCTGACGGCCTACGGCGGCGATCCACCGCGCTGCGCCTGCTGCGACGAGCGCATCCTCGGGTTCCTGACGCTCGACCACGTCAACGACGACGGTGGGGAGCACCGTAAGCGGGTGAACGGTGGAAACTTCCAGGGCGGCGCCGTCATGTACGGCTGGCTGCGCAGGCATGGGTACCCCACCGACCTGGGCATCCGCGTGCTCTGCTTCAACTGCAATGCCGGCCGTCACTGGAACCACGGTATCTGTCCTCACCTAACCGCGTAGGAGGGTCTGGGCCCGGGTGGGTGGACTGGGGAGGGGCGCTGCGGCGCCCGCCCACCCGGGGCACCAGTTCAGGCGTACAGCCCGCCGTGGATCGGGATCGACGAGCGGTTGTTCAACGGCATGCCGTCCCAGTTGCTGGGGCGGCTGAAGTCGGGCTGCTGGGGCACGTTCAGTGGCTCGACCGTGCCGACACCTTGCATCGCTGCGATATCCACGCAGTTGCCATGGCCGTTTTTGGCCCAGTCGACGCCCGTCCCGAGCGAGACGATCATGATCTGGCCACGGCGGGCCCGAAGCTCGCGCCCGTTGACCCAGCCACGGAACATCGTCTGGCGCGGGTTGTACGGATCCTCCTTTGGAATAAATGCAACCATTCGTGGCTGTCTAGGCTGGACGATAGCCTCGGGGGCCGGCTGTGGCCAGGGGCTGGTGGCCGGGGCCACGGGGATCCTGGTCTGTTCCGGCTGGGTGTAGGTCGGCTGCTGGAAGACCACGGCGGGCGGGTACTCGCCGGGCCGGGCGGCCATCTCGGCCGGCGCGGTTGCGACCCCGTTCGGGACCGGGAGCTCCGCTCGGATGGCCGAGACTCGGCGGTCGAGCTCGGCCAGCATGGTGGCGTCGCGCTGGTCCATAAGCTGGGTGAAGAACGCCGCCATCTGCTCCATGGTCGGGGTCATGCCACTGGCCTGGGCCGGGGCCTCGACGGGGGCGGCTGCGGCTGCCTGCGGGGCAGCAGCCGCTGCCGCCCCCGCGACCACGGCGGCGGCTGCGCCCAGGAAGCCTCGCCTGGACGTGCCCCCGTGCGGCGGGTTGGGCGGAGGGAGCTCCACGTCGTCCTGGTCGTCGTCGTCCTGGTCGGTGTCGGGGCTCCCCGTCGGCGGGTAGCCGGGGGGAGCCTGCTCGGCTGGGGCCTCGGCCGCCGCCAGCAGGCTCCCGAGCGGGCTGGCAGTCTGGTCCTTCGATGCTTGCTTGCTTGGCATGGGTTACCTGCTTAGCTGCTGCTGGTCGAGCTCGTGGTGGTGCTGCCGGACTTGCTGGTGGTGCTGGTGGCCGCCTTCGGGGCTGAGGCTGCGGCTGGTGCGGTCTCGCCGCCGTCCGGGCCGCTCGCTGCCTGGGCCTGCTCGATCGCCTCGGCGTACGACGCCTGGACGGCCGGGCTGGCGTTGACGGCGTCCTGGAGCCCCTGCGAGAGGCGCTCGTTGTTGAGTTGGGCGGCGGCGACCCGCAGGTTGTTCTTGCGGACCTCGTTGCCGCCCAAGAGCGCCAGGGCCTGGGCCAGGGCGTCGGGGTCGTTCGGGTCGATCGGGTCCTCGGTTGAGCTTGCGGTCGCGCCCGATGCCGCGAGCTCGGCCATGGTCGCGGCGATGAGATCCGGGTGGCGGGCGGTGACCTCGGACGACCAGCCGCGCTCGGTCAGCCCGGGCGGCGGGACCACGGTCGCCATCTCGGCCGGGCGGGCCTGGATCAGGGCGCTCTCGGCCGCCACCGTGTAGGCGACCTCGGCGGTGGTCGGGGGCGGCAGGGCCTCGGCGGCCGGGGTGACGCCCTCCTCGGCCAGCAGGGCGCCGTGGCTCTGGCCAAGCCGATGCGCCGCGCTGACCTTCAGCATGTTCTCGACGGCGCCCATGACGTCGCCGTTCGGGCCGCTCTCGCCAGTCGTCGGGGTGGTGCTGGGGCTTGCCATCTCACTCCTCCAGAGAGGCCCGCAGCGGTCACCGCTGCGGGCCAGCAGACGGTTACGCCGAGGCGGCAGTGACGACCTTCATCACTTGCACTGGGTCGAATACGACTCCCGCGAATGCGACTTTCGCGGAGACGAAGCCAAGCTGGCCGAGCGGATCGCTCTTGTCGGGCTGGTTGACGGGCTGGGTGTAGACCGAGATGCCTCGGTTCGTGCGTGGATCAATGCGACGCACGGCCATACCAGCGAGATCCAGCATGCCGAACCCATTGGGTCCGTAGGCGTACGCATGATACGTCTTGATGCCACCTGCGCCCGCACCAGTGAGAAGCTCATTGGCTTCCTTGAAGCGCATCCCCCAGCCCTTGCCGAGCTCGCCCGTCAGCAGGTTGGGGCCGCCCTGGGCTGCGACACCGCCCGTGTACTTGGCGATGTCGGTGAAGTTCGGGTCCGACATCAGGTCGTGTCCCTGATACGGATCGATCAGCATGTGGTAGAAGCCGTCAGGGAAGCGGGCGGCGTTATTCCGCTTCATCGTCCGCACGATCTTGCGGATCATGTCGGGGTCGAGCTTCATAGTGGAGGTGACTTCGATGTCGGTGTCGATCGGCACCGCCGCCGGGTTGGTCGGGTTCGGCGTGAAGAACGGGGTCGCCGTGGTGACGTTGCCGCCCGTCCCCCACCAGGAATTGGTGGTAGCCTCAAGCGCATAAAGCATAACCCTATGCAGCTTCTGGCCCTCGTACTCGCCCAGCGCTTCTGCTGCATGAACGAGAATCCCGTCCACAGAAGCGGTCTCGGAGAGGTCCGACACCTTGATCCAGTCGCCGTACTGCTTGAGGCCGGCGTTGACCTCGGTGATCTCCAGGTCCTTGGCGTCGGGGGGCACACCCTCGACCAGGGCGGTCGGCTCGGCGGTCCCGTCCACGGCCGGGTCCCACAACGCCGAGACCTTCCGGAACGAGATCTGTCCGTTCGTACCAAAGCCACCAGAGTTCTTAGGAATGGTGGTCATCTGGGCGTCCTCAAAGAGGACGAGGTACGGCACGGCGCGCTTGGTCAGCGTCAAAATAAAGAACTTCTGTTGCGCCGCAGTGCCAAGGAAGTTGTGGGTGGTGGGCGCCGAGTCGGTGATCAGCGCCTGGATCTTGCTGGCCATCTCACTCCTCGCGTTCGCGCAGCAGGAGGTGCTGCGGTCTACTGGTCAAGGCCGAGATCTCGCAGGGTGATCTCGCCGTCGCGAAGCTGTTGCAGCACCCTGTCGGTCGGCATCGGCACCTGGGTGTCGACCCCGAGCCCACGGTCGTAGCCCATCGCCCGCCGGAGCGGGTCGACCGTGGCGACCCGCCCGTTGGCCCGCCGCCCGTTGGCCGAGGCCATCGAGTCGCGGCCGAACCGTCCGTTCCGGACCACCCGCTCGTCGGCTACCCCGCCACGGGTGGCGGCTGCCCGACGCAGGCGGTCCATCTCGGCCTGCGTCCGTCTGCGCTCGGCCAGGATCGCCTCGCGGGCCACATGGGCCATCGTGTTGGCCTCGTCGCCGGCGTGGACGATCTGGGGGTCAAGCTGGATCTGGTACTTGGCCAGATGGGTGATCGCCTCGCCCCGCCGCTGGGCCTTCTCCTGGCGGTCGGCCGCCAGCAGTGCCGTGCGGTAGGTCCTGACGTACTTCTCGTTCGACACGTACCTGTTGAGGGTCGCCGCCGCTCTGTTTCTCTGCTCCAGCGGTGCCCGTGGGTTGTTGACGATCTGTTGCAGCCGATCCCGCTCGTCCTGGGTGCCGATCGCCCGCACCAGCGTGTCGATCGCCTCGGCTTCGACCTGTTGGGTCTGGGCCTGGGCAACCCGAAGCTGGTCGCGCTCCTCGATCACCTTCGCGACGCGCTGCTCGACCCGACGGTCGATCTCGCGCTGCATCTCCCGGGAGACCCGCCGCCTCCCGCTCCGCTCCCGACGGTCCTCGCCCTCGTCCTCGTCGTCGCCCGCCCGCCTTCGCCCTTCCGGCTCGACGTCGTCTTCTTCGACGTCTACCTCCTCAGGCTCGGCATAGCGGCGCCCGTCCGCCTGGACCTCGTCCTCGTCATCGTCGAGGTCGTCGTCCTCATCGGCGTCGGTATCCGCGCGACTCGGCAGGAACCTGCCATCGGGCCCCCGTTCGGGGGCGCCATCCCGCGCACGGCTGCGTGCCGTCCGCTGCGCGGTGGTGTCTTGCTCTTCCTGATCGGCCTCGTCCAGGATGACGTTGGCCGCTTCTGGCTGGGTATCGGCCCGGGCTGCCCGCCGACGGGTACTCCGACGACGGGGCTCGTCCTGGGCGTCGTCCTGGTCGTCGCGGCGGGCTGGCCGCTCACGGCGCTGAGGCGGGGCGTCGCGGACCACCTCGTGCGGCGAGACGCCAGAGCCCTGCTCCTGGAGCTCCTGGAACGTCTCGTTCATCGCCGCGTCAAGCTGGGCCATCGGGTCTTTGCCCGTGCCGCTCTGGTTGTTCACGCCGCCCTCCGGGGGAACAAAAAAGGCCAGTCCGCGTACTGCGGATCTGGCCTCTTGGGCTGCTATCTGGTTGTGAGGGGCAGAGACGGAAGAGCTACGCCACCGTCGACTGGGAGGTCGAGCCGACGTAGCTCCCCGTGCAGGTGAGACCGATGCCCAGCGATCTCACCTGCAAGGCTAGGACACAGCCGTGGTCTCGGGCAACCGGCACGACGATTCGCCGGGCGCGATCGACACGATCCGCCCGTCCACCGCCGCGAAGACGTGGTCGGTGTGGCAGTTCCGACACCTGATCACCAGCCGCGAGCCGGCCGGGCGGGCGATCGGCGTGTCGCACTCCAGGCCCTGGCCCCGCCTCCTGGGGACCGCGCACCTGAAGACGTTCTTGCTATCAAGCCGCAGCAGTGGTGCGCTCATCACTCTTCCGGGTACTCGGGGTCGTCGTCGTCGTCATCATCGTCATCGTCGTCGTCGTCATCATCGTCGTCATCGTCGTCGTCACCGGGGGTGTCGTCGTCGTCGTCGTCATCGTCGTCGCCGGGCGGCTCACCACCACCACCCTCATCGGGCGGCTCACCACCACCACCCTCATCGGGCGGCTCACCACCACCACCCTCATCGGGCGGCTCACCACCACCACCCTCATCGGGCGGCTCACCGCCACCGCCACCACCCTCCTCGGGCGGCTCGGGCTCGGGCACGATCGGCTCCGGCAGGCCGTCGTCATCGTCATCGCCATCATCACGGCGCCGCTCTTCGTCCTGCTCCTCGTCCCGCCGCCGCCGCTCTTCGCGCGCATCGGCATCGGCGCCGACGTCCTCTTCGCGGAGCGGGATGACCTCCCGCTCGCGCGGCCGATCCTCGTCCCCGGGCAGGATGTCGCCCAGCGCGGCTCTGACCTGATCCTCGGTCAGCGGCCCGCCCGTCATCCCGACGTCGGAGGTCCGCCCGCCTGGGCCGAACGCCAGCAGGTCGCGGTACGCCCGCTGGCTCTCGTTCAGCGCCACGTTCCGCTGCTCGACCTCCTCGGGTGCGACCTGTCCGTCGGTCGGGGGCGCGACGTCGGGCACCCCGGCCGCCGCTCTATCGGCCTCCTGTTGGGCGATCTCGTCGATCTGCTCCTGGGTGAGCTCCCCGCCGCCGTAGCCAGCCCTGGTCGCCGCGTCGGCGTCGTACGCCTCCTGCTGGGCGTTGGCGGCCTGGATCAACGCGTCGTCGCTGGCGCCCTCGGCCAGATTCTTCTCCCGCAGGTCGAGCGTCTGGGTCCGTCCTTCGGCGTCGGTGACCACCGCCATCGGCTCGCCGCCGGGGCCGTTGAACCGCCGCACCTCTGGCTGGGCCGCAGCCTCGCCCGGGGCCTCGCCCGGCGGGGCGATCGTCTGGACCGCGCTCGCCGGCGGCGTCGCGTCGACCGCGCGCGTCCCGGGCCCGGCCAGCGGCGTCAGGTCCGGCGGCTTGCCCTGGTTGCGCTGGTCGGTGTACCAGCCCTTCCAGGAGGCGACGTACTCCGGGGTCGGGCCGTCCCGTCCCAGGTCGGCGTCAGACAGCCGTCGGCCGGGCACCCCCTCAGGCAGCCCCGAGGCGAGGTCGGCGTCGCGGTCTCTGGTCCAGACCTCGCGGGCCACCCGATCCCAGACGTCCTGGGGGGTCTCGTCGGTCAACTGCCCGCCCGGCTGGGTCACGCTCTCGAACGAGGCTGCTGGCTGGGCTGGCTGGGCCCCGGCCAGCGCTGCTGTCTGGGGGACCTGGGTCAGCGGGCCCGGGGCACCCGCTGGTGGGGCCCCCGTGAAGGGCAGGCCGGTGACCCGCGTGAGCTCGTTCCGCAGCGCGTCGCCGTTCGGGCCGCCCTGGCCGTTCGCTGACGCCCGCAGCCACGTCTCGGAGTAGCGGTGGATGGGCGAGTTGGGGTCGTTGGCCATCGCCCCGACGAGCTCGAAGTACGCCTGCTTCTTGCCGGCGCTGTTGAGGTCCAGGAACTCCTTGCCGGTCTGGGCGTTCCGTCCGATCAGGCCCCTGGACTCTAAGAGCGCCCGCTCCTGGGGCGAGGCCCGGCTGACGTCGCGCTGGATGTCGTGGGCCCAGGTCAGGTTGCCGGCGTGGCGGAGCACGTCGTGCGCCCGCACCTCGGCCGGGTTGTCGGGCGAGGGGCTCGCCTGCGGCTTCTTCATGAGCGCGGCGACGTCGCGGGCGACCGCGTTGTACTCCTCGTCCGACAGCTTGGTGTCCGGCAGGCCCTGCTTGCGGCGCTGGTCGTTGTTCGCGATGTCGGCCGCCCGTCGCAGCACGCCGGCCGCCTCGGCGTTGATCGCGGCGATCCGCTGGGCGTCGGCCGCCTGGGCGTTCCGGGCCGCCTGCGACAGTTGCGGCTGGGCCCCCGGCCTGCCCGTCGCCGCCCCGGCCCCCGTCGCTGCCCTGGCTCCAGCCGCCCCGCCCGTGGGTGGTCGCGCACCACCAGCCGCCGCGCCGCCACCCGCGCCGCCGCTCGGCTTCCTGGCCGCCCCACCACCGCCGCCGCTCGCCTTGCTGCCGCCGCCCGACGCCTTGCCCTCGTCCTTGTTCAGGACCTCGTTCAGGCGTTCGAGCCGCTGCTGGACGTCGGCCGGGACCGCGACCCCCCGCCGACGGCTGTACTCGCCCTCGACCTGATCCTCCCAGGCGGAGAGCAGCCGCTGCTCGTCGCCCGTGAGCGTCTGGTTGGTGTTCTGCTTGGCCAGAATCCCCCGGATCTGGTCGTTCATCATCTCTTCGCGGACCTGATTGCGCAGCGCGATCAGGTACTCGAAGCTGCTGCCACCGCTCGATGACGGCGGGTTGGTCGGGATGCCCGAGCCGAGGCCGATGCTCGGGAACTGACCCTGGCCCGGCGGTGGGATCAGGAGCGGCGGCAGGCTCACGCGTACACCTCGTAGTCCTCGTAGCTGGGCTGCTCGTCGTAGACGGGCTCGGACTCGGCCACCACGTCCTCATAGCTGGGCTGCTCTTCGTCGTAGACGGGCTCTTCGTCGTAGTAGCTGGGCTGCTCGTCGTAGGCGTAGCTGGGCTGCTCGATGTACTGGCTGTCGTCGACCGGGCCCTCGCCCTCCTCGATCGGGACGTCCTCGGGCGCGCCCAGCACGATCACAGGCGGCGGAGGCGTCTCCTCGGGCACGATCTGGCCGTCGGGCGGAGGCGTCTCCTCGCCGCTGTACGGGATCACCCGCTGCTGCTCCGGCGCCCGCAGACGGATCATCTCCTCTTCCGTGACCGCCCCGGATCCCGACAGGTCGATCGGGATCGGCTCGACCCGTCCCTGGCCCACATCGAGCGGGATCGGCTCGACCGCCGTCGGCGGCTCGCCCGGCGTGGACCTGGGGCCCGTCTGGCTGGACGGGGTGTACTCTCTTGGGACCCCGCCGGCGTCGGTCACGTTGGTGACGCCCGTCGGTGGTGCCTGTCCCGGGGCGACCCCGCTGCCGCCACCCGTCACGCTGGCCGGCGTGTACTCGCGGGGGACCCCGCCGCGATCGGTGGTGTTGGAGATGCCCGACCCTGGCTCGAACTGTGGCGGTGCAGCAGCAGGCGCTGCTCGCGGCACCCCGCGCGGCGCGGCCACGCCGTAGGGGCCAAGCTCGCCCACAAACTCGGCGGAGTCCGGGACCACCTCGCCGTTCCTGACCGCCCCGATCCAGCTTTCCCGATAGTTCCTGAACGGCGAGTCGGGGTCGAGGATCTTGGTGTAGAGCGAGTGCGGGTCCTTCTGGTAGGCGGCTCGTTCTCGCGGGTCCAGGGTGTTCGGCGCCTCCTTGTACTGCCGCTCCCAGGCCGCAGCCGCCTCCTGCGCCAGCGTCCGCCAGCCGCCCGTATCGCCCCGCCAGCCGCCCTGGTCACCCGGGCGGAAGACGTCCCCGATCTCACGGGCGACCCGCTCGACGACAGGACGGGTCGGACGGACCCGACCCTCGCCGGCCCTGGCGATCGCCCTGGTCAGCCGTCCTTCTGGCAGCACGGCGCCCGTCTCGTCGCGCTCGAACGGCAGCGGCGGCGCGATGCTGGCTGGGGGTGGGGCCGCCTTGGGCGCGGCGGCGGGCGGCTTCGGGGTCGGGCGAGCCGTCGCGATCGGCGGGGTCGGGTGGGTCTGGGCCGGCGGCCGTCGATTCGGCGCCTCGTCCTGGAACGGCGCTTCGAGCGGCGTCTGGGGCGGCAGCTTGATCGACGGGGCCTTCGTCGCGGGCGCGGCCGGCGCTGCGGGCGGCACCACGGGCGCAGCCGGGGCGGCTGCGGCAGCCGCCACGGGTGGCGGCTCGGCCGCTCGGGGCAGCGGCGGGACCGTCAGGTCACGGGTGCCGGCCGGCTCGACGTTGACGATCCGCAGCGTCCCCTGGTACGACGGGTCCTGGGCGTCGTATTGACCGCGCGTCATCTGGAGCGTGTTGCCCCAGTCGTCGGTGACGGTAAGCTGGTCGTCGGGCGAGACGGCCGACCGCGCGGCCGACGGCACGTCGAGGTCGCCCGGGGCCGGGTTGGCCGTGAACGGCGGCGGCGGCTCCAGGCTCGGGACCAGCGGCAGCCCGGAGATCGGGTGCGTCGGCGGCGAGGTCGGCGTCGGCGGCACCGTCGGCGTGGCGGTCGGCTCCGGGGTGCCCGTTGGCGTCGGGGTACCCGCTGGCGTGGCGCCCAGGTCGGCCGGCGTCGGGGTCCCTGTGGGACCCGGGGTGCCGCCGGGCTCGGGGGAGCCATCCAGAGACGGTCGCGGATCGTTGAAGCCGTGGCCGCCCTGCCACCAGCGGATCTCCGACTCCATGATCATGTTCGCGTCTTCGAGCGCCTGCCGATCGTCGTCGCTGAGCGGGTCGCCGCGATCCTGCTTCCGCTTGGCGGCCTCGGCTCGCGGATCGGCCCAGACCACCCCGTTGATCTGGGTCCACCGCGCCGGCGGCATGTCGTACGGCTTGGTTGAGCGGATCGGCTTCGGGGTGGGCTCGGCCTTCGGAGTCGCGGTCGCCCTCGGCGTCGGCGTCGCGGTCGGCTCCCTGGTCTGGGTGGGCACCCTGGTCGGCGTCGGCTCGCGGGTGGGCGTCGGCTCGCGGGTGGGCGTCTGGGTCGGGCGCGGGGTCGGCGTGTTCCTGGGGGTCGGGTCCGGCCGTGGCGTCTGGGTCGGGCGCGGCGTCGCTGGTGGCCTCGTGGGCGTCGGGTAATAGCCCGGGATGATGTCGCTCGGGTCGCCGTATGGACCAGTGCGCGGGACCGACATCGTGCCTCACCCCGTCCAGGTGAGACAGCTATACCCGAGATGCCGTCAACAACCAACCGCCACAACACGGGGAGGCCCGGCTATGCAGGGAGGGGCCCCGTCGTTCGTACAAAGCGCGGCTGCGATGCGGCTCCGGGTGCAGCCGCATCGCAGCCGTCCCCCGCGACCATTAGGGAGAATGGATCGCGTCCCGCGCGTCCAGGGGAGGAACGTTCGGTGCCCCAGCATACCGTGGGGGAGGGGCCCCATGGTAGGCGTGTACCTACGGCAGGGGCGGCAGCCCAACGGCCCGTCGCGACCTGTTCACCGCTTCCTTCTGATCAGTCGCCGCCGGGGCTGCGGGCGCCTGGGTCGCTGACGGCGTCCTGACGGGCGCTGGCGTCGTCGGGGTACCCGCTGGTGGAGTGGCAGGGGCGGTCACGGGTGCCTGTTGACCAGGAGGCAAGTCTGGCAGCCCGACGGCTCGACGAGCGCGGTTGGCGGCCTCGTTCGGATCGGTGGCTGGCTGCGGAGGCGTAGCTACGGGCGTTGCGCCCGGCCGTGGCGTGGCCCCGGGCGTCGCTGCGGGCTCGCGGCCGAGCAGCTTGTCGACCGCTGCCGCTGACTCGAACGGGCGGGTCCTGTTGGAGTCCTGAGCTAAGACGGCTAGCTGGGCCTTGACGGCCGGGTCGTCCTGCATCTCGTTGCGGACCGTCTTGAACGTCTCGCTCATCGCCGCCTTCAGCCGATCGCTCCAGGCGTCAGGGTCGGCCTTGCGCTGGGCCTCGGGGACCGCCTGCATCTCGGCCTGGACGCGGGCGTTGGCGGCCTCGCCCACCCGTCGGGCGAACTCCTGTCTAAGGGCCTGCGGCATCGCCACCAGCGTCCACTGGCCCGGCCGCTCGACCTTGTACAACAACTCGCTCGGCGGGCTGGGGGCGCCGACCTTCGCGTCGAGCAGCGTGTTCAGCACGGCGTCGTCGAGGTGCTCCTGGGTCGCGCGGAACGGCAGCCACGCGTAGGCGCCGCTGTACTCGCTCTCGACCGGGCGGCCCAGCGCGTCTCTCGTGATGGCCAGCCCCGAGCGTCGCCCAGTCGGGCTCCCTTGCTGGGTCGCGAGCAGGTCCGGCAGGCCGAACGGCAGCCGCAGCCCGGGCGCCGGGCCCAGGTCCGGCACGCCGTAGGCCAGCCCTTCTCTGATGCCGCCGAACTCGGTGGATCTGGCGTATGGGTCCTGGCTCTGGGCGATCGTGCGGGTCAGCCCAGCCGCTGGCATGAACGACCCGAGGGCGTTCCAGCCCAGCCACGCCCCGATCTCGTTCTGGGCCCCGTGCTGGCGACGGAGCGCCATGCTCGGCGTCTCTGGCCCCTCCGGGACCACCCAATCCCAGGCCGCGTCGGTCAGCTTGACGAGGTCGCTCATGCCAGACAGGAAGGTCACGTCCGAGATCATCCCGAAGAACCGTCGGCGGGCGGTCCGCAGGGTATCGCCATCGCCCCCGTTCCAGAGGTCCTGGATGCCCTGCCAGGAGTCCGGGAATGGACTGCCCGTCAAGGGCCGCTTCTTCTCGGCCGAGACGCCGTACAGGTACGACTCCCCGATCGCGGCAGCCGCGCCCATCATGTAGCCGAGCGGGCCCCAGTTCGAGTAGTTGACCCAGTAGTCCTGGCCCCGCCACGGGATCTTGACCGAGTACGGCCGCCAGCCCGTCGCCTGCATCGTCCGCTTCAGCGAGCGGGCGTCGCCCGACGGGAGCTCCTCGTCGAACCAGACGATCGGATCGTCGGGCGGGCCGCTGGCCGAGAGCGCGCCCTCGAAGGCGAGCCCCAGCAGGTAGAAGAAGCCGGTCGTGCCGATCATGTTCGCCATCAGCCGTCGGTCGAGGTCGGCCACCCCCGGGCCCACCTGGGTGCCCCTCCAGGCGTCCTGGTACGGCCCGCCCAGGATCCCGAAGGCGTTGCGGGTCGGGATCGCCTGCCCGAACGGCAGCGGGATGTTCGGGGTCCCGAGCATCCGCTGGCCGCGATCGGACTGCATCACCTTCTTGTAGGCGGCTGATCGAGCGACGTCGTAGACGGTGCCAGCGAGCCCCAGCGGCGAGAAATCGATGGCCCAGCCACGGATGTGGTAGAGCGTCTTCAAGAACGGCAGGACGAACTGGCCCACGGGGTGGCGCTGGATCGGCTCCAGCTTGCGTCCGAAGGTGCCCATGTCGCCCTGGAAGGTGGTCCGCTCGGCCTCTCGGCGGGCGTTCTTCTGCATCTGGAGGTGGGTCGCGGTCGCCGCCCGGCGCTCCTCTGGGGTGGCGTTGGGTCCCGCGATGTTGCCGGCCATGATCTCGGCAATCCGCTCGTGCCACTCGTCGGAGTCGACCTCGTGGACGCCCTCGCGCCACGCCAGGATCGCGGCCTGTCGGTTCATCTCCATGCCCCAGGCGATCTGCTTGATCCCGACGTCGGCCATCCCCTTGAGTCGGCCGGCGAGCTCCGCGAACAGGACCGCCCCGACCTTGCTGGCCTTCAGCTTGAGCAGCTTCGGGGAGCGCTCGCCCGCGCCCTCCTCGCGGGCGTTCTCGATCCGGCGGGTGAGCCGCCCGGAGATGTTACGCGGGGCACCCGTGGCCTCGGATTCGAGGGTGTCGACACCCGTGAAGAGGATCCGCCCCATCCGCCTGATCGCCAGCGGCAGGTATCTAGCCATCGCGGCGGCCTCGACCTTGGTGATCGCCCAGCGGGCGCGCGGGTCCAGCCCCCCCGTCTCGGGCAAGAAGGGGTCGGCCATCATCTTCCCGAACAGCATGCCCGTGTTCCAGGCGTAGTCGTTCAAGATGCCTCGGGGACCCAAGAGCATGTTGTTGTAGCGGACGTTCGAGAGGATCTCCCACGGGTGGATCGACAGGTCCGGGGCGGCTGCCGCTGCCGCCGCCTCGGAGGGGGTGGTCTCGCCACGGACCTGATCCGCCATCGTCCGTCCGTAGCGTACGAGCTCGCCCTCGGCTGTCGCTCGGCGTCGTCCCGCGATCGGCGTCGGGCGGGTCCGTGCGACCATCCCGCTTGCTCTGGCGATCCCCTCCTCCTCAAGGCGCGCCACGGCGTCGGTGTCGCCGGCGTCCTGGGCTGCCTGTCTCACCTCCAGGAACTCCTCCAGCGTGCCAGAGGCGCCCTGCGTCACGGGTGCCGAGCGCCAGACCTCGTCGAGCATCGCCCACTGGTCTCTTGGCGTGATCGCGAGTCCCCTGATCGCGGAGAACTTGCGGGCCTCGTCGAGCATCTGGGCCACCGACCAGGGGGTAGCCCGCTGGCCCTGGGCCCGATCGGCCGCCCGCTGGAACAGCTTGTACTGCCGCATGATCGCGCCGGCCAGGATCTGCTGCTCTCGCCTGGACAGGCCCTCGGCGTTCGGGCCGGCAGCTATCATCATGATCGCGTCGGCCCACTCGGTCTCGTTGGCGGCCCGGAACTCACGGCGCTGGGCCAGGATCCTGTCGGCAGCCGCCTCGATCTGCGCGGCTGACATCGCCTCGGCGTTCGGGCGGGCCTGGACTTCTCTGATCAGCCGCGCTCGCTCGCCCAGCATCCCGACGTTCGGATCGCCCATCTCGACCAGCGATCCCATCTCCAGGAGTGCCTGCGCCCAGGACGGGAACTGGTCGAGGTTTGGCTCATTGCCGGTCGGTGGCCCGAGGTTCGGGACCCCGGGCACGGGCTCGTCTTCGGGGAACGAGATGGGGGGTGCGGGCGGTCCTGGTGGCGGGGATGTCGGCGGAGCCGATATTTGCGGGGCCGCGCCCCCCACTGGCGGGGCGCCTGAGACAGCCTCGTTGGCGTCGAGCGCAGCCACGATGCGGTCGTACTCCTCGTCGGAGATCGGCACCGTGTCAAAGCCCGGCAGGATCATCTGGACTTGCTCGGGGCCGTCGGTCCTGGGCAACGCGTCCGGGTCGTCGATCTCCTGGACCGCGCCGTCGAGATCGATCGCCTCGGCCAGGGCCGGGTCGGTCGCGTCCTGCGGGTCCTGGCGGTCCCACTGCGCCTCGGGGTCACCCGGGGGCTGGCCCGTCGGCATCTCGCCCGCCATGAACAGCGGCTGGCCCTCTTCGAGCGCCGAGCGCTTCATCTGGGGCGGGATGTCCAGGACGTGGACCGCCTCCGCTGTCCCCGCCCGCTCGGCCTCGGCATCGGCTGCGGCCTGGGCGGCCTCCTGGGTGGGGTACCCGCCGAGCGATGTGCCGTTCGGCAGGGTGTACCGCCAGCCGTCGGGCTGCTCGACGACCTGTCCGAATTGGCCCGTCTCGTGGACCGAGATCTGGCTCCTGGTGGGAGCGACCCCCCACGGCTTGCCGAGGTCGGTCGCGACGGTGACCAGCACCCCGTCGTAGAACTTCGGCAGCGCCTCGGGGTTCTTGATCCGCCTGGGGCCGTAGCGGTCGTTCTGCTGGGCGCCCGTGGTCCAGGCGATCTGGTCGTAGCCGTGTTCTGCGGCCCAGCGGATCATCCGTCGGAACGCCAGGGTCGCCCAGCTTTCGGTCCGCATGAACGGAAACTCGGGCGGCGGGTTGTCCTTGGCGATCTGGCGCTCCAGGTACGTCCGCGCCTCCGCCTCGCTGTCGAACGCCGCGTCGTCGCGGGCCGCCTCGTCGGGCGTCACGGCGTACCACTTCGAGTAGGACCGCATCTGGCGGGCGTGCTCGGGGGTGCCGGGCTCCAGGACGGTCTCGTCCACGTAGCGACCAGACGCATTGTCGAAGCGGCCACCGATCCGGGTTGCCTGGGTGGGGTCGATCCGCGAGGGCGGGCGAAACTCGACGGCGTACCCCTTCGGCAGGCCCGACTTCGGCATGAACCCCTTCTCGCGGCCCTGCTGCTGCCAGTCCGACTGGATCTCCTCGATGAACACCCGCCGCTCACCGTTGGGGCCGATCCGCGTGGTCATGCGGACATGCACCGCGACGTTCTCGACCGGGTTGTAGGACCCGGGCTGCGTGAAGTGGCTGCCGGTGTACCGCTGGCGCTCGACTTCCACGCGCTTGGCGTCGAGCTCTGCACGGGCTCGGTTGGCCGCATCCAGGAGCTCGAGAGACTGTCGGCGCAGGTCGAGGTCGTCGACCCGCTCCTCGTAGGAGTGGTCGGCCGTGAACGCGTGGTAGGCATCGGACGCGCGATCGGCCGCCTGCTCGAAGAGCGCGAGCTCCTCGCGGCCCCGCCACGGCAGGATGAGCAGCACCTCCCGGTACTCCTCGCCGCCGGGCTGGACCAGCGGGGCGGACGGATCCCCGGGCTCCCACTCGAACTGGACGGGCCCGGCCACGCCCTCGGGCAGCGGCTCCTCCAGCCGCAGGCGGGCGTGGTCCCCGATCGCCCGCTCGACGCGTTCCAGGTCATCGACGGGGTCGTTGCCGATCGGCTCGCCGTCGACCGTGGTGACCCAGTAGCCCTGGTCGTCGTTGCCCGTCGCCTCGTAGACGAGCTCGTCGCCAAGCTCGTTCTCCTCGGGGGCCGCCCGGAAGGTGTAGCGGTACTCCGGCTCGGACTCGTCGTCGTACAGGTACTCCGGCTCGACGTAGTTGCCCTCGTCGTCCTCGTACCCCTCCTCGACCTCGTACGGCTCCTGCTCGACGATCTCCTCGGGGCCGTCCTGGTAGACGTGGATCTGCCCGATCTCGCGCCCGCCGAGCACCATCTCCTCGACGACAATGCGCCGCTGGGAGAGGTGGTCCATCAGCGCGGCCCGGTCGATGGGGCCGTCGCCCTGGTCGCGCAGCCACGTCTCGACGCCCGTCCAGGCGAGCTCGTCCGGCTTGGCCCCGGCCTCGCGGAGTCGCCGCATGGTCTCCTGGGCGCCCGTGGTCACCTCGACCATCCGCTCGGACCCCTCACGGGCCGGCTCGATCCAGCTTCCGTCCTCGGCCATGATCCAGCCGCGCTCGGGCGGCGGCTCCTCGCGGTTCGGGTTCTGGGCCGCCCTTCTGACGACCCGCTCCGGGCGGGCCTTGTCTCTTACCAGCCGCCCCGGGTTGCCCTCGATCATCTCGGGCAACGCGCCTGCGACCTGGGTCAGCCTGGAGTAGAACGGCTCGGCCAGCGTGACCGGGACCTCGCCGGCCATGGCGGATGGTCGGCCCTGGCTCGGATCGTCACGGGGGGACAGGCTCGCCCAGGCGGCCTCGGCGTTGTAGAGCGCGTCGAGCCGTCCGATCCGTTCGAGGTGCCCGATCGCCCGATCTCGCTCGAGCTCCGCCGATGCGTAGTCAAGCCCGACCGCCTCCAGGCGGGCGGGATCTTCTGTCGCGAGCCCGACGATCGCGGAGGTGTAGAAGCTGGCGTGGCCGTGCAGGACCTGACGGTCCGCGTCGGTCATCAGCGGGTCCGAGTCCAGCGCCTCCATCAGGGCTTCCTGCAAGGTCGCGGTGCTCTCGGCCGCGACCGCCTGGAGCCGGGGGCTGCCCGACAGGACTCTTTGGTGCAGGTCGTCCGGCATCCCGCTGACGGGTACCCAGCCTGGGATCTCGGCCGCCATGGCCGAGGGGCCAGGACCGAACTGCGGGTGCAGTTCGGTCTGCCCCGTCTCATCAGGGTAGGTCCGCTCCCGCACATCCATCAGTTCGGTCAAGCGCGCGTTGCGGCCGACCCCGCTGTAGCCGATGACCGAGTCGTACCCACGGCGGCGCAAGTCGTGGGAGACGATCCGCTCCTCGACCGCGTTCTCCAACGGAGCACCCAGGCGGTAGGCGTCCACGATCTGCTCGGCGGCTTCTGGGCCGGCATCGTGACGGGTCAAGATATCGCGGGTACGCGCGACTACCTCGTCGCGGCTGAGACGCGGGAAGCCCCCGAGCCGACCCACCGGGCCGCGCATCGCATCGGTGGCCTCCTGGCCATTGAGCGCAGCGTAGGCCGCGATGGCAGCGTCACCCACGCCCGCCCGCGCCACGAACGGCCGACGAAAGACCGACGGCCCGGCGATCCGCTGGTCGCCGCCATAGTCGCCCAGGAAGGTGCCGCGATAGGTGTCGACGTCCCGCGCGTGCGTGCCGGAAGCGAGGTAGAAGACGGCGGACTGGCCAGCCTCGGCGCCAACCTGCTCGGGCTGCTGCCAGCGGATCAGATCGACCGAGAGGCCGTCGGGTGTGATCTGGGCGCCGTCTGTATTCTCTACCGCCTGCAAGAAGCCACGGCGGGTCGGCAGGTCAAGCGGGACGCCAGTGGTGATAGCCGCCTCACGTCCGACCATGGCTGATGGCCCGGCTAGATCTCCCCGACCTGCCGCCCCTGGTCCAGTATCAGGCCGTACTGCCGGTCCACCACGTCCTGGCCCAGCAACGGGACGCACTCGTCCAGGAACTGCACCTCCTCGGAGGTCAGCGAGTCGTCCGTCGCGTACCTCCGCTGCTTGGTCCCAGTCGTCGAAGGTTCGGGCGTGAGGCTGGGCGATCCACTCGGTCTTGGGTCCTCCGACCCTGGCGCGGACGTCATCGGGGCTCTCTCCGTTGTGGAAGCCGTCCCAGGTCATCAGGACCACGTCGGGGCGGCCATTGGCGTAGTCCCAGCCCTCGGGCGCGTACTCGTCGTTGAACGGCACGCGGCCCGTCTCGCGGAACCCGAACTGATGGTAATACTTCGGCAGGAACGGGTCGAAGGCGTCCAGCTTGTCGGCGCCCTGGCTGATCCCCATCAGCATCGCGTCGACCCCGGCCCCCTTCGACTTCCGGCCGTCAGGGCCCGGGACGTTGAACACGTTCTGGAGGTCGTTGTCCTCGTCGAGCGCGAACCCGGCGTAGCCACCCGTGTCGGTCGGCTTGACGAAGAGCCGCTTGCCCCTGAGACTGTCGACGTCCGAGGCCGACAGGTACGCCCCGCGATCGCTCTGGGAGCGGATCCGCAGGAACTCCTCGGGGGTCGGCTGGGACCAGCCCTCGGCCCAGGGAGCTTCCGCGCCCATGGCCGACGGGCCTACTCCTTGGGCTTCGGCTCCGCCTTCTTCGGCAGCACGATCACCACCTGCGGCCCCGACTGGTAGATCTTGTGGCTCGCCGGCGCCGAACCGATGCCCAAGCGCTTGAATCGTTCCTCGATACTCGGCCGCAGGGAGATGCTCTGCCCAGCCACGGTAACCCTCCTGTTCAAGTCCCGCGATCCCCAGGTTGGCGATCGCGTCGACCGTCGAATTATAGATCTCCTCGGGTACCGACGGCGAGTCAATCAGGGCCACGTAGTGGCCGCCGGGATCTGCCACCAGCGGGATGCCGGTCCCCGCGACCAGCGCCGAGATCGCCTCCAGATCGGCCTTCTCGATCGGCTCCTCCCCCGAGGACGAGAAGACGTAGCCGAGCGCGTTGCCTTCTGTCGAGGCAAGCTGGAGCGAGACCGCTGGGGCGCCGGCGCGCTCACCAAGCTCGGCCGCGACGTAGCGGGCGGTGTCGAGGTTGCCGCCCACCAGACGGACCATCAGCCCGTCCCCGATCGGGACCACCTGATGCGGCTGGCCGAGCCAGTCAAGCTGGCCGTTGGCGTAGCCGAGGGCGGCGCGGTCAGGGACCCCCACGATCCCGACCGTCGGCGCCTGTCCCTCGGCCACGTCCAGGAGTGCCGCCCGCTGGGCCCGATCGACCGGGCGGGCTGGCTCCTTGGTCTCGCCTCGGCCTCTGGTCTGGCCTGGGTAGACGATGTCGGTGACGCCGGCCTCGGCCTGCCCTGGCGAGAGCGGAGACGAGGCGATCACGGGCGCAAGCTGCTCCCAGGCGTGCTGGACCCGGGCGTCGGCGTTGATCGCGGCGAGGTCGCCACGGATGAGCTCGGGGCGCAGCAGGCCAGCCTGCTCGGCGTCTCGGAGCGCGTCAGCCAGATCGCCATCCTGGATCTTCTGGCGGATCGCCGTTCCGCCCCGCTCCCAGGCGGTCTTGATCGGGAACCAGATCGCGGCCTGGGCCTCGTGCGGGCTGATGCCCTCCTCGCGCGCGAGCCAGTTGTAGATCGCGTGCGATGCGCGGTACGCCTGATCCGAGGTCGCCATCCAGGATGTCGACCAGTAGTTCATGGCCCGCGCCATCCAGACGTCGACCGTCACGTTCGGGTCGTAGACGCCCATCAGGGCCGAGATCATGTTGCCAGCGTAGGACGGGGTCTTGGCGTTCGTCTGCACCGTCACGGACCCCGTGGTGTAGAGGTCCATGATCTGCTTGCCCTTGCCCTCGGTGTAGGTCCGGAAGCCGACCATCTTCGGGGTGCCGTCCTTCTCGACGTTGGCCACCCCCTCACTGACGCTGGGGATCCGGTACGCCTTCATCCGCGCGTGGAACTCGTCGCGGTGGGCGTCGTCGAGGATCCCCTCGGCCGCCATCTCGCGGGCGATCTTCATCGCGGCGAACGTCGTCGCCATGTTCTCGGTCGGCTCGGTCTGGGCGGAGGTCACCCCGAAGATCACGCGGAACTCGTCGAACGCCTCGGGCCCGACCCGCTCGTAGACCCAGTGGGCAAGCTCGGTGTACCAGCGCGAGGCCGGCCGCCCAAGCTGGAGCGCCACCCGCTGATCTTCCAGGGCTGGCGTTACCCCGTAGTTGCTCTCGACCCAGACGTCCTTGCCCTTCTTGTCCTTCTTGTTGGTGCCGTCCGGGTTCTTCTTGATCTCGACCTTGGTGGCGGTCGGGCTGGGCAGGAACTTCGGCTCAAGCTTGCCGAGCTCGCCCTTCTCGAACTGCGGTCGGTTGGTGCCCTGGGCGCGGGCCGCGTCCATCAGCACCTGCTCCATCCGCCCCTCGATCGTGTTCGGCTCGTAGCCAGCGAACGGGACGGCGTGCTCTCGCAGGTAGGCTGGGATCGAGGGGATCTCGGCCGCCATGGCGGACGGGCCCTCGCGGGCATCGGGATCGTACGGCCCGAGCTCGCGATCCTCGGCCTCGTACGGGTCGCGCATCCAGGATTCCATCATCTGGTTGCGGGTCTCGAAGTCGTCGCGCGACCACTCGGTCTGGGGGATGGGCTCGACCGGGGCTGCCTGGGCCTCGTACATCGGGGCGTAGGTGCGCTCATGGCCCTTGATGCGGGTCCAGAGCCAGTTGTGCAGGACCGCGTTGTAGACGGCCTTCGGGATGTCGGGGGCGAACCCGGAGCGGCGAAGCTGGTTGTAGCCGCTGATGATCCGGGCTAATGTCAGGATCCCCGTCGCGTCGGCCGCGTAGTGCTGGTTCATCAGCCGGGCGATCTGGGCGGCCTCGGTGTCCATCCCTCGGATGTCGCCCTGACCCGTGATCCAGGTGTTCAAGGCCCGCGCATCGAGGGTCGGCATCTCCCCGAAGCCAAGCAGATGCTGGATGAAGCCCGTCTTGCGGGGGCCGATCCCATTGAGGCGCTCGACCGCCGCCGCCATCGCCCGTGGGTTGTCCCCGATCTGGTTGAGATCGGCAGTCAAGGCCACGACGTCCCGCATCGAGATCCTGCCCCGTCTGTTGGGACGGGTCCCCATGACGTTGTTGTTGTTCAGCCGATCGTCCGAGAAGGCCGCGCGAATGGAGGCGGCGTTCTCCCAGCCGGCCTCGTCGAACGTGCCCTGGTCAAGCTGGGCCAGCGTCCGCTGACCCGTCGGGGAGGCGATCCAGGCAGCCGCTGCGTCCTCGGCGCGGATCTGCCGCACCCCGTCACGGTTGGGGGTCAAGAAGTGGTCGGGGATCGCCAGTCCCGTCTTGTCCAGGATGATCTGGGGGTCGATCGCGCCCTGGCCCTGGGACGAGACCGTCATCAGGTACGCCTTGGCGACGTCCGATGGCAGCAGCCGTCCCTCGACCACCTTCTGGCGCTGGGCGACCATGAAGTCGATGACTTGCTGGAGGTCCTGCGGGCGCTCGCCCAGGATCTCCTTGAGCTCCCGCTGCGACAGGAAGCGCGTCAGGACCAGCCGATTGTGCAGATCGGCGCGGTTCTCGATCGGGGTCCTGGGGTCCGGGATGCCGGCCCAGCCCGCGTCGATCGCCTCCTCGGTACCCACCAGCGGGGGGCCTGCGAAGGGCGGCGGCTCGGCAAGCTCGGTCTCGGGGCCGGCCCGGAGGTCGGGCGCGATGAACTGCCGGGGGATGATCACGTTCGACGGGAACGGCTGTGACGACCGCTGGTCGGGCCTGACGATCGGCGGCGGCGGCGGAAGCTCGCCCTGCATCGCGGAGGGCCCGCTGGTGGGTACCCCGGGCTGGAGCGGGACGTCGCCGTAGCTTCTGATCTCTTCGAGGTGGTTCCTCCCCAGGTCCAGGTCGGTGAGTAACGCGCCTGTCCTGAGGGCGTCACGGGGGACCTCGACGACGCCGATGTTCTCGGGGTCGATCAGCCGCAGCGCGTCGAGCTCGGTGTAGATCAGCGGGTTCTTCAGGTCGGTCTGGTACGAGCGCACCTGGAAGTAGGTGCTGAAGATGTCGCGCCCGGCAGCGGTGGGCGAGATGTGCTCGGCATCCCACGTCCAGCCCTCGGTCCGGGCCTGCGCCTGGAGGCGGGTGATCACGGCCTCGCGGTAGCGTTGGTACTCCTCGGGATCGGCCCACTCGGTGCTGTAGTGGGTCCGCCCCCGCGAGTCCTCCCAGGGCACCTGGACCGTGGCTGGCTCGGGGATGCGCGCCACGTCGATCGCCGTACGGAGGTCACGGGCGATCCCGTCGGCAATCGGGCGGCTGATCGTCAGCGAGACGATGTTGTCGCGGTTGTCGCCGCCCAGCCCGCCGACCCCACCCGCCCGCAGCATGCCCGAGCGCTGGACGGCCGGTAGGTTGGTCGTGGCGTGGTACAGCACGTCCGGGACCCGCTCGTCGTCCACGTCGATCGGGACGCCTCGGACGGTGGCGCCGTTGATCTGAGCCCAGGCGCGGACGCCGCCGTTCCAGTCGGACGAGGTGGTCACCCCTTCGCCGGCCTCGGCCGGGACGATGATCCTCGGCTCGACGCCCGGGAAGTCGAGCGGGGCCCGGCTCTCCACCCGATCGAGCACTGCTCGACGACGGGCGATCTGCTGCTCCAGCAGCCGGGCGTTGTTGGCGTCGTAGCCCCAGGAGTCGCCGCTCTGCTCGGCGCGAGCCAGGGACTCGGTGCGGTGACCCTCCATCTTCGCGATCTCGGCCTCGACCGCGTCGCGCATCGGGCGGATGCTCGGGACCATGGCCGACGGGCCCTGGTAGACCGGGCGGCCGTCCTGCACCTCATAGCCCGTGCCCTGGTGGACAAGCTGGCCGTCCTGCACCTGATAGCTCGGAGGCGTCTCCGCTTCCCCACGGTAGAGAAGCTGTCCGTCGTCGACCACGTAGCCCGTGTCGGCTGTATCCTGGGGCCGCTGGAAGCTAGCGATGCTGGGGGCGCCGTCTGGACCGAGCGTCACAAGCCCGTCGTGGCCGTGGATCCGCCCCTCGTGCGCGAGCATCTGCGAGACGATGTGGTTGGCCAAGCTGCCCGAGCCCTGGCCGGTATCCCCTCTCGCTGCCTTGACCAGCAGCGCCGCCTGATCCGGGTCCCCCAGCCCGATCGAGGCCATGATCGTTCTGACGTTCTCGGTCGTCGGGCCGTCCTGCGCGATCGCGTCCTGGATCGCTTCGACTAACCTGGAGCCCGTCCCGGGGTCCTCGCCCAGCAGATCGGCCAGCGCCTGCGCCCGATCGGTGGCCATCGTGCCGCCCTGGTGGATGATCGGGTTGGCCAGGGCGACCTCGCGCCCACCTGGGCCGGGCGTAAGCTCGGTGAAGCTGATGCCGCCATCGGGACGGCGATCGGCCTCGACGCCGCCCGCCGCTGGCGCCGCCATCGGCACCACCAGCCCCCGCTCAGGCTGGAGCTCCAGACCGGCTGCCTGAAGCTGCTGGGCCACCTCCGGCGGGTACTGGACACGGGTCGGGATCGGTCGGGACAGTGCAGCCTCGCGGGCGGCCATGTTCGACGGGCGGACCTCGTCCGAGTCGAACATGCCGATCTGCTCGTAGCCGTCGGCGCTGCGCGTCACAGCGGGTGCTGCGCCCTCGAACTGCGGATGGAGCGCGGTTCGCCCCTCCTCGTCCGGGTAGGTCTGCTCCCTGACGTCCATGATCGAGTCGACCGTGTTGTCGGGGTTCAGCCTGATGTAGCCGTCGTAGCCGGCCCGTCGCAACGCCTCGCCAGCGACCGCCTCGGAGAGGTTCGAGCGGGCAGCTTGCTCGCGGATCAGCCCACTGTCAAGCGCCTGGAAGATCCGCTCGGGGATCGCGCGATCGACCCCGTACTGCTCCATGGCGTCGGTGATGGCCGCCCTGGCCTCGGGCGACGCCGTGTTCAGGAAGCCAGCCTGATTGAGCACCGCGAGCGGACGGGCGGCATCCTGGTCACCCACCGCCTCGGCAATCGTCTGCGCCCCCTCCGGGTGGAACGCCCCCGAGGTGCCGACGAACGGACGGCGCAGGACGGTCGGACCCCTGACGGCCTCGGACCCACCGTAGACCAGCCGATCGCGCTGGTCGTAGTAGCTGTTGTCGCCGCCGATGGTCGTCTCTGGCCCCGAGACGCCGTAGTAGACGTTGCCCGAGAGCGACGGCGCGCCGCCGCTGCCCCGTCGCTGGAACCGCGTCGCATCAACCACCAGTCCATCTGGGGTGACCTGGATACCGGGCGTGCGGGCGAGCGCCTGTTGGACCCGTGGGTCGGACGGCATCTCGACCGGGACGCCACTGGCCATGGCGGCCTCACGCGAGACCAGCGGCGAGGGCGGGCCTAGCTCAGGGACGCCAGTAGCGGGTTCCCCGGCCTGCGCCGCAGGGCGTAGGCCAGGACCTCGGAGCGTGATAGCCCCGACTCCTCGGCCATCCGCAGGTACAGGTCGAGCAGCCGCTGGTCTTGCTCCTCGGCCGCCTTGACTATCAGGCCGACGAACATCAATAGCTCCCCCGAGGGGAGTCCCGCGTCGGGCATCTCGGGCTGCGAGCTCGGCTGCGACATCTCGGCCCCTTCCTCGCCAGTACCAGTGGCGGGCATGATCGCGGTACATCTGGGCGTGCAGGGCCAGCGACCGCTCGACGGCGCCCGACGAGACAAGCTCGCGCATGATCGGCTCAAGCGCCCGCTGCTCCGCAACCAGCGCCTGACGGTAGGCCGTCATCGTCTGGTGGAACCGCTCGCCATGGTAGGCGTTGACGTCGTGGCTCGGCTCGTGGACCGCGACCTCCGCGATCTTGGCCGCCAGGAACCGCCCGCCGACCCTCGGATCGAGGAACTGGGCGAGGCTGTAGCCAGCCTCCTTGGCGTCGTTGATCGCGTCGAAGATGATGGCTCCCGTATCGAACTGGAAGCCGCCCAGCGTGCCGATGCCGGTCTCGCGGTTTCGGGTCCCCTCGACGAAGATGTTGTCGTTCTGGGCGATCATCCCGGCGCCGTAGAGCGAGGTGCCCATCAGGCGGCGCACGATCGTCCTCGGCGTGATGCCCAGGTCCTGTGACCGCTTGTCCATGCGGTCGGTGAGCTCCGAGACCGAGGCCGCGATCACGCGATCGGCCTCGGCCCGCATGATCTGGGAGACCAGCGGCTGCGGCAGGTGGTCGGCGGCTCGCAGGTGCAGGTCGGTGCCGGGGATCGTGCCGACGTCGGACCAGCCGTCGGGCTTGATATACCCCTCGCTGCGCTCGGGCCCCTCCTCCAGGGATGCCTCGCGGGACGGACGGGCCTGGGTCGCGACCGCCGCACCGCTGGCTGCGGCCTCGGCCCGCTTCTGGAGCGACTCGATCGCACCCGAGGCCGTCTCGTTGGAGATCACCCCCTGCTGGTTCAGGTAGGTCAACGCTGCGCCGGCGTTGCGGGCGGCCCGCATCCGATCGGCGGTCGGGTCCTGGAGGTCGATGGTCCGCAGCGGCTCGCCGCGATAGGCGCCGCCCGGGGTGACGACCGCGTTGCCCTCGGCATCCTCGGAGATGTTCAGGGTGAACGCGCGCTGGCGGTTCGGGTTGGTCGGGTCGATGTGGCGGACGGCGTAGGTCCCGAAGTCGGGTGAGGCGACCACCACCTGGACCCCGTCGCGGGCAAGCTGGTCGGCCGGGCTGCCGAAGGCCGCGTCAAGCTGGCGAGCGTTGGCGGTCTCTCTGCGGCCTTCGAGCGCCTGGACGACGGCACCGGAAGCGGTGATCGGGCCGGCCATCGCGCCACCCAGGGCCCCGCCCATCACACCAGCCGTGGCCAGCCGCTCGGCGGCCTCCAGCATGGTCGGCTTCTGGGCCGAGAAGGCGAGGTCGGTCCCGATCCCGACCGCCTCGGTCACGAGCTCCTCGCCGGCCTCGTTGACGATCTCGCCGCCGACCGTCTTGAGCGCGCCGCCCAGGCCGCGCTTGATGAGCTCGTGACCGATCTCCTTGGCGGCCTGGAGGCCGAAGCCGCGCAGGACCATCCTGTCCAGGCCCGGCATGACCGTCTCGGTCAGCGCCTCGGTGGCCGCTGCGACAGCACCCGCGAAGTCGGCCGTCTCCTGGTTGATCAGGCCGGCCGCGACCTCGTCACGGAGCGACTCGCGCATCTGGCCGCCAGATGCCAGCGACCCCGCCACCAGCGCCGCCCGAGAGGCCGCCATCCCGCCACGGACGAGCAGCGGGGCGACCACCCGGGCCCCGCCGCCAGCCGCCATCGCGGCGATCGATCCGCCACCCGTCAGGAACGCCGCGCCGACGGTGGCGGCGACGTTGGGCAGGTTCTCGGCGGCGCCCTCGAAGAAGCCGAGCGGGCTCTGGTACCACTGGTTGCCCGACTGACGCAGCGCCCCCGACTCACGGACGGCGCCCTGGATGCCACGGATCCGTTCTCTAGACTCCTCCTCCAGCCACGTCTGACCCGTGTAGTAGCCGACCGCCTCGGGGATGTTGTAGAGCCCGGTCGCCAGTCCGGCGGTGCCACGGATCGCAGCGTTCGCCAGCGCCTCGTAGGTCGAGATGTTCGGGTCGACCTCGGGGACGGGATCGGCCTGGATCACCCTCGGGGACGGCGGCTCCATCGTGGCTTCTCTGGCCGGCGCCAGGGTCGCCTCGGCGCGGGCCTGCTCCTCGGAGTAGCCGCGATTGCGGTAGTAGTCGTAGATCGCCTGATTGAACCGCTCCGGCTGGGCCGGGCGGATCGTGGGCATGGCGATCTCCTGGTCGGTAAGCTGGGGCAGCGGGCCCTCCTGCATCGCGCCCTGACGCTGAAGCTCCTGGCTACGGACCAGCGCGATGTAGCGGGGGTCGAGCGGGCTCTCGCGATCGAGGATCCGCTGGTTCTCGACCTGCTGGAGAAGCTGGGTGGATCGCGCCTGGGCCGCCTGGGCCGCCTGGACGAGCGGGTCCGACGATGCTGCGGCCTCACGGGTCAGGGCGCCCGTCTGGACGCGGGCCTCGGCGCGGGCGCGGGCGGCTGCCACCTCGTCGGCCGAGGCCGGCTCGTTGTAGCTGGAGACGACCGTGATCGGCTGCTCGCGGGCACCCGTGTCGGCCCCCCTGGCCGCATCGGCCTCCAGCCAGTCGAGGTTCTCGGTGCTCGGCCTCGGGCCCGGGTGGGGAAGCTGGCCGTTCGGATCGTTGAAGTAGGCGTCGCTTTGGGCCTGCCACGTCCGTAGCCGCTCCCGCTCGACGCGGGCAGCCGCGATCCGCTCGTTGTAGCCGGCGTTGATCCGCTCGGCGGCGGCATTCTGACGCCCGATCTCCTGCGCCTGAGCCTCGGAGATCTCGGTCCCGCCGGCTAACCTGTAGACCGTCCGTCCGGCCGGCGGCGGTGGTGTGGCCGCCGCCGGGCGGGCAGCCGCAGCACGGGCGGCCTGCTCCTGGGCCGTCCAGGGATCCGGCGCGCCGAGCGCACCCAGGTGCTCGCGGAAGGCCGGCAGGGTAAGGTCCTGACCACGGGCCTCACGGTCGGCTGCCCACTCGCGGAACTGGGTCCTGGTCGTCTCGGGCAGCGACGCCTCGAACTGCTCTCTTGCGACTCTTGCCTGCTCTCTACGCTGCTCCTGGCCCGTCCAGGGGTTCTCGACGCCGAGCCGATCGATGTGCGCGCGGAAGGCCGGGATGTCGTTGGGGTCCTCGCCCCGTGAACGCCTGAACGCCTCCCACTCGGTGTAGGCGTTCCGGGTGGGCTCTGGAAGCTGGGCCAGGAACCTGTCGCGGCTCTCCCGATCGCTGGCGACGGCCGCGTCGTACTGCTCCCTGGTCGCGGGACGGCCGCCGACCGTGTAGCTGCCGCCCGTGGCTGGTGTCGGGGTACCCGCTGGCGGGCGGCCGGGGGCCGTGCCGCCGACGTCCTGGTACGGCGCCGCTGGAGCGACCCTGGCCGTCTGGGTGGCCTGCTGGGCCGGGACCCCTCGCTGGGGCTGGGCGCCAAGCTGGAGGGCCCGCCCCCAGTCGAAGTTCTCGCCGGGGTCGGTCTTGTTCTGTCGACGACCCTGGTCGAGCTCCTCGTGCCCGACCACATGGCTTCTGTCGATCGGGATGCCGTAGCGCTGGTGCAACTGCCCGAGCAGCCAGCCGAGCGAGGCGTACTGGGCGTCGGTGTACGGCACCCCGCGAGCCGAGTCGGCGGCCGACTGGGCCAACTCGATCCCGAACTTGGTCGCATTATTTTCGCCCGCGTGGTGGGTGATCAGATCCCAGTCGCGGGGCATCGCGATCTGGCCGTCAGGGCCGATGACGGCGTTCGCACTCACCTGATACGGGTTCTTCCCGAACCAGCCCAGCGTCCACTCGTACTCGGCCTGGGGGGTCTCGCCCTGGCCACGGGTCGCGTGGATCACGATCCCGTCGGTGGTCTGGCGGCGGCCCGAGGTGTACGGCGTCGTGAGCTCAACGACGTTCGGCTGCGCCGCCACGGCGGCTGCTGCGCGCGGCTGCTGCTGCTGCGCGCCACCGTACGGGGCGTACGGGTCCCACGGCGCCCCGGGCTGGGCACGGACAGCGGCCTGGGGCCGCCCGGGCGGTGGCCCGAGGTACGGACGGGGGTCGATCGTCTGCCCCATCGGGTCGCCGTCAACGTTCTGGCTGACCTCGTAATGCAGGTGCGGGAAGCCTTGACTCCCGGTCTGACCGATCACCCCAAGGTTGGTCCGCCCGGCCTGGACGACGTCGCCCTCGCGCACGCTGACGGCGTTGTTGTGAAAATATCTGTCATATCTGGCCGAGGGGTCGCCGGTGTCGACGATGATCCCGATCCCGCCGTGGGGGTCGTTGGTGATCTTGACCACCCGTCCATTGCGCATCGCCGTGTACGGGGTGTTCTCGCCGCCGTTGGGCGCCCCGGCTAGCTGGAGGTCGACGCCGCGATGGTTCGGGATCTGGGGGTTGAACGGGTCCGCGTACGGCTGGTCGAAGTCGAACGCGATCTGCCAGACCGAGCCGTCACGGCCGACCTGTTGCTGGGTGTACGGGGTCGCGACGCCGTGATCGTGGCCGTCGCCGTCCCAGTGCCCGGGCGGGATCTGGGCGTTCGCACGGGCCCGGGCCCCCGCTGACGGCTGGGCCACCCGGATGGCGTCGCCGTACGGGTCGCCCGTGGCGAACAGGCGCTGGTAGTTCTCGCCCGTCCGCTCGGGAGAGACCGAGACCTGTCCCGTCCGCTGGGCGTAGGTCGCGAGATCGGCGCCGTGCAGCCCCTGCGCCTGCCCACGCTTGATCGCGGCGCCCAGGTAGTTCGAGGCCGCGAACGAGGTCGCGATCTCGGGGTCGTGGACAAGCTGGTTGGGGTCGCCGGGAATGCCGTTGGCCTGCACCCACTGACGGAAGGCCGGCATCTGCCCGCCTTCGTAGAATTGAAATGGGCCGCGAGACTGGCCGCCGTCACCGAGCGCGCCGAAGAGTCCCGCCTCGGTCTCGGTGACCGCGACGAGGACCCGTGCGCCCTCCTCGTCGAGCCCGTTTTCGAGCGCCACCCGGTAGATCCGGGCCTGCTTGGCCGCCTTCTCGTCCATCGGGCGGCCGTCGGCCCAGGTGTCGATCGTCTCGGGACGGCCCCCCTCGTTGTAGCTCCAGGCGTACGGGTCGGTCGGACGCTGCTCGACGCGGGGGCTGAACGCCTGGGCGTAGGCGTCGTACCAGCTTTCAGGCTCGGCCTCGGGTGCGACGTAGCCAAGGCCGCCGCCGCTGTAGCCACGGGCGTAGGCGTCGTACCAGTCGCCGCCCTCTTCGTAGCTGGGCTCCTGGTAGCTGGGCTCCTGGTAGACCGGCTCTTCGTAGCTGGGCTCTTCGTAGCTGGGCTCTTCGTACTCGTACGACGTGTCCTCACCCGAATCTTCGGGCTGGTCATAGTCGTACTCGTACTCCCACTCTTCGGCGGCCACTTAGACGAATCTCCCCCTCGTCGCGTCCCAGCGCCGTCGGCGGGTCCGCCGCCCCTCCCAGTCGTACTCGGTCGGCACGTAGCCGTAGCGCTCGCGGAACGCCGCGCGCTCGGTCTCGGGCAGCCCGATCATGATCGGCTCATGAACGGGCGGCCCCGGCTCCTCGGGCGGCCCCTCGGGCGGCACCTCGTCGGGCGGGCCCACGGGCGGCGGCTCCTTCCGTCCCAGGTCGTAGGCCGGCAGGCCCGGCGTCCCGGCCCAGCCGCTGAGGTCGAAGGCGTGGCTGGCGGGATCGGCCCGCCCGGCCTCGCGGTAGTAGGCGTGGTCCTGCTCCGGCAGCGACTGGTAGTTGCGGTAGAGCTCGCCCATGCGGGCCCGCTGGGAGGCATCGCCAGGGGTGACGCCGTGATGCTTGAGCCAGACGTAAAAGCCCTCGTCGAGCGGCGTGCCGGCCCCCGTTGGCGTGCCCGGGGTACCCGGCGGCGGGGTGTCCCAGAGCGGGTTGCCCGGGGTGACGGGCGCAGGCTCTGGCGTCGGCGCCGGCTTGGGCTCGCCCGAGGGTGGCTCTGGCGTCGGCATCGACATCGGCGGCGGCTCGTGGACGGGCGGGCCGGGCTCGGACGGCACCTCGACCGGCACCTCGTCTGGCGGTCCCAGGGAGATCACGATCGCCGTCGGCGGGGTGTCGTCGTCGTCTTGGAAGCTCTGATCCTCGTCAGCCACGATGCTCCCCTACTGGTAGGTGCCGCTCTGCGGGTTGAAGGTCGGCCCGAGCGGCGCCTCGGCCGCAGCCCCACCCCCCAGATCCGGCGGCGGGCCCAGGTCCGGCGGCATGCCAAGATCCGGCGGAGCAGCGGCAGCCGCCATCCCGAGGGCACCCTGCGGCGACGCGGGGAGGCCCGAAGGGAGGGGCCCCGCCGTTGCTCCTTCTGGCACCGACGGCTCTGGCCCCATCACGGGGGCGGGCGGCGGCGCCTCGGGGACCGGGCCGGGCAGGTTCATCGGGGGGCCGGCGCCCGGGGCCGGGACGTCCTCGAACGGGATGTCAGCTAAGGAGGTCGGGGCGGCCGTGGCTGGCGGAGCACCAGCCTCACCGCTGACGTTGCCGGGCGCGGCCGGATTGCCCTGCGTCTGGACGTCCTGCTGGCCAACGTTCACGACGCTGTTGGCGATATGCATCACGGGCGCCTGGGCGCCGGGCGCGGTCCCACCAGCCACCCCGACGGTCGGCGGTGGCGGCGGCCCTGGTGGCGGGGCCTGACTCATCAAGGGCGGCAGGTTCGGCAGCGGGGCGCCCGGCGGCGGCATCGGCAGAGGGGGTGGGGGCCCCAGACCCGGGCCACCCGTCGGCAACCCGGGTGGCCCGGGTGGCCCCAGACCGCCGCCCGGGGGTAGGCCAGGAGGCGGCATGAGTCCTGGTGGCGGCGGCCCTGGCGGCAGGAACGAGCCGCCGGCATCGGGCGGCAGGCCACCCGGCGGTGGGCCACCCGGCGGCGGCATCGGGCCGCCAAGGCCGGGCGCGCCACCAGCGAGCGCTGCCAGTGGATCGGGCCCGGCCCCGAGATCCGGCGGCAGTGGCGGGAGTCCCCCGTCGGGCGGTGGCAACGCCATCGGTCGCTCCTCCTCCTCGGGCGGCGGGTCGTCGAGGACCCGCCCGGATCGGGGCCCGCCGCTCGCGTCGATCAGCCAGTTCGGAAGGTTCGAGGCCGGGCTGGTCATCTCAGGCACTCAGGACGTTGCCGGTGTTGGCAAACCGAGTCTGGGCGTACGCCTGCATCACGTCGTCGGGGTTGAGGCCGAGCGCCTCGAAGGCGCCTTCGAGGGTGCCGCGCTGGGTCTTGCTCATCTGCTCGAAGATCTGCGGGGCGACGTTGCCGATCCCGCCCTGGACCATCTGCGCCGCCTGCCCCATGGCGTAGTCCTGGGTGGCCGGGTCGACCGAGCCGATCCCGCCCGGCGTGAAGCTGGAGGCCGCCTGGGCGAGCGACACCGGCTCGGAGATCGGCGCCTGGAAGCTCGATCCGCCCAGCGACCCGGCGTCTTGAAGCTGCGGGGTGGCCGTGCCGCCCGTGCCATCGGGCCAGAGCGGCGCGTCGACCGGGCCGCCGGGGCTCATGCCCGGGACCTTCGTGCGCTGGTTGACCAGCGCCACGCCCCGCAGGAACCGCTCGGTCGCGGCCTGCCGATCCCTGGCCGACTGCTCCCCGAAGCGATACGGCCCGACCTCGACGCGGGCAGGCGTGGTCCCGGCTCGACGCTCGGCGCGCCCGACGGGACCCGATGGACCCCGCGCGCGGCCGGCACCGCCAGTCTGGGCATCCGAGCGGCCGATCCGACGGAGCTCCCTGGTCATCTGCTGGATGGCCGGCTCCTCGAAGACCCGAGGGTCGATGTACGGGATCGACGAGGACGCCGCAGTGGCCGCTGCGGGCGCTCGGCCGGCCATGGCCCCGCCCGCGCCCATCCCGAGGTCGCCAAGCTGACGGTCGACGGCCGAGCCGACGGGCCCGCCGGGGCTCAGCCCGGCCGTCTGCTCCTCCTGGCCCTCGCGCTCGGTGGTGCTGGTGCCTTCTGACGAGCCGGCTGGGGCACCACTCGCGCTGCCCCAGCCCCCGCCCGTGGTGTCGGTCGAGGTGGCTGAGGCGCCGGTACCGGCCGAGGCTCCCTGGGCCCGCGCCTCGGCCGCGCCCGGGACGGCCCCCAGCGCCTGGAACTGCTGGGTGGCGCCGCCCTGCTGGGAGAGATCTCCGCCCGTGGCGTTGATGACGTCGTCGGGGGTCAGCGTGCCCGGGAGGCCGATCGCCGCGCGATCGGCGGCCGAGTTGAAGCCCATCACGCCGCCGCCCTGGAGCCCCATCGCGGCCGGGTTGGCGCCACGCAGGCTTCTGAAGTAGGCACCGGCCCGGAAGACGTCCTTGGGGGACTGCATAAGCTGGGCGGCCAGGGCGGCTCGCTGGGTCGCCTCGCCGGATCTGGCGGCGCGGGCGGCCTCGGTCAACTGGCCCGTGGTGTTGCCGTTCTCGTCGGTCATGTAGCCGGCGAGCTCGGCCTGCTGGCGGCGGCTTTGGGCCTGCTGGAGCAGGTAGGTGCGGGCGAACTCCGCCTCCTGCTGGCCCAGTTGGCCCGCCTGGAGCCGCTCGCGGAGGTCGCGCTCCTGCTGCGACTCGCCGCCCTGGAACTGAAGCTGCTCGCGCTGAAGCTGGAGCCGCGCCGCCCGCTCCTGGGCCGACTCGGCGCCCTGGAAGTTCTGCTGGGTGTTCAGCAGGGCCATCTGCTGGCGGCGCTGGAGCTCGGCCTGCTGGACCTCGTTGCCGAACTGCTCGCGGGCGAGCGTCTGCACGCCGCCGGGGCCAAATCCCATGAGCTCGTACAGCCGCTGCTGGTTCTGCTGGGCGGCCTGCTGCTCGGCCAGGGTCTGCTGGCGTCCGCCGAGGGTCTGCTGCTGGGTCAGGTTGCCCTGGGCATCGACCCCGTAGCCCATCAACTGGGCGTACTCCTGCTGGAGGCGGGTGCCCTGGATGCCCTGCTGGGCCAGGAGCTCGCTTCTCCAGCGCTGGGCGGCGTCGGTCGGGACGCCCCCGCTCTGGCCCATGAGCTCCATCATCCGCATCTGGTTGGTCTGGTCCTGGTTCAGGAACTGGACGCTCTGACCAAGGAGGGCGGCGTTCTGCTGGGCCTGGGCCGCGAGATAGGCGCGGTTGAGCTCATCGGATCCAGCGCCCGCCTGGAGCGGCGAAAGCTGGCGCATCAGGTTCATCAGGTCGGTCAGGTTGTATTGACCTGGAGTCGTCACGCCGCCTCCTCCCCCGACACCCGGGCTGCCCGGCGGGCGGTAGCCACCCCCACCAGCCCCTGGTGGCGTGGTGGGCTCGTCGACTCTGGGCGGCTCGGGCTGGGGCCCGATTGGCGGCTCCGAGAAGCCGCCGCCCGGCTGGTACCAACCCGTCGAGTACATCGCGCCGGCCCTCCGCTAGGGCTCCCAGGCAGGTCTGGTCAGGCGGAGCCTGGACCTGCCTGGGGACCCGCTAGGGGTGACCTTGCACGAGACGAAATCGACAAGCTACCGCCACAAATGCGGGACCGCAGCGATGGTCGTGGCGCGCAGCAGCGGCTGCGATCCTTGACGCAGCGGAAACGGTCAGGTACAGTCGGAATGACCTCACCTGTCTCGCGCTCATGCGTGGCTTGCACGGCTGGATGGGTCTCCGGCCTGAGGGGGTGTGGTAAGGCCCCTGTCGCACGGGTATTCGGGACGCCGACGACGGGGGCTTTGCCTTGTCCGAGCCTGAGATCCCAGCTACGGCATCCCGAGGTTCGGACTGGGCACCCCACCCGGCGGGTACGGCGAGCTATCGGTGTCCCGGGCCTGCGATTCGGGATCACCTCGGCCCTGGCGGGTGCGGGCCAGCACCGTCAGGTCGGGCTCGGGCAGCTTCCCGTACCGACGCAGCCACCTGTCGGTGAGCTCGACCATCTGGTCGGTGAAGTCGACCTGATCGGCCCAGTCGCGCCCGCTCTTGATTAGGGTCTCGCGGAGCGGGAAGCACTCTCTGGTGGTCTGGTCCTCGATCTTGTCGACGTCGGTCCAGCCCTGCCTGACGAGTTGGACGCGGACCGCATCGGCGTACTCGTCGATGTCAGAGAGCGGGATCGGGAACGGCTCCTCGTCGTCCGACCAGGGCGCGATCGGCGTCATCCAGTAGACCAGCAGCAGGTTCTCGTCCGACGCCTTCGAGGCGCCCGGGCTCTGGGAGCGGGCGGCGTTCATCTGGAGCGCCAGCGACCCGACGTAGCTGTTCCAGCCCTGCGCCAGCATCAGCCGACGGTTCGGGTCCATCTGCGACTTCGGCTTGCCCTTGTCCTCGCCTGAGGCCCGCTTGGCCAGATCCGCGACCTGCTGCCTGACCTTCGGGTCGGCCAGCAGCAACTGCATCGCCTCGGCCTGATCGTCGTCGAGGCCGTCAGAGGGCTGCTCACCCGGGCCCGTGGCCGGCTTCTCGGGACCGCCCGACTGCTGCGGGTTCTCGGGCGGAGGACCCGGCGGCGGCCCGCCCGGCGGGGGCCCTGGGGGAGGCCCACCAGCGGGTGGCCCACCGACGGGCCCTCCGGGCTCGGTGCCTGGGACGGGACCTGGACCCGGTGGGCTGGTGGGTGGCTGACCCACGGGCGTGATCAGCCGGTCCACCAGCCCACGGACCACCGACGAGGGGAGCGCTTCTGGCAGCCCGCCGACGCTCATCAGCGTGCCCTCAGGCCGGAGTAGCGCTGGACAGATCGAGCGCGGACGGCGTGCTGGGTCGGCGGCGGCAGGGGTGGCGGATCAGTCGAGGTGAGCGCCACCTCGGCGTCGTGCGCCGCCTGGGCGGCCTTGACGAGGCGGGCGTGGGTGCGGGATCTCCGTGAGAGCCGCTGCGAGGCTTCGACGAGCTCGCGGGCCTGCTCGGGCGTCGGCAGGGCGTTGGTCGCGACAAGCTGCTCCAGGACCACCAGCAGGTCGGCCGGCTCGATCTCCTCGGGGTCCCAGTAGCGCGAGACCAGCGCCATCGTCTCGGCCGGCGGCAGCCCCGAGACGGCCTGCATCCGCTCCAGGAACGCGAGCAGCCCCGGGCGCGGCTTGCCCGCGAAGAAAGTGTCGACGACGCCACGGACGGTGGTGCCGAACTGGGCCGCTTCCTTGGCGGCGTAGCCGAGGATCTCTCTTCGAGCGAGGGCGGACGGTGAGGCGAAGCCGGAGAAGACCATCGGTCACAACCCGCTCGGGACGGCCGGGCCCCGCCGCTTGGAGTGGTAGGCTTTTGCGGCCTTTCGCAACTGCGCCGCGATCACGCCGCCAGCCTGGGAGTCGACCGAACTGGCCTTGCCGAGCTTCGAGCCCTGCATGCCCGGCAGGTTGGGAGCAGCCGCCCCCTTCTGGGGGTACCGCTCCTGGTCCATGGCGCCTTCCTGGCCGGGCGGCAGACCCTGCGTTCTGTCGAGCCCTGGACGGGTGGCCCGCAGGGCCGCCAGGAGCTCCGGCGCGATGGGTGGCCCGGCCGCAGGCCCCATCCCAACGGGTCCTCCGGGACCCATGCCAGGGGGCATCCCTGGCGGCATCCCGGGTGGCATCCCTGGCGGGCCGCCGCCTGGAGGACCGAGGCCACCGGGGTTCGCCGGGCCCCCGATCGGGCCGAGTGGCCCGGTTGGCGCTGCCGCCGCGCGGGCCGCTGCGTGGCTGGCGTCGAGTTGCATGTGCCTCGCCATGAGCTCGGGCGGGACACCTGGGGGCGGGGTGACGCCGGGCGGCAGCATCCCCATCCCGGCCCCCGGGCCGCGCTGGCCAGGGACAGCCCCACCCGGGGGCGCTGGACCGCCGGCACCCGCCGCGATCATGGCGGCGAGACCGTCGAGCCCGGCCCCATTGGGCGGAGACGTCTCCCCCTCGGCCGGACCCAGCAGGCGCTTCGGCGTGAACGGGACCCTGGCCTTGGTCGGCAAGCCGTCGGGGGAGAGGAGCCCCTGCTTGACCAGCTTCTCCTTCTGCTGGTCCTGCTCGTCGCTTCTGAGGCCCTTGGCGAACTCCAGCACGTCCTCGCGACCCTCCGGGGTGCGGGCGGTCTGGTCGTTGAAAATCTTGACGAGGGTCACGTCGGGGGCCGGGTCGTTCCAGGCTTCCTCGCGGTACTGGTCCCACGGGACCAGCCCCTGGAGGTGCTGTTGTGCAAGCTGCTGACGCTTGAGCTCGTCGGCGTCGTCGTTCTCGAAGTAGCAATGGACCTGCTGGTTGGTCTTGAGCCAGGAGGGCTTGAGCTCGATGATGTCGGTGGTGGTCTCCCCGACCCGGGTGGTCACCTGGGAGATCGGGGTGTTCGCATAGACCGGCACGCAGCGGCCGGTTTTCTCTGCGATCCAGACCGCGTACTCCAGCATCCGCTCCGCAATGAACTTGATGGCGAGGCGGGCCGACTCCAGGACCTGGGAGAGCGCGACCTCCATGTACTCCTTCGAGAGGGCGCGGTCGTGGCCCGATGCGGAGCCGCCGCCGCCGAAGACCGCGTCCGACGGCGACATCGCAGCGGACGCCTGGAGCAGAAGCTGGAGAAGCTGCTGCGCACCCGCACCGGGATCGGGCGCAGCGGCAATCTGGGGTCGCCCAGGGACGACCACGTTCTCCATCGGACCCAACGAGAAACGGAACAGGTCGCCGTTCTTGGCGAACAGGCTCCCGTACCGCTCCAGGATCTGGGGGTCCAACTGGATGAACGAACCTGCGAATGCGTTTCGCCAGGTGTAAATATGCATCGCGGTGGCGATGCCTTCGGCGGCGTTGATCGAGGACAAGACGGGCCAGAGGAACGGGATCGCCTTACGGGTGACGTCGTCGATCGGGAGGTGCAAGCCCCAGAACCAGCGGATCGGCAGGGTCGAGCAGCCGTACTCCTTCTGGAGGTCGATCACGGCATCCACGATCCGCGACGAGCTCGCGGTGTCGTCGTCCGACTCGGCAGCCCCCGGCATGAAGTCCGACTGGGTCGGCGGCTCGGTCGCGCCGATCTGGGGCCGCTCGAACCCGGTCCAGGTGTACCCATCTACGAAGTAGGCGACGTACGGACGCATCCGTTCGTCGGTATGCCAGAGCTCGTAGACGACGATCGGGCCGCCCTCGTCGGCCGTGGACGGGATCAGCATATCCTGGTCGTTGCCCCAGACGAGGTCTTTTCCGATCGCCTCGATGGCGTCGTACTCGCGCATCACCAGGATCGCTTCGATACGCTCATTGTCATCCATCAGTGGGATGCAATGTCGCGCACTAATGATCTCGACCTCGAATGGCAGGCGCTTGGCCAGCCATTCGCGCTGCTCCTCCTGGTACGCCTTCCGTGAGGCCGATCGGTCCTCCGTGAACTTGATCGGCTCGCCGTCCTTGTCCTTCCTGGGGACCGACCAGTAGGGGTGGTCTCGGGTCCGTCCCTTGGCGTCGCGGTGGAAGCGCCGCTTCGGGACCGGCACGCCGTCACGGTCGACGTGGATGTACCGCTTGGCCCCGCCACGGTTCATCCGCTTGGCCTCGGAGGTCCAGCCCTGCTCGATCTCGTCGATCTCGTCGTCCGAGAACAGGACGTCCTCTTCCGGCTTGTAGCGGCGGCGCCGACGGGACGAGAGCTCCTCGTACTCCTCCTCGTCGATGATGTCGAGCCAGGAGGGGCTGACCCGCCAGTGGGCGTCAGATGACAGGCACTTGACGACCACGGCGCCTTCGAGGAAGCACCGCCCGACGAGCTCCCGGTAGTTGACCAGGGGCGCCCCGTCGATGTCGGCTTCGAGGCAGGCGTTGGTCCAGGTGTCGACGTCGGTCGCGATCCCCGCCTGGGACATCGCAAGGCCGACCGCGTACCGCTTCGTCTTCGGCCGCTTGTTGCCGATCAGGTTGACGATCTTGAGCGGGGTCGTGATCTTCTGCGGGAAGATCACGACCATATGCTCTCTTCCCTCGACCCCCTCCAGGAACTCATCCGGCAGGATGAATCTGGTGCCCCCTAAGAGGTGGTGGAGAGTGTCGTCGAGCCGCTCCCAGTAGTTGGCCTGCCACGCGGGAGCGTTGCCTTCCCAGATGTCGTAGATCTGCTGCTGGGTGACCCGCCCTTTTCTGATCCTGGTGGTGCGGTACGGTTGCAGCGGGTTGGAGCCCGGGCCCGCCACCGGGGTGATGGTCTGCATAGGGGCCGTGGGCTCCGTCCGCGCCCCTCCCCAGAGGCTGGAAACCTCGCCCGATCAGCCCGTTATGACAACTGGTCTTCGCCTGGATCTCAGGCTCTACTCTTCATAGAACTGAATCTGTAGGCACTCTACCGAAGTTGTGCCGCACGATCCACACTGGATCGGTACGTCTAAGGGTTCAAGATCCGGCGGCACGCACGGCCGCCCGTCGGGGTAGACCGCGCCCTCGGAGTCGAGCACGCGCTCGGTCTGGAGCCGCTCCCAGGCGGCTCGGCTGATCGTGAACGCCCAGCAGAGACCGTCCCGGTCGGTCGGGGCGTAGCCCGGCAACAGGTGGTAGACCCGCACCCGAGCTCGGCCGTTCCGGCGCTTACCGGGGCGGACTTGCAGGCGCAGTGCGTCGCGGTACGGATCGGGACCCTCGGGCTCTGGCGCGAGCTCACGGATCGCCCGCAACGGACGGCGCCTGATCCCGGGCGAGTCGTCGAACAGGCCGGGTGGACGGTCCCCCAGCCGGGTACCCACCGCTGGGTAGCCCTCGGCCAGGGCCTGCTTGCGCTCCCGATACGCTCGTCGGGGGTCGGCCACGATCCGCTCGCCGCCCAGGTCAGCCACGGGCCGCTCCCGGAGCCTTGAGGTCTCTGACGCTCGTGCCGCCGCAGTGCGGGCACGGGTAGCGGGCCTGCTGTCCCGAGAACTCGACGTCGATCAGCCCGCTGGCCCGTTCCAGGGCCCGCCCGCAGTGGTCGCAGATCGTGACGGGCTCGGCGTACCCCTTCAGCAGCATCATCGCGCCGGCCACGGCCTTGCTCTTCTTCCAGGCCGGCAGGGAGACTTGATCGCCCATCAGCCCACCTCCCGCAGCTTCGGGCCGTAGCTCGGACGCGGGCTCGGCACCCGAGCCTCCAGCACCGCCTGCTGGTCCTCTCTCGCCTGCTCGGTCGCAGCGAGCGCCCGTAGGAAGGCGATGATGTGGTTCGACATGAACGCGTACGGTTGCAGGTACGGCTCGTTGCTGTACGCCGCCATCCGATCGGCGGTCGCGGCATACGACAGCCCGGTGTGGCGCATCACGGGCGCCAGCCGCAGGCAGGCATCCAGGAGTGACAGCGGCTGCGGCTGCGGCTCCGCCGGAGGTGCTGCGGCATCGTCGAGGGGTGTTACGTCGAGCACGATCGTCTCTTCCCATCCAGCATCAGATGTCATGCCAGCATCAGATGTCATGCTCAGCGCTGCCAGTACGGGCGGCCGACTCCGGCCGGCACGGCCCGGGCGCCGCCAGCGAGGCCCCCGACAAGGCCGGCCCCACCCGAGGCGGCGGCTCCGTAGGGCGCCTTGACTGGCCGTCCAAGCCACTCGCGGATGTCGTCGGTTCTCAACGCTAACCAGCAGATCGCCATCGCGGTGGTGTCCACCAAGTCGTCATTCCTGCCCTTCGGGAACTCCTTGTGCTGGGTGATGAACCTGTCCACCCAGTCGGCACCTTCCGGCAGGTAGCACAAGCCGCCGGCGACGTACGGGACGACCGACAGCGCCCGCGCTTCCTTGCTCATCCCGTCCGGGCGGTACTCCATGACGGGCAAGCTGGGCAGGGTCTCGTCGTCGCCGCCTCGACGTAAGTCCTGGGTCAAGGCGATCCCGTTGGCCTTCTGCTCGACCATGAAGGGCACCCGCCAGCGGGCGTGGAGGTCTCGCAGGCGGGCGCGGAGCTCGGGCGTCTCAAGCTCAAGCTCGGCTGCGGCCAGCACGTACAGGCGCCCGCCAAGCTCGCCCCACACGGCCACCCCGGTCGGGTCGCCACCCTCGGTCCCGTAGGCCGAGTCGACGAAGATCATGCTGGGCCGCAGGCCCTGGTGCCACATGACGCCGAAGTTGTAGCGGCGCCAGTACGACTCTTTGAATTGGCCACCCTCAGCCGGAGTCGGGACCTGCTGATACTGGGCGGCATAGGCAATCGGGCCGAGGTTCCGCCGCTGCTTGCGGACGAACTCGTGGTCCCACTGCTCGGGCACCAGGAGCTCGCCCGTGGTGGATCGGGGATCGGAAAACCCGAGCCCGTTGGTCCTGGGGATCAGCATCGCCCTGGCCGGCACGATGTCGAGCGCTTCTGAAGGGGCGTCCTCGAAGTCGGCCAGGACCAGGGCCCGTCGCTTGCCCTGGGTGTCGAGCTCCTCGTTGTCGTCGAGTGGCCTGGAGTCTTCTTCCTGGTCTTCTTCTGACTCCCCGTCGGTGGGCTCCCAGGGGATATCATCGTCCTGGTCCGGGTCGGACGGAGAAGCTGGGCCTACCCGTAGATCCTCGGCCCGGACATACAGTCTCGGGTCGTACTCCATGGGTAAGACCAACATCTCGTACGACTCGCCGCCAGCGAGCATCTCGGCCCAGACGTGGCCAACGAGATCGGCATGATGCGTGCGCTGAGCGGTGATGACTTTGGCGGCCTGCATCGAGTTGACGCGGGAGCTCATCGTCCGCAGCCACCAGACGATCACTTCCTTGCGCTCGCTGTCGCTTTCCACCTTCCGGGCGTCGTGCGGGTCGTCCACGATCAGCCGATCGCCGCCCTCACCCGTCGCGCGCGACCTGACCGAGGTGGCGAGCCGACGGCCGTTCTGGTCGTTCTCAAACAGGCGCTTGGCGTCGGTGATGCTGGAGATCTGGTACCGATCGCCCCAGCGATCCTGGTACCACTTCGACTTGATCACCCGCCGGGCGTAGTCGTTGTCGCGGATCGTCAGGTTGAGGTCGTAGCTGGAGAACAGGTAGCGCAGCCAGGGGTTGCGGATCCACTCCCAGCACGGCCAGCAGACCGAGACGATGCTGCTTTTCAAACACCTGGGCGGGAGGTCCACGATCAGGTTGGTGATCTCGCCGGCGCTGATGGCCGTCAGGTGGTCGACGACGGCGTCGTGCGACCAGGACCAGCGGATCTCGCCCGGGACGAACAAGGGCAGCGCCGCTCGACAGAACAGCCCGAGGTCGTCCTCCATCGCCCAGGTGTCGGTGCTCTCGGGGGTGACCTCAAGCTCGCCACACAGGGCGTCGAGCCCTTGCTGGAACGCCGACATCGGCTCCGGATCGACCCAGGTCAGGTCGAGCGGGTTGACGCTCGGAGCGAGCAGGGCGCCCGTCCGGAACGACGTCCGTGGACGGCCACGGCCGGGAGCTAAGGGCAGTCGTGCGGCGACCATCAGGGACCCCGCCAAAACCGGGTACCCTGCGGGTGGTTTTGGTGGGTACCCATCAGTTGCCCTTCTCGGGGACCGACGCCAGCCGTCGGAACTCGCCGTCGATCGCCTGGAGCGTGCGGGGGTCGTTGACCAGCCGTCGGACAGCGGCCCCCAGGGCGCGCATGCCGAGCACGTACTGCTCGACGGTGATCAACTGCTGCCGATCGGCTAAGAGGCGGTTCTCTTGCGCGACCAGGGCTGACTTCTCGCGGATGAGCTCGCGGATCTCCTTCATCGCCTGCCGCTGCGAGGCCCGGGAGGTGATCGCCTCCTTGAGCTTCGCGAGCTCCCCGTTCATCCTCGTCCAGTCCCACGACTGCCACTCGGCCGAGATCTTCTCGACCGACCCGAGGATCTGATCGAGGTCCGGGCGGGCCTCGGCCTCCTTGAGCTCGGCCATGATGTCCTTGATGGCGCCCTGTAGCAGGGCGATGTCATCGCGGACCGACAGGAGCTCCGGATCGGCCAGGGCCGACTCGTACCGCAGCAGCACCCGTGTCGGGAGGTCTCTGGAGTACCGCCCGCTGATGGTCTGGGGGGCGGCGATCCCACGGGCCGCCTTGCCCTTGTGGCGGCGGCAGCGGCCGTTCGCCATGACGGCCGGGTCCTGGCACCGCGTGCCGTCGGCCTTCAGGCCGCCGCAGACCTTGCGGCCGTTCTTCCCGACCGTCGCCTCCGCCGGCACCCTCGTCTGCGGCTTCGGCACTACCGTGCCCTCCCACCACGGGACCCTGCGCTGCGCGCCTCCCGTGGCACCTCAGATCTCCCGCCGGTAGAAGCGGGCCCAGCGCTCGACGTTGTGCTGGAAAAGCGGCCACTCCTCGATCAGGGTGGTGTGGTAGCGCTCGTCGGAGTCCTGGTGGACGAAGCGCCCGCCGTAGACCCGCTCCAGCTTGCCGGTGATCCAGAGGTGGATGTGGTCGCGGACGGTCATGCTGTCCGCGCCCGGCTCGTCGATGTCGACGTTGTAGTGGCAGACCCGGACGTTGCCGTACCAGCGGGTGTCGACCTTCGAGGTGAACGCCTTCTGGAAGAGCCGCCCCTTGAAGTAGATGATCTTCTGGGTGTGGGCGACCTCCGGCACGATGACCCGTCGCTTCAGCCTGGGCGGCAGCCAGAGCGGCTGGGGCGGCGGCGCCACAGCAAAAGACGGCTCGATTCTGAGGCCCGGCGGGTACGGCTGGGCTGTCACGGCACGATCTCCGTCGAGGGGACCATCTCGTGGATCGGGATGTAGGAGATCCGCCTGGGCTCGTGGGGTGGGAGCGCGTCGTAGGCGGCCAGGACCCCGATGCGGGACATCCGTCCGTCGGCTAAGAGGACGTCCACGGCCGCACGTTGCAGGAGCAGGCCGTCCACGGTCGTCTCGTAGGTGCGGGAGGCGTCGAACTTGACGCGGGTGACGGTGCCAGTGAACCCGGTGCCCGGCAGCGGGTGCTCCGTCGGTGGGTGCTCCGTGCAGACCCGTGGCACATGCGGCTTGTGACGGACGGTCTTGGGCGGGGGTACCCGTTGAAGTCCGAGCTTCGCTCGAAAAGACTTCAACGGGATCCCCGGCCCGACCTCGACGTAACTTGGGGCGAGCAGCCGATGGACCCACTCCAGGAGGTGGCGGATCACGTCACCTCCTGTGGGTCACGGACGATCGCCTCGGCGGCCGAGGAGACGTCTCCGGCCGCGCCCCAGACGGGCTGGGTGACGTAGCGGGCCTGATCGTCGTGGCCGAGCTCGGAGGGGACGAGCAGCACGCGATCGGCGTAGCTGCGGGCGTGACGGAAGGACGGGTGGGCCATCACGAACGCGATCGGCTCGGGGTCGTCGGGGTCGAGCACGACGATCGGCAGGGCGGCGATCGCCTCGGCGTCCGAGCCGTCGGAGAGCGCCTGGGCCTGCTGGGCATGCAGGTACCGCCAGATCTCGGCGGTCTCTAGATTGAGGGCCCAGATCTCGAACCGCATCGTCGAGAGCAGGCCCTGCTGCTGCTCGGCGGTCGCGATCGCCATCAGCCGGGCGGTCTCGACGGCCACCTTCAGGTCGAGCGGGCGGGCCAGGACGTCGCCCTCGTGGACCTGCTTGAGGGGCCGCCGCTCCTGCTCGGTCCCGTCCGGCAGCCGCACCGTGAAGTAGCAGCCGACCAGACTCAGCGCGGTGTGGTGGCGGCAGTGGGGCTGGTGGACGACGTGGCAGCAGCTAAGCAGGCCCTGGGGGACCAGCACGTCCGCGTCGCCCACGGCGAACGCCAGGATCGGCTCCCCGAGCTTCTGCTCAAGCTCGGCCCAGGTCGGCGGATCGAGGACCTCGCGCGGATCGTCGAAGACGGATGGCATCAGCCAACCTCCGCGCAGCCAGGGGCACTGCGCGCCACACCCGGCGCTGCGCGCAGCGGCCAGGGCTGCGATTAGTGGCTGGTGCCGGATCCCCAGGCGCCACGGGTGCGCGAGACGCGGCCCTTGAGCTGTCTCATGCCGTTGGCGGTCGCCTTCTTGCCCGAGACCCGCATGCTCATCGACCCGCCGAACGGGCGGGTGTAGGCGGTCATGAAGCCCCGTCCCGAGTAGCTGGTCTCCCCGAACGGGCGACCGCCTCGGGGCGTGCCTCCGCTCATGCGTCGCATGGCTCTTCTCCCGGGTCCCCGTTGGTGGGGAGCCCGTGAGGCGTCATGCCACGTTCACGAACGACAAGCTACCGCCATGTTTTTCAAGCAGACGTGCGGGTGACGTCGCGGTTGACCAGCAGCCGCCCGTACTCGATCGTGTGGACCACGGAGGCGTCGCCGGGGCGGGTAAGCTGGACGTCGAACGTGAAGCTGCCGTCGATCTCCAGCCCCAGGGTCTCGGTGGACGGGATCGTCACCCGGTAGCGACCGTTGGTCGGCGGGTCCGCGATCGCGATCGAGCCGTCCTCGGACGAGGCGTTGATGGTCGGCGGGTCGGCGTCGGCGTCGGTGAGGTCGAGCTTGGCCGTGAACCGCAGCGTCGCGCCCGTCAGGTCGATCGGCAGGCCGTTGCGGGCCTGGGCCACCCAGACCGGCAGCTTGACGGTGTCGCCTCGGTAGATCTCACCCAGGTCGCGGGGGATGGGCGGCTTGACGGGCAGCGGGCCCGGCGAGAGCGCCGAGACGTACGTCGAGGTGCCCCGCGAGCGGACCCGTCCGGCGGTCGGGGACGACAGGTCCGGGGTCCGCATCGAGACGACGATCGAGGCGCTGCGCACCCCGAGCGCGGCCATGGCTCGGCCGCGCTTGACGACCGCCGAGGTGGCCCATGAGCGGGCCTGCCCGACGAGGCTGGTCAGGCCGACCTTGAGCGTCTGCGCACGGGCTCTGACGTCCGCCAGGGTTCGTGACGGCTGCTCGGTCTCCTTCCGCCCGACGGACAGGACCCGGACCGCCGCCCGCGCGAGGGCCGGGCCGCCACGGTGGGCAAGCCCACGGAGCCGTGCGCGGACCCGCATGCTGGCCGACGGCAGCGAGGCCAGCGTCAGGGTGATGACCGTCGAGACGGCCGGGCTAAACGTGCCCTCCGAGACGGTGGTGCTGGTCGACGGGACGGTCAGCGGGTTGCCGAGCGGGCGGTACTGGTGCAGCAGCATCGCGCCCGGGCCGGCCGTGCCTCCCGACGGGACGTCGGGGTCGGTCGAGTCGACCGTATAGGATCCCGACCAGACGTCGGTGCCGTAGCCCTGGACGGCCAGGGCCGGCTGGGTCCAGCCGACCAGGGTGGTGGCCGTGAGCGGGTTCGAGGCGTAGGCGACCAGGGCGAGGGCGAGCTCGGCCAGTCTGGTCGAGGTGACGGCCGGGACGTCGATCGTCGCGGACGCCGCGTTGGTGGTGATGGTGACCCGATCGAACGGCGTGTCGTCGGGCGGGCAGCCTCGGATGGCGTAGATCCGGGCGCCACGGACCGTCGTGACGGCGTTCGAGGCAAGCACCAGCGACGGCGGCGTCTCCGACGGTGTGGCCCGCTTCCACCAGAGCTCGGTCCGCTGGCCCGAGGTGTTGTCCTGGGCGGCAAGCTGGGTCCAGCCGGACGGGGGGCTCAGGGGGCCGTTGGCGGTGTGGGTGAACAGGAGCAGCAGGATGTCGCGGCGCGCCCAGCCCAGCGGCAGGGACGGCGTGAAGGCGAGCCCGGGGGTGGTCTCGAACGCGGCGGTGCCCGCGCCGACCAGGACGGGCGAGGAGGCCATGGCCTAGACGTCGAGTCCGCCGGGCGCGAACCGCCCGATCGGGCCCGTCAGGAACCAGTCGATCGTGCGCCCAGGGGCGCCCTTGACGTAGACCCGGAAGTTCCCGGCCTGGGGGACCCCGTTCATGATCCAGGAGGCCGCAGCGGTGTCGTTGATCTGGGACAGCACGGTGATGTTCGAGGGCGGGGCGATCACGTTGGCCCCCAGCAGGCGCTTCCAGACCAGGATGCCGGTCATCGTCTTCATGGCGCCGTTCCCTCGGTCCATGGCCGACATCGTGAGCTCGGCGCGGTAGATGGATCTGGGCTGGGCCGGTAGCACGAACACGTCGTGCTCCAGGTCGTCGGTGGTCGTCAGGACGGCATCGACGGTGGTGGCCAGGGCGTAGTCGAACGGCTTCGGGGGCGGGACGTGGGCCTCGACCACGGGCAGGACGATCACCTGCTCTTCGGGCGTGAAGTCGCGCGCCACCCCCTGAGGGTCGTCCGTCCGCAGTTCACCCCCAGGGGTGAGGTCCGCGTTGGCCAAGAACCGCAGGGCCGTGATGGGCAGCCCGGCCTGCTGAATCTCAGGGAGCAGGGTCTCGATATCGACGTTCTTGTCGATGTACATGTCACCCCGGCTTCTTCAGTTCGATGGCGAGGATGGTGGCGACGGTGGTCGCGGCGTTGGAGTTGAAGACGCCGGAGCCGGCGACCATCATGCTGACGGTGTGCGTCCCAGCGTTGGGGTTGAAGTAGTTGAAGATGGCGATGTTCTGGCGAGTCGGGGTGAGGTAGGCAGAGGCGTTGGAGTTGGCGACGGTGGCCCCGGTAAGCTGGAAGTACAGGTTGGCCGAGCCGGAGGCGGTCGGCTCGCCGCAGAACATCACCAGCAGGGACGAGCCGGCGCTGACGGTGATCGAGCACGGCGTGCCGGTGCAGGTCTGGAAGCCGCCCGACAGCGTCAGGGTGTTGCCGTCGAGCGCGCCGGCCGCGATCTTCGTCGCCGCCCCGGCGGCCATCTTGGCCCAGGTGACGTTCCCGTCCGCGATCTTCTGGGCGATGATCAAGGCATCCGCGATCTGGGCGTAGCGGTTGATCGCGCCGTCGGCAACCTTGGCGGCGGTGACCCCGCTGTCCATGATCTCGGCGGACGTGATCGACAGGGGGACGAGGCGGTTGCCGTGGATGCCGGCCGCCCCCAGCCCGACCTGGGTGCTGTTGAGGGTCCCGGCGACAAGGTCGGCGCCGACGACCTGACGGTAGCCGAGCACGCCCGAGGCATCGACCCCGAACACCCGGCTGGCAGGCCCCTTGGCGAGTCTGGCCGGCGCCCCCCCCGATCCGCCGACGATGATGTCGTCGGCCGTCGTCATCGGGTTGGCCATCGTCCCGGGCGCGACCATCACGGCCCAGTGGACGCCGCCGTCGGTCGAGGGGTCGTGGCCCGTCGAGGCCAGGATGCAGATGTAGGTGGTCCCGCTCCGGGTGACGACGTCGTTGACGGCGTACGCCGTCGCACCCGCCCAGGCGCCCCGCCAGAGGATCGAGCCCCCGACCGAGGCTAAGAGGACCCAGAAGGTCGGGGAGGAGGAGGGCGGCTGGTTGGTGCCGGTCTGGATCGCGACGTACGAGGATCCGTTGTAATTGACGACGTCGTTGGCGCCGTAGGCGATCGCGCTGCTCCAGGCGCCCCTCGGGGTCCAGGCCGCGCCCCCCATTTTGTGCTCGACCACCTGGGCGCGGAACCACTCCAGGTTCGGCAAGGTCACGGCGCGGCAGTAGACATTCTGGCCCGTGGCGTTCGGATAGACCTGGAGCGCCAGGGTGTGAGATCCCGCCGCAAGCGACCCGGGCCAGACCGTCGAGCCGCCCGTCGCGGGGTTCGAGTACGGCGAGTCGGTGGGGCCGTGATAATGGCCGCCGAGCGGGAGCGGCGTCGTGCCATCGAGCAGCAGTCGCCCCATGACCTGCGTGCCCGTGCCGCCACCGACCAACATCGAAAGCTGGATGCTGACCGAGACCAGCGACGAGGCCGAGTCGACGGTGAATGACGGCAGGGTGACGAGTGTGTTCCAGGTGCCCGTCGTCAGCGCCAGCCCGCTGATCTCCGAGGGCAGGGCGTAGCCGAGGGCGAGGCGGGGCCCGCCGGCCGTGCCGACGGGGGTCGTCAGCTTCGATGGGTCGATGGTGGCCGGGGCGATGTCGCCGCCGACGACCAGCCCCCAGTCAGAAAGGCCCGTCCCGGTTCGACGTAAGACGCCGGCCGATGCGCCGGGCCCGCTCCCGGCGCCGTAGCCGAGCTTCTGGGCCAGCGCCTTGATGTTGGTGATGAAGCGGTTGGTGACGGCCGGGTGGCCGGCCCCGCCGTGCATCGTGCCCAGGCTCTCGCCCGTCAAGGCGGCCGGCGGGAGGTTCGGGTCGCCAGATGGGAAGTCGATCGCCATCATCTAGTCCAGGTTGATCGTGACCGAGGTCACGGTGTGCGATCCCTGGGCCGCGAACTGCTCGGGCACGATCTTCTGGAGCTCGCCGGCCCCGATCGTCGAGAGGTCGATCGGGGCTCCTCCGAGGGTGGCCGCGAGCTTCATGGTGTCGGGCGAGGACGCGACCACGTAGTAGACGGTGCCCTCGACGAGCGGGGTTGGGAGCGGGTCGCCGGGAACGGCCCAGACCACCACAGCCTCGTCGTCGATCAGCCCGTGGGCGACACATTGCAGGACGTCGGTGGTGGTGTTGGGGACCACGAACGCCTGGACCAGCCCGCCGCCGTTGGGGGTCATGCCGAGGAAGGTGCCGCCAGTCACGGCCGTCCAGAAGCCGATGAAGCGGACGAACCGCCCGCCGGGGATGTCGAAGAGGACCTCGGCCGAGGTGGCCTTGGCGCCGACGGCGGCCGGGCCCCAGACCAGCGCCTTACGGGCGTAGGGCGGGGCGCCGCCCGAGAGCTCGGAAGATCCCGACGCGGAGTAGGCGTCGTGGAGCGAGCCGAACTTGGCGCCCGCAGCATTCGTCTCGTCGAGCGTCTCCAGCATCTGGTTCTTGGCGGCCTCGGACATGCGCATCGGCGGGCTCCCTGTGGCGGCTGTCAGGCGCTAGGCCACGGTGCGGGTGACGTCTCTGAGGACCTTCATGATCCCGCGCCTGACGGTGACGGTCCTGAGCTCGGCGGTCGTGACCTGGACGTCGAAGAGGTACATGGTGTCGTCGTCGAGGGCCCAGGTCGAGGCCGGGTCGATCCAGACGCGGTAGGCCCCGGCCGTGGCGACCTCGATCACCGCACCCCCGTTGCCGGTGGTCCGACGGATGGCCGAGGGGGACTCATCGGGCTCGTCGAGGTCGATCTTGGCGGTGAACCAGACGCTCCCGCCCGTCAGGTCGATCACGCCGCCCATGTTCTCGGCGTCGTAGTAGTCCAGGGCGTACCAGATCGGCAGCAGGACGGTATCGCCTCGGTAGATCTGGCCGATGTCGGTCTCGGGCAACGGCACGAAGATCGGCGGGGACGGGGCCGGATCGAGCGTCTCGTGGTCGTGATCCGGCGGGTAGAGGACGGAGATCGGGGCCGGGAGGGCCATCAGCGGGTCTCCTGCGAACGCGGGTGGGGCACGCGGCGGTAGCCGACGCGGTACCCCTTATTGAAGACGAAGCGCTCGACGAGACCGTCGCTCTCCAGGGCGTCGAGCGCCGATCGGACGAGCTCCCGCCTGACCGAGAGCGTCCGCGAGATCGCCTCGACCACGGCGTGGCCGTCCGGGCCCCGTGGGACCAGCTTCAGGACCCTGGCCTGGAGCCCGGTGACGCCCTCGCTCTTCGACAGGGTGCGGGCGGCCCGTCGAATCTGGCCCGTGTTGATGCGGACCAGGGCGACCTCTCTGGGGTGGCGCAGATCGAGGGCCTGCACGCGGCCCTCGGGGGAGATCCTGGCGACGATGAGCTCCCTGGCGCACCAGAGGCACTTGAGGTCGCCGTCGTCGTGCATGGCCGGGCCCGAGCAGGCCGGGCAGGGCCTCGGGAGCAGGAACGGCTGGTCGGGGACCAGGAAGCGGCCGATGAACAGCCGCCCTTCCTTGCGGACGTGGGGCGGGGGCGGGGCTTGGTCGACGAGTGCTGGCGCCAACATCTAACGGCGTCCCTTCGGCCGCCGCCTGGAGCGGACATGCTTCGGGAGCTTCTTGCCCTTCGGCGTCTCACGCTGCCAGCGGCGGGCCATCCGTGGGTGGGTAGCCCACATCCAGCGGCGCTGCGATTCCGACTTAAATGGCACGGCCTGCGGCTACTTCTTGGGACACGGTCCGCTGTGGTACTTTCCACAGCTTTTGCACTTCTTGACGGCGACGGTGGCGTCCATCCAGGGCCTCCAGGGGCGATCGGGACAGAAAGAGCCACGGGTCTCCGCCCATACTAGCGCAGCAGCCGGTGCTGCGCTAGTATCAAGTGCCCAATCCAGGTAGCTACGGGAGGTCGAAGGTGACCACGCTGCACCTCGTCACGCTGGCGTTCTTCGTCCTGGCCGCCGCCTGCTTCCTGCTGGTGACGTTCGGCGTCGAGGCAGCCGGCACGGTCGGGCTCACCCCGCTCGGGCTGCTGTTCTTCGTCGTGGCGGCGGCGCTGCACCACCACCACCTGCACCCCAGAGGGGTCTAGCCCAGGATGCGGGGCCTGATCCGTCTGGGAGCCCGTCGGCGGGCAGCCTGGGCTTCACCCTGGGCCCGGATCCGCTGCTCATGGGCCAGCAGGGCTTGCTGACGGACCCAGCCGAGGCCGGCAGCTAAGGCATCGACCTCGGATTCTTTCCAGTCGGCGGTGTCCCAGCCGAAAAGCTCCTTGAGCTTGGCGCGGACGGTCGCCTTGGAGGCGCCCTGGTTGCCGGTGACCCGCAGCTTGGCGTCTCTGGCCTCGATCGTGTCGGTACGGGCGGGGCCGTAGCCGTAGGCGGCAGCGAGGACCAGGGTGCCGTCGATCCAGCCTAACGCCCGTCCCAACCCGAGGCCGGCCCGGAACTCCTGGCCTCTAGAGGTCGACTGGCGCTCACCGTCGCGGGTGTAGAACTGGTGGGCGTGGCCCGTGACCTCCAGGACCACAAGCCGTGGGGAGAACTGCTCCAGGTGCGCCAACAGCTTGCCCGAGAAGGCGTCGAACCGACGGGCGTTCCAGGAGACGTCTCCCTCGCCCGTCTTCCGATCGGGCGTGGCGATCTCCTCCGCGTGCCAGGGGATGCTCGGGTCGAGCGGGTCACCGTGAAACAGGCCCGTGGCGGTCAGGGACAGGTCGAGCGCCGTCAGAGACGTCATCCGAGACGGAGCTCGTAGTAGATCTCGGCCGACGACGGGATCGGGTGGATCGAGGCTGCGAACGCGTACGCCAGCCGCGTCACGCGGTGGATGTCGTCGACCGAGGTCGGCCGCCCATGCTCACCCAGCGCCTCGAAGCGGACGAACTGGGCCTGCCAGACCGGGCGGAGGGCGACGGCCCGTCGCCGTGTGGTCCTGGTGCCCGTCACGGGCGCCGGGCCCTGCCAGTAGACGATCACCCCCTGCATCCCGTTCTGGGCCAGGGGCTCGGGGCCGCCGGGCTCGTCGGAGAGCGGCATCAGCGTCACCACGGTGTCACTCGCTGCGCGCCGCATCGGGTGCTGCGGATGGACTCGCAGTCGGCATCCGCTCGGCGGTCTCCGCGAAGCCCAGCGTGAAGTGGACCCGGGCGAGCCGCTGGGTGCCGGGGACCTGGACGTCCATGCCCAGCGGGCCCGTCGCCTGGACCCCGGCCGAGGTCGCGACACGGACCGAGTCCAGCGCGTCGGGCAGGGCGAAGAGCAGCGTCGAGATCGGGAGGAGGTCGTGCTCGACCTCGATCGACAGGGTCAGCTTCACGGGCCCTCCTGGGGAGCGACGAGCTCAAGCTGAGGCCGCATGGTCGGCTGCTGGTGGTCGTCCTCATGATGGGCGCCACGGAGCCGATCGGTCAAGGCCGCCCAGATGAAGAGCGGCGAGAACCAGTACCAGTGCCACCAGGAGTCCACCTCGGCCTGCCGTTCGAGGTGGGCCAGGATCGCGACCTGGACGCCCTCGCGACGATCGCCGTGGGCGACCAGGAGCTCGGCCAGTTGGACCTGACGGGCCAGCAACGGGACGGCCTCGGTCAGCCGAGCAAGCTGGTCGGCCGACTGCTTGAGCTCGGTCACGAACAGCCGAAGCTCGCCCACGTCGGCACGCAGCGCCAGGACGTCGCTGTCGACGACGGGCCCGTTGGCGATCGCGGCCAACGACGCGGTGGCGTCGGTCAGGGCCGAGGCAGCCTCGGTCAGGAGCGTGACGGCGGCCAGGGTGTCGGACCCCGTGGCGGCCAGGGTCGGGGCGGTCAGGGTCTCGAAGTCGGGCTCGGGCGGCGACTCGATGCCGGCCGTGGCGGCCTCGATCGGGTAGCGGCGGGCGAGCTCGCGGCCGATCTCCTCGTGGGAGCGGATGACGGGGTGCTTGCCCCAGACCTTGCAGACGTAGTGGATCTCGCGCAGGCGGTCCATGTCGTAGATCGGCTTGAGGGTCTGGCTGTCGATGGTCCAGATGACGTACGGTCGGAACTTCTTGATCCACGACCGCAGCGTCGACTCCGGGACCTTCAGGAGCCGCCCCGCCTCGCTCTGGGACTTGTAGGAGCTCGTCAACGTGGGCATCGGTGGGGACCTCCGTGGGCTTGCCCCCGCCAGCGCGCCCGCAACGGGCGCTGCGAGGGACGGAGACGGACGGTCAATGACCGCCTGCGGCGCAGCACCGCCCAACCTACCAGATCAGGGCGCCTCCCGAGGCCCCGGCTGGGCGACCGTAGCGCGCCTGTGACGCAGCGTCGATTGCTGCGCACCGTGCGCGCGCGCTAGCTAGAATATACGACGGCCACCTCCCAAAACACGCATAAGGGGTCCTGGATCGGGCAGATCTTGCGGAGATTTTCACAGTACGGTGTGAAATCGACTCGGGAGCGTGCGGTTTGCGATAGGACAGGCGTGACGAGGGGCTAGCGATCGCCGCTGAAGCTGGCCTGGGGGTCGAGGGTCTGCCCGTAGAGCAGCCACGTCCCGATCCGCCCGTCTTGCGCGCAGCAGCGGGCACGGCGACCGTCGGCCCCGAGGTGGGCCCGCCTCGGGAGGCCCGTCGGCGGGACCCCCAGGCGGTCGAGCAGCGCCAGGACGGCCGAGGACGCCTGATCCGCGCAGGGGATGGCCGCGTCGCGGTGCCACTCGTCGTGCTCGGTGTTGTGGCATGGACGGAGCGTCAAGGCGTCGTAGACGAGGTCCTCCAGGCGGTCGATCTCGGCCAGCAGACCCGGCAAGGACCGTACCAGGACCTGGAGGTCGGGCTCCTCGACGTACTTCCCGGGCTCAGGCTGACTTCTGAGGGCCAGCGCCAGCAGGGCGTCGCGATCGAGCGGGTCGCGGGGGTCTGGGAGCCCGTCGGCGGGCAGCCGGAGGCTTGCGGGGCGGGTCGCGCCCTGGCCGAGCGGGTCGCGGAGGTCGGGCGAAGCACGGACGTCCATGGGGACGCCGGGCTCGCTGGCCGACACCAGGGCGAGCGACATCTGTCGCGAGCGGGCCTCGGAAAGCGCTCCGCTCGCGACGGCCTGGGCCAGGGCCGCCTGGACCTGGGTGACGGCGTCGGCTGGGCCCATCGGCTCGTTGTTGACGCCGCCGGCGACGATCATGGCGACGGCCTGCTCCTCGCTGATCAGCCCGACCTCGATAGCCTGCTTGAGGAGCCGCCCCAGGTCCTGACGGACGGCCTCGGCGGCGGCGTCGGCCCGCTGGCCGTTGGACCCGAGCAGGCGGGCCGTGGCGAGCCGCTGCTGGCGGGCCTGGACGCTCCGAAGCTGGCTGGTATACCCGTCGACCGAGGGACCCGGGCCCTGCGGGAACTGCGGGAGGAACGGAACGGCCCGCTGGTCCTGCTGGGCCTCCCAGAAGTCACGCTGCTGCTGAGCGGCCAAGCGGGCGGCCATCTCCTTCTCGATGGCCGCCCGCTTGGCCTCCTCGAAGACCGTCTGCATGTCCCGCTTGGCCTCCTCGAAGACCGTCTGCATGTCCCGCGCGCCAAGCAGCCGCTGGGCCTTGTCGACCCAGGACTCGTCGTCGAACGGGTTCTGCTTGTTCGGCATTAGTCCGGGTACTCCGGCAGGCTGATCTGGAGCGGCACGTCGTCGAAGAGCGGCAGCGCCTTGGCCTCCTTAGCCTTGGCCTCGGCCCCGATGCAGGGACCGCACTTGCCGCCTGGACGGGCGTTGTAGCGAATGGTACAGGCGACGCAGTACGAGTCGGGGTGGGTCTCGTAGCGGGTCTGGTTCCAGTCCTGGAAGGCGATGTACTCGTCGGAGAGACCCTCCTGGGGCCCCCAGCGGAGGGGCGGGAAGGCGGTCGGGTGGACGCCGTCATGGTCGACGTGCTCGAACACCCGCCCTCGGTACTCTGGCGGCTGACGGAGCTCGTTGCCGGCCTCGATCCAGGCCCGCTTCTTCTCGTCCTCGATCGCACGCTTCAGCTTCCGATCGCGCTCGACCTGCTCCCGCATCTCGGCGGTCGGGCCCTGCGGGCCGCGAACGCTGGGGCCCCTCTCCCCAGGTCGCCATCTGGAGGGGACCTCGGAGAACGGCTGGTCGGGCGGGTCGAGGTGGTCGACGAAGCTGATCGGTTTCGACGGGGAGTCCATGGGCGGGTCCTCAGGAAGCACCAGCCAGACGACCGAGCATGCGGCGGGCCTCAGCGCGAACTCTGGGGTCGGAGGTCCAACGCGCGATCAGGTTGAACGAGCGGGCGATCTCGGTCCGCTCCTCGGAGTCGAGCATACGGATCGCGATGGTCGGGCGGTGGGCAGGTGTCAGGCTGGTCGGCTGACGCTCCCCGACGGTCGCGGCCCAGGCGATGATGGCGTCGCGGAGGTGGAGGTCGAGCAGGACCGGCTCGGGCGGCGGCGGGTCAGCAGCCCAGAGGCGTGACTCAGGGTACTCCAGGTAGCGCAGGCGGGCCCCCATCGCCTCGATCAGCCAGTAGTCGCCGTACTCCCACTCGGCCTCGTCGCTGATGACCACGTAGGTGAAGCGACCCAGGGCCAGAGCTACGCCGATCTCGACCAGGGTGCCGAAGCAATCCGGGGTGTTGAGGTAGGCGAAGACGAGGTCAGCCCGAGCGATGCCCTGGCGGCACTCCGAGGCGACGGCCACGCGGGTGTCGTCGGTCATGACCCCATGGCTGCCGTCCCAGGTCGAGCCATGGAAGGTACCGAGGCTGCTGTTGTCATCGTCATCCTCAGCGAGATCGACGCGGTACGGGCCCACGTACTCGTGGTGGCCAAGGATCCAGGTGTTGGCGGCGCGGGGCCAGGGCGGGATGTCGTGGGCCCAGGTGTCGTTGTCTTGCAGCGAGACCTCGATCTCCCAATGCGGACGCTGGCGCTGGGTCTGGTAGTCGTAGGTGCTACCGACGAGCTTGTCGCGCCACGCGCCGTGCTGACGGTCGATCTTGCCGCTCAGGAAGATCTTCATCGAGCCTCCTATGGTGGTGTGATCTCGGTGATCGAGAGCACGGCGACGCGGGGGATGACCGTGGCGTCGGCCACGGATCCACTGGCGGTCTGGCTGCTGACGATGGCGATCCGATCAGGCGCATCGAGCATCTGCCAGCCGACGGTGCGGCAGGTCAGGTCGCGCTGCTTGACGTCGGACAGCATGTCGTCGTAGGGGGTCCAGGTACTCGTCCCGTTGGAGTCGATCCACTCGACCGAGACGAGCTTCATGGCAGGTGGCCAGGACACGAAACCTCCCGTGGGGCTCGGATGGCTCGGGCGGGGTGGACGAAGGTTGTCGACGTGGTTGGGACGGAACTGCGCTTGGGAGGGGAGGTGTGAGATGGGCGGTCGGTCGGTGCGAACCGGGGGGGAGGGGCGCGCCACGGGCTGGGTTGGTATGTCGGACGCGGCATGGGCTGAGGCAGCACGGACGCGGGCAGGCGCAGCGAGACATGGCGAGTCGGCGTGGCGTGGGGTGGGAGAGATTGGATAGGGCCGTCGGGCTGGCTTGGCTCGGCTGGCGGCGCCACGGCAGGGCCAATGAGGCGGCTTGGCTCGTCTTGGGATGTCAGGCGGGGGCGGGCAAAGGCCGGTAGGGGAGGCGCCGGGAGGGGGGAGGAGCGGTATGGGAAGTCGGGGAGGACGGTGACGGCGCTGCACGAGTCGGCTCGTCGGGGCGGCGCGTCCTGGTGGGGGTCCAGCGGGTCGGGAGGGTCGGTGGGTGGTAGCGACGTGACCTGACTCGGTGGGTCGCGGCCTGTGACGGTTCGTCGGTACGAGCAGATCAGGCGGGGTACAGCGCGGTGGGTCACCGGGGATCGACGAGGGTGAGCTAGGCACGGTCGGTCGTGCGTCGTCATGTGGCTGGGCGAGGATCGGCGCGGGGTGGATGGTCGGGCGGTCGAGGGCGGAGGTGATGCGGCAAGGGTCGTCGGATCGGTGTGGCTCGGGGAGGTACGGGCTGGCTCGGCCAGGGACAGGCTGCGACGGCTCAGATCGGCTCGACGCGGCAGGTCGCCCATCAGTGGGTAGGCTGGGCGGATCGGGCGAGGGCTGCGACGTGGAGGCGTGGCTCGTCGGCATGGCCAAGGCTAGGCACGTGGTGACACGGCGTGGGCATGGCGAGGCGCGTCGTCTGACAGGGGCGGGGGCGATCCGCAACGAGTCGATGTGGGGCGGCGGGTCAGCGAGGTCGGGCTTGGTCTGGTATGTCGATGTGGGGGGAAGGGGGCTGGTGGGGCCAGGATGGTCGGGGCGGCTGGGCCAGCATCGACATGGCCAGGGTCGTCGGACGGGAACAGCATGGCGAGGCGCGGAGGAGGTCGGAAGGTCGGCCCGTCGGGGGCTGTTGGGAGTTGGCCGGGAACGGTCTGTCGGGCAGGCAAGGAATGGCATGTCGAGGCCCGGGAAGGGTGGTCGACACGGCTCAGCCGGGCATGGTGCGAGGGGGATTGACAGGTCGGACGGGACTGGGGTGCTCAGGTGGGGAATGTCGTGGAGGGCGGGCACGGGGTCGCGTGGCCGGGATAGGCTCGTCATCGGGGAAGGTCCAGGGAGGTGGAGCACGGGGTGACGCGGTACTGGGATGTCGGACGGGAAGGGTCTGGACTGAGCCGTACTGGGCCAGCATGGTCCGAACGGTCGGCAGGGCGAGGAAGGAGGGGGACCGATTCGGCTCGGCCTGGATCGTCGATACGGCGAGACACGGGTGGTCGGCCTGGATCGGTACGGTTCGATGTGACCAGGATCTGGACTGGTCTGTCGGACCGATGCGAGAGGGCCAGGGGCGATTCGGCAGGGTTCGTCGGCCGGGCAGGCAAGATGAGGCTGGGGTCGACCTGCGGCGGGACGGCTGGTCATCGGCTGTCCTGGGCCACGGCGAGGTTGGCAAGCGCCTCGGCCACACTCCCGATGGCACTGGCAACCTCCCCGATCTGACGGGCGACCTCATCAACGGACTCCGACAGGAGCTCGGTGGCGCGGGCCTGACGGTCGATCACGTCCACGATGTAGGCCATCTCGCCGTTGGAGTCCCCGACGTTGGACGAGGCGAGACGCTCGGCTATGCGGTTGACGGCCGCGACTAGCTCGGCCAGGAGGTCGTCATCCACGGTCGGCTCCTGTCGGGAACGGCGGAGAATCCGGGCCAAGATGGCCAAAAATTTTCCGATCTGGCTGGAAAAGCTCCCTGGCGCGGTGGAAAATCGGGACACAACAGAGCAGACAGACCGCTCCCATCTATGCGACACCAGTACGCGATATGGTGTTGGGTACCCCCCTTAGGCACTGCCCCCCTCCCCCTGGTGCTCTCTGGGTCCCCCCAGGTGGGTGCCGAGCGCGTCCAGGTGCTGGTGCGCCAGTGCGTACAGGCGGTACAGCGTGTCGCGTCGGCGCAGTGGGTTCGGGCGGAGCAGGTACTCACCCAGGCGAGCAAGGCAACCCAGCGTTGCGAGCAGGTGGGCCTGACTCGCACTACCACCACACACACCGACACCACCACTACCACTCGTACAACTATCACTCGCACCAGTGACAGGGGTAGGCAGGGCAGCTATGCCATCCGTGCGACGCTCCATCTCTTCGACTAGCTGGTGGTAGTGGGTGGCCATGCGCAGGGCCCGCTTCAGGTAGCCCTGCGTTTCCAGGTGTGCGACACGCTCACGCTTGAGCTCCTGCTCCAGGCCCATGACCTCCATCATCATTGCTGTTCCCCTCCTCTCCTGTCGCACCAGCGCAGCTATGGCCCGTGCATTCGGGTATCAGGCGGGCTCGTGTGTCGCGTCAACGCGCGGGGTCGGGCGCCGATGCAGGCCCATGCGGCGCGCAAGCAGGCTGATATCGGGGCCTCGGAGGTCCCGTGCGTGGGTACCCGGGGGCAGCGCTCTGGACCAGCCCGACTCGAAGGCCGACAGGCGGTCGAGCAACTCGGGCTCAGCGACTGGGATGACCAGCCACTCGGTACGATCCAGGCTCGGGTTGGACCAGTCCATGCTCAAGCCTGTCTGCTGACCCACGATCGTGGCCACCCGCCGCCGTGCTGCCTGCTGGAGCTCGGAGATGAACGCCTCCCAGTCGGTCTGGAGCACGGGCTCATAGAAGTGGACCGTCCCAGAGACAAGCTCGCTCAACCCTGGTGAGCCCAGCCAGTAGCAGAACGCCAGCCCGCCATACAGGTGGACCACCGTGCCATCAGGGAGCCCATACTCCCTTCCTGTCGGATCGACGTACTCGACCACCCCTCCCGCCTCCCTTCTTGGCTTCCCCCAGCCCGTATGACTTCCTGCGGCGCCAGCACCCGCGACACATCCCTCGTCGTCGGCCCTGTCCCGTCCCAGGTGATCGACCGCACCCGGGGCAGCCGATCAGCACACCAGCCCCCACCACGTCTCATCCCCCAGCGTCGCCTGCATCGCCGCGCGATCCCAGATCGAGACCATCCGTTCCTCCACCTGGATCCCGCACGCCTGATGCTCCACCCGCAGATGCTCCGGGCCCTCCGTCATCCAGTACGGCTCGTCGCACCCGCATCCCACCCGCTGGCCGTGTCCCAGCACCCCCAGGTGCTCCAGTGCCGCCGGGTCTGGGTAGACCCGCTTGCACCGCTCGGCCCGTGCGGCTGTCCCCTGGTGGCAGCCGTTCCCGCAGGTCCGTCGCCAGCGCAGCCGCGTACACCCGTGTGGGCACCGCACCGTCACCAGATACGGCGTGCGCAGGTCGCTCGGGTCAGACGGTCCCTCGATCGCGATCGTCAGCCGCCCGTCCATGGGACCTCCTCGCTACGACCGCCAGTCGGCGCGTCGCGGATGCCACCTGCAGTGGGTCAATGTCGAACCCCAGGCACGTTCGTCCGAGCTCGTACGCCACCACCGCTGTCGTCCCAGATCCCAGGAACGGGTCCAGGACCACGTCCTCGCGGAACGAGAACAGCTTCAGCAGCCGCCTGGGCAGCGACGCCGGGTACGCTGCCTCGAAGCCCTCCCATGGCCGCCCCTCGCCGGGTAGCGCCCAGTCCCCGTTGCACCAGGAGACCCACTCCTCGTGCCCGATGTCGTTCGTCCTTGCTGGGCGCTTCCACTCCCCCTTGTGTGCCACCAGCACCGTCTCGCACGGCGCGATCACGTTCACGGCGCCCGCTGAGTCCACGCTGCCCCTGGCCGTCGACCTGCCCAGGTGCCCGTCCGCCCACCTGATCGTGCTGCGATAGTGGAAGCCCGCCTCGACCGCTGCTGCCACCAGTTGCGCATAGACGGGCCGATGGCCGCCCGTCGTCGTGTCGATCGGCACATTGACCAGCAGTCGTCCCTGCGGAGCGAGCACCCGATACGCCTCCGCGAGAAACGCCAGCATCAGCCGCACCCAGGCCGTCGACTCGTCTGCGACCCGATACTTCGCCACCGTCGCGCTGTCGAGGCCGTACGGCGGGCTCGTCACCAGGACGTCCACGCTGTCTGGGGCCAGCGGCAGGGCTGTTGCGTCGCCCACCTCGATCCGGATGCCGTCCAGGAGAAGCTGGGGGGCTGGGAGGGCTGCTGCCCGCTCGCGCTCCAGCCGTCGTGACTCCGACCTGACCAGCACCCGCATGTCCGCAACCGTGGTGTGGTGCTCGGCAGCAAAGTCCAGCAGCGCGTCCTGGATCGGGGCCGGCAGCCCTGTCACCGCCATGTGCTGGTAGAACCCGACCGTCGGGCGGCGCCTGGATGGTGGGATCGCGCGGGCCACCCTGGCCATCCTGTCGATCGACTCGAAGCTGTACCGCTCGGGGTCGAACAGTGCGCTCGCGTCCTCCCCGTAGGCGTCCTCCCCGAAGGCCAGCGCGTCACCCAGCCACCATTGCACCCCTCTCGCGGCTTCCAGCAGCCGCGTCGTGGCCTCTTGCCACGCCTCAAACGGGGTCGACGGGTCGAAGACCAGCGCCAGCCTGGAGGCGTCGAGCTCGAACCAGCGCTGGCGTGCGGGCGCCTGCGGTGCGACCAGCACCATGTCCAGCACGTCACTCATCGGGAGACGTCTCCCAGGCGATCCGATCGGACAGGATCGGCACCCAGTGCTCCTCTTCCCCGACCATCAGGATGAGCTCGCCGTAGTTGCCGCGCAGTCCGGCGATGACCGCCGTCCGTCCGTCCAGGTAGACGAGGCGGCCCAGCCAGTCGCCCTCGTCCTGCAGCTTGATCGGCAGCGCCAGCAGCCGTGGCAGCGTGGCTGCCGCCTGCACCAGGGCCGGCTGCGGGTCGATCGAGACCAGCATCCCGCCGTACACCACCACCCCGTCAAGCGCGATCGACCAGCCCGTGATGACCCCCACGAACTCCGACCCGGGCTCGGGCGTGCTCATCAGGCGGTTGCTCTGGCGTAGCTGGACCGACACGACGACCGGGGCCCCGATGAACCGCACCAGCCGCTCCGGGATCGCCGCCGTGTCCTCGGTGCCGTCCACCCCCGGGATCACCACCGACAGGCCGCCGTCGGGGCCGCCCACGAGCTCGTACCGCTGCCCACCCACCAGCGCGTAGCCTGGAGACGTCTCCGCAGCCGGGGCCGCTGCGCGCAGTAGCTCCTGCTGCGGTGCGCTGGACATGCTGGGCCTCCTGCCTGGAGCATACCCGCTGGCTGCCGGGCAACCCAGTCGTGGGTAGCCGGCAGCCGTGTGACTCAGTCGAAGCTCGTGAGCTCCTGCGACGTGCCCCGCAGGCTCGGGGTCGCCAGAACCGCCACGATCGCGGCATCCGGCATCGACAGCCGATCGGTCAGCCGCGATCCGTACCGCTCCAGCAGGCCGGGTGCGCCCGCGATGCCCTCGCGGCGTAGATTGGTCGTCACGATCGTCGGCAGCGTGGCTGACAGGCGTCCGTCGAGGATCCGGAACAGGAAGGCCCGCCAGCGCTCCGCCTGGGCGTCTGTCGCCATCGGCTCGGTCCCCAGGTCGTCCAGGATCCCCAGGTCGGCACGCAGCCACGCCTCGGCCAGATCCGCCTCGGTCGGCGTGTCGACCCGTGTTGCCTGCCCGGGGTACGGCGCCGTGCGGACGCCGGCCTCAAGCGCGGGGGCCGATCGGTACAGCACGGAGCGCTGACGGTTGACCCAGGTGTGGCCCAGGATCGCTGCCAGCGCCGACTTGCCGGTCCCCAGGTTGCCGGCCAGCACCAGCAGGCACCGACGGTCGCCTCGGGCCGTCAGGTCCTCCCAGGTGCCGATCAGGGCCAGGGCCCGATCGGCCACCGTCAGCCGTCCTCTCGCCATCCTGACCGCCTCGCGCCAGCCCTCGGTGGTCAGGCCGTCGTACCGCCTCGGGATCTCGGCAGCACCAGCTAGCGCCTCGACGCGCGCCCCGATCGCGCGGGCGATGGCGCCCTCGGCGGCAATCGCGACACGCTCCCCGAACGCGGCGCCGTCGGGGCAGGGGCACTTGTCGTGCCAGGACAGGATCGGCTGGCCCTGCTCGTCCTGGGCGACCATGTAGGTGTCGCCGTACGGGCGGATGCCGATCGCCGGCCGCATCCCGTTCGGCTGACGGCCGCCCTGGCCCAGGCAGAAGCAGTCCGCGTACTCGGGGCCCAGGGCGCGGCGAGTCTCGGTCTCTAGGTCTCGCCGCTGCGCCCACTTCAACTGCTGAATCGCCTGCGAGGCCAGCCATTCGTAGCGCCGCCTGACCTCGGGCAGCGTGCCCTCTGGCAGCGCTCTGACGGCCGCCGTGCGCTCATCGGCTACCTTCCGCGCCTCCTCGGTCGGGGGGCAGCTTACCATCTCGTCGATCGTTGGCAGACGGTCGGTCTGGTCGGGCACGCCCCATCGCAGGGCCAAGCCGGCCAGCATCTCGTCGCCGTGCTGCATGCCCTCCTGGGTCTCGTCGGGACGGGTCTCTTCGTGACGCATCGTCACTACGCCTCCTCGGGGGTGGTGTGATACCGGGCTACCGCCTAGCGGGTAGCCAGCGGATCCTGGGGGAACGCGCCGTACAGGGCGTTCGACGCGTGCGGTCGGGGCGGGCAGACCTCGCGCTGACCCTGGTACCTGGACTGCATCTCGGGGTGGCCGTAGGGGTGGCTTGACGGCTGGTCTAAGAGCGCCACGGTGAGTTGGCCGATCGGCTGGCCGACCTCGTAGATCACGCTGACGGGTGCATGGTTGATCGGCTCCAGGACCAGGACCCCGATGAACCCGGGGTCGACCCAGCCGGCGCCGTGGATCGACTGGCCGGCCCGTGCGATCGTCGACTTGCCCTCGACCCTGGCGATAAGCTGGGCGCCCAGGCCGATCCAGCAGTCGACGGCCACCAGGACCGCCTCGCCGGGCTCGACCACGAAGCGGTCGCCGTGGGCCAGCCCTCGGGTGATCTCGAAGTCTCGCTCGGAGATGTCTCGGAGCGCTCTGGGCGCCAAGCTGACCAGCATCTGGCCGCGCTGGCGCCATCTGGCCATCGAGCTCCCGATGTGGAGCTCCAGCGAGGCCGAGCGCAGCCGACCTCGGTCGTACGGCTCGACCGTCAGCCGCCGCTCCGCCGGGAGCTCCCGATCCTCGATCGCCGCTAACAACCCATCGTATGACAAGAACGTCATGATGCTCCAACCTGTCCTAGTGGTCTCCGTAGCCCCAGGCCTCGACGTCCATGAGTGGCTCGGTGGGGCCGCCGTTCGATCCTCGGGTGACGGTGCGTGGTCTGCCGACGATCGAGGCGGTGCGCTTGGCCTTCTCGGCGGCTCGGCCCTGGCTGTTGAGCCACGCCTGCTTCCAGGAGCGCTGCTTGATCTTGTCGTTGATCGCCCAGGCCACGAACTCTTCGTGGTTCGCCTCGACCTCTGAGCGCGTGAAGCCGTGCTTGGCCATCGTGTCCGTGATCATCTGCTCGCTGGGTGCGAAGTCCTCGGGAAGCAGGTGCGGCGCGGTTTTCCCGCGCACGCTAGCAGGGGGCGTAGCCCCCTTCCCAGTCTCTTGTTCCGGATCTCTTGTTCTGCATGCCGGAGCCGGCATGTCCTCACATGCCGGCTCCGGCATGTCGATACGCTCCTCACATGCCGGTACCGGCATGTCGGTCGGTGGGGCACATGCCGGCACCGGCATGTCGGGCACCACCACCAGCGGCGTCCTGGGCGGGTAGATCAGGCGGTACTGCCGGCCCTGGAGGATCGCGTTGCCGACCCGATAGCTGTACCGCTCGATCGCGATGTACCCGGCCGCCTCCAACGCCTTCAGGCCGTGGCTGACCCGTGACTGGGTGCTCCTGGGCTGTCCTGGCTCCTCAGGGCCCCTGAGCGTCTCCTGAGAGGGTCGAGCGACCCCGGTGCCCTGGTTGTAGTAGTTCGCCAGATCGATCAGCAGCAGCACCTCGGCCGGCTTCAGCCGACGGTCTCGGCGGGCTGCTTGCAGCATCGCCAGCCGATCGAGCGGCGAGAGCGGCTGGGCCGTGGCGCCGGCGCGAGCACCGGCCGGAGAACTGCCCGAGATTGCCCCTATTTCCAACGAGGCCGGACTCGTGCTACCATCAGGAGGACGCGACTCTTGACTAGCGGTCCAGACGGACATGTGAGTCTCCATAGACCTCCTGCGAGAGCGTGGAAACTGACGCAGGGGTCGACGTACGGACGGTCGAGGGTGCGATCTCGGTGGGCCGATCGGGCGCTGATCGTGGGGGGTGGTGCCCCCGCACATATCAGGGCCCGCGCTGGCCGCATCGTTACCGCTGGAGGTTGATGGCTAGCTCGGTATCGCTCCTTTCACACGAGACCCCGCCCACCATGGGCGGGGTCTTCGTTCTCTGGACTAGCGGTCAAGACTGGATCCGGCCACCTTCCTGATCATCGTGGCGGCCTGCTCCATGGCGCTGATCGCCCCATCAGCCCGTCGCCGCAGGCCATCCACGTCGAGGTCGAGTCTGGCGGCGCGCTGGGTCTCGATCGCGGCCTCGGCCCGGACTACCCGTGCGTAGGCTGCCTGGGCCGAGCTCACGGCCCACTGGTACTCCTCGTCTTGGGCCACCGTGGCGTGTCTGAGGTCGGTGGGCACGTCGGCGTGCGCCAGCAATAGCCGACCGTGGGTCTCGCAGATGGCCGCTCGGGCGGCCACGTAGGCGATGCGCGCCTCGGCCCGCTCCGCGTAGAGCTCCGGCCAGTTGGCGCCGCCGTTCGACGGGATGGACCCGGGATCCGAGGGGTGCATCCTGCGCTCCAATATCTGCGGTCTCGCTGCGCTCGTTGCTGCGCGGTGGAGAATGCCGGCCATCATAACGCCGGGCCCAGGCCCGCGCCTAGTGCTCACTGCCCAAGGGCAGGCGTAGCTGGCGTCCGCCGGCTCGCCGCCGAGGTGGCGGCGGGCGCGCAGCGGCGAGGCCGAGGGCGCGGACGTCGCCGGCCCCGTACAGCTTTCGGCAGCCCTGACAGGCGTAGCTGCCGGGTCGGACCAGCACCAGCCGTCCACCGCAGGCCCGCCCGTCACTCCGTCGTGACGGACACGGGGGGATGCTCGGGCCGGGCTGTCGCATGTCACGCCGCTCCCAGCCGTTCGAGCTCCGAGCGCGGGATCCGCCAGTGGGACTGCCACGTCGAGCTCGACTTGAAGCCGCGCATCCGTCCGTTCTTGAGCCACCACCTGACCGTCTCTTCCTTGACCCGCAGCAGGGCTGCGACCTCGGCCACGGTCAGCATCTGGGGCTCGTCTGCTGCCTGCTCGGCAGGGGTCGACACCGCCATCTCAACCTCCTGGGCCCGCGTCTCCGGGCGGGCCCCCGCTCATTCATAGCACATGCACCGAGATGCCCGGCGCTGACTGTCGATGCCTCCCGGCTCCAGTTTCGCAAAGTGTGCCCAAAATGGCAACTATGGGCACGTGCGATGTACCACTATGTATGGTGCTGTACCAGGAAGAACAGCGATAATTCCCCTGGTGGCCCGCGAGCGGGTCGCCCGCCAGCGCGCCCCTCGCGCGGGCGTCACCCTCAGGAGGCGTCTAGTCCAGGCCACTCGAACCGCTCCAGGCGATCGTCATAGGGAGCCCGTCGCATCAGGCGGGTACACGGGACTGGGGGTCAATGACGGCCCGCCCGAGCGGATGAGAGAGCCGCGACTGCTGACCTGATCGGGGGCTTTCTTCCTCGTGTCCGGGACTTCCGGCACGAGCACCCCAACCCTGCCGCTGTCGGCGCCCCTCCGTCTGGCAGGACCCCAACTGGAGACGATCCGCCCCACCAACGACCCAGCCCCTACCTCAGAGCTTCTGACGTAGATCCAGCAGCCGACCAGGAGTCAATCCTGGTCGGCTGTTGCATTCTGCGCCCGAACGCAGAACCACCCCCCAAGGAGACCCACCGTGACCCAGGCACTCGCGCTCATCACCAGCACCCGCCCTGTCGTCGAGCCGCTGACCAAGGAGCAGGTAAAGGCCCTGAAGGCCGCGAACGACTCCATCGTGCTCTTCCACAACGAGGAAGACCTCTGGACCGGCGCCATCGTCGCCAACATCAAGTCCACCCTGCACGGTGAGGACGTGCGCGTGCGGATCGAGATCCCGGTCAACTCCTCGATCACCAACTACGAAGAGGGTCGCGCGTCCTCGAACCCGCTACCCGACGAGGAGCTCGCCCAGCTTCGACTGCGCGCCTGCTACTCGATCCACTGGCCGTCCGAGCCGAACGGCGTCTGGGCCACCATCGCCCGCCAGCTTCGCCCGGGTGACCAGTTCCACCTCCGCTGGGTGCGTGGCAACTACAACCAGATCACCCGCGAGAGCGGTCTGGCCGTTGACGAACTGTCACTGCTCCACCTGCGGGCCAGCCCTGGCAGCACCAGCCGCACGATCGGCACCTACGTGATCGGCCACTCGGTCGGCCGCAAGAACTGCGCTCGGATGATCCGCTCCGAGCGCGAGTCCCGCACCTACTGAGTCCGACCCGGCCTCTAGCCCACCAGTCAGCGCTGGTGGGCCTGAGAGCGGGCCCGACCGCTAGATCACCCCTGAGGAGACCCCCCGTGGACAGCCTTCGACCGCTCTACATCCGCTCCGTCTGGCAGGACGTCGAGTGCGGCGCTTGCGGCGCCCACGTCACGATCAACACCGAGCACCCGACCGAGCCCGACCCGTACGCCCACGAGGACGACTGCCCCCGCGCCGAGATGGCCGACCCCCGCTAAGGAGAGACCCATGACCCACTACCACGCTGGCCGCGACGGCGAGGAGCTCGTCTCTGGCACCGACCGCGAGTACGCGCTGCGCCGCCTCCAGCACGAGCGCGACCGCCTGCTCCGCATCAAGTGCGACAACCACGGCAGCATCCACCAGCGCGGCCACGAGCACGGCGCCTACGTCGTCAGCCTGACCCCGCGCCACACCGTCACCTACGACCTCAAGCCCCGCACCTGCCATAGCGCCAGCGCGCCGATCGCGCTCTGGTTCCGAGGCCCGTGCAACCGCGACGACATCACCCTCTAGGAGAGACCCATGAACGCCAACGAGATCGCCATCATCGCCGGCTTTCGCGATGGCCGCCGCCAGGAGGCCCGTACGGTCCGTCGGCTGGCCGAGCGGATCGCGCGTCAGGCGCGCAAGCTGGAGAGCGAGATCGCCTCCAACGCCACCGAGCGCGCCCGCCTGTCTGAGATGGCCGCCAACGCCCATCTCATCACCGCCCGCCTCCAGTCGCTCAAGAACCGCGAGGACGCCGCCCTGGCTCAGCCGAGCCTGATCTAACCCACCAGGAGGATTGACTGATGGTCTGCAAGCGTTGCGGGGGCGACGGCCCATTCCGCCCCCAGCGGCGCACCTGTATGAAATGTGAGTCAGCGCTCCAGGTCGAGCGCGTGCGAGCCAACCCCGAGGCCCACAACGCGCACCTGCGTCGAGCCAGGGCTGCCGATCCCGAACGGGTGCGAGCCACCACGAACCGCAACGTCGCCCGCTACCGCGAGCGGCACCGCGAACGGCTGGCCGAGGAGGCGCGCGAACGGAAGCGAGACCCAGCGATCAAGGCTCGCTTCCGCCTGATGTGGAACGCCGGCAACGCGGTTCGCGCCGCTATCAAGCGGGGCGCGCTGGTCAAGCCCGACACCTGCCAGGAGTGCGGCGGCCCTGGCCCTATTGAAGCCGCCCACCACGACTACAGCCGACCGCTTGAGGTCCGCTGGCTCTGCCGCTTCTGCCATCGACGGTGGGACGCGGCGGAAGCGAAGACAGGAAAGTAGGTACCTAGATGGTGTGTTCGATGCTCGCCGTGGTTTCCGCTCGGCTCGACGCCAAGTACGGCGTCGAGCTCCTCAAGTCCGAGGCCGGCCTCAAGGCGCTGGCCCAGGCGCTCGCCCAGGTGATGGGCGGCGTCCCCGTCATCCAGCGCAACGGCGAGACCGCCTACCTGACCAGCCGCACCGCCACCGTCCGCATCTGGGCAGACGGCATCCAGGTGCAGGCATCTCGGCTGGACCTGACCCCCGCCCAGATCGCCGCCCTCTCGGCCAAGGCCACCGAGCTCGCCCAGGCGCTGGCCATCCCGCTCGTCCAGGAGCGGCTGGTCGCCGCCATCAAGGCCCAGTACGGCCAGCTTGCCATCCAGTCGGACGCCCGCCAGGGCGCGGCCCGCGTCACCAAGATCCGCATCCCCCTCTAAGGAGCCACCCATGAGCGCCGAGACGATCGAGATCATCCTGATCCAGGGCCCGGACGGCTCGCTGTCGGCGGGCATCCCCTCGGGCACCACCTTCGAGAAAGCGGGCCCAGCCCTGAAGCGCTTCTTTCGGGTCATCGGCACCGAGCTCCCGATCGTCGGGCTGTCCGAGCCCGAGAAGCACCTCGACGACAAGTCCCATCAGGTCGCCCACCGTCTGGGCGCCAGCCACCACTAGAAACCCCTCAGCCTGACCCGGCCGCTAGGCACCCACTGGCTACCTGCCAGCGGGTGCTCTGCGAGCGGGCCCGACTGCTCGCTAGACTCACCCCTATAGGAGACCCCTCTGATGGCTGAAGAGCTCGACGTCCTGTCCACCCCCGTCACCCCGTCCTGGTGGACGGAGCTCCAGAACACCTACCGAGCGGGCACCGCCAACGTCTTCGTGCTGCACGGCGCCGTCGCTGACTACGTCGAGCACCCCTCGACCAACCTGACGCTGCGCGAGTACCTCGAACAGCGCCTGCTGCGGCTGCACGCGGTCGCCACCTTCGCCCCCGATCAGGGGGTCACGTTCCCGGGCACCGAGCTCGTGGCCAAGGAGTCCCGAGCCTGGGTCGAGCGGGTGCTCGGCATCGAGCAGCAGGACGAGTCGGCGGCCGATGCCTTCAACCCCCTCGCAGCGCTGGCCGCTGCCGGTGCTGCGGTCGGTGCCGGCAACCAGGGCAAGCTGCCCGACGACGCCCCCTCGGCCATCGACAAGCTGATCGAGTGGGCCCGTGGCGCCACCATCGAAGAGCCCGGCGTCCCCCAGCGGGTCGTTGGCCGTGGCGAGGCCCGCCGCGCCGTCGGCGCCCGCGCCGCCATCATCGTCGAGCGCGCCGACTTGATTGTCCCACCCGAGGACAAGGCCCGCCTCGGCCCGACCGACCGCCGCCTGCTCGCCATCCTCGACCGCGCCGGCCGCTCGATCGAGATCAACCGCAACAAGGCCCTGGTCATCATCCTGGCCCCCTCGCTGGAGGACATCCACCCGGACCTCCGCACCTCGACCTCGGGCATCCGCACGATCGAGGTCGGCGTCCCCGATGTCGACCAGCGACTGGCGTTCATCGCGCGGACCCTGCCCGACCGTCGGGCCGAGCTCGACGGCCTGACCGAGATGGAGCTCGCCAACGAAACAGCCGGCCTGGGCAGGCGGCACATCGAAGATATCGCCATGCGGGCAGCGGCCAACGGCGGGCGGCTGACCCGCGAGATGGTCAAGGAGCGCAAAGCCGACCTGATCGCCTCGGAGTACGCCGAGGTCCTGGAGATCCTCGAACCCGACGTCACCTTCGAGATGGTCGGCGGCCACGATCGGGCCAAGCAGTTTCTCCAGGAGCGGGTGCTGAACACCCTGCGCGACCCCGACCTCCACGACGTCTGCCCGATGGGGCTGATGTTCGCGGGCCCGGCCGGTACCGGCAAGACCTGGGTGGCTCGCGCGATCGCCCACGAAACGGGCCTCAACTGCGTCGAGCTCCAGGCCGACAAGATCAAGGGTCAGTACGTCGGGGAGTCGGAGAAGAAGCTCCGCAAGGCGCTGACCGGGATCGAGGCGCTGGCGCCGTGTGTCGTCTTTATTGACGAGCTCGACCAGAAGGTCAAGCGCGTCGTGGGCGGCGGCGGTGGTGGTGGCGACTCGGTCGAGGGCAACACGTTCGGGGAGCTCCTGAAGTTCTTCTCGAACGACAAGCACCGTGGCAAGATCCTGCTGATCGCGGCCACCAACAGGCCCGACCAGATCGATGCGGCGTTCAAGCGCCCGGGTCGCATCGACTACACGATCCCCTTGCTGCCGCCGGACTCGGCCTCGGAGCGCGCAGCCGCCGTGGCTGCGCTCTGTCGGCGCAAGCGGGTGCCGATGCCGTCGGACGCGGAGCTCCTCGCGATCGGGGAGGCGACCGACCTCTGGACGCCGGCCGAGCTCGAAGCGCTGGTCGGTGAGGCCGGCTACCGGGTCCGCCTCAGGCTGATGCCCGAGACGGACGGCGACGATCGCTCGGTCTCAGCCAGAGCCTTCGAGGCCGGCCTCGACGACATGGTGCGGTCGACGGCTGACGTCGAGCTCCACACCGACCTCGCGGTCCGCGCCTGCAACTTCCGCAGCTTGGTCCCGGAGCGGTACCGCGACCGCGTGGGCAAGCAGCAGGCCCGCGCCAAGACCGCCGCCCGTCCCCAGGTCGGCGCCGCTCGGACCGCCATCACCGACACCGATGCCTTCGACGCGTACGACGACGAGGAGGTGTAACGTGCGGGCGATCTGGAGCGGTTCGGTGCGTTCGGCCAATCGGGTCGAGCGCAGCACCGGCCTGCCGACCGAGTATCGACTGGTGGTCTACGACGACGGCTCAGCAACGTGCAGTTGCCCGGCGTTTTTCTTCCAGACCACCCGCAACCCCGAGCGCTCACCCGAGGAGCGGATGCGGTTCCGCTGCAAGCACCTGAGCGCCGCGTTCGCCAGTAACACGTTCAGCGTCCCGACCGAGCCGACCCAGCCTGTCGTGGACAGCCCAGCCACGGGTACTCCGGCACCGCTCCCGACGGTGCCGGAGGCCCGCCCCTTGTTCGACGACGACGACGACGAGCTCTTCGAGCCGCAGGTGCGGCGCTAGGCTCTCACCCACCACCCCCAGGAGACCCACCATGGAAGACCAGACCCAGACCATCACCCGCACCGAGGACCCGACCAGGAAGAACGGCGTGGACTCGCTCAACCGTGAGCTCTCCGAGGCGCTCGGCGTCGAGGTCTACGCCCGTGACGCGCGCTGGCTCAAGTACGCCGAGAAGGGCGTGGTCGTCGACCTCTCGATCTCCCGCGAGCGCTTCAAGCTGCAGCTTGATCTGGAGATGCTCGGGATCGAGCCGGCCGACCCCGAGGAGGCCAAGCGGCTGCGGCAGTTCCTGGCCCCTGGCCACCGCTACCTGCTGCCGCTGCGGATCCACGAGGAGTTCGAGAAGCTGGACTCCCGCGCCCGCTACCGCCTGGAGAAATGGTCGTACGCCACCTTCTGGGGCGCCTGGGTCCCGCTGCCGGCGTTTGCCGAGTGGCTGTCCGCGCACCGCGAGGTCGAGGGTCAGTTTGCGCTCCTCCTGGACAAGGTCGAGGAGCAGTACGACGACCTCAAGAAGGAGACCCTGACCGCGTTCCTGGGCTTTCTCCAGGGCACCCACGATCGGCTGAAGGTGCTCGGCACGGGCGCCCGGCTCGACAACTTCGCGGACAAGGACGCCTGGGTCCAGGGCAAGCTGGACATGATCGCGGCCGAGATCCCGACGGTCCAGACGATCCGCACCAAGCTGAAGATCAAGTTCTACTGCACCTCGCTGCCCGACCTCGCACGGGTCGAGCGCGACCGAGTGGCCGCTGGCGACATCCGCCTGACCGAGGCCGAACGGATCATGCTCGACGAGGTCGAGCGGACCGCCTCGGAGAAGGCTGGCAAGGGCGTCTCGCAGTTCGTCGAGGAGGTCCGCGTCCAGCTTCAGACCCAGGTCTTCGACGCCGTCTCGGCCGCCCTCAAGGTCGCCCAGGACAACGACGGCAAGCTGGATCGGAACAGCAGCACCGCCCTCTCCAAGTTCCTGAAGCAGGCCAAGCTGCTCGACTTCTGGGACGAGGGCAACGGCTCCTTGCAGGCGCGCCTGGCGTCCCTCCAGGGCATCCTGGACCAGCCGTCACAGAAGCGCTCGGCCGAGGAGCTCAAGGGCGTGCTGACCACGCTCGGGGCCGAGGCGCGGCTCAGCCTGATGGAGATGGACAAGAAGGTCGGCAAGCGCGGATCTGCCGTGATGCAGGACGTCGGGCTCGGCGGCGACGTCGAGGAGCTCCAGAGCCTGCTGCGTCGCGAGTCGGCTGCTGTCCCGTCGGACCTGTTCGACGACGACGACGACAGCCAGGGGCTGGATACCGGCGTCCGTCAGGCCGCCGACGTCAGCCTGGGCGATGAGGACGACGACAGCCTGGAGGCCGCCGGGTCTCGACAGGCCGTCGGGATCCCAACTCGGACGCAGTCCGAGATTGGGATCCCCGTCGGCGTCTAGCCACCCACGGGGTACCTGTCAGCAGGTACCCCGTGCTCGGGAGGTGTCGTGGCCATGATCACGATCGTCTATCACGTCCGTCCGCGATCCAGTCACCCGGCCCAGGCGACCTACCCGACGCAGGTGATGCCCCGTCATCACGATCGGGTGCTGCGCCAGTGGGCCGACCATGTCAGGCGGGAGTTCGGGGCGTCGACCACCAGGGAGACCGCCTGGAGACGTCTCCCCGACGGCAGCTACGAGGTCTGGAAGCGCCAGAAGCCGGGCGGGCTGCACCTCGCCACCCTCACCCTCACCCCCTAAAGGAAGAGACCCATGCGCCAGCGCATCACCCTCCAGATCGTCGTCGAGATGGACGGCTCGGAGTGGCTGACCGAGCCCGAGCCTGTCCACCAGGACCAGATCAGGCGCCGAGGCGAGCTCAGGACGTTCGTCCACGCCGAGCTCCCCAAGTTCCGCCCCTCGACCGAGGTGCTCGACGTCCACGTCGCCTATGCCGAGCGGGGCCCCGAGACCCTGTCGTGCGGCTGCTACGTCGAGGGCACCTCGTACCACGTCTCCTGCGACGAGGGGCAGAAGCTGCACGCCGCTGTCAACGCCGCCGACGAGCCGTACTACGCCGCCCTCCGTGGCGATGGCCCGTTCGTGACCGACCCTGAACTGGAGGAGCTCCGCCTGTCGACCGGGCTCGCCTACGGCCACCTTGAGGCCCACTTCCAGAGCTAGCACCCCCGAGGGAGGAGACCCATGGACGCCGAGACTGTCAACTGGCCGCCCGAGCGGTGGCAGGCCGTCCTGGACCGCGTCAACGCCTACTCTGGCGGCGAGACCTACGAGCTCTCGGTGCCGTTCCGTTTCGCGGAGGCGATGACCCGCTGCGGATCGACGGTCTGTCACAAGCGGATCGTGAAGGGCGACGAGGTCATCATGGTCTTGATGACGGACCACCCCGACGAGCCGGCCACCCTGCACATCGCCTGCGCCAGGGAGCACGGCTTCCCGATCAACGCCCCGACCGCGCCCAGGCCGGCGGTGGGGGGTCCGATGCCCTGGCGCGAGGCCCTCGACGGCAAGCTGGCGATCCTCGGCGCCCTGGCGACCACTGGCGCCCGTCGTTCGTTGCTGGCCTACTTCATGGACAACCCCGCCGTCGCAGCCCTGCCGACCCAGGCCGAGCGGATCCGAGCGGCCCAGGTCCACGTCGAGTCCACGGTCCGCCAGACCGCGCACATGGTGCGGCGGCTGGAGTCGTTCTACGTCAGCCCCGAGATCCGCCGCGCCCTGATGGTGACCACGGTGGACGCGGAGGGGCAGGCGCTGGCGCTGGGCTCGCCCATCAGCGGCCTGGAGGCGTTCGCGTTCGACACCGAGCGCATCCCGACGCCGGATGGTGGCCTGCTCTGGCTGCCGCCCGACCCGTCCGCGCCCCGCAAGCCGAACGGCCGCCAGCGGTTCGACGAGAACGTGCGGGCGATCGTGTTCACGCCGGCCCAGGTCGGTGCCCCGCTCTCGGACGGCAGCTATCGCGTCGACCATCCCGAGCAGCAGCTTGCGGTCATCTCGTTCGTGGATGCCGAGGCGGCCGGCTGGGACTGGGCCGAGGGTGCGCGGCTGGTGCCGTTCATCCAGCCGCCCGTCCCGTACGGCGCGACGGTCATCGAGATGCTGGCCGACGTCCAGCAGCGCTACCCCGACGACGTGACCGATCGCGCCTACCACGGCTACCCGTTCCTGCTGATGGGCGCCCTGTTCGGGTGGATGCAGGGGCGCATCCTCAAGCAGGGGCGGGTCGAGCCGGGCGAGCTCGACCGTGCCACCCGCCGCCGTGCCGAGCGGGCCGACGTCGCGCCTGTCGTGCGGGTCGTCGAGTGGCGCAAAGCCGAGTACGCCGCCAAGCACGGCGGGTCCCGCGCCGTCGACTGGACCTGTCAGTGGCCAGTCACGGGCCACATGCGGACCCTGGCCAACGGCCGACGGATCCCGATCCGCCCCTACGTGAAGGGTCCGAAAGGCAAGCCGTTTCGGGTGCCCCAGGACCGCGTCAACGTGGTCGACCGCTGAGCCTGACATCTCAGGCTGACCCGGCCTCTAGGCACTCACGGGCTAGGGTTCCCTGACCGACGCAGTCGGTCCAGGGTGCCCTACCTGCTCGTGGGTGCTCTGAGAGCGGGCCCGCCCGCGAATACACCCCCGAGGAGACCCCGATGAGCCCTGTCGCTGAGTACCCCGGCACCCAGTACCACCCACGCCCTGGCTACTTCCGTGGCGTCCTGCGCGTGAAGTCGCCCCGCTCCCGCGTCGTCTGGCGCTGCGACCACCGCCACGAGCTCAAGGCCCAGGCACTCGACTGCGCCACCCGCGTGGCTGCCGTGCGGATCACCCACTCGGCGGCTGCTGCCACCAGTGCGCTGATCGCCGCCTACCAGGGGAGGAGGTAACCATGGCCCTCTGGATCGGCATCTCCCGCACCACCATGCCCGAGCTCTTCGCGACCGACACGTCGGGCACGCTTTCCCACGGCGAGGCCGCTGCTGCCGCCGAGCGCTACAACCAGATCGCGCTTCAGCGCGTCCGCTTGGCGTTCCCCCAGGCCGAGGTCGAGCTCGTCGATGGCAACGGCCTCAACGGCTTCAAGGTGCTCGCTGATGACGGCGGCGACGACGAGGACGCGACCCAGAGCGTCCGCGTCATCCTGGACGCCATCTGGGAGGCTGGCGACTTCTGGGACATCAACTGACCACCCCCATCACCCCCACCGAGCATCACATCTGATGCAGGAGAGAGACCCATGGTACGAGCCTACGACGGCGACTACGACGACGAGCCGGAGTATCACGAGCCGCGCTCGCTGATGATCATCACCGCCTGGACCCAGGACGAGGGGCGGATCGAGGCCCACTGCTGGACTAACGACAACGGCGATACCGGCTACCCCGGCGAGACGGCCGACTGGACGCTGCGCTTCCGCACCCTCGATGCCTTCAAGAAGCACGCCGGGCTGACCCGCCAGGGCAGCAGCATGGACACGCTGGTCAAGCTGGACGGCGTCGAGATGCGGACCGAGCAGGACTACCTGAACGCGGCTGCCCCGATCGAGACGATCGAGCCGACCGACGACTGGGTGCCGCCCGGCTGGGACCGCGAGGCCAACGACTGGAAGTCATTGGTGGATCCCGATGCGTGACTACCCGTACCTGCGCGCCTTCCAGCGGCTTTACATGGGCTGCGACGAGAACCGCGCCGAGGATCGGGCCTACGTCGAGCGCCGTCTCGACGAGGCCCGCCGCCTGGGTGCCCCCGAGCGGGCCGTCTACTACGCCCATGAGGACGGCTGGGTCCTGGTCGACGATCTGCCAGACCCGGCCGCGAGAGCCCGCGTGATCGAGATTGCGGAGGAGCCGCGATGATCGGCTGTAAGCAGTGCGAGTGGCGTTGCGCGGAGTGGGTCCGCAACGCGCAGGGACAGCAGCGCTCGGGCTACAGCCTGCTGATGGCCCACTACGAGCGCGAGCACGGCACCCAGCCCCGCCACAAGCTGGGCTATCGGGGCTGGGAGCAGAACCCGACCTACGCTGCCAAGGTCGACGATCGCTGCTTCAACTGCAACGGCAAGGGCTGCGAGGGCTGCGAGCCCTCGGGCGTCGTCGAGCGCTGGAACTTCAACACCCTGGAGAAGATCGATGCCTGAGACCGAGACCAGGACGGCCTACGAGGCGGCCGTCGGCTGGGGGCAGCGCATCCACGCCGTGCTGTTCGCGACGCTCCCGTCGCGAGCCGAGCGGCTCGACAACGTCTACAAGACCGCCTGCGGACACCTCGTCAAGGGGAGCGGCGTCTACTCGACGCCGTTCCTGTCCAACCGCCCGGCCATGAAGCAGTGCGCACGCTGCCTGCGGCGCGTGCAGGAGAGGACCCATGCGCAGTAACGGCCAGATCGCCAGGATCATCCTGGAGGTCACGATCTACCAGGACCGAGTGGAGGGGGTGGCCAAGGCCACCAAGTGGACCAGCGACCACGGCGGCAAGGTCATCAAGACGACGCCGTACGCCAGCCACTACGGCCCCGACCCCGTCAACCCGATCTTCGACAAGAGCCTGCGGCAGGCGATCGTGGAGGCCACCGAGCCGCAGATCGACTTCTCGATGGAGGGGCTCGGGCTGCCCGAGGTTGCGCGGCCGTCAGACGAGTAGGTGCCAATGGAGAGGTGCTCTGCCATTGAGCTACCGCGCCCTTCCGGACCCGGGTGGGACTCGAACCCACAACCACCACCGTACAAAGGTAACCCACCAGCTTCCGGCCCGACGGCCGCCGCTGATTCTACCCCCGAGAGGAGACCCGTATGCGAGCGAAGAACCCCCGCCCGAACGACAAGTGCTCGACGCACGAGCACCCGGAGCCGACTGCCGAGGAGCAGGCGCGGATGGCCCTGGCGTTCTCGAACGCCATCAACGCCATCAACGAGGCGTACGCCCTGGCCAACCGCACGCCGTCCTACCACGATCTGACCGACGACCTGGGCGCGATGATCGCCCAGCTTACCCAGACCGTCCGCACCCTCTAAGGAGAGACCCGTGGAGCTCCACGACAACGGCATCTACCGCTTCCGCGACCAGGAGTACCGCCTCACGATCGAGGCGTCCGAGTCGTCGGGATCCGTCATCGGCAGCCTCCAGCGGCTGCCGATCACCCAGGAGGACGATGAGCCCGAGCTCTTCCTGCTGGACGACTCGTCGCTGGTCGACCTCGGCCGCCACATCGTTGGCAACGCTGACGATCTGGAGGCGGTCGGGCCGCCGCCGATCACCCAGGACGAGCTCTTCCGGGTGATGGACGCGCTGGCCTTCCAGGAGATCGACCATCACGGGCCCGAGGCCGAGGCGGTCCACGCGATCAACGCCGAGCTCGGGCCACTCATCAAGCCCCTGATCCACGCCCTGCACACCACCCGCGCGCTCGGGCCCGGCATGCAGTGGACGATCCCGATCGGCCTGTCGTGTGGCTTTCGGGGCCAGCTAATCGTGCGGGTCTCCGACCTCGGCCCCGACCACCGCGCCGCCCAGGAGTCAAGGCTCCAGGCGTAGCTTCAAGCTGAGCACTCCTGGGGTACCCACTCGGGGGTATTCCGGGGGTACCTCTTTTCTACCTCCCCTGAAGGAGACCCTCATGTCCCGACCGTTCCAGATCCAGGCCGCTGGCTGCGGCGCCCGCGTCTACGTCTTTCTGACCCAGCCGGGCCCCAACCTTGAGACTGCCGTGCCGTGCGGCAGCAGCTACCAGACCCGCGACGCCAGCGGGCGAGCCGTCTGTGGCACCTGTGTGCCGCAGGTCAACGCGCTGAACGCGCTGCTGGTGAACTACACCGTCGTTGGCTTGCAGCACGGCACCAAGAAGCTGCTCGGCCAGCAGCCCGCCCATGCGTCGGCCCATGCGTGTGACGAGGATTGCCCCGCTGAGGACCGCATCGCGGACTTCGAGCGCGACCGCGACCTGAAGCGCGACGAGGCCCTCTGGGTGCGTGGGCTGCTCGAAGACGTCGTCGAGAAGGCGCCCCACACCGAGGACTGCAAGATCAACCTGAGCGCCGAGGTGTACCACGCCTGCACCTGCTGGAAAGCCGGGCTGGTGGGCGAGCTCCAGCTTACCACCCCGCCACCCCCTGAGAGTCAGGTCGCGCTCTTCAAGCAGCAGCGCGACCTCGCCCACGATCGGGCGAGCTACTACCTGGAGATGCTGCGGGCGGTCGAGGAGTACGCGCCCCACGCCACGCAGTGCGCCACCCTCCTGGACGACAACCCCGATACCGCCTGCTCGTGCTGGAAGGCCCAGGTCATCACTGAGCTCTTCGGCTGAGGAGGACGGCGATGCCCACGAACCAGCACCCCAGGCGCGTCGAGGTTCGCCAGCCCGACGGCACCATCCACCAGTACGCACCCGAGTCCGGCGGCATCTGTGACTTCTGCTCGATGCAGCTTGTCGTCTGGTGCTACCCGGCCACCTCGTTCTTCCTGGAGCCCCAGAAGTGGGGCTCGATCGGCAACTGGGCGGCCTGTACCGCCTGCTCCGACCTGATCGAGGCCGGCGACCTGACGGGGCTCACCCGTCGGTGCAGCGACCTTCAGACCATCCCCGTCGAGCGGGCGCTCGGACGGCGCGTCACCCGAGCGGAGAGCGAGCAGCACGCAGCCACCCTCGCCACGCTGCACGCCCAGTTCATGGTCAACCGTTGCGGTGATCGTCACCCGATCCACCCGATGCCGCCCGAGGGCATCGTCGGCCCCCACGACGGTCCTGGGACAGGTGCCGTGGCATGCTGAGCCCAGGAGGCCCACCCATGGAAGAGATCGACCGCGACGAGATCTACCACCCCGACGACGACGACGAGCTCACCATCAGCCGCGAGCAGATCAGCCTCGGCGGGAGCGACGCGTTCGACGTGCGGGCGTTCATGGATGACGTGGAGCAGACCGTCATCCGCCAGATCGTGAGGCGACGAGACCGATGATCCAGAGCGCTATCCAGCGCGGCGACTGCGCGTGGTGCCGGCAGCCGATCCCGGCCCCCCAGTCGTTCGCCTCGGTCTACATCAAGGTCGGCCCCGACCAGATCGAGGAGCGCGGCCCGTTCCATCAGGTGCCCTGCCTGGATCGGTTCCAGGCCGCCCGAGGCCGGATCACCCAGGAGCACCGCCCAGCCTGACCCAGCCCCGGCTGCCCGTTCGCGGGTAGCCGGGTACACTCACCCCAAGGAGACCCACCGATGCCCGCCCCGAATATCCTGCCGCCCGAGCTCGCGGCGTTCTTCAGCCAGCACGAGTTCGCCCTGGTCTCGACCGACACCGACCAGGGCGCGGTGCTGGCTGCCAAGATGCCCAAGGACGACATCGAGCGCTGCCGTGGACCCGTCCCGTTCCTGATCCGCTACGAGCTCCACCAGACCATCCACGGCCCCGTGGTCCGCATGCTGATGGTCGCCCAGACGCCGCCCGAGCACCTCTACCTTGAGACGTTTTGCAACGTGGGCGATACCCAGCAGCTTACCGAGTGGCGCGACCTGATGTCCCGCCCGCTCTTGCGGGTGCTGTTCTACGACGAGACGCTCCAGTGTCGCCTGTCGAAGGGGATCCGCGCGCCATGGGACCCGGCCACCCGAGACATCCTGACCCAGGCGCTGCGGATCCTGGTGCGGACCGCCCCGGCGCTCGACGACTTCGACCGCGCCAAGGCCCAGGTGATGGCCGAGAACCCAATCTAGGGAGCAGCTATGCACAAGGTGTTGCCGACGGTCAGCGTCGAAGTCCTGGACCTGAACGACCAGGACGACGTTCGCTATTGCCAGTATTGTCGCCAGTGGAAGGGCACCGAGAAGCGCGCCTGCTTCTGGGTCTTCGACGGCGAGGACGCCCTCGCCGTCTGCGGCGGGACCCACCTCGCCCTCGCCATCCGAACCAACGCGACGGTCAAGTAGCCCGCCGACCGTCCCGTAACTCGTCGAACGGGACCCAACAGGGATATTGAATACGAGACGAGGTTGTGACACACCGTCCATACCGAGAGGCCCGGCGCCGATCGGCGCCGTGGAGGGTGTGTCAGATACGAGCGTTAGTGAGACAGGAGGAGTACGCGTTGAGCGGACGGTGCGATACCTGCGGCGAGGTCGGCTACGTCTGGTGCGGCGACTGTCTCGGGCCGCACCCGGAGGACGCCATCGCCACACGGGAGAAGCTGCGCAGCGAGCGGGCGCTCCTCCGCGCAGCGATCACGGAGGCGCTCTACGACTACGATCACGGCGACGAGTTGGGCGCCATCGACCGCCTGCGCGCCATCGTCGCCAAGTGGCCGTCGTATTGTGACGACCGTCCCGTAAACCGGCGTTTGTGACACAGAGAGGAAGTCATGAAAGTCATCGTTAGCTTCGAGTTCACCGATGAGGAGAGGCAGCGTATCACCACGTACATGCGAGAGAGAGCCGACCGTAAGGGTCTCCCAAAGCTCGCTACACGGGAGATGCTGCGAGACTGGATCGGGGAGGCCATCGACTGCCACTGGATCAACGTCGAGGACGTGGAGTCCAGCATTGAGGAGCGTAGGCGGGAGGCTGTCTGACGAGCCCGACATATTGTGCGCTTAGGTCAGCCCGTCTCTGAAAACGGGCGTTTCTGGGACACACGGAGGGGGCATGCTTGAGTGGTGGATTGAGCCCGTCTGGCTACCGAGGTGGGTCGCACTGGTGTTCGCCGTGACGGTGCTACTCTCATGCCGGATGCTGGCCCAGGCTTCACTGCGGCAGATCGCCCGTGACATCAAGCGGCGCGAGGCCGAACGAGAGTGACGAACCTAATGTGACTAAGAGCCACCCGCTTCGAGGAGGACCGACCGATGGCAAGGTACACAACGGCCGAGATGCGTAACGGACGCTGGCTCGTCTACGACGAGTATCAGGAACCGATCATCACAACCGATACCGAGGAGGATGC
>Ga0111538_10000071_pt1 | contig 108840 bp, 96 predicted proteins | sample SoiMethybrSBSTD1_FD_79669 | JGI IMG/M metagenome (GOLD analysis project Ga0111538, IMG submission 79669) | Bulk soil microbial communities from a Populus tree surrounding site in Tennessee, USA - Soil MetaG P. TD hybrid SBSTD1 (version 2)... | ecosystem: Environmental > Terrestrial > Soil >... | reverse complement strand
GGAGCCGAGACTCTTATACGGGACAGTTTCTGGCGGAAATCCTGCGAGTTCCGCCCGCGCTGGCGTCGTGAATGAGGGTCAACGCCCCTTCAAAGCCGCTCGTCAACTGTGGTAACCGAGCCACGAATTCGCCGTCAGGCGCTGTGGCCGAAAAGCCACAGTCTGCTTCTCTTGGACCTTTTTCGAGTCCCGAACTCCTTAAGAAAGCCGCAGAAAATCAGTCACTTACGGGGGATATTACAAATACGGGTGCGGTGGCAGACGCTTTGCTGAGGTGGAAGACGCTGAGGAAGCCAGACTGGCTTAGCCCTTTTCCATCCGAGAGGTCATGAACGCGCAGCGCACCCTCCGTCGAACCGTCTCATGCACCGGAATCGGTCTCCATTCCGGCAACAAGGTCACCCTGTCGCTCAAACCGGCCCCTGCCGACTACGGCATCCGCTTTCAGCGCAGCGATCTTGGCGGGCTTGAAATCCCTGCGACCGTCACGCATCTCGGCGGCATCCAGTATCAGACCGGCCTGACCCGCGAGGCGGTGTCGGTCGAAACGGTGGAACACCTGCTGGCGGCGTTGACCGCCCTCGGGATCGACAACGCCATCGTCGAGCTGAATCACTCCGAAGTGCCGATCATGGACGGCAGCGCGGCGCCGTTCGTCTACCTGATTCTGAACGAGGCGGGTGTCAAGAAGTTGTCAGCCCCGCGCCGGTTCCTGAAGGTGCTGCGGCCGATCTCCCTGACGCACGGGGACAAGCGCATTGCCCTCTATCCCTCGGACCATTTCAAGGTCACCTACAGCATCAGCTTCGATCACCCGTTGCTCCGGCATCAGTCCCGGACGATGAGGATCACCGAGGACAGCTTCGTCGAAGAGATTGCCCCGGCCAGGACCTTCGGGTTCCTGAAGGAAGTCGAGATGCTCCGGCAGCGCGGACTCGCACTCGGCGGCTCGCTCGACAACGCCATCGTGCTCGGGGAAACCGGTGTGCTCAACAATGCGCTCCGGTTCGAGGACGAGTTCGTCCGCCACAAGATCCTGGATGTGATTGGCGACCTGTCGCTCGTCGGGCATCCGGTCATCGGTCACCTGGTGGCGCATCGCGGCGGTCACGCCCTGCACACTGCATTTGCCGCACGGATTCTGGAAGAACCAGATGCCTGGCGGATGGTCGAGGCGCCGGACGCATCGGTGCTGGCACCCGTCGGGGCCGCCGCGAACACCGTTCCGGCCTCGGCAAGGCTGGCGAATTAGTTGGTTCGGCCGGGTCTGAAGACCCGGCCCTACAGTTTTTAGATAACCACCAGAGTCTTCGTCGTCGTCGGCGAGCCGCAGGACTCGAACCAGTCAATCCCCTCACTGACCAGATCGAACTTCAGCATGTACCGCCCCGGCTGGGACGGCGCGGTGATCTTCATCCGCACGTCGGCACGGTCGCCCGGTCCGAGCGCCCTGGGCAGCCACGCCCGTTCGTAGTCACGGTTGACCAGCGAACCATCAGGACCGCAGAGCTGGGCCCCGAGCCTCACCAGCCGGCGCCCGTAGGTCGCCTGCGCCGGGAACGGCCGCGTAGAGGCGTTCCGGACCTTTGCACGCAGCGTCAGCGGCCGTCCGTGACGCGCCACGATAGGCAGCCCGGCCAGCGGAATGGGGCCGCGCACCTCAATCTCCGCGCGCGGCGTAGCGCCCGGGATGGCGTTCCCCAGGTTGTTGTCGTCCCAGATCTCGTGGCGAATACGCGCCAGGTCCTCCGACCCGCGGACGAAGCGCCGTGAGTACAAGTCCTCGGGATGATCGGTCAGCTCCCAGCAGAGGCGGTCGACGCCGATCCCGGCGGCCATCTCACGGGCGCGCTGCATCTCCTGTTCGCCATCGTTGTGAGTGAAGAGGATGTAGCGCCAGTTGATGAACGGCAGGTCCCTGCCGCCTCCGCGCTTCTCGTCCACGGCAAAACGGAGGTTCCGGATCGCCTTCTCGAAGTCGCCGCGGCGCCGGTACTTGACGTAACTCTCCGGGGTTGCGCCGTCGATCGAGAACGTCACCTCGTCGATGCCCGAACGTATCAACCGTCGGACCTGCTCCTCGCTGAAGGCGAGACCGTTCGTGCTCGTGTAGAGATAGATGTGCGGGAACTTGTGCTTGATGTATTCGCACATCTCCACGGCGCGCTTGTGCAGGAAGGCCTCGCCGTAGTTGAAGAAGTCGATGCGGACCAGCGACGGCCCGGCCTCGTCCACCACCCGCTTGAAGACGTCGAAATCGAGCATCCCCGCCTGACGCGTGCGCGTGATGCCGGTTTCCGGCGCGCAGCACGCCTGCTCGCACGAGATGTTGCAGGCGGCGGTGGTCTCGATGTACAGCCGCGACGGCAGCTGCGGAACGTTCAGATCCCGCTGCGGCGGTGTCTCATCCTTCTGGAGCGGCAGCTTGAGCGGGCAGTCCCCGCAGAATTTCGAGCCGCCGGCGTTCAGGTCGCGGCGCAGGTTCGCGGCGGTCGCGCCAGTCCAGACCGCCGTCACCGTGTCCTGACGCACGTCGCCGAGCACGCGCCGGCCGTAGGGGTCGGCGCAACCGCACACCAGGCGGCCATCGCAGAGCATCACCATCGTGCTCCACGGCCAGCTGCACGTGAACCGGGTGGCCAGGTAGTTCAGGGACACTGGGGGTTGAGCGTCAGTCGTCCTTCCGGAGCTTCTTCATCAGCGCGCCGAGCTTCTGATTCTCGAAGGAAACGAAATTGAGGAACAGGCTCTCGGAGAGGTACTGGCGCCGCTCATCGTCGGTCATCTGGTCGATGATTTCCTGGATCTCCTTCACTGTGTCCTCGAAGGTCCGCTCGAGCTCGCGCTTGGCGGTGATCTCCAGGTAGAGACTCTCGATGACGGTCATCAGGTCGCCGTCGAGCGGCACCTCGGCGCCGGTCGTCAATTTGATCGTGCGCATCGGTCTACGCTCCGAAGCTTTTGACGGCGCTGGGCTCGTCGGGGTGTACCTCGATGAAGTTCTGGGCCCCCGTCATCGTCAACATCGTTTCGACACGCTTCTGGACCCCAGCCAGCTTCAGGGATCCACCCGCGGCCGACGTCTGGCGGTAGAGGTCCATGAGACAACCGATGGTGGCACTGTCGACGTAGCCTACCGACGACAGGTCCACGATCACTCTCTTCTCGCCCGACGCGAGCAGCTGCGTCACCACCGACGAGAATTCCGACAGCAGGGGATACATCAATCGAGACTCGCCGACGCGGACGATGGCGATGCCGCTCGCGTGGTCGGTAGTGACGTTCATTTAGCAGCTCCGGATTCGCGGCTGCGCCGGCGTCCCGCCGGCTGCTTCTCTTCCAGCCGTTTTAACTGACGCGCGAGTTCCAGCCGTCCTCGGTTGATTCGCGACTTGACGGTCCCTTCCGGCAGGCCCAGCCGGTCGGCGATTTCCTGGTACGACAACTCCTGCAGGTCCCGAAGCACGACCGCAGTGCGGAGCGTGGTTGGCAGCTTGCCGAGCGCCACGCGCAGCAACTCCCGGAGATCCTGGTGCTCGGCCGCGGCGTAAGGACCCCGCTCGGTCGACGCCGGTTGCAGGTCGTTCGAGTCCACATCGCGCGCGATCGTCTGCCGCTCCTTGCGGACGCTGCGATAGTGATCGATGCACAGATTCCGGCTGATGCTGACGATCCACGTCTGAAAGTTCGCCCGCCGATCGAAGGTCCCGAGCGCCTTGAAGATCTTCAGGAAGATGTCCTGCGTGAGGTCCTCGGCCTCGTCGTGCTTGCCGACGAACTTGTACGCGACGTTGAACACCTTCCGCCAGTTCTGCCGGACGACCGTTTCCCAGGCCACCTGATTGCCCCCGAGGCACTGCTCGATCAGCACATCGGGCGTGATCGGGGGCTGGGGCGCGGCCGAGTCAACCGACATCTGGCCTCGCTTGACGCGGAATCTGGTGTCGATCCTGGCTGGCGGCGACGTTCATCAGCTTCAGAAGTAGGTCGAAATAATATCAGAAAGGCTTTCGCCCACGCGCCTCGCGGCGGGCACACCAGCTCAGCACGCGACACGATAGAATCGACAGACCGTGTCCTCGTTTCACCGGCTGGAGGGGGTGCTGCACAGCGGCGGCGTGCCGCTCGTCGATCTTGCCGCCCGCTTCGGGACCCCCCTCTACGCGTACAGCGCCGACATGATAGCGGCCCGCTACCGCGAAGTGGACGAGGCGTTCAGCGGCTACCCGCACACTCTCCACTATGCGCTGAAAGCGAACTCGACCCTGGGTATCGCCCGGCTGTTGCGCAGCCTCGGGGCCGCCGCCGATGCCAATTCGGGCGGCGAGATCGAGGTGGCGCTGCGGGCCGGGTTCACTCCGGGGGAGATCGTCTTCACCGGGGTGGGTAAGTCGGACGCCGAGCTCGCGCGGGCAATCGAGCTCGGCCTTCGCAGCATCAACGCCGAATCGGAGGGGGAGATCGAGCGCATAGACGCGATCGCCTCCGCCCGCGGGACGGGCGCGAAGGTGGCAGTCCGCGTGAACCCCGACATCGACGCCCGCAGCCATCCGCACATTTCGACCGGCCGCAAGAACAACAAGTTCGGCGTGGCGATTGAGGACGCCCGCGAGATGTGCCTGCGAATGCGTGGCAGGAAGGGCGTCCAGATCGTCGGCCTGCATAGCCATGTGGGGTCGCAAATCACGCACCTCGAGCCGCTCCAGCACGCCACCGAGGCTCTCGCCGTGCTCGCCTGCGAGCTGCGGCGCTCGGGCATTCAGATTGAACACCTCGACATCGGCGGCGGCCTTGGAATCCCCTATGAAGGCCAAACCGTTCCCTCCGCGTCGGAGTATGCGGCCGCGGTCCTGCCGATCGTGAGGAAGACGGGCCTCGCGCTCATCCTCGAGCCGGGGCGGTTTCTTGTCGGCCAGGCAGGAGTCCTGATCACGCGCGTTGTCGACATCAAGCCCCAGGCCGGAGGGAAGCTCTTCGTGATCCTGGACGCAGGCATGACCGAGTTGATGCGGCCGATGCTTTACGGCGCCTTTCACCGGATCGAGCCGGTGCTGGCCAGCGCGGCGCCTGAGGCGCTCGTCGATTTCGTCGGTCCGATCTGCGAGACGACCGATACGCTCGGCAAGGATCGGCGCCTCCCGGCACCGGCGGTCGGCGATCTGATGGTCATCTTCGACGCCGGCGCGTACGGCTCCGTGATGGCGTCCAACTACAATCGCCGCCCGATGCCCGCCGAGGTCCTGATTCAGAACGGCCAGGCCGCGCTCCTTCGTCGCCGGCAAACCATCGACGATCTGGTCGCGCTCGAGCTGTGAACCGCATGCGGGGTGCCCTCATTGCTTTCGAAGGGCTCGATCAAAGTGGAAAGCAGACCCAGACCGATGCGCTGGCCGCGGCACTCACTGCCGCCGGTCACACCTGCGAGCGGTTGTCGTTTCCAGACTACTCGACGGCCATCGGCACCGAGATCCACAAGGCGTTGCATGGCGAGCGTGAATATGGGCCGGACGTGATGCAACTCCTCTACGTTGCCAACCGTTACGAGTACAGAGCCAGGCTGGAAACCTGGATCGGCGACGGACGGATCATCGTGTGCGATCGCTACAAGGCGTCGAGCGTCGCCTACGGCGAGGCGCAGGGACTCGATGCGCGATGGCTCGCCGAGATCCAGCGGTTTCTGCCGGCCGCCGACTTGACGCTCCTGCTCGACATCGCACCCAGGGTTGCCGTCGATCGGAAGGTCACCAATCGCGATCGCTACGAACGTGATCTCGATCTTCTGACTCGCGTCAGGAACAGCTATCGTGCGCAGTCATCCGATCCGGCTTGGGCCATGATCCCCGGGGACCGCGCCAAGACGGATGTCAGCGCCGCCGTGTTGGAGACGGTACGGTCGCGACTCGGGCTGCTGTAAGCGTTCGTACTTCCCGCACGCCTCCCGCCTTCAACACGCGGGCACAGGCCTCCAGCGTCGCTCCTGTCGTGCTCACGTCGTCCACGACGACAACGCACAGGCCGTCGAGTAGCCCGGCTCGCCTCGAGAGGACGAATGCCTCACGAACGTTAGCGCTCCTGTCATCGGCCGACAGGCCGGTTTGCGATCGCGTGTAGCGCCGGCGCCTGAGGACACCCCTTACAGGAAGGCCGAGACCGGACGCGAGCTCGTGGGCCTGGTTGAAGCCGCGGCGCCACTGCCTGCTCCAGTGCAACGGAACTGGAACGACGAGGTCTGCGCCGCGGAGGAGCGGACCAGCATGCCTGAGAAGCAGGTCGCTCAGTGGTCCGGCAATCGATCGCCGGCCGTCGTACTTGAGCGCCTGCACGATCGCGCGCAGCGGACCCTCGTAGTCGCCAATCGCCCTGCCCGCGGTGATGTGCGGGCGACGGACCCGGCAGAGTTCACAGCGATAAGCCTCGTCGACGGACCGCCATGTGAGCAGCGGATCGGAGCAGACGCCGCAGACCGGGGGCTGCAATGTCCGAATCCCGTTCCAGCAACCATCGCATACCGCGGCAGCGAGTGGAGTATCGAGCGGGCGTCCGCACGCGGCGCACGTCGGAGCCACGACCACGGACATCAACGCGTTGATCGCTTCGCGAATCACATTGCGCAGATCGCAGAACGCCTGCCAGCCGCTTGTTTGCAGGAAACACGAAGCAATCCGGGGAGAGCCGTTGAATAGTGGACGAGAGTACGTGGGTTCTGCGTTCGTTCCCGAGCTAGAACGCGGCAGGGAATGAGACGACCGTCATGAGGCCGTTTCCCCGGTCGCGGGCGCATCGCTGACTTCGATCCGCTCGGCGTCTCCCCACAGCCGCTCCAGCGAATAGAACTGTCTGGTTTGCGGGGTAAACACATGGACGATGAAGGTGAAGAAGTCCATCAGGACCCACTCGGCGCGGTCATAGCCTTCGACGTGGGCGGGGCGTACCTTGACCGCGCGCAGCGTCTCCTCGACGGCATCAGCGATCGCCTTGACCTGCCGCTGGTTCAGCCCGGAACACAGCACGAAGAAGTCGGTGAACGCCGGTGTGTTCCGAAGATCCAGCACCACGACATCGAGCGCCTTCTTCTCGAGCGCCGCCTTGACCGCCTTCGCGACGTCGCCGGTGAGGCGCCTCGAACCCGGCGAGCGCCGGCGGACTCTCCTCGGAGCGGAACTCTTCTCGGTCGACTTCTTGTCAGTCTTCATTGCGGGTGATCTGCCGTGACGTTGTCCACATAGAGATGGTGTCGATGGATGTGCGCTTCGACTGGACGAGGAACGAGGCCGCTGATGCTCCGGCCGATTCGCAGGCGCTCACGCACACCCGTCGATGAGACATCTGGCGTCGAGGCATCCACGAGAAATATCGACGGGTGTGCCGGCATCGCGCCGGTTCGAGTCGGCTCACAGAACCGGGCGTCCAGGGCCGGCAGTCGTGCGGGCAGAGTGGCTGCCGCCATGCCCGGCCTCGACACCACCACGAAGTGAGCGAGATCCAGGACCGCCGGATAGCGGTACCAGCTCTCGATTTCGGCGAACGCGTCAGCGCCGGTGATGAAGAACAACTGACCTGGCTCGAACCCCCGTGCGGCGAGGCGTTCGAGCGTCAGCGCCGTATACGACGGTCCTTCGGCTCCGAGCTCGTCATCCGAAGCGAGCACATCTTCGAGCTCTGACGCGGCCAGCGCGGCCATCGCGAACCGGTGGAACGTCGACGCGGAAGGACCCCGTTCCCGGTGCGGCGGGATGCGCGCGGGCATGAGCAGGACCGGATTGAGTGCCAGCGCGCGTTGCGCTGCCTGCACGGTTTCGATGTGACCGCAATGGATCGGGTCGAACGTGCCACCAAGAAGGCCAATGCGGCCAGTGCGCGAGATCAGCCTCATCGATGTGCGCTAGTCCTGTCGGTTCTGATAGGCACGTTCTCCGGGCTCGCCGGAACCGCCCCTCGACGAGGCTCGGGGCGGCCCTGAGCCTGTCGAAGGGCCGGAATCCGCGCTCGGCGGCCGGCGCTCGAGAGCGCCCCACAATGCCTCGAGCAGTGCGGGAACTCCTTCGCCGGTTGCGGCTGACACGGCATAGAGCGGGATTCCGCGCTCCGCGAGGTGCGATCGGAGCCGGTCGAGTCGTGTCGGATCGTCGAGTGCGTCGATCTTGTTTGCGGCGACCAGCATCGGTTTGTCCTGGAGCCGCTCACCGGACGCGTCGCGGCCGGGAAAGAGCTCGAGCTCCCGTACGATCACATCGTAATCGCTCACTGGATCGCGTCCGCTCACGGAGGAAACGTCGACCAGGTGGACCAGCACCTTGGTGCGCTCGAGATGACTCAAAAACCGGTGGCCGAGACCCTGACCCTTGTGCGCCCCCTCGATCAATCCGGGAACGTCGGCAACCACGAAGCTCCGATCGCCCGAGAGACCGACGACGCCCAGGTTGGGGCTGAGAGTCGTGAACGGGTAGTCCGCGATCTTGGGACGCGCTGCCGAGATCCGGGAGATCATCGTCGATTTCCCGGCGTTCGGGAAACCAACGAGGCCCACGTCCGCCAGCAGCTTCAGATGGAGCCGGAGATCCTTCTCTTCGCCGGGGAGGCCCGGTTCCGCGCGCCGGGGCGCCCGGTTCGTCGAGGTCGCGAACTGGGCGTTCCCGCGACCGCCAATGCCTCCCTTCGCGATGAGCACCCGCTCGCCGTCGATCGTCAGGTCCGCAATCTGGACGAGATCGTCGCCGATCTTGTCGTAGATCACGGTACCGACCGGGACGCCGAGCTCGATGTCGGCGCCCTTGCGGCCGGTGCGATTGGATCCTTCGCCGTGGCCGCCGCGTCCGGCTTCGAATTGTTTCTGGAATCTGAAATTGAGGAGGGTATTCAGGTTGGCTTGCGCCGTGACGTAGACCGAACCCCCGGCGCCACCATCACCACCGTTCGGGCCCCCACGCGGAACGAACTTCTCGCGCCGGAAGCTCATGGCGCCGCGTCCGCCGTGACCGGCGGCAACATGGATATCGACCTCGTCGACAAACATGCTCGGACCGCCGGGGATTACGAGAGGCTACTGCGGTTGTTCAACTGGGTGCACGCTGATCACGCGCCCACGCGAGCCGTGATCTTCGAACTTCACTCGTCCGCCGATCTTGGCAAACAGCGTGTCGTCCTTGCCGAGGCCGACGTTCAGCCCGGGCTTGAAGCGGCGGCCGCGCTGGCGCACGAGGATCGACCCGCCGGTGACCACGTTGCCGTCGAAGCGCTTCACGCCGAGCCGCTGCGAATTGCTGTCGCGCCCGTTGCGCGATGAGCCCTGTCCCTTCTTATGTGCCATGACGCTCTCTCTAACTGAAACCCGTCCCGGACCCTAAACCTCGATACCGGTAATGCGAACTCGCGTGTAGGTCGCGCGATGGCCGCGGGTCTTGCGCGATCCCTTCCGGCGCTTCTTCATGAAGACGCGAATCTTCGGACCGCGGGACTCGCCGTCGATCACACCCAGGACTTTCACGTTGGCCACGAACGGCGCGCCGGCGAGGACTTCGCCGCCGTCCTTCTCCAGCACCAGGACCTGGTCGATGCTGACTTCCTGGCCGGGCTCCGCATCGATGCGGTCGACGGTCACGATCTGGCCCGGGACGACCTTCACCTGCCGGCCGCCGCTCTGAATAATTGCGTACACGCTCGAACCCTCCGCCCGGTCCCTAGCCCGGGCTGTCATCAAGAAACTTCGACTCAGGCCCCTAAACCGGGCCTTCGCTCAGGGCTACCCTGAGCACCTCGCTCGCTCGGTGTCGAAGGGTAGGACGGGCATAAGTCGCTCTTGGCAAAGGTTCTAGGGTACCACGAGACGGGGCGTCCGTAAACGCCGGGGCCGTCCAGGGCTACTTCAGCAGGACCCGCGTGCCCCTGATGCGCTGGGTGCTCAAGGAGCCCAGGAAGCTCGGGAGGAGGCGGTCCATCAGCTCGAAGTAGGAGGACAGCGGCGGCGTCTGCTGCTGGGCCGGATAGAGGATTTCCTCGTGGAACCGGTCGGAATAGAGGACGGCGCCGGTGCGGCCGTCGATGAAGATGAACCGGGGCTCGATGATGAAGCCCTTTCGCTCCATGTAGACGCGGTAGGGCTGAACGACCCGGCGCCCGAGCGGATCGATGATCTCGCGATTGGTCGTAACGAAACCTGACGACTGCGTGTTCGTGAAGAGCACGGTGCCGGTCACGATCAACGGGTTCTGATGTTCCTGACCGAGCTTCTTCCAGAACTCGGTGTTCTCGAAGATCGCCTGGTAGCGCTCGAGATCCTTCTCGTTGCGGATCTTTCCGTCGCCGGCGTCCGGGCCGCCGGCCGGCAGGGGCGGTACCGGCTGCACCTGCGGCGCGCTGCCTTCCGGGGGGAGCGGTTGGACGGGGGCCGCGGTCTGCCCGCCGGACTCCGTGACCGGTTGTGAGGACCCGCTATGGTTCGTGGCTTCGCTCCCGGACGGTCCGCCGGGGACCCGGCCCTGGTCCGTTGACGTGGACGCTGGAGCGGATGGCGGCGCTTTGATCTGATCGCGAGCGATGTCCGCGAGCGGCAGCACCTCCGCTTCGATCACGCGCAGGTTCGACTTGCTCCGCAACTGGCTCCGCAGCAGGCGCACGGTCTCCAGATTCCCGTCCACGTCGTCGGTGCCGCCGCTGATGAAACCGGCGACCAGCACACGCGTGAATGGGGTGACGTCCATCTTCGGCTGGATGGGCGTCTCGATCGGAATCTCGTAGAAGTTCGTGCACCCGATCGCGGCGCACAGCACGAAGATGCTAGCGAGGGCCGCGACGTTTCTGGGTGCGATCATTGATTTCTTTGAAGAGATCGTAATTCTGCCGGATCAGCATGTTCTTCGGATCCAGCTTGATCGCGGTCTCGTACGCCTTGCGCGCGTCGTCGAACTTGCCTGAATGCTCGTAGGCGATCGCAAGATTGTTCCAGGCTTCTGCGTACGTCGGATCGAGTTCGACAGCGCGCTCCCACCGGTACTGCGCCTCACGCCACAGCCCGTTCTGCGCGACCTTGATGCCGAAGTCGACCTGTTCCTTCGCAGCCGAGCGATCGGCCGCCAGTACGCCTGCCATTGAGAACGCAAGCATCGAACAGACGGTGACTGCTCGAAGGAACATGGGTGATTTGCTCACTATAGCGGCCGCCCCGCACAGCCGCAAGCGGATTCCCAAGGGAACAGACAGAAGAGAACAGCAATGGATGTACCAGGCACGTCATCAGGCAAATGGCTGGAATGTTGGCGGGTTCCGCGCGATGCCGTGTAAAAGCGCGACGCGATCCGTAAGAAAACCGGAGTTCTGATGACAACGCGGGACCTATAATGGTGACAGGGGGTCGGGCCCAGCCGCGCAGGCTGAGGGCCGACCCCCTCCTCGCTTTCCGGCGAGCATCGGCTCCGGCGGCGCTGAAAGGCGAGCGATGGACCTTCGCACTGCCGTAGCTGCGTCGATGCTGCCCGCACCGCGGGCGCGAATCGCTGCTGTATTCCGCGACCTTCAGCACGAGTCGCTCAGCGGCGCGCCGTTTCTCGAGCTGCTGTGGTCCGCGTGCGGCCGGGATGCGTCCCCGTCGTCGGCCTCCATCGGTGAGCTGCTGGACGGTGCGGAACGTGCGCTCGAGGCGGGTCGGAGGGTGGGCATCGAGGCCCGGGCCGTGTTCGATCCTCAATATCCGGCGCTGCTGTCCTGCATTGCCGATCCACCACCTGTTCTCTGGGTCCGAGGGAATATCGACATCCTGGGCAGGCCGACGGTGGCAGTGATCGGGTCGCGTGCCGCGACACCGTACGCCCTTCAGGTCGGCTCCCGGATCGGCGCCGAGCTCGCCGAGCGGGGGGTCGTCGTGGCGAGCGGCCTCGCTCGTGGCGTCGACTCCGCGGCGCATCGGGGATGCCTCGGGGCCGGCGGCACGACAGTGGCAGTGCAGGGATGCGGCCTCGATCGCGTCTACCCCCCGGAGCACCAGGAATTGGAGAAGCAGATTGCCCGGGACGGCCTGGTGCTGTCGGAGCTTGGCCCCGGGGCGCCGCCGTTGCCGGAGCATTTTTCGCTCCGAAACCGCATCATCAGCGGGATCTCGCTGGCAACGGTGGTCGTCGAAGCCTCGGAAAGGAGCGGGTCGCTGATTACAGCCCGGTATGCGCTCGAACAGGGCCGTGACGTGATGGCCGTCCCGGGCAGCGTCCTGTCAGGCCGAAACCGGGGGTCGCACGCGCTTTTGAAGGATGGCGCCAGGGTGGTCGAGACGGCGGACGACGTCCTGCAGGGCCTGGGCTGGGGCATTGGCCTTCCGGTGGCTCAGGAGGCCCCTCCAGCGAGCCCTGACCCGGTGCTGGGCCAGATGGCGCCAGGCGAGGCGTACGGGCTGGAAGAGCTCTCCGCGCTCACCGGCCTGACCGGCTCCGAGGTGCTCGCCCGGATTACAGAATTGGAAATCGCAGGCCGCGTGACCGCGTCGATGGGCGTTTTTACGAGAGTTTCGTAGGCTGTTCGCCTGACTCAGCCGGGAATTGGACCGGGTTCTCAGCTGTTACAGCCTTGACCCGGGGGGCGGTTAAGGGCGTAAGGTAGATTCAAACGTTATGGCAAAGTCACTGGTTGTGGTCGAATCGCCGGCCAAGGCGAAGACCATCAATAAATATCTGGGCAGGAACTACAAGGTCATCGCATCGATGGGCCATGTCCGCGATCTGCCCAAGAGCAAGCTGGGTGTCGACATCGAGGACGGGTTCGAACCTTCCTATGAGGTGATCGCCAGCCGCAAGAAGGTTCTGAAGGAGCTCAAGGACGCCGCCAAGGACGCCGAGACCATCTTCGTCGCGACCGACCCGGATCGCGAGGGGGAGGCGATCGGCTGGCACCTTGCGGAGGAGCTCGGCCGCGCGAACGAGAAGAAGATTCGGCGGTTGATGTTCAACGAGATCACCAAGAAAGGCGTTCTCTCCGCGCTCGATCACCCGACGAACATCAACAAGCAGATGGTGGATGCGCAGCAGGCGCGCCGCGTCCTCGACCGTCTCGTTGGCTACAAGATCAGTCCGCTGCTCTGGGACAAGGTTCGCCGGGGCCTGAGCGCCGGCCGCGTCCAGTCGGTCGCGCTGAAGCTGGTGTGCGATCGCGAGGCCGAGATCGATCGCTTCGTGTCGGAGGAGTACTGGAACATCGCCGCCCGTCTCGCAGCCCGGCAGCCGCCCGAGTTCGAGGCCAAGCTGCTGAAGCGTGACGGCGCCGCCGTCAAGATCGGCAACAAGGAAGAGGCCGACGCTGTTCTGGCCGACCTGCGCCGATCGGTCTGGACGGTGAGCTCGGTCACGACCAAGGAACGCAAGAAGGGGGCGGTGCCGCCCTTCATCACCAGCAAGCTGCAGCAGGCGGCACGCTTTCCGGTGAAGAAAACCATGATGATCGCCCAGCAGCTTTACGAGGGTATCGAGCTGCCGGGTGAAGGAGCGATCGGCCTCATTACTTATATGAGGACGGACTCGACGCGGGTCTCCGACCAGGCGCTCAGCGAAGTGCGGGTGTTCATTGGCGAGACCTTCGGACCCGACTACGTCCCGGAAAAGCCGATCTTTTACAGGACGAAGAAGGATGCGCAGGATGCGCACGAAGCGATTCGCCCGACGTCGACGACCGCGCAGTTCAGGCCCGAGGCCGTGCGCGCGCATCTGACGCCGGACCAGTACTACCTTTACCGGCTGATCTGGAATCGCTTCGTCGCCTCGCAGATGCCGCCGGCGACCTTCGACGAGACGACGGTGGACATCGATGCTTCCGTGAGCGGAGCGCCGTCGCATCTGTTCAGGGTCAAGGGCTCGGTTCCGAAGTTTGCCGGCTGGATGGCCGTTTACAACCAGGAACAGCCCGAAGTGCGGACCGAGGGGCCTGGCCCCGATGCGGTCACCGCTGAGGACGAGGAAGGCTCGAGCCTGCTGCCGCCGCTCGCCGAGGGCGATCGGCTCGAGATGAAGGAGCTCAAGCCCGAACAGAAGTTCACCCAGCCGCCGCCGCGGTACAGCGAGGCGACGCTGGTGAAGGCGCTCGAGGAGAACGGGATCGGCAGGCCGAGCACGTATGCGTCGATCATCGGCGTGATCCAGGCGCGGGAGTACGTGAACAAGATCGAGGGGCGGTTCAAGCCGACGGTTCTTGGCCGGATGCTGGTCGAGAAGCTCCTGAGCCCCGCGTTCGACGACATCCTCGATGTCGGCTACACGCGCGAGCTCGAGGAGGAGCTCGACAAGATCGAGGAAGGGCAGGAGAACTACACGTCTGCGCTCTCCAGCTTCTACAAGAAGTTCGAAAAGGATTTGAAGCGGGCGGCGCGGGAAATGGCCAATCTGAAGGAAGGCGTCGAGCCGGATCCGCCGGTGGTCTGCGACAAGTGCGGCAAGCCGATGGTGATCAAGGCCGGCAAGTTCGGCCTGTTCCTCGCCTGCAGCGGCTACCCGGAGTGCGAAAACACGCGCGAGCTCGAAACACCGGAGCCCGGTGCCGAAGGCGAACTCGAGGAAACGTGCGAGAACTGCGGCAAGCCGATGGCCGTCAAACGCGGTCGGTTCGGCCAGTTCCTCGCCTGCACCGGGTATCCCGAGTGCAAGACCACGCGGAAGATCATCGCCACCAAGCAGGGCATGACCGCCGCCAAGCCGGATCAGATCCTCGACGAGAAATGCCCGAAGTGCGACTCGAACCTGGTCATCAAGCAGGGGCGGTTCGGTGAGTTCACCGCCTGCACCAACTATCCGAACTGCAAGTACGTGAAGCAGAAGACCACCGGGGTGTTGTGCCCGAAAGACGGCGGCGACATCGTCGAGAAGAAGTCGCGGCGCGGCAAGGTGTTCTACGGCTGCGCCAACTACCCGGATTGCGACTTCACGCTCTGGAACAAGCCTTTGGCGGAGAAATGTCCCGACTGCGGCGCGCCGTTCCTCGTCGAGAAGATCACCAAGCGGCACGGCCGTCAGCTGATCTGCAACAACGAGGAGTGCTCGTACGTGCGGTCGGAGGAACTGGCGGAGACACCGGCCTGACATGCCAGTCGTCACCATCGTCGGCGGAGGGTTGGCCGGATCGGAGGCAGCCTGGCAGGCTGCCTCCGCTGGCGTACGGGTCGTTTTGCACGAGATGCGGCCGGTCCATCCGACGGCGGTGCACAAGACCGACAAGCTTGCCGAGCTCGTTTGCAGCAACTCCTTCCGCGGCGACAAGCTCGACAACGCTGTCGGCGTGTTGAAGGAGGAGATGCGGCGGCTCGGGTCGCTGGTCATGCGGGCAGCCGATGCCGCACGTGTGCCGGCCGGGGCCGCTCTGGCTGTCGATCGCGACCGCTTCTCGGCGGTGATCACCGATGCGGTGACGGCTCACCCGCTGATCGAAGTCGTGCGCGGCGAGGTGCCGCGCATCCCCGAGCCGTCCGGCGATCCGCTGATCATCGCGACCGGGCCGCTGACCTCTGATTCGTTGTCCGCCGAGATCGCCAGCCTGGTCGGCGCGAAGCACCTCTATTTCTACGACGCGATCAGTCCGATCGTCCTCGCCGAAACCATCGACCGCTCGAAGGTGTTCCGCGCATCCCGCTGGAACCGCAGCCTGGGCCCGAAAGGGGGACAGTCCCCCTCTGGCGAGGTCACAAAGGGGACAGTCCCCCTTTCCGGATGCGGCATCGACGACGGCGAGGGGGACTATCTCAACTGCCCCTTCACCCGCGAGGAGTACGAGCGCTTCTATGACGCGCTGATGGCGGCCGAAAAGGCGCCGCTGCACGAGTTCGACGATCCCAGGTTCTTTGAAGGCTGTCTTCCAATCGAAGTGATGGCGGCCCGCGGCGTGGACACTCTGCGCTTCGGCCCGATGAAGCCGGTCGGCCTGCCGGATCCCCGAACCGGGCGCGAAGCGTACGCGATCGTGCAGCTCCGGCAGGACAACCTGGCCGGCGATCACTACAGCCTGGTCGGCTTCCAGACGCAGATGAAGTGGGGCGAGCAGGCGCGCGTGCTGCGGCTGATCCCCGGGCTGGAGCCGGCCGAGTTCGTCCGCTTCGGCATGATCCATCGCAACACCTACATCAACGGCCCGACGGTGCTGCGCCCGACCTGGCAGACGCGCATGCGCGACGACCTGTTCTTCGCGGGACAGATCTCGGGAGTGGAAGGCTACGTGGAATCCGCGGCCTCCGGGTTGATCGCCGGACGTAACGCGGCGGCCGTCGCCACGGGACGTGCCCCGTCCGAACCGCCGCGGGAAACGGCGATCGGTGCCCTGGGGTTCTATGTCTCCAACGCGAATCCGCAACACTACGAGCCGACCAACATCACCTTCGGCATCATGCCGGCCCTGACCTCTCGAACCGGCGCGCGTGTGCCGAAAAACAAGGGTGACCGCAAGCTGGCCTACGCCGAACGTGCGCTGGCTGCGCTCGACGGCTGGAGCGTGGGACAGCCGCCGTTGCCCCCACACACTGATTCCGTGCCTGCGTCGACCCGATGAAGGAACAGCTCGACAGCTTTCTCGAGCACCTCGCCCTCAACGAAAACGCCTCGGCGCACACCGTCCGCGCCTACGAGAGCGACGTTTCGCAGTTTCTGTCGTTTCTGGCGGCTCATCTCGGCAGACGGCGGCCGGATCTCACGCCCGGCGACTTCGTCCACGGCAACATTCGTGCGTTCCTCGGCGATCTGCACAAGCGTGGCAACTCGCGCTCTTCCGCAGCACGAAAGCTCGCCGCCATTCGCGCGTTCGGGAAACACCTGCGGCAGGAAGGGGAGATCGAGGGCGATCCTGCGGCGCTCGTCGGTACGCCGCGCCAGGATCATCATCTGCCCTCGCATCTCGGCGAGAACGAGATGTCACGTCTCCTCGAGATGCCGGATGCGTCGCGTCCCCTCGGCCGCCGGGACCGCGCGATTCTCGAGCTGTTTTACGCTTCCGGGTTGCGGTTGAGCGAATTGGTGGGCCTGGACATTGAAAACCTGAACCTCGCGAGCCGTACCGTGCGAGTGCTCGGGAAGGGGCGTAAGGAGCGGCTGGTCCCTTTCAACAAGTCGACCGAAGCGGCAGTGCGCGCCTGGCTACAGGATTGGGAAGTGTTGACCGCAGCGTTGCCGATGACGGTGGCGGAACGGTCCGCGGGCCGCGGAACGCGGCCGGTGCTGAGCGCGCGGAACGTTCTGGCCGCGCGGGCGACGGCTTCACGTCGCCGGGTGGCGAACCCATTGTTTCTGAACTATCAAGGAAAGCGGCTGTCGACGCGGAGCGTGGACCGCCTGGTGAGGAAGTATGTCGCGCAGTGCAGCACCCAGCTCGGAATCAGTCCGCACGCCCTGCGGCACTCGTTCGCGACGCACCTGCTCGAGCGCGGCGCGGACCTGCGATCAATCCAGGAACTGCTCGGGCACGCCCGCCTGAGCACCACCCAGCGCTACACCCACGTCAACGCTGCGCAGCTGATCGAGGCGTATAAGAAGGCTCACCCGAAGGCGTAGCGCCATTAACCAGTTCCCAGTTCCCAGTAGCGAGTTTCCAGTTTGGGAAATCGCGTAGATACTCGCGAGGCCCTGACTGGAAACTGCTAACTGGTAACTGGAAACTGGCTAATGGCGACTCTCAGACCAGCTGTTCAACCATCGGACGCCGGCCGCGCGAATAGTCGATGCCGAGCGTCTTGATCTTGTAGTTCATCACGCGCGGGCTGATCGAGAGCAGTTCCGCCGCGTCCTTCTGCACCCAGTTCGACATCTTCAGCGCTTCGATCAGCGCCTGCCGCTCGATCTCGTCGAGCGCGATGCCGGTCGGCGGAATCTTCACCACCGGGCTCGCGTCTCCCGACGAGGTCGTCGTCGAGAGCTCGCCGAGGCGGAGGTCGCCAGCGGTCACCAGCGGTCCCTCGCTCATCAGCACCGCACGCTCGATTGAGTTCTCGAGCTCGCGGATGTTGCCCGGCCAGTTGTAGCGCATCAGGAGCTTCACCGCGTCGGGCGACAGGCCCTCGACCCGCTTCTTGAGCTCACCGGCGAACCGGCGAAGGAAGAACGTCGCCAGCTGCTGGATGTCGTCCTTCCGCTCGCGGAGCGGGGGCATGTCGATCGAGACGACGTTCAGCCGGTAATACAGGTCCTCGCGGAACTGGCCGTTTGCCACCATCTGCGGAAGGTTACGGTTGGTGGCGGTGATGACGCGCACGTCGACACGCAGCGTGCGCGTGCCGCCGAGACGCTCGAACTCGTGCTCCTGCAGCACGCGCAGGATCTTGGCCTGCGTGTTGGCGCTCATGTCGCCGACTTCGTCGAGGAACAGCGTGCCGCCGTCCGCCTGTTCGAAGCGGCCGATGCGCTGCTTGTCGGCGCCGGTGAAGGCCCCCTTTTCGTGGCCGAACAGCTCCGATTCCAGCAGGTTCTCCTGGAGGGCCGCGCAGTTGACCTTCACGAAGTTGCGCCCCGCGCGCAGCGAGTTGTGATGCGTGGCCCCGGCGATGAGCTCCTTGCCCGTGCCCGTTTCACCCCGGATCAGGACGGTCGTATTGCTCTTGGCCACTTTCTTCACGATGGCGAGCACCGACTGCAGCGCGCCGCTCGCGCCAACAATTCGATCGAAGTCGTAAATGTCCTGCTGTGTGTGCCGGAGGTATTCGATCTCGTGCTTGAGGCGGCGGTGCTCGATGGCCTTGTTGACCTTGAGCTCCATCTCCTCGATCTCGAACGGCTTCTGGACGTAGTCGAACGCGCCGATCTTCATCGCCTCGACGGCGGTGTTCACCGTGCCGAACGCCGTCATCAGGATGACGTTGGTGGTCGGGTGCAGGGACTTGGCCGTGCGCAGGACGTCCATGCCGTCGCTGCCGCCCATCTTCAGGTCGCTCAGCACGACGTCATAGGCGCCCTCGTGCAGCTTCTCGATCGCGATGTTGCCGTTGGCGGCCTCATCCACGTCGTGGTGCGCGTCGGTCAGCGCGCGGACGATGCCGCGGCGAAGTGAATCGTGATCGTCTGCAACGAGGATGCGGCCCATACAGCTCCTTCTTAGCCGGGGCTCTCTGCCCCGGACCCCGGTTCGGTCGCTGGCGGGGGGCCCCACGCCCCGCGCCGCTCCCTCGCAGGCGCGCCGTGCGCGCCTACTCCCGAGGCTTTCAAGCGACTTACCCGAACACCCTTACCCGAACAACTGATGGCTTCCGGTCACCGGCAGGGTGACGCGAAAACGGGTGCCCCCCGTGTCGAGCACGCCGACATCGATCCGGCCGTCGTGCGCATCGACGATCTTCCTGACAATCGCCAATCCCAGGCCCGACCCCTGGGGTTTGGTGGTGAAGAACGGACTGAAAATCTTGTCGAGCACTTCGGCCGGCATGCCTGGTCCGTTGTCCGTCACTTCCACCTGCACCATCGGGCCCTGTCCGTCGCTGCCGGCCGGTCCTTCTTCGATCAGCGCCGTTGCGGCGATCCGTACCGCGCCGTCTCCGTTGAGCGCCTCGAAGGCGTTCATCAGCAGATTCGTGAAGATCTGCCGCAGCTGGTGCGGGTCGCCCTGGATCGCCGGGAGGTTGTCCGGGCACTCGACCGTGATCCGGACATCGCCGCGCGGCACATGTCCCTCCGCCAGCGCAACCGCGTCCCGGATCGCGTCCGCGATCGAGACGTTCTCGACCTGCAGCCGGATCGGCCGGACGAAGTCGAGCACCTCCAGCACGATCGCGTTGGCCATCTTCGCTTCCTTGATGATGTCCCCCAGGATCGACTGCGCATCCGGCGAGTCCGCCAGCTGCCGCTTCAGGATCCCGGCCATCACCTCGATTCCGGCCAGCGGGTTCTTGACTTCGTGCGCGATCGCCGCCGCCATTTCCCCGAGCGCCGCAAGGCGATCGCGCAGCCGCTCACGCTCCTCGAGCTGTTCGACCCGGGTCAGATCCTTGAAGAACAGCGCCGCGCCGGTAATCTCGCCGCGGCTGTTCCGGACCTGCGAGAGCGTGTAGCCAATCACCTTGCCCGTGTTCTTGAGCCTCATCTCCGCCCGATTCGGGAGATGCGACAGCTCGAACGCACTGGCGACGATCCGGCAGACCTCCTGCTGGTTCTGCAGGACTTCCTTGAACGGCCTGCCGATGTCGGACGGCCGCCGTTCCACCCCGAGAATCTGGTACGCGACATCGTTCATCACCGTGACGGTCCCGTCGCGCAGGATCGCCAGCAGCCCGTTCCTCAGACCCCACACCAGGTCGCGAAAAAAGCTCTCGGTCGCTCCTGCGTCGTCTTGAAGCGCAGCCCGGCTCCGCCGAGCGCGCGGAGTCGTTCCGCGGGGGGCGAGGGTCGAGGACGTTTTCGCGTCAGGCATCGCGGATTCGGCGCCAAATGGGGGCAAGGTCCCGGGTCTCAATATTGTAATTAGCTCGACATCAACAGCCAAGCCGTTTTCTTACTTGTACTTACAGGCCTTGCTCCCCAGGCGCGTACGTCCGGATGTAGGCGCACCACGGTTCGCGCCTGTGGGGGGGCAAAGAGGGTGCCCGCAGCGCCATGTGCGGTGTCTGCCGCTTTCGTTAGGGATTTGTCGGATCCGTCCCGGCCGGTCGTCAGAGGCCGATTACAAAACTGGCAGCGGCTTACGATTTCGTCTGGTGCTGAAGCGCTTCCCACTGGCTCATCAGATCACCCACTTCCCACATCAGGGCCTGGTGACGGTCCACGACCGGCTTTGCCGCCTCGTGGTTCTCGTAGAAGCCCGGCGCGGCCATCGTCTGCTCGAGGTCCTTGATCGCCTGCTCGCGATCGGCAATCCGGCTCTCCAACTCGTCGATCCGCTTGCGGCGGGCGTCGGCCGCCTTCCGTTCGCGGCGAGCCTCGGCTTCGTGCCGTTTCCGGTCCTCGTACGACACTGGTGATTTCGGTCGGTCGCGCTTCGCCGTGGAGTCCCCGTTACCGGACGACTTCGAGTCTGCGTGAGCCGCCGGGCGCGCAGGAACCTGTTTCGGTCGCGCGACGGGCGTGGCGCGTTCCGCTTGCGCAGCGGCCTCGCGCTGCTTGCGGCTCCAGAGAAATTCCTCGTAGGTGCCCGGATAGACGAGGGCGCCGCCGCCGCCGATGTCGACGACCTTGGTGGCCAGCTTGTCCACGAAATAGCGATCGTGTGAGACGAAGATCAGCGTGCCGCCGAAATCTTCGAGCGCTTCGAGCAGCACGTCCTTGGAATCGAGATCGAGATGGTTCGTGGGCTCGTCGAGCAGGAGCGTGTTCGACGGCCGGAGCAACATGCGCGCAACTGCCAGCCGCGTGCGCTCACCTCCCGACAACACCCGGACCGGCTTGTCGACGTCGTCTCCCGAAAACAGGAAGCCGCCGAGGATGTTGCGGATGTGCGGCACCATGTGAATTGGTGCGTCGCCGGCGAGAGTCTGGTACACCGTCAACGTCGGATCGAGCCGGGTCGCTTCATCCTGTGCGAAGTACTGCATCACGACCTGGTGGCCTTCGGTGCGCGTGCCGGTGTCCGGCGCTTCGACGCCGGACAGCATCCGCATCATCGTGGATTTGCCGGCGCCGTTCGGGCCGATCAGCGCAATGCGGTCGCCGCGTTCGATGTGGAGGGCAACCTTCGAGAACACCCGGACATCGCCGTAGCTCTTCGAGACGTCGCGGACATCGAGCACCGTGCGGCCGCTTTTCGCGCAGTCGGGAAACGAGAAGTGCACGCGTTTCCGCTCGGGCGGAATCTCGATCGGGACGATCTTGTCCAGCATCTTGATCCGGCTCTGGACCTGCGCCGCCTTCGTTGCCTGGTAGCGGAACCGGTTGATGAACGCCTGCATCCGTTCGATTTCGTCGTCCTGCTCCTTCTTGCGCTGCCGGAGCAGTTCCATCCGGGCGTCGCGCTCTTTGAGGTAGGCGGAGTAGTTCCCGATGTAGTCGGTCAGCGTGCGCATGCCGATCTCGGTGATGCGCGTGACGACCGAATCGAGGAAGAAGCGGTCGTGGGAAACGAGGATCACGGCGTGGGGATAGGTCGAGAGGTATTCCTCCAGCCAGTTCCGCGCTTCGAGATCGAGGTGGTTGGTCGGTTCGTCGAGCAGCAGCAGCCCGGGACGACCGAGCAGCAGTTTGGCGAGGGCGATGCGCATCTGCCAGCCGCCTGAGAAGGTCTCGCACGGCCGATCGAGATCGGCCTGCGAGAAGCCCAGACCTCGAAGCACCGTGCTGATCTTGAGGTCGATGCTGTAGCCCTCGAGACGCCGGAACTCGTCCTGCAGATCGGAATAGCGCGACAGCATCGCGGCATGCTCGCTCTCCGGCAGGTGATCGTCTCCAAGACGGTCCTCCAGGAGCGCGATCTCCTGGCGCATGTCGAGCAGCGGCTTGAAGGCAAGGCCCGCTTCTTCGATGAGCGAGCGGCCGGAGTGGCTGAGGCCATCCTGCGGGAGATAGCCGATCGTGAGGCCGGCCGGTTTCGTGATCAGGCCGCTGTCCGGCTCTTCCAGCCCGGCCATCATCTTCAGCAGGGTCGTCTTGCCGGCACCGTTCGGTCCGCTGAGGCCCGCACGATCGCCGTCATCGATCTGCCAGCTCACCGAGTCGAGCAGGACCCGGTCGCCGTACGATTTGGAGAGCGAGGAAAGCTGAATCACGGGATCAGGCGCTCTGGCACGGGCGCTGAAGTCGAGACAAACGTGCCATTTTAGCACACGGCCCTGACTGCTTTTTTGGGTCAGGTGGTGTCGCTCGCTGCACGCGCGGTCCGAGAGTCGCCCCCGCTGTCATCTGATGTCGGCACGAGTCCTATCGATTTCGAGCCAAGGAGACGTTGGCCTCGAGCCGCTGGTGACCCTAGGATGGAGGTCCCCAGCATGCGCCGGCCGCGTCTCGTCTCGATTCTCGTCTCGTTCGCTTGCGTCGTCTTTGCCGCCACTCCCCCGGGCGTCGAAGGCGCGGAATCGAAATCGTCGACGGTCGCGGTCGTCGCAGGCTTTGGGACCCGGACGTCGCTGAAGGTGTCGAGTCAGATCCTGCGGTTCGCCGTCAGGGACCCCGACCAGCCAGCCGTCGCCGTCATCGAGTTCTCAGCCGGCGTGCGCACGCAGGCCGGGGCTGATGTCCTGCTCACCGTCGAACGCCTGCCATCCACGGAATGTCCCGATGGGACTGCCGTCACCTTCGCTGGCGAGGGCCCTGGCACGATTGAGGGGACTCTCGACTCGGTGGCTCCTACCATCGCCGCGCGCTGGATGGGCAGCGGCCTCCGCACGGGCCGGCTGACGTTCGTTCTCCGCGCGGCTCCCGGCACCTACACCGTCCCCGTCCGCTTCGTCCTCTCCGCTCCCTAGGGGTCAGATCTCGATTTTCTACGGGGTCAGATCTCGATTTTCCCGCCCCCGCTCGCTTTTCGGCCGATCGCCCAAGTAGAAAATCGAGATCTGACCCCTAGCGCTCGGGGATGACCCAGAGCCTTTCGCCGCGGAGGCGGCCGAGGCGGGCCGCGGCGCCGGAGGCCGCTTCTTTTGACGGATACCCGCCGACGCGGATGCGGTAGGGGGCGTCCGGGTCGGCGTCGCCCGGACTGACGATGTAGGCGTTGTAACCGGCGGCGGACAGATCCCGGGCGACCGAGCGTGCCCGCAGGGGATCGCTCAGCGCGGCGACCTGGACGGCAAACTGTTGCGCTCCGTCGCCCCCGGCAGAGGGCGGCCCGCTCGCGCTCGCCCCTGACCCGCGACGGCGAGCAGGCGCTGACTCCGTCGCCGGCTCCGACGCCACGACGGTCACCGTGCGATCGGGCGCGGCTGATCCCTGGCTTTGCCGCGGCTTCCGGGCGGCCGCCGGAGGTGGTGCGCCCCCGCGCGGGGGGAAGACCTTGCGCGTCTCCGGTCGTTTCTGGACAACCACCGCGAAGTCGATGTCGACGGAGAGCTGGTTGCGATTCAGCGCGAGCGGGATCTGATTCGCGCCGGTAATTACTGCGGCCTCGGGCAGCGACTCCTTCAGCAGTGAGATCACGTGATCCCCGCTGCGGATCGAGTCGAAGCGATACGCTCCGCGGCGAACCTGCTCCGAGCGGGCACCGCCGTCGAGGACCAGCACGGCACCTTCGATGGGGTCCTCGCCCGGATCGATCCTGCCGTTGGCGTTCGCATCGTGGATGACCCGGCCCCGCACCGAGCCGAGAGGAATCAGCCCGAACGAGACGCGCCGCGTCGTGCCGCGATCGAGCTCGATGTCCACCGAGCTGATCGACGGCGGATCGAAGTCGACCGGCAGCGCCGCGGTGTCGAGCGCGACTTGCTGTGGTCCGGCCGGCACGTTCAGGAACGCGAACTCGCCGTCGCGCCTCGTCATGACGGTGCTCACGGCGGTCACGCGAATTGGGATGTTTTCGAGCGGACCTTCATCGGGATCCTGGACTGTGTTGCCGTTCCAATCGGTGTAGGCGACGCCGATGATGTGCCCTGTACCGCGCGGGCGTGAGGTTGCCGCTGCCATGCCGCCCGACGGCACGACCCGCGCGGTGCCGGTCGAGAAGTTCTGAACCACTCTCACTGTCGATCGCATCGTCCACGGCGTTCCTCCCTCGATGCCGAACGGGATGCGATCGGCGGCGATGTTGAACGAGAATGCGGTGGCGCGCGCCAGCTGACCGTTCAGGCCGACGTTGAGGGATTCGCGGGGAATGAACTCACGCGTGATCCGATCGACGTTGCGGCTGGCATTGCCTTCACCTCGTAGCCAAAGGTTTTTCGACGCCATCTGCAGCTGCGCGCCCCCGCCGACCTGCCAGTACGAGCTGCCCTGATTCGTGCCGGTGTCGTGATGCGCGATGGTCGCGAGCCCGAAGATCTGGGCGTTCCGCGCGACGCTCACGAACAATTGCGTGGAGAGATCATCCTGCGTGTACGACGAATCCGCGATGCGATGGTCCACGTTCTCGCGACGAATGTATCTGGTGTAGGCCGTCAGCGGTCCGAAGAGCGCCTGCCATTCGGCGGAGCGGGCACCGGTGTCACTCTCGGCATCGAGACCGCTCCGCACCGGGCGGGAAATCCGATCGCCCTCTTCGATTCGAAGCGTGACCGCGGACTGCGGACCCAGCTGGAATCGCAGACCGCCGAACCCTCGCGTCGCCGTGGTACGCGGCAATGAAGCCGACGCGGGCAGGGTGAGATCCGGATCGATGTTGGTCCGGACACTCTCGACGCCCGCAAAAACGCGCACCCGCGAGCCGAAGTCGTACTCGCCGGCACCGAAGGCGGTCTGGCGATCGTGGAGTGGATCGTTCAGCGCCGGGAATTCTCCGGGCGAGAACCGCGCCGCGTTGAACTGCATCCATCCCTTCGGCATCAGGATGCTCGCGCCCGCGAAGTACGATCCGTCCCGTACCTGCACGTTCGAACCGACCCGCCGGTATTCGACGAAGGAGGCGTCGGCCACGAGCTGCACGGACGGCACGGCGATCACCCGGACGCCTCCGCCAGCCTGTTTGCTGTCGGCTATCGAAAATGAGAACTCACGCAGGTCCGACGTCCTGATACGGGAGACGCGTCCGAGCACCTCGACGCGATCCCATGGTTTGAACGCTCCCCGAACCAGGCCGAGCGTCTGGGCCATCGTGTCGGGATCGGTGCCGAAGATGTTTCGCCACGCCGTGCCGCGTCCGCCCAGGATGTGGAGCGCGCCGCGACTGCCGCGAGCGCTGATCGCGCCACCGCTGAACGTGACGGCCGGGGTCGTGAGGTTCGAGAACCCATACTCACCCACACCACGCGTGAAGTACGCATCGCCCGCTTCGAAGGTCCACGAGAGGCTGCCGGCCTTCAGGTCCCGCAGCGCAGCGTAGTTGCGTCCAAGATGCAGACGATCTGCGCGCTTCGCACCACGGAGCTCGATCTGAAAGGCGCCGAAGCGTACGCCAGGCTGGAGCCACGACACGCCGAAGTCAGGATCGATCGCGTTCTCACCAGTCACCTCACGTGACGTGCCGGTGACGCTTTGCATCGCGCCGGAGACCTGGATGTTGCCCTGCTGCGCGTGGGCGATGGCCGCGTGGCATACCACGACGCCGGCCGCGAGTCCTCGGAGGACCGGGCGCATCGCACCTACCGGGGGACCTTCAGCGTTGTCTCGCCGACAATCACTGCCGGCATGCCGACATCGAACCTGACCTCGACGCGATATTCGCCGGGCGGCAAAGGCTTCGCCGCCTCGAAGGCTACGATCGCGACTTCACGCTCGCTTTCAGGTAGGACTGGCACGTCGGGAACCGGGACTTCGGCGACCTGTTTCCCGTCTGCACCGAACACGGTCATGGTGCCCCTGGTCCGCACGTTCCGCTTGCCGGTGTTGGCCAGGACCGCGACGACGTGCGTCTGCTGGGGAGAGCTTCTGGTGGTGAGATCGGTCAATTCGACACTTGCCGGAGGCTCACCGACGTTGACGTACACCAGCGTGGCGACGCGACTGCGAAACTGGACCTCGCGTTTCCGCGCGATCGGATCGCCCGAGGCCGGGGCGAACTCAAAGAGGATGCCGGTGCGATACCCGGAGGGCAGCGTGCCGGCAGGCACCGTCAGCGTGAACCGGACGGTGCCTTCTTTCGCGGGCTCGACCACCTGTTCCGGCGGCGCGACGCGGATCCAGGTCGTTGCCGAAAATGGCCCGTTTTCTTTGGCACCTTCGAACTGCGGCGCCCCGTCGCGCGAGAGATCCCAGTCAGTCACCCGCGCGCGGATCCGCACCGGCTCGGTGCTGCCGTTGTTCAACGTTACCGCCTGTGTGGACGTGCTTCCGGGGCCGGCCTGCAGTTCCACGCGCAGCGGCGACACTTCGACCGAGATCTGCGCCGCCGCCGGGACAACCCCGACCACCAGCGTCACGACTGCAAGAAATGGGTATCGGCTTCCCGCGATCAGGGCGCGGTCAGTGTGAACACGATCGTTTGCGTGTAGAGGCCCGCGGTGTAATCCCATGCATTCGTCAGTCGAAACGTCACCTGGCCCTGCCGTGCCGGGTTCACGTTGCCGGTACCGGAGGCCAGCCGCTGCGCCACGGTCTTGCTGAGCACACCGTTCTGGAACGGGGGGGCGGGCGTGGCGACCCACGTCACCTTCGAGATATCGACGGTTGACGGACCCGCGAGTAGGTCTCCGTTGGCGAGCACCGTCAGCGTCCACGGCCCATCGTTCTGGCGGATTCGATAAGTAATCTGGACTGGTGCCGCGGCGACAGTCGGCACGGTATCGGGATCCGAAAGCGGGAACGTCGTGGTGACCGGCGTGATGCTGATATCGAGCCTCGGGCCGGGCTGCGCGGTCGCCGCCGGCGCCAGGAGCGCCAGCCACGCAGCCGCGAGCAGCAGGGATCGGAGCAACGTTGCGCGAGTCAAGGCGACACCAGCGTGTAGAGCAGGGAGACCGAATACGTGCCGGTCCGGTAGGACCAGCTGTTCTGAAACCGGTAAGTCTGCGTGCCGGTACGGATTCCGGATCCGGTCCATGAGGCAACGACTTGTGGCGTCGCCCGGCTCACCGTCCCGTTGACGAAGCCCGCGCCGGACGCCATCCACGTCAGGGCGGAGGCTGGGATCGTATCGACCCCGGAGCGGAGATCGTCGGCGGCGAGCACCGTCAGCGTGACGGTGGCGGCCAGGCTCGCGCGCGCCTTCGCCGTTATCGTAATCGCCCCGCCCGCTGCGGGAACCAGCGGCACCGTGTCCGGATCGGCGTCAGGGAATGAGAGCGTGTTCGAGGACAGCGAGAGCTTCGCGATCCCACCGAGGTTGGCGCTGAAGGTCGAGGTCGCGGTTTGCGCTTCGGCGGGAACGGCAATCGCCAGTGCGGCGACCAGGAAAGAGCAAGCCGGGATCGTGGAAGCGGCGAACGACATACCAGGCACGTGTGTCCCGCCGGTCGCGCCGGCGGGACACGTCGTACCGGAATATCGGTTACGGGGCGGTCAGCGTATAGGTCAGCGTCGTCGTGTAGGTGCCGGTTGCATACGCCCAGCTGTTGTCCAGGGTGTAGCTCTGGATGCCGGTGTGATTGCCGGAGCCGGTGACTGACATCACACCGACTTCCGCCGCCGTGCTGCTGGTGCCATTTCCGGCGAAGTTCGTGCCGGTCGAGGTCCACTTCAACGCGCTGATGTCGATCGTGGCCGACGTCGCCGATGTGAGATCCTGGCTGGCCCTGACGGTCAGGGTCACGGCCCCATTGGCGCTCGTGCGTGCCTTGACGGCGATGGTGAGCGGGTTCGCCGGGACCTGCGCGAGGACGTCCGGGTCAGCATCCGCAAAGCTGATGGACGCGTTCGCTCCGCCGTTGATGGTCAGTTTCGCCTTGGCATTCACGTTCGCATTGACGTTGACGGTTCCGCTTGCCGTCTGCGCCTGCGCGTAGACCGAAGTCGACATGGCGAGCATGCCGACTGCCGTAATGATTCCGCTCCAGACTGCCTTCTTCATGGGACTACCACTCCGTGTGAATACCTTCCGCCGAGGCGGAAGTGGGCGCGATGCCGCGTTACAGATACCCGCCGAGGATGGCTCGACGGTGGGGAAACGTCGCCGTCCTGCCTGCCTACGATGCTGCCGTCTGCTGCCGGTCGATCCAGTTCTCCAGATCGGCGCGGCGGAATCTCCACTGCCGTCCGATCCGGATTGCCGGCAATTCACCGGTCTTGATCAACCGGTAAATCGTCCGGGGATTCACTTTCAGACAGCCCAGCACCTCTTCAGTGGTCAGGAAGGCGGACTTGCTCGCCTTACTGCTCATGGTTCCACTGTCCTATAGATGCTGTCTACAGACGTCACATACACCATATAAGGAACTTTATATGACAGTGACGACAATCACAATTTACCGAACCCCGGCCGTAACGTCAAGCTCTTTTGGGGCCTGGCGAAAAATTCCGCTAAATTACAGAAATTAAGCGTGTTCTGGGATCACTCGCCGAGCGCTTTCGCAGCCGCGGCGAGCACCCGGGGAACCCGGAAGGGCTTGGTCAGATAGCCGGAGACCCCGAGGTTCACGGCTTCGATGGCGCTGGCCTCAGTGGAGAACCCGGTGATGATGATGACCGGAATATCCGTCTTGAGCCGGCGCGCCTCCTTGATCACGGTGAGGCCGTCCACGCCGGGCATTTTCAGATCGGTGATGAGCAGATCGTAGGGAATGATTCGCAGCCGTTCGAGCGCCGCGCGCCCGTCTGGCGCAAGGTCCACGTCGTACTCGGCGAGGGCCAGCGTTTTCGCGAGCAGGTCGCGGATGCTCGCTTCGTCGTCCACGACCAGCACGCGCGGGCGGGCCGCGGCCGGCGCGGGAATTCGAGGTGCGGTCGGCGCCTGGCGGATGTTGCGCGGCCGCTGGCTTTCCAGCCAGGCGTCGATATCGCGCTTGCGAAACCGCCACTGACGCCCCACCCGGACCGCCGGAATCTTGCCGGCCTTGATCAGGCGGTAGACGGTTCGGAGATTGACTTGGAGATACTCGAGTACCTCCTCGGTCGTCAGAAAGCCTTCTTCCATCGGTCTTTAGCGTACTCTACCAGACAATCGGCTAATGTCGTGAAGGTCCTCAGTCGTCTGCGGCGGGCAACGTGATGGTGAAAACGGCGCCGTCCGGCGAATTTGCGGCCGTGACCGTACCGCCGTGCTCCTGCACGATCCCGTAGGTGATCGCGAGTCCCAGCCCCGTTCCTTTCCCTACTTCCTTGGTCGTGAAGAACGGATCGAAGATGCGGGGCAACACGGCGGCGGGAATTCCGGGACCGGAGTCCTTCACGACGGTGATCACGCGATGATCATTCGGCTCGTAGGTCACCTGCACGTCGATGCGGCCCGGATTACCTGTGGCGAGGATCGCGTGCTCGGCGTTGATGAGGATGTTCAGAAACGCCTGGTGCATCAGGAGGGGGTCCCCCATCACCGCCGGAAGTTCGGCGGCTTCGTCGCGACTCACCTCAATCCCCCCGCGGGACAGCGCGGCGGTCCGGCTGCTGATCACGCGCGACAGCACGCGACTGATCCGCAGCCGCCGGCGCGTCATCCGGCGCGAGCCGGCGAACACCAGCAGATTGCGGACGATCTTCGCCGCCCGATCCGCCTCGTGATAGATCCGGCGGAGATCGCGGCGTAGCGGCCTGGCGTCGGCCGACGTTTCTATCAGCAGCTCCAGATGGCCGAGGACACCCTGCAGCGGGTTGTTCATCTCGTGCGCGATGCCGGCGACGAACTGGCCGAGCGCCGCGAGCTTCTCCGATTGTCCCAGCCGCTCTCGAAGCGCCGCCTGCTCCCGTTCGAGGTGCGTCTCGTGCGTGATGTCTCGGGCCACCAGGACGTGGCCCGCCGGACTCCCCGACGCGTTGATGAGCGGCGTCATCGTCACGGAGAAGATGCCGCCCAGTCGGGGTTCCTCGAATCGGCGGGTCCGGCCACCGCCGGGTTGCGAGTCCGTCCCGTCCGGTGATGCGGCCCACGCGGCGAGCTCCGGCCCGACGAGCGTATCGAGCGAACGATCCATCAGCCCGGCACGGGAGAGCGTCGTCCGTTCGATGAACGCGTCGTTCATCTGCACGATTCGCAGCTCGCCATCCGTGACGACCACGAGATCGAGCAGCGAGTTGAACGTGTCCTCGAGCAGGCGCCGCTGACTCAGGACCTCGTCGAGCAGCTGGATGTTCTCGATTGCGGCCGACAGCTGGCGAGCGAGTTCCTGCGCGAAATCCGCACGCTGATCTTCTTCGAGCTCGCCGGTCAGCGGCCCGTCGACCACGAGCGCACCCAGGGCGCGGCGCCAGCCGCGAAGCGGCACGAGCAGGATCGGGCCCTCGGGCTCGGGCGAGAAGGCCGGGAGCTCCAGTCGCATTCCGCGCGCGGCGGGCGCGGACGGATCGTCGGTTGAGACGTCCCCGGCCGTTCGCGCATGATCGGGATCCGAAGACGCCGCCAGAAGCAGCCGCCGCGCCCGGCGCTGATGCAGCCAGACCGAGGTCCGGCTCGCACCGAGCAGGCTGTTCGCATCCGATGCCAGGGTCTGCAGGGCGCCTTCCAGGCTCAAAGACGAGGAGACGCCCCGCGAGAAGGCAATGGTGAGATCGCGAAGCCGCTGGTGGAAAGCAGCTGCCGTTCGCAGCCGCTCCAACTCCCCTTCGGCTCGCCTCGCGGCTCGCTCAGGGCTGGGGGCTTCGACGAGTTCGGGTCCGGGCCGGACGCCACGTCCGAGGTCGCGCCGGGCTCGTCCGCGGGGCTCTGCCATCGGGTCGAGCGGCATTCTAAGATGTTGAAGGGCAAAGGTAAACGGACGTCCGACCAGGGCGGCCCCCACGGCGTCTAAAAGCTGTTGACCGCACTCTCGTCGAGGGAGAGCGCTGTCGACAGGCGTGGGCGGAGCCCGACAACCGCCCGCAGCTGTTCACCCGGCCGGGCGACCCGGAGACATGGCGTCGACAGACGAAGAACTGGTCGCCCGATCACGAGGCGGCGATCTCGACAGCTTCAACCAGCTGGTGCTGCGCTGGGAACGCCCGATCTACGCGCTTGCGTACCGGGTCATCGGTCGTGAAGAGGACGCCCGTGACGTCGCCCAGGAGACCTTCCTCCGCGCCTTCCGGGCGCTCAGCGGATTCAAGGGACAGGCTAAATTTTCGTCCTGGCTCTATCGGATCACGCTCAACCTCTGTCGCGACTGGATCCGGCGGGAACGCCGGGCACCGGTGGCCCAGGCGCCAGAAGGCGTGGACCTCATCGAGCTTGCCTCCGAAGCCGAACCCGTCGAGTCGATCGAAGATCTCGTCGCCCGGCGGGAGCTCGGGCGGGCCGTGGCGAAGGCCATGGCGATGCTCCCCGAGGAGCAACGAACAGCGATCGTGTTGAAGGAGTATCACGGACTGACGTTCCAGGAGATCGCGGATCTCCTCGACTGTCCGTTGAGCACCGTGAAGACGCGCCTCTATCAGGGGCTCGGCGTATTACGAAAACAACTGGCCCACGCAGGGGTCGAGAGCATATTCGGCAACGGCCCGACCTCATGACGTCGATCGGGGAGCCGCTGCACGTGCCTGTGGATTGATCATGTGTGACAAAGAACAGATCGTTGGATATCTCTACGACGAACTCGACGCTGCCGAGCGACGCGCCTTCGAAGCGCACCTTGCCGCGTGCGCCGCGTGTCGAAGCGAAGTCGCCGGCTTGCGACGGACCCGGCAGCACCTCACCACCTGGGCGCCGCCGGAACCCGAGTTCACCTTCCACATCGTGCGCGGTGCCGCCGCTCCGCCGCCCGCGCGGCGGTGGTTCGGGTTCGTGCGGCAGTGGGGAATGGCTGCTGCCGCCAGCGTGCTCCTGCTCGCCGGAGCCGCAGCGATCGCGAACGTCGAGTTGCGCTATGGTCCCGAGGGATTCGTGGTGCGCACCGGCTGGGCTGACGCCGCTGCCCCGGTCTCTGCCGGCCCGGCGGCGCCGACTCCGGCTGCAGCCACGGCCGTGTCGTCAGAACAATTGAAAGCGGTCGTCCAGGTGCTCGAGAACCGGTTGCTCGAGCTCGAGCGCGCGCAGTCGACCCAGACCGTGAAGGCGTCCGCAACGATGCAGGCTGGGATCACCGCGCCGGAGCTGCGCAAGATCCTGACGCAGAACGAGGCGCGGCAGCGCGAGGAGACGAACCTTCAGCTGGCGCAGATGTGGAAGGACTTCAGCGCCGCGCGGGTCAGCGACTTCACCCGGATGCAGGACGTGGTCGGCCGTGCGCAGGGTGTGACGAACCAGCAACTGCGCCAGCACCGGGACTCGATTGAACAGATCTATCGGGCGTCGCTGTCGCAGCGTTGAACGGCGATTTTGGAGAGGACCAGTACAAGAGGGTGAAACCGTGAGGAAAGCAGCTTTCGCAGGTCTGGTGATGATTGCGGTCTCGGCAGCCGGAGCACGCGCGCAGGAGCCGGCCGCTCCGCAGCCGTCGGCCCCCCGGCCGGCGCCGCCCGAGAACCGGCGCCACTCGATCAAGATGATGGAGGCCGTGCTGTCGCGCGCGGTGCTCGGGGGGGCCGAGCATCTGGCCGAACAGCTCGGGAACGGCAGCCCCAATGTGTCGTTCTTCACCGGCCAGGCACGCGCGCACGGATTTCAGCTGGAGGGATACGGTGTGTTCTTCCACGTCGAGATCCCCGAGATGCAGCAGAGTCTCGTGATGTCGGTCTCGACGCTCGAGCGCGACCTCGCGGTGGCCAGCGCGCTCGAATCAATGCGGCGCGCGCTCGCATCGGTCGCCGAAGGCGGTCCGAAACTGCAGGCCGAAGTGGCGCTGAAGCGCCTCGAGGTGCAGGTAGGACCGATGCCCGCTCTCGCTGATTCCGGCAACGCGACGCCGCGGAACATGATCCGGGCGGCTGATGCGTCCCCGGCGCCGGTCGCCGATCTGCCCGCGGTCGATCTGCCGGTACTCCGCGATCCCAGCGCTGCCTACCGGACCGCGATCAAAAACGCGCTGATCGACGCCATGCTGGAACACAGCCGCGGCATGAACATCCGTCCCGACGAGTGGCTGACCGTCGCGGCACACCGCGGCGACAGCCCGCTCGGTCCGAACGAGATCATCAACAGCTCGACGCTGGTATTGCGGATCAAGGGGAGTGATTTGGCGATCTACGACGCCGATCGGACTCGCAAAGCGGAGATCCGGGAGCGCGTGGAGGCCCGCGAGTTCTGATCTACAATCGCCGGATGTTAGGACGGTGTGCGGTCGGGGCATCCCTGCTCGCGGTCCTGCTGGCCGCCGGGTGCAGCCGGTCAGTGGACGTGAAGCAAGCCCTGGAGGTGGCTGATGCCACCAGCGGCTGGTACGACGCCGGCATCGTCAACGGCAAGAACAAGATCGTTCCCAGCGTGACCTTCCGGCTGAAGAAGAAGCCGGATTCCGATCTGTCGGGGGTCGCGCTGAATGTCGTGTTCAGGCACCCGCCCCCGGCAGGCACCAACGTGGAGGAGGACTGGGACGAGGTCTTCATCCAGCGTGCTGATTTCAGGGACGCGAACGAGACGCAGCCCCTGACCGTCCGGCCCGAAAAGGGCTACACCGGCGATCCTCCGCAGAGTCGACTCGACATCCTGCAGCACAGTCAGTTCCGTGACGTACGCGCCCGCATCTTCGCGAAGGCGAGCTCCTCACAGTGGGTGGAAATCGGCACGGTCGACGTCCAGCGTCAACTGATCGTGCACTGACCATCCGACCGTCCTCTTCGTTGTTATGGCTGCCACGACGGCTTCCTCTCGATCCCTACCTCCGTCCGAACCGGCGTCACTCGAACGGCGGCTTGGCCCGTTCGACGCCGCGGCAATCATCGTTGCGAACGTCATCGGTGGCGGCATCCTGTTTTTCCCGCCCGGCATCGCGGCGAACACTCCGAGCACGTGGGCCTTCCTGTCGACATGGGTCGCCGGCGGGTTTCTCGCGTTCTGCGGCGCGATGGCCTACGCGGAGCTCGCGGCGCTGCGACCGCGTGCGGGAGGCGAGTACGTCTATCTGCGGGAAGCCTACGGAAGCCTCGCCGGATTCCTGACCGGCTGGACGTCGTTCATTGCGGGGTTCGCCGGGGCCATTGCCGCGAACGCGATGATCGTTCCGTTCTATCTCGAACGGTTCGCGCCGGGCGCGAACAGTTCCACGCCGTGGGTTCGGATTCCGATTCCCTTTCTCCCGGTGACCCTGTCCACCCAGGGCGCGATTGCCATCGCCATCGTGTGGCTGCTCGCGATCATTCATATCCGCGGCGTCGGTCCGGGGCGTGTGCTGAGCAACGCGCTGACGATCCTGAAGCTCGTGGCCTTCCTTGGATTCATCGCGATCGGCCTTGTCGTGAGCGGTGCGGCCGCCGCACCGCCCTCCTCGGCGTCAGCAGGCGCGGTCACCGCAACGGGTTGGTTTCTCGGACTGATCGTCGTGATGTTCGTCTACTCGGGCTGGAACGCGGCCGCCTACATGGCGGAGGAGGTCCGCAACCCCGGGCGGAACCTGCCGCTCGCGCTCGCTCTCGGCACCGGCACCGTGACATTGATCTACATCCTGATCAATGTTCTCTACCTGAAGGTCATCCCGATCCAGGAGTTCGTGACGATCAAAGGCAGTGTGCTCGACGTCGCGGCTGAGCGGCTGATTGGTGTGCGCGCCGGCGACGTGATGGGGATCGTGTCCATCATCGGCCTGCTCGCGAGCGTGAACGCGATGACGTTTGCCGGACCGCGCGTCTATTTCGCGATGGCTCGCGACGGCGTGTTCTTTCCGTCGGCGGCCCGGGTCCATCCCGCCTACAAAACGCCATGGGTCTCGATCGGCGGACAAGCGGCGTGGGCGACAGTCCTGATCCTCACTGGCAGCCTCGACGCGCTCGGGAACTACGTCGCCTTCGCGATCACGCTGTTCGCCGGTGTCGCAGTCGCGGCCGTCTTCGTACTCCGCGCCCGCGAGCCGAACGCCCCCCGTCCGTTCAAAGCGGTCGGCTATCCGCTGACGCCCGCGATCTTCGTCTTCTTCAGTGCCGTGATGGTGGTCAACGCGATTTACCGCGAACCGCGTGTGACCGGCATCGGCCTGTTGCTGATCGGTGCCGGCATCCCGATTTATCTCTGGCTCACCCGGCGCGCGAAGGCCGCACGCTGAGCGCCACCAGGGTGAGCAGCGCCAGCGCGCCGTCGCTGGCCGCAAACAGCAGGAACGACCGCGGAGAGTTCCGCAACAGGTAGTCGAGCACGAACGCCGCGGCTCCAGCGCCCTTCAATCCTGGGCCCATGACCCACATGTAGCCGCGATAGCGTTCGGGCTCGCGCCAGGGCAGCGCGTAGCCCGCGCCGACGGCCATCAGGAACAACGCGTTGAGGTCCGAGAAAATCGGCGGATTCGCCGGTGGCACTCCGAAACGCAACGTGACCTGATCGGAGGCGAGCAATAAAAAGGCCCCTACGAGGAAATCGTAGAGGCCTGAGACTGCTGCGACCGTGGAGAGCACGACGCCCGCGGACGAGGAGCGTCTTACTTCACTGGAAGCTCGCCCTTGTAAGTCACCGTTTCGCCCGGTGTGATCAGCACGTCGAACGAGATGGTCTCGTGTCCCGGCGCCCTGATCTCGACACGATGGCCGCCGGCGTCGATCCCGAGCTTCTGGAACATGCCGTCGAAGTCATCGACCACGCCGACGAGATAGCCGTCGATGTAGACCTGCCCGTCGCGCGGCTTGATCTTCAGCCGCAGCGAGCCGCTCGGGCCGCGGCCATACGAGCTCGTCCCACTGCTGTCGCCACCAGGATAGCCGCCGCCGCCGTAGCCGCCACCGTAGCCGCCACCGGAGTACCCGCCGGGATAGTAGCCGCCGTAGTAATACGGGTCGTACCACCCGAAGTCGTAGAAGCCGAGTCCGAACGCGTAACCCGGGTAGTAGTAGCGATAGTACGGATAGCTCGGATAGTACGGATAGTAGATGGAGTTGTTGCCGCCGCCTCCACCGTAATAGCCCGCAGGCCGATCGACCGCAGTGCCGGTGATCGGGCGTCCGTCACGCGGCCGTGCGTAGGTCGGGACAGCGCGGCGCGAGGGGTCGGAATCGCCATTCGAAGCGTTTGCCGTTCGCGCACCCGACGTCGGCTCCCCGCTGGCATCTGACCCGCGGTTCACGGCGCGAGAACCACCTCTGTCGCCCGCGTCAGCGCTCGGCCGCCGGCCGCCACCCCCGCTCGATGTTCTGCCCTGCGCTGCGTCTTCGTCGCTGCGGCTGGGCCGGACCGGTGCGCTGACGTACCGTCCAACGCCCGCATTGGACGGGGCTGAAACGGCCTCGGCCGTGTAGCCGCCACCGGAAGAACCGCTAGTCGAACTCGACCCCGAGGATCCCGAGCCCGAGGAGGTGGATGCGCCTCCCGAGCTCGGACTGGAACTGCTGGACCCGGACGACCCCCGGTCAACGGCGCTGCCGGTCGACGGGGCGTCGCCCCGCTCCCGCTGTGCCCAGGCCGGGGTCGTGCCGAGGGCCCATGCCGCCACGGATACTGCCACCAGCAATTTGCCGCGAGTCATGACCACGCTCCTAGGGCTGTAGTAGCAACGATTCTGCCACAGGCCGAGCTGCAACATCGTCGCGATTTGTTCATTCTAACGCGTTGGATGCCGCGGAGGTGTCATACATCGGTAACACCGGGTGTCCTCGAAACCAGCCGGCCATCGCCTTCCGCCTGAAGGCCTCCCTCGACTGAGCTCGCGACGCCCTGAGCCCGTCGAAGGGCGGAAGCCACCCCATCCTGAAAGAGCCTCGCCGTCGCGCGAAGCGCGAAGGCTGTCGGGGTCCTTTGATACGATCGACCTTCTGATGTTCCATGCCACGACGGTCCTGGCGGTGCGCCACCGCGATCAAACGGTGATGGCGAGCGATGGCCAGGTCACCTTCGGCGAAACGGTCGTCAAGCAGACGGCCCGGAAAATCAGAAAGCTCTACAACGACAAGGTCCTGGCGGGGTTCGCCGGGTCTGCCGCCGATTCGTTCGCGCTGTTTTCGCGGTTCGAAGCCAAGCTCGAACAACACCGGGGGAACCTCGAGCGATCCGTGGTGGAGCTCGTGAAGGACTGGCGCACGGACCGTATACTCCGCCGCCTCGAGGCCATGCTGCTGGTGATGGACGCCAAAACCACATACCTTCTGTCCGGCAACGGCGATCTGATTGAGCCGGACGACGGGATCATCGCTATCGGGTCGGGCGGGGCTTATGCGCTCGCAGCGGCCAAGGCCCTGGCGCGACACACGCCTCTCGACGCCCGGCAGATCGCGGCCGAGGCGATGTCGATAGCCGCAGCCATTTGCATCTATTCGAACGACAAGATCACGATCGAGTCTCTGTAACCGATGGCGATTTATCTCCCCGAGACCACCAGCACGACGACCGAATCGCTGACGCCGCGGCAGATCGTCGCCGAGCTCGACAAATATGTGATCGGTCAGGCGCGCGCCAAGCGCGCCGTGGCGATCGCGCTCAGGAATCGCACCCGCCGCCAGAAGCTCGCCGCCGACCTCGCCGAGGAGATAGCGCCAAAGAACATCCTGATGATCGGGCCGACCGGTGTCGGCAAGACGGAGATCGCGCGCCGGCTGGCGCGGCTGGCCCAGTCTCCTTTCTTGAAGGTCGAAGCCTCGAAGTTCACCGAGGTCGGCTATGTCGGTCGTGACGTCGAGTCGATGGTGCGGGATCTGGTCGAGCTTGGCGTGGACATGGTCCGTGAAGAGCGGCGCGCCGAAGTCCGCGAGAAAGCCGCGCAATCGGCGGAGGAACGGATCCTCGACTTGCTGCTGCCGCCGCTTCCACCCGCCGCCGAATACGACTCCGACGCCTCGGCGATCAGGGAGCAGGCGCAGCGCACGCGGGAGAAGCTTCGCGAGCAACTGCGGGAGGGCCGGCTCGATCACAAGCACGTCGAAATCGACGTGCGCGAAAAAAGCTTCCCGTCATTCGAGATCATCGCGGGATCGTCAGTGGAGGAAGTCGACATCAACGTGAAGGACATGCTGCCCGGCCTGTTTCAGGGGCGGTCCAAGAAGCGCAAGCTGCGGATCCCGGAGGCGCGTGAAGCGCTGGCGCAGGAAGAAGAGCAGAAGCTGATCGACATGGACAGCGTCGCGCGCGCGGCGGTCGAGCGGGTGCAGCAGTCGGGGATCATTTTCATCGACGAGATCGACAAGGTCGCGGGACGGGAGGGCGGTCAGGGCCCGGACGTGAGCCGGGAGGGCGTGCAGCGCGACATCCTGCCGATCATCGAGGGGACCACGGTCAACACGAAGTACGGGATGGTGCGCACCGACCACATCCTGTTCATTGCCGCCGGAGCGTTTCACGTCTCCAAGCCTTCGGATCTCATCCCCGAGCTCCAGGGCCGCTTTCCAATCCGCGTCGAGCTCGAAGCGCTCGGCCGTGAGGATTTCGTTCGCATCCTGACCGAGCCGAAGAGCGCGCTGGTCAAGCAGTACACCGCGCTGATCTCGACCGAGGGGGTGGATCTGTCCTTCACGCCCGGGGCCATCGAGCGGATCGCCGACTACGCCACCATCGTCAACGAACGCACGGAGAACATCGGCGCGCGGCGTCTGCACACCGTGATGGAAAAGCTGCTCGACGAAGTGTCGTTCGACGCGCCAGAACTCAGCGACCGCACGGTGGCGATAGATGAGGCCTACGTCGACCGCATGCTCGCCGACATCGTCGGAAACGAAGATCTCTCGCGTTACGTTCTCTGATGTTCAGCCGGACGCGCCAGAGCCTGACGCTGATTGCTCTTGGCTGGATCGTGGCGGCGTGCGGCCAGAAGGGACCGCCGCTCGCGCCGCTGCACCTGGTCCCCGCGGGCGTCTCCGAGCCAACCGCACGCCGCATCGGCGACACGGTGCGTCTCCGCTTCGTCCTCCCCAACCGAAACGAGAACGGTCCCGGCCGTCTCGAGCTCGATCGCGTCGAGATCTACGCGATGACGGTCAGCCCCGATGGAGAGCCGCCGCCGCGCGAGATCATGTCCAGCGAGCACCTGATCGGACAGATCGCCGTCAGGCCGGTGCTCGAGGAGGGGCAGGAGCACGCCCCGGGGGAGAGCAGGCCGGAGCCCGGCACTCCGGTGACATTCGACGAAGAGTTGACGCCGGCCAGGTTGAAGCCGGAGCCCGTGAAGACCCCGGTGAAACCGGCAGCTCCGCAGCCCGGTGCCGCGGCGGCGGTTCCTCCCGCAGCGGGTGCGCCAACTCCAGCGGCTACGGCCTCTCCTGGTCCAACTGCGGCGCCACCAGCACCAACGGCGCCAGCTCCGACAGGGCCGGCTCCAACCGCGCCGGCGGCAACGCCGCCCGGTGCCGCACCGCCGGCTACGACTCAGCCCGCCCCGACAGCGCCGGCTGCGGCGCCAGCGGCGCCTCCCCGAACCCACGTGCGGCGCATCTACATGGCGCGAGGGATGACAAGGGGCGGGCGACCCGGAGCCGCGTCGCCGCAGTTGTCGATTCCGCTCGTCGACCTGCCTCCTCCGCCGACGGACGTGAAGACGCGAGTCACCGAGACCGCGGTGATCCTCGAATGGGGCGCGGCCGACTCGGCCACCGGGTATAACGTCTATCGCGGCGACGACGTCGTGCAGCCGATCAACAATTCGGCACTGACCGCTCCGACGTTCGAACACACGGGCATTGCGTTCGGGAAGGAGCAGTGCTATCGGGTCCGGAGCGTCGCGGTCGTCGAAGCCGTCAGTCTCGAAGGCGAGCCGTCAAAGCCAGACTGCGTTACCCCCCGTGACGAGTTTCCGCCCGCTGCGCCGCGCGGGCTGGCCGCGGTGCCGACCGCCGGTCAAATCAGCCTGATCTGGGATGCCAATACCGAGAAGGATCTGGCGGGGTATCTGGTGTTACGCGGCGACGCGCCCGATGGGGCGCTGACCGCGATTACCCCTGCACCGATCCGGGAAACGTCGTATCGGGACGAGACGGTCAAGCCCGGTATGCGGTATGTCTACGCAGTCGTCGCGGTCGATAACGCGCCAGCCCCAAACATGAGCGCGCAATCGGCGCGAGTCGAAGAAACGGCAAGGTGAACTAAATCCATTGCCAAGATTGCCAACATTGCCAAAATTGCCAAGATTGCCAAAATTACAAACACGGTGGCAAAGTCGGTACGGCGAGTGGCTAGTGGGCGTTTTGAAATGTTGGCAATCTTGGCAATGTTGGCAATGTTGGCAATGTTGGCAATGAAGTGAGGGTCCCCCTATGAAGCTCTTTATCGACACCGGCAATCTGAAGGAAATCGAAGCCCTGGTGCCGCTCGGCATCATCGACGGCATCACCACCAATCCGTCGCTGCTCGCGAAGGAAGGCGGTGATTACCGCGCGATCCTGAAGCGCATCTGCGACATCGTGCAGGGGCCGACCAGCGCGGAGGTGGTGGCCACCGACGTCGACGGCATGCTGCGCGAGGGACGTGACCTCGCCAAGATCGACAAGCACATCATCGTGAAGGTTCCCTTCACCAAGGCGGGCGTTCAGGCGTGCAAGACGCTATCGTCCGAAGGCATCCGCGTGAACGTCACGCTCGTGTTCACGGCGGCGCAGGCGCTGCTGGCGGCCAAGGTCGGCGCGACGTTCGTCAGTCCCTTCGTCGGGCGGCTGGACGACATCGCGACGTCGGGCATGAACCTGATCAGCGAGATCGTCGAGATTTTCGAGAACTACGATTTCACCACCGAGATCCTCGTCGCTTCCACGCGCGGCCCGATGCACATCGTCGAAGCGGCGCGGATGGGTGCCGACATCTGCACCTGTCCGGCGACCGTCATCGAGGCGCTGTTCAAGCACCCGCTCACCGACATCGGCCTCGAGCGGTTCCTCAAGGACTGGGAAAAGGCGCAGGCGGTCAAGGCGTGAATGGACCGCATCAAATACCTGGAGGATCTCGAGCGGCGGGCGGAGCAGGGTGGCGGCGAGGAGCGTTTGCGCCGCCATCACGAGGCGGGGAAGCTCACCGCCCGCGAGCGGGTTGAGCTGCTCTTCGACGTCGGGACCTTCCAGGAAGTCGACAAGCTGGTGACCCATCGATGCCGTGACTTCGGGATGACCGACCAGGTGGTCCCGGGGGACGGCGTCGTCGCCGGCCAGGGACGCGTGGACGGGCGCGTCGTCTACGCGTTCGCGCAGGATTTCACCGTCTTCGGCGGCTCGTTGTCGGAGACCAACGCCGCCAAGATCGTCAAGATCATGGATCTGGCGATCAAGATGGGCGCGCCGGTTGTCGGCCTGAACGATTCGGGCGGCGCCCGGATCCAGGAAGGCGTGCTTTCGCTCGGAGGCTACGCCGACATCTTTCTCCGGAACACGCTGGCCTCCGGTGTCATCCCGCAGATCTCCGCCATCATGGGACCGTGCGCCGGTGGCGCGGTGTATTCGCCGGCCATCACCGATTTCAACATCATGGTCGACGGCACGAGCTACATGTTCGTGACCGGCCCCGACGTGATCAAAACGGTCACGCACGAAGAAGTCACGAAGGAAGAGCTCGGCGGGGCGATGACGCACAACGCGACGAGCGGCGTCGCGCATTTCGCCGTGCCGGACGACCGCGAGTGCCTGCGGCTGGTCCGCGAGCTGCTCGGCTATCTCCCCAGCAACAACGTCGACGAGGCGCCTCGTCGCGAGACGGCCGATCCGAAAGATCGGGAAGAAGCTGCGCTCGATCGGCTCGTGCCCGAATCGCCCAACCAGCCGTATGACATGCTCGATCTCATTCACGCCGTCGTGGATGAGGGAACGTTTCTCGAGGTGCATCGCTACTTTGCGAAGAACCTGGTGGTCGGGTTCGCGCGCCTGGCCGGGCGATCCGTGGGGATTGTGGCCAACCAGCCCGCCTACCTGGCCGGCACGCTGGACATCGACGCCTCGGTGAAGGGCGCGCGTTTCGTCCGCTTCTGCGACGCGTTCAACATCCCGCTCGTGACGTTCGAGGATGTCCCGGGGTTCCTGCCCGGCACGCGTCAGGAATACGGGGGCATCATCCGCCACGGCGCGAAGCTGCTCTACGCGTTTGCCGAGGCGACCGTCCCCAAAATCACCGTCATCACCCGGAAGGCGTACGGCGGCGCCTACTGCGTCATGTCCAGCAAACACATCCGGACCGATGTGAACCTGGCGTGGCCTGCGGCCGAAATTGCGGTGATGGGACCGGAAGGGGCGGTGAACATCCTTTATAAGCGCGAGCTGGATGCGGCGGACGATCCGGATGCGCTCCGGACGGCCCGGGTCGCCGAGTTCCGCGAGAAGTTCGCCAACCCGTACGTCGCCGCGTCCCGCGGGTTCATCGACGAAGTCATCCATCCGAGACAGACGCGCGGCAAGCTGATTGCGGCGCTGGCCGGGCTGGAGACGAAACGCGACCGGAATCCTCCCAAGAAGCACGGGAACATCCCGCTGTGACATCCCTCGGGGATTGCGCGCCGTGAGGGTGCTCATCGCCAACCGTGGCGAGATCGCGGTTCGCATCATTCGCGCCTGCCGCGAGATGGGACTCTCCACGGTCGCGGTGTATTCCGACTGCGATCGTGACGCCCGCCACGTTCGCGACGCGGACATCGCCGTTCGCATCGGCGCGAACGACGCGAGATCCAGCTACCTCGACATCGACGGCATTCTGAGGGCCGCGCGCGCCTCCAACGCCGATGCAGTGCATCCGGGTTATGGGTTTCTCGCCGAGAACGCCGCCTTCGCGACGGCGTGTGACGCGGCCGGCCTGACGTTCATCGGACCGTCGGCCGACGCGATCGCGTTGATGGGCAGCAAGACGGCTGCGCGTACGGCCGCAAAGACCGCTGGTGTCCCGGTCGTTCCCGGCACCGAGGCGCCGCTGCCGGCCGGCGCTGATGCCGGTGAGGTCGCACGTGCCGCCGAGGCTGTCGGCTTTCCGCTCATGGTCAAGGCCGTTGCGGGAGGCGGCGGCAAGGGGATGCGGGTCGTGGAGTCCGCGTCCGGACTGCTGACAGCCGTTCAGACCGCGCGTTCGGAGGCGGGATCCGCCTTCGGTGATACGGCGGTGTACCTGGAGCGTCGGCTGACGCGGCCGCGCCACATCGAGATCCAGCTGCTCGGCGACCATCACGGCACCATCGTGCCGTTCGTCGAGCGCGAATGTTCGATTCAGCGGCGCCATCAGAAAGTGGTCGAAGAGTCCCCGTCACTGGCGGTCACGCAACCGCTCCGCGAGCGGATGGCGGCGGCGGCAGCGGCGGTCGCGAAGTCCGTGGGGTATACCAACGCCGGCACGATCGAGTTCCTGCTGGACGAAGACGGTTCCTTCTACTTTCTCGAGATGAACACCCGTCTGCAGGTCGAACACCCGGTTACCGAGATGGTGAGCGACGTCGATCTGGTGCAATGGCAGATCCGGATCGCGCGCGGCGAACAGCTCGACCTCGATCCGGTGCGCGCGCTGACGCCGAACGGGCACGCGATCGAGTGCCGCATCTACGCCGAGGATCCGGATCAGGGCTTCATGCCTTCGCCCGGCCTGATCCGCGGCCTCCGCGCCGCCACCGGGCCCGGCGTGCGGGACGATGGGGGAGTGGTCGCCGGGTATACGGTCCCGGTGTTCTATGACTCGATGATCGCCAAGCTGATCGCCTGGGCGCCGAACCGCAGCGAGGCGGTGGCCCGGATGGCGCGGGCGCTCGCGGAATATCAGGTGCTGGGCATTCGCACCACTCTCCCGTTCTTCCTGTGGCTGCTGCGACAGCCCGAGTACCTGGACGGACGATACGACACCACATATCTCGATCGTGTGCTGGCCGAGCGGAGAGGCGAGAGCTTCAGCAGCTTCAGTACTGGCGAGATGGAGACGATTGCGATTGCGGCAGCGCTCGACACTGTTCTGCGGGGGGCGGCCGACGACGCGGACCGGAGGTCCGCCCGGTCACCGAGCGCGTGGACTCAGCTTGCGCGCGTCGAGGCGCTTCGGGGATGACGTTCGAAGTAGAGGCCGGTGGCCGCACGTTCACGGTTGCGGTCGAGCGGACCGACCGCCCGGGGCGGTTCAGGGTCACGCTCGACGGGGTCCCTCGCCTGCTCGACGTCTCCCGGTCCGGCGACTTCGGACTATCGTTGCTGGATATGGGGACAGCCGCGATTGCAGACGGCACCGGCCCCATTTCGGCAATCGCAGCCGCCCCCGTGGCGACATCGGCCGATTTGCAGGTCGTTCCGGGCGTAGGTCACGGCGACCTTCTCGTCGGTCTCCGCGGACGTACTATCGGTGTGACGGTGAACGGCCGGCGATCCGCGCACGCCGAGGCGGCGCTGCACGGTCACGGCCAGGTCACGATCGTGGCCCCGATGCCCGGACGAGTGGTGCGAGTGCTCGTCGCCAACGGTGACCAGGTCGACGTTCGCCAGCCCGTTGTCGTCGTCGAAGCGATGAAGATGGAAAACGAGCTCAGGGCGCCGCGGGCCGGGCACGTCAAGGAGATTGCGGTGGCGCCGGGCACGTCTGTTGAAGCCGGTCGCGTCCTTGCAGTGATCGAATAGCCAGTCCCGCGGAACCGCGGATTCGAATGGATACCAACGCCCCAGACCCCGACCCCGAGGCGCCGGCCGCCCCGGAACCACAGAAGCCGGAGCGGCGCCGCCGCCGCGCTCCGAAGCTCGTCGTCCGTCTCGGCGCGGTGTTGCTGGCAGTTGTCGTCTCCCTTCTTCTCACGGCGTTGACGGTCGATCTCGGCCCGGCCGTCCGCAAGCGCGCCGAGGAGCAGGGGTCGAAATATCTGCTCCGGCCGCTCCACATCGGCCGGGTCTCCGCTCGTCTCATCCCCGGGGTGTTCGTCTTCGAAGACCTGATGATCGAAGGGCTGACGCCTGCAGATCGTCCGTTCCTGACCGCAAAAAAGGTCACCGTACGGCTCCCCTGGTGGACGATTGCGAGCCGCAGGCTGATCATCGAGTCGGTGGACATGACCGACTGGAACATGGTGGTCGAGACGTTCGCCAACGGTCGTCACAATTTTCCGCGTCTCACGCCCGAGCGCAAGAGTCCTCCCGGTCCGAAGCGATTCACCACCGCGGTCCAGGCAGTGCACGCCGCCAACGGTCAATTCACCTACGAAGACCACGTCACGCCGTGGAGCACCAGCAGCCGGCAGCTCGAGGTCACCCTCTACCGCAGCGATGTCTTCAACGACTATCGAGGACGGGCCTCGTTCTCGAACGGAACCGTCCGGATCCAGTCCTACGAGCCGTTCGGGACGGCGATGCGCTCGCGCTTCAAGATCGAAGGCGGCAAGGTGGTGTTCGACCGGATGGATCTGACAAGCGACGGCGCCACATCGGTCCTCGACGGTGAGGTCGATCTGGGGCGCTGGCCCGAGCAGATCTACCGGATCAAGTCGCACATCGACTTTCCAACCCAGAAGAACATCTTCTTCCACCGCGATCGCTTCACCGCGTCGGGCCAGGGCGATTTTCAGGGCACCTTCCACCTCTTCAAAGGCGGCCGCGAGCTCAAGGGCACATTCACCAGCCCGATGGCCGGTGTGAACGACTGGCGATTCCCCAGCCTGAAGGGGTCGGTGCTGTGGCTGCCCGATCGGCTCGAGATCACGGACGCCACGAGCGGCGTGTACGGCGGCACCGCGCGGTTCGACTACCGGATGGCCCCGTTCGGCAAAAAGGGCGTTCCTACGATCGCCACCTGGGACGTCAAGTACCGCGACGTGGACCTCGCGCAGCTCTCCGACTTTCTCGAAACCCGCGGTCTCCGGCTGGCGGGGCGTGCGACCGGCGAAAACCGGTTCGAATGGCCAGTCGGAAAGTGGTCGCTGAAACGCGGCGGCGGCAGCGTCGACATCGTGGCTCCCGCCGGCTTCGAGATGATGACGCGCGAGATGCCGGCGGCCCGGCTTGCCGAGGAACTGCAGTACGACCCGGAGGCGGGACCGTTCAACAGCTCTCTCTGGATTGGGTACGTTCCGGTATCGGGCCGAATCGAGTACGACATGGATCCGGAATGGATCACGCTGGGGCCGAGCCGCGTCGCGACGCCGAAGACCTACGTCGAGTTCCAGGGTCAGACCGCGTACGGCCAGCGCTCGAGGATTCCGTTTCACGTCAGCAGTCTCGACTGGCAGGAGAGCGATCGCGTCCTCGCCGGCATCATGACGACGTTCGGATCCCAGACCGGCGCGATCCCGATCGGGGGCTACGGCGAGTTCGACGGCGTGATGCTCGAGGCCTTCTCGCGGCCGCGGATCGAAGGGGTGTTTTCCGGTGACCGCATGCGCGCGTGGAACGTGATCTGGGGGAAGGGCCGCGCGGACGTAGTGATCCAGAACAGCTACGCCGACGTCAAGAACGCGGTCATTACTGCCGGCGATTCCGAGATCACTGCCGAAGGCCAGTTCTCGCTCGGCTATCCACGCAAGGATGGCGGCGAGGAGATCAACGCGCGCGTGAAACTGATGCGGCGGCCGATGGCCGACTTGAAACGCGCGTTCGAGCTGGACGACTACGACATGGACGGCGTGGTCTCGGGTGAGTATCACGTCTACGGTCATTACGAGACGCCACTGGGTTTCGGAAAGCTGTTGGTCGAGGAAGGGGTCGCGTACGGCGAGACCTTCGACTCGATGTCGGCCGGGCTGCGGTTCGAGGGCAACGGCGTGCGGCTCGATACCATCCAGATCGCGAAGAGCACCGGGGAGGCAACCGGTGCCGCGTGGGTCGGCTGGGATGGCACCTACTCGTTCAACGTCGACGGCCGCGCGATCCCAGTTGAATCATTGAGGACGACGGCATTCCCGCGGGCGCCGCTGTCAGGCTTGCTTCATTTCAACGCGACCGGGGCGGGAAATTTCGACGAGCCCCGGTATGACGTCAAGGTCCGGGTCGACGATCTGTTCGCCGGCGATGAAGGCGTCGGCCAGGTCGCGGGCCGTCTCTCGCTCCGAAGCGAAACACTCAACGCGGATTTCGAAGCCGCCTCACCTCGTCTGTTCGTGTCCGGCTCGGGCCGGCTCGAGCTGAACGACAACATGGACGCCGAGATGTCCATGCGTTTCCAGGACACCTCGCTCGATCCTTACATCAGATTCTTCGAGCCGCGGCTGTCGCCGTTCACGACCGCTGTCGCAAGCGGCACGGTGAAGGTTGCCGGGGCGCTCGCCGACGTCGATCGCCTCGTCGTCAGCACGACGGTGGAGCAGCTGGGTCTGAAGCTGTTCGACTACGCGCTCGCCAACGACGGCCCGATCGAGCTGGCGCTCAATCGGCACGTCCTGGAGATCGGCCGCCTGCGCGTGGCCGGTGAAGGCACCAGGCTGCAGATGGGAGGACAGATTCAGCTCCACGACGGCACCGTCGCCGTGGAAGCCACGGGAGAAGCGAACCTCGGAATCCTCCAGGGCTTCTTCCGAAACGTGCGGAGCCGCGGCACTGCCGCCCTGCTCGGGCAGGTGAAGGGACCTCTTTCGAAGCCGCAGGTGTCCGGGAGCGCGCGGATCGTGGACGGACGCTTCCGGCATCTCTCGGCGCCACACGGGCTCGAAGCCATCAACGGCACGATCTCCTTCGATGGCAGCGGCATCCGGCTCGAGGACATCCAGGCGCGGGTGGCCGGCGGCGAGGTGACGGTCGGCGGGCGCATCGCGCTCAACGGGTTTGCTCCCGGCGCGTTGAGCCTCACTGCAGTCGGCGAACAGATGCGGCTGCGCTATCCGGAGGGCTTCAGGTCCACGGTCGACGCGGACCTCTGGCTGCGTGGTGATGCCAGTGCACCGCTACTTGGGGGATCCGTCATCGTCCACGATGCGGTCTGGACGCGGCGGTTCGAGGTCGACCCCAACATCTTCGAGCTGGGGAGCGGCGGGCCGGTGCTGCCGGCGGGACCGGCCGCGACCGACAGCGTACCGGTCCGCTTCGACATCCAGGTGATTGCGAACAACACGCTACGCATCCAGAACAATCTCGCGGACGTGGTCGCCAGCGCTGACCTGAAACTTCAGGGGACGTACGACCGGCCCGCGATTTTCGGCCGCGCCGAAGTCGATCGTGGCAGCATCGTCTTCGAAGGCAACCGGTATGTCGTCACCCGTGGCACCATCGATTTCCTGACGCCGCCAACCGGCAACATCGAGCCGCTGTTCGATATCGAGGCGGAGACGCGGATCCGGGTTCCGTCACAGACCTACCAGGTCACGTTGGGCGTGAGCGGCACGATGCGCAGCTTTTCGCTCGCGCTCGGCTCCGATCCGCCGCTGCCCGAGCCCGACATCATTGCCCTGCTGCTGGGAACGACGACGGATGTTTCGGATGCCGAGCTGCGCGCGCTGAATCCGACCGCCGCAACCCAGGCGGAAGAGGCGCTGTTGCGGTCCGCGGGGGCAAGGCTGCTGACCGGGTCGATCTCTGCGCCTGTCCGCCGGGTAGTGGAAGAAACGCTGCGCCTGGATACCGCGCAGATTACGCCGAGTTTCGGCACCGAGTCGGATCCTTTCGCGCCGTCGGCACGGCTCATCCTGGGCAAGCGGCTGTCGCCGCGCGCCTACCTGACATTTTCCCGCGCGCTGGGAGTCTCGGCCGGCCGCGATCAAATCATCGTGCTCGAATACGACCAGAGTGACCGGCTCGGCTTCGTGCTCACGCAGACGGGCGACCGGACGTTCGCGGTCGACTTCCGTGTGCGACGCACCTTCTGATGCATCTCCGGTCAGGCATTGTCGCGATCGTCTTGTGTGTCGCCACGCAAGCATTCGCGCAGCCCGCTCCCGAATCCTATTCGGGCCGACCCGTCGACGCCGTCCGCGTACTGATCGATGGCGCCCCCACGACTGACGCCTCGCTGATCGACTTACTGGAGACCCGCCCGGGTCAGAACCTGTCGATGGCGGCCGTGCGCGAGTCGATCGCACACTTATACAGCCTCGCGCGCTTCCAGGACGTTCAGGTCGAGGCGATCGACGGGGCCGGCGGCGCGATCGAGCTGCGCTACAACCTGGTGGCGGTCCGCGCCGTGGACAAGGTCGAATTTCGCGGCAAACTGGGGCTCTCCGAAGGCCTGCTGCGTGACACGGTGACCGAACGGTTCGGCCGGGCGCCGCAACCGGGCCGGGCGCAGGAGGTCACGCGCGAGCTCGAACGGTTGTACCAGGATCGGGGTTACTTCCAGCCCTCGATTCGACCGGGCTCCGCCGAGCTGCACAATCCTGAACGCACCATTCTCACCTTCGATATCGATGCCGGTCCCCAGGCCCGCGTCGGGGAGGTTGCCGTGGTCGGCAATCCGCGCGCCGGCCGCCAGGAACTGCTTCGCCGGCTCGACCTCGCAACCGGCCAGCCTTACCGGCGAGCACAGCTGAACGCGCGCCTGGCGGACTACACGAGACGCCTGAAAAAGCGTGGATATCTGCAGGCCGAGGCCAGCCACAGCTCGCGGGTCTCGGAGGATGGCCGGGTTGCGGATCTCACGATCGACGTGCAGTCTGGTCCGACCGTGACCGTCACGTTCGAGGGGGACCAGCTGCCCTCGGACAAGCGCAACGAGCTCGTTCCGTTCGAGCGGGAGGGCTCCGTCGACGAGGACCTCCGCGAAGACTCCGTCCAGCGGATTCGGGACTATCTCAATCAGGAAGGGTACTGGAAAGCCGACATCATCCCGCGCCAGCAGGAATCGGACGACGCTCTCGCGATCATCTTCACGGTGAGGAAAGGGCCGGTCTATCGAGTTGCCCCCGAGGGTGTGCAGATCCTCGGCAACAGCGGGATCTCTCTCGACGAGATCAGACCCTTGCTCGTGCTGAAGCCCGGAGACCTTTACGTCGCGTCACACCTCGACGCAACCGTCGGCGCGCTGGTGCGTCTTTACCGCACGCGCGGCTTCCGTTGGGTCGACGTCAAGCCGTCGGAGATCGATGCCGGTAATGACGGCGGCGGAAACGCCTTGATCCGTCCCGTCATCACGATCGTCGAAGGCCCCCGGGCGGTGCTCGGGGAGGTCACGGTGACTGGCGCGAAGGCGCTGAGCGAACCGGAGATTCAACGTGTACTGCAGCTCCAGGCCGGTCAGCCCTATTACGAGCCGTCGATCACCGCGGCGCGCGATGCGCTGCAGCTCGAGTATCTCAACCTCGGCTACTCCTCGGTGCAGGTCTCGCTCGCGCCAACGCTGTCCGAGGATCGCACGCGTGTCAGCCTCGCGATCGATGTCGTCGAAGGCGCTCAAACCCTCGTCGATCACATCATCGTCGTCGGCAACACCAGGACGTCCGAGGACATCATCCGCCGGGAAGTGCTGCTCCGCCCTGGCGCGCCGCTCGGCCTGAAGGATTTGCTGGAGAGCCGCCGCAGGCTCAGCTCGCTCGGATTGTTCCGACGGATCGACGTCCGTCAGCTGGAGCACGGTCAGGCCGGCCGTCGTGACGTGCTCGTCACGGTCGAGGAAGCGCCGGCGACGGCGATCGGCTACGGCGGCGGCCTCGAAGCCACCAGCGTCCTGCGCGCCGGTCTCGATGGCGGAGGCGCTGAAGAGCGTCTCGAGCTCGCGCCGCGGGGGTTCTTCGACATCGGCCGCCGCAACCTCGGTGGAAAGAATCGCTCGGTCAATCTGTTCACCCGTGTGGCTGTCCGTCCGCGCACCGTGCCTGATAATCCGGAGCTCGACGGTCGGGGTTTCGGCCTCAGTGAGTACCGGGTCGTGGGCACGTATCGTGAGCCTGCGGCCATCTTCTGGAATGCCGACCTGCTGTTGACCGCCGCCGCGGAGCGCGGCGTCCGATCGAGCTTCAGTTTCGAACGCCAGGGCGTGAGCGCGGAGCTGACCCGTCGTGTGAGCCGGACCATTCGCGCGAGCGGCCGGTACTCGTTCGGCACCACTCGCACCTTCGATGAGCGGCTCAGCGATCCGGAGCGGTCCCAGATCGACCGGTTGTTTCCTCATGTGCGACTGGCGGCGTTCTCTGGTGCGCTCAGCCGGGATACCCGGGACGACGTCGTCGAGCCGACGGGCGGTGCGTACGTGAGTGGCGAGGCCAGCGTGGCGGTTCGTTTCCTCGGCGGCGAGGTCGGCTTCGTGAAGACCTACTTCCAGGGTTCGTGGTTCAAGCGGTTGCCCGGGGAGCGGGGAATCGTCTTCGCCACGAGAGCGACCGTCGGCCTCGCTGACGGTCTTCCGCGCGAAGCGCAACCCACCGACGAGGAAGGCCGCCCCATCGAAGGGCCTCCAATCGTCATCGAGGACCTTCCCGCGAGCGAACGCTTCTTTACCGGGGGCGATACCACCATCCGCGGCTTCGCGGTGGATTCCGTCGGCACGCCCGAGACGATCACTCCCCGGGGATTTCCGCGTGGCGGCAACGGCCTGTTGATCCTCAACGCTGAACTGCGGATTCCGGTGTGGAAGGATTTCGGTGCCGCGCTGTTCTCGGACGGCGGCAACGTGTTCGAGCGGGTCACCGACTTCGATCCTTCTGAACTGCGCGGCAGCGTCGGATTCGGTGTCCGCTATCGATCGCCGATCGGGCCGATCCGCGTCGATCTCGGCTTCAAGATGGATCGCCGGCTGATTGCCGGTGAGCTCGAGAAGCGTACCGCGCTCCACTTCAGCATCGGGCAGGCATTCTGATGGCAGCGTTCCGGAGATTCATCGCCGGCCTGGCCATCCTCGTTGCGGCGTCCGGGTCCGCCCGGGCGGAAATCATCGATCGCCTCCTCGCGGTCGTCGACACGCAGATCATCACGCTGTCGGATGTCCGTGCGGCGCTGCGATTCGGACTCGTGCCCGAGGATGTCAGTCTCGATCCGACGGGAGCGGTACTGCAGCGGCTGATCGATCGGCGCCTCATGCTGATCGAAGTCGATCGATACGCGCCCCCCGAGCCCGCCGACCCGGCCGTGAACGCCAGCCTGGCGGCCGTGGAGCGTCGCTTCAAGGATGCGCTCGCGTTCGAGATCGCACTCACGCAGTCGGGTCTGACCCGGGAGGAGCTGCGCCGCCAGCTCCGGGATTCGCTGCGGATCGAGTCGTATCTCCAGCAGCGGTTCTCGACGGCGCTGCAGGTGTCCGACGATGAAGTCGCCCGCTACTATCGCGAGCACCCCGAGGACTTCACGCGCGACGGGCAACTGCGTTCGTTCGACGACGTCCGTGAGATTGCGCGCACGCGGGTAATCGAAAGCCAGCGCGCGGCGTTCGTGCGCCAATGGGTCGAAGGCCTGCGCCGGCGCGGAGCGGTGCAACTGTTGTACTTGCCGACGGCCGCGGTGACGAAGTGACGCCGGCTATCGCACAAAGCTCACATACTTCACGAGCTGCGCGACGTTGAAGCCCGCGTGGCTGACAATCGGCGCGATGACGCTCTGGCGGCGCCAATAGAGCACGCCCCAGCCCGCACCCAGCGAGCCGGTTGCGATCGCAGCCGCGTATCCCTGCTCGACGTGCCCCAGGCCGAAGATCACGCTATAGACCGCTATCCCCACCATGGCGCCCCCGAGGTACTGATTGAAACGGCGGACGATGAAGGCGCGCTGAACCTCTTCGCGCACTCCGCCGGCGAGCATCACGACCACCGCAAAGATGGCGGCGTCACGCGGTGTCTGCAGCATGCGCTCGAAGGGATTCACCGTCACGTTGTGCAGTGACGGCCGGATCGCCAGGATCGCGGCGAGAATGACGACGACGAGGACGAACGCCGCCGGAATGCACACGATCCCGAGCAGCACCTCGCGCAGAGGCCGCCGCGGTCCGATCACAAAGTCCGACAGGCCTTCCCGGTGCGCGCGCAGGAACACGCCGATCAGCAGCAGCACGCAGACCATGTCGATCAGGGCCATGCTGATGATGAAGGCGGGTGACCAGCCGCCGTCCTCCGCGTGCGAGGCCATCCCGAAGGAAGTGAGTGCCTGGAATACGAGGAGCTGGGTAGGAAGTCCGGAACAGAGGAACACTTCGATCAGCGCGCCCAGGCGCTCGATCGGGAGCGTGGGCGGCGGTTCTTGAACCCGTGGCGTATCTGGCGGATCTACCGGCGAACTTGGAGGGATGTCGGGCGCCGGGTCCAGCACCCCAGCACTGTAGCGGAAAGTCGGGCGGGTCTGAAGACCCGCCCGACAAATCATGGAAGTGGTGACTACGGAGCCACGCGTACCCTGACCGTCAAGGGTGACGCCAGCCGGACTGAGACAGCGGTGCCGGGCGCGAGGCGGATTTCCTTCCCGCGTGTGCTCAGCACGACGCCTGTCCCTGCGGCGCCGCCGATCGCGGCGCCCTTGGCCGCCCCATCCCCGCCGCCGATGATGCCGCCGATGATCGCGCCGCCAGCTGCACCGCCGCCGATTTTCGCGGCGTCCTGCTTCTTGGTCGCCGGAGCCAGGCGCGACACCGTGTCCGTTCTCATGGACAACCGTTGCGCGTCACCCGGCGGATCGATTGCGGTGAAGCGGAAGGCGACGCGCGCCCGCCCTTTGACTCGCGCCGAACGTTCGGCGGCCGTCACAACACCGGACACGGCAGTTCCGACGGGGAACGCCTGAACTCCCTGGACAGTGACCGCCCGGCGAAGTTTCCCGCGCACGGCATCCTCCACGTGACTCGAGTCGGACGCCACCGCCGTCGTCAACTCCACCGGCAGAACAGTGCCCGCAGGAAGCGTGACCTCGCGATACTCGGGAACGGCATGAGCGGGCGCCGCGGATGCCGCGCTCGATCCCGCTGCCGGTGCGTCGGACGCCCCGGACCGCTCGGCCGCCAAAGCTGTACCCGCGGGTTGTGCGGGTGAGCTCACGGCGGTTGCGTCGGCGCGGAAGGTGGAGATGTCGGCGCGGGCGATCTGCTTCCGCCCCGCCGCGGTGTCCACCACCACGTGCTCAGGCTTCACCTCGACCAGCCGGCCGGAAACGACCACGCCGTCCTTCTTTTCGAGCGACACCGCGCTGCCAGCCTTGATTTCCAGGCTCGCACTTTTCTTCCCGCACGCCGCCGCCAGGGTCAGGAGGGCGACGACTACTGCCAGTTTCCTCATAATCCTCTCCTCGACCCCATCAGGAGCAACGGTCGTACCGGGGCGAATTCATCCCTAAAGCGTTCAAAAAGCAGCTAGACCGTGTAAACCTTACGCTCAGAGTGTTATTCTTGCAGGGTGGATGTAACCGAAGACGCAAAAGTGCAATTGCCCTCGACCCAGGCGACGGGTGAACGCGTGTTGATTGTCGAAGACGACGCGTCGACCCGAGAAGGACTGGCAGAACTCGTTCAGACCTGGGGGTTTCAGACTGAAGAGGCAGCGGACGGCGAAGAAGGCCTCCGGAAGGTGACCAGCTTTCGCCCGGCGATCATCGTCAGCGACATGGTGATGCCGCGCGTCGGCGGCATGGAGTTGCTGCGTGCGCTGAAGGATCAACTGTCCGATCTCACCCTCATTCTTCTGACCGCACAGGGAACCGTGGAGACCGCAGTCGAAGCGATCAAGGAAGGCGCCTACGACTACCTGAGCAAGCCTGTCGATCCCCAGCGATTACAAATTTTGCTGCAGAAGGCCGTAGAACGTCAGGACACGCTGCGCGAAGTCCGACACCTGCGGCGGCAGCTGCGAGAGGCCGGCACGTTCGGACGCATCGTCGGCAACAGCCCGACTATCCGTTCGGTGTACCGGGTGATCGAGCAGGCCTCGCCCACCATGGCGTCGGTGTTGATTTCGGGCGAGTCGGGCACGGGGAAGGAACTGATCGCCCAGACGATTCACGAACTCAGCCCTCGATCCTCGTTCCCGTTCGTCGCCATCAACTGTGCGGCGATTCCCGAGACCCTGCTGGAGAGCGAGATTTTCGGGCACGAGAAAGGGGCATTCACCGGCGCACACGACCGGCGGACGGGCGTGTTCGAGCTCGCGCATCGCGGCACACTGTTCCTCGACGAGATTGCCGAGATGATGCCGGCGACCCAGGTCAAGCTGCTGCGCGTGCTGCAGGAACGGACGTTCCGGCGGCTGGGCGGCCGTCAGGAACAGACCGTGGACGTGCGCGTGATCGCGGCGACGAACCAGAACCCGTCGGATGCCGTCAAGTCCGGCAAACTTCGCGAGGATCTCTACTACCGGCTGAACGTGTTCGCCATCGAGCTGCCGCCGCTCCGCGAGCGGAAGGAAGACATTCCGCTGCTCGCCCAGCACTTCCTCAGCGAATTCAACGAGCGCAACGGCAAGTCGGTGCGTGCGGTCGATCAGGAATCGCTTTACCTGCTCGAGCAGTATCCCTGGCCGGGCAACATCCGCGAGCTGCGCAACGTGATGGAGCGGGCCACGATTCTGGCGGAAGGGGACTTCATCGAGCCGAAACACCTTCCGGCGACGCTCGTGGCCAAGGGCGAGGAGACGCTGCCGACCGTGACGCTGTCGCCGGGAACGACCGTCGATGAGGCCGAGCGCCGGTTGATCCTGCTGACACTCGATCACACACGCAACAACAAGACCCGTGCGGCCGAGATCCTGGGAATCAGCCTGAAGACCCTCCACAACAAGCTGAACCGGATGCGCGATCAGGCCGCAAGCCGGCTCGGTGGCGGACTGAAGCGCGAATAGCGTGCGACACGGCGAAGGCAGACATTCGTCTTGAGCATCAAAGCAAAGCAGGTTGCCGGCGTCACGACGCTCGTGGTCGCCGTCGTGTTGGTGCTGAGCGCGTATCAGCTGAGCACGTTGTCCTCGTTCCTGCTCACCGAGACCGCGGCGCGCGCCGAGTTCCTGTCCAATTTGCTGTTGCAGCGGACCGTCGAAGTCGTCCGCGAGAACCCGCCGGACCCCTATGAGGCGCTCCGCACCGACGGCGGCATCCGCGCAATCCTCGACTCTTCGAGCGGCTATGCCGGAATCGTGGCGGCGATCGTCCGGCCGAACGGCGTCGCGATCGCGCACGCGTTTCCGTCGCGCGAAGGGGAAAAGGTCCCGGAGCAGCCGGATTTCGACCACATCGTCAAGGCTCCCCGGCTGACGCAGTTGTGGGACGTTTTCACGAAGGACCAGACCTACGAGCTGCGGAAGCCGCTGCTCCAGGTCGGCCCGTCGCAGGATGGTGTCGATCAGCAGTTCGGGTCGATCCGCATCGGCGTCTCGACGCTCCTCGTGCGCGCCGAGTTGCGCGACGCCATGAAGCGCGCGCTGACGATTGCGCTCGGCGCGCTGCTCATCTCGTCGCTGGTCGCGATGCTGCTGGCGCAATGGCTGCTGCGCCCGATTCATGTGATCCAGAGCAGCCTGAGCCGGCTCGGACGCGGTGAGCTGGATGTCAGGCTCGACCTGCCGGAGCAGGAATTCAAGGACCTGGGCAACTCCTTCGACGCGGTCAGCGCACAGCTCGCGGCGATGGGGAAAGGCGGTCAGACAGGCGAGGGAACGCTGCGCGCGGGCGGCGGCGCCGACTACGAGTCGGTCATGGAGAACCTCGAGGACGCCGTGGCGCTGTTCTCACCGAAGGGTGAGGTGAACTTCAGCAACGCCGCCATGCGCGCGCTGCGCTTCCAGGACCTGCCGGAGTCGCATCCCGCGCGTCAGCTCGTCGCGCGTACGCTTTCGACGCATCGCTCCTCGGGGCCGGTTTCGATCACCTTGCCTGCGCCTGGCACCGGGGATGGCGCGATGGATACTGCCGGCTCGGCGGACGGCACACCCGGCGAGTCCGAGGCGGAGCGGCTGCTCGTCTGCCACGCGATCGAAGACACCAACCGGCGGTTCCTCGGGGCCATGCTCGTGGCGCGAAATGTCGGGTACCTGAACCAGGTGCACTCGACACTGAACTACTCGCGGAAGGCGGCGGCAATCGGCCGGCTGCTGGCTGGTGTCGCGCACGAAGTGAAAAACCCGCTGAACGCGATGACGATTCACCTCGAGCTGCTCAAGCAGAAGGTGAGCTCGATCAAGGAGCCCATCGTCGTACCGGCGCCCGCCGGCGGGCCCGGACGGCCGCTGGATCTCGCCAAACACGTGCACATCATTTCGAGCGAGATCAAACGGCTCGACGAAGTCGTGGCCGGATTCCTGAAGTTCGCGCGGCCCGATGAGTTGAAACTGCAGCCGGTGGCGCTGACCACCGTTGTGCAGGACGTCTTGCTGACGATTTCACCGGAAGCGCAGCGCCGCCGTGTGACCATCCGTCAGGAGTGTCCGCCGCTGCTCCCCGAGATCAATGCCGACCAGGGAATGCTGATGCAGGCGGTGTTGAACCTGGCGATCAACGCGCTTCAGGCGATGCCCGACGGCGGCTCGCTCCGTCTGGCGTGCCGCCTCGCCAACCGGCGGCGCGTCGCGCTGTCGGTGGAAGACACCGGCGTCGGCATTCCGCCGGAAGATCTTCCCCGTATTTTCGATCTGTATTTCACCACCAAGGAGAAGGGCAGCGGCATCGGTCTCTCGATGGTCTTCCGCATCGTTCAGCTGCACGACGGCGAAGTCGAAGTGCAGTCGACCCCCGGCGGTGGGACGAAGTTCACGCTGTTCTTCCCACAGGCCATCACCCAGGAATTGAACGCGGAATTGGGGCAGGCCGTCGAGGCCGCCAGGTGATGCCAGCGTCCAGCAGGAGCATAGGTGCAATCCCTGACAGATTGCTGACGCGAGTGCAGTAAAATTGATCCTTCACATGAACAGCCGGGTGGCTTGTCTTCTCGCAGCAACGCTGCTGGCGTCGGCGTGCGCCACGTCGCGCGCCGCGATGCCGGTGGAGCGGCCGCCGCTCGAAGTGCCGCCGGTGCCGCCGCGCATCGTCGAACCTGCGCCGGCCCCGGAAACCAACCTGGAACCTGTCAACGAGCTGCCTCCCGAGAAGCCGGCCACATCCGCCGCGCGCACCAAACCGCCGGCACCCCGCGACACATCGCGCGACACTCAGAAGCCGCCGGATCCGAAGCCGCCCGAGGTGACTCCAGCCCCCGTCGAGCAACCGCCGCCGGCGGCCAATACTGCGCCGCAAATCCGGACCCCCGCGACCGTCGACACCGCCGCGGCGAAGCAGCAGGTCCGGCAGACTCTCGACAGGGCCCAGAAGCGCCTGGACAGCATCGACTACCAGCGCCTCAACGGCGACGGCCAGAAGAACTACAACGAGGCCAAGGCCTTCATGGAACGAGCCGAGGCGGCCATCAAGGCTTCCAACTTCGAGCTCGCCAAGGGGCTGGCCTCCAATGCCGAGAAGCTCGCCAACGAGATCCAGACGCGGTAGTTTCCCAAAAATAGGTCACTCAGAAGAACAGCCCGTCACTACTGTGAAAACGGCAAGATATTGAGGCAGAGCTAGTTAGCAGCCCCAATATCTAGTAGGATCGGTCTTGACAGGGCCCACATGGAGCGATATCGTTCCGGCCCGCGTCATTCGGACCTGCGGGCTCCCAGCGCTCGCAGACGCGCCTCGAGCGAAGTCGAGAGGCGGTCCGCGCCGGATACGCAAGAACCAGAAGATCAAATTGTTCGGTGCGGTCACGCCGTGGGGACGGGCGGTGGCCGAGCGCGGAGGGGGACGTATGCAGAAAGGCGTTGCCGCAGGCCAGGGCCAGAGCTCGGCCGGGTCACTCGAGGTCACAACCCCGCAGGTGGTCACCCGTACGCCGGGCGCAGCGCCGGCGGGGGCGCCGGGGCTCGAGTACGAGCGCGTTTTCAGCCGTGAAGGCATCGATCCGTTCGACGAGGTCGAATGGGAAATGCGCTCGGCCGTGATCGGCAACGAGAAAGGGGAGCTCGTCTTCGAACAGCGCGAAGTGGAGATTCCGCGGTTCTGGTCGCAGCAGGCGACCAACATCGTGGTGTCGAAGTACTTCCGCGGGCAGATTGGCACCCCCGAGCGCGAGAAGAGCGTCAAGCAGCTGATCGGCCGCGTCGTCGATACCATCACCGCGTGGGCGCGCGAGCAAAAATACTTCGCGAGCGAAGATGATCTGCAGGCCTTCAGCGACGACCTGAAGCACCTCCTCGTCTACCAGAAGGCCGCCTTCAACAGTCCCGTCTGGTTCAACGTCGGTTTCGAGAAGCACCCGCAGTGCTCCGCCTGTTTCATCAACTCCGTCCAGGACACGATGGAGTCGATCCTCGGCCTGGCGAAGACCGAGGGCATGCTGTTCAAGTACGGCTCGGGCACCGGCTCGAACCTCTCCAACATCCGCTCGGCGAAGGAACTCCTGGCCGGCGGCGGTACGGCGTCGGGTCCGGTCTCGTTCATGAAGGGTTTCGACGCGTTCGCGGGCGTGATCAAGTCAGGCGGAAAGACCCGGCGCGCCGCGAAGATGGTGATCCTCAACGCGGATCATCCCGACGTCGAGGAGTTCATCAACTGCAAGGTCGAGGAAGAGAAGAAAGCGTGGGCGCTGATCGACGCCGGTTACGACGGCTCGTTCACCGGCCCGGCCTACGCCTCGGTGTTCTTCCAGAATTCGAACAACAGCGTGCGCGTGACCGACGAGTTCATGCGCGCGGTGATGGACGATGGCGACTGGCAGACGCGGGCGGTGCTGCCGCCGCACGAGGTGACCGCTACCTACAAGGCGCGGGCGCTGATGCGTCAGATCGCCGAGGCCACGCACATCTGCGGGGATCCCGGGCTGCAGTTCGACACGACCGTCAACGACTGGCACACCTGCCCGAACACGGCGCGCATCAATGCCAGCAACCCGTGCTCCGAGTACATGTTCCTGGACGACTCGGCGTGCAACCTGGCATCGATCAACCTGATGAAGTTCGTGCGCGAGAGCGACGGCGAGTTCGATGCGGCGGCGTTCGAGGCGGCGTGTCGCACCTTGATCACCGCGCAGGAGATCCTGGTCGACAACTCCAGCTACCCGACGCCGGCGATCACCCGCAACAGCCACGACTTCCGTCCGCTGGGGCTGGGCTACGCCAATCTCGGCGCGCTGCTGATGTCGCGGGGCGTGCCGTACGACAGCGACGCCGGCCGTGACTACGCCGCGACCATCACCGCGGTCATGCACGGTGCCGCTTACGCCCAGTCGTCGAAGATCGCACGCGATCACGGCGGGCCGTTCGCCGGCTACGAAGTCAACCGCGAGCCGTTCCTGCGCGTGATGCGGAAGCACCGCGCGGCGCTGAAGGACATCGACAAGACCCACGTGCCCAAGGAGCTGATGCAGGCCGCCAGGACGCTCTGGGACGAAGTGATCGAGATGGGCGACGAGCACGGCTTCCGCAACGCCCAGGCGACGGTGCTGGCGCCGACCGGCACCATCGGCTTCATGATGGATTGCGACACGACCGGCGTCGAGCCCGACATCGCCCTCGTGAAGTACAAGAAGCTGGTCGGCGGCGGGCTGATGAAAATCGTGAATCAGACCGTGCCGATGGCGCTGCAGAAGCTTGGCTACAGCGCGCAGCAGATCAAGGAGATCGTCGAGTACATCGACGAAAACGAAACCATCGAGGGGGCTCCGCATATCAAGGACGCGCATCTGCCGGTGTTCGACTGCGCCTTCAAGCCGGCGCGCGGCGTGCGCTCGATCCACTACATGGGTCACATCAAGATGATGGGAGCGACGCAGCCGTTCCTGTCGGGGGCGATCAGCAAGACCGTCAACGTGCCGAAGGAAGCGACGATCGAGGAAATCGAGCAGGCCTACATCGATTCCTGGCGCATCGGCGCCAAGGCGGTGTCGATCTATCGCGACGGCTCCAAGCGCACACAGCCGCTGAACACGTCCCGCGACAAGGAGAAGGTGGCGGCTCCGGCGGTCGAAGCCGGTCCGCGCCGCCGCCGGCTGCCGGACGAGCGCGCCGCCATCACCCACAAGTTCGACATCGCGGGCCACGAGGGCTACATCACCGTCGGACTCTACGAGGACGGGCTCCCCGGCGAGCTGTTCATCGTGATGGCCAAGGAAGGGTCGACGATCTCGGGCTTCGCCGACGCCTTCGCGCAGGCGATCAGCTACGCGCTGCAGTACGGCGTGCCGCTCCAGGATCTCGTCGACAAGTTCAGCCACGTCCGGTTCGAACCGTCGGGCATGACCCGCAACCCGGACGTCCGCTTCGCGAAGTCGATCGTCGACTACATCTTCCGCTGGATGGCGTCGAAGTTCCTGTCGCAGGACGTGCAGTACCGCGTCGGCGTCAACAACCGCGAGGAGGTCGTGACCTCGCCCGAGCAGCTGCCGCTCGACGTGGCCGCTGCGGCCGGCGCGGCGCCGACCGGCGCGGTGTCGTCGAAGGCGATCTCGTCGTTCGCGGCCATCCAGAACCAGGAAGACGCGCCGCCGTGCTCGACCTGCGGCTCGATCATGGTGCGCAGCGGGGCGTGCTACAAGTGCTCCAATTGCGGTACGACGTCGGGGTGCGCGTAGAGTCGCGGGTTCGCGCGCGCAATACTGTGGGGCCGGGGTCGTTAGCAAGCTGCTGAAAAACGCAGCCTGAAGGGATAAGGCAAAAGGCAAAAGGGAGAAATGCTAGAGTTTTTCCTTCTCCCTTCTGCCTTTTCCCTTGCCAGCGATACTTTTTCAGCAACCTGTTAGACCCCGGCCGGTTTGTCTTCGCTCACAACTCCACCATCCCCCGTCTCAACGCCTGCTTCACGGCGTCGGTCCGGTTCGTCGCGCCGAGCTTTCCGAAGATCGCGCTCAGGTGAAATTTGACCGTCTCGTCGCTGATGCCAAGGCGCGCGGCGATGGCCTTGTTCGAGAGGCCATCGGCGAGGTGCCCCAACACCTCGAGCTCGCGCGCGGTCAGGGGCTCGAAAAGCTGGTCTTCTTCTTCGATTAGCGCCGTCATGACATAGCCGTCGACGCCCCGAATTCGGCGCGCTTCTGACACGGTCGCCACTTCGGCGACCACCTCGACGTCTTCGGTCAGCATCGGTCGGAGACGCGTCCTTCGCGATGCCGGACCGACGAGGACAACCCGCATGGGATCAAAGACGCGGGGTCGCGATTCGCAGGTTCGCGGTTCGCCGGTTCCCGGGTTCGGGGCGGGCAGTCGGGTTAAGCGGAGGGCTGGATCAGCATTATTTGGTTTGTTTCGCGGGGCCCCGCGACGCAAACAAAGAATGCTGACAGACCGCCCGAATCATCCCGACGTTCAATTGGGAACCGGCGCCTTTAATGCTTCTCCCCAATCACTACCCGCTGCTCCCGCGCCGTCCCGCCGCGCAACGTGTTCAGCACGATCGTGTCACCAACGCTCCGCTCAGACAGGCGGTCCAGCAGCTCCTCCGGCGAAGACGTCGCCTTGCCGTCGACATCGAGAATCAGGTCGCCGACGTTGACGCCGGCGGCGTCAGCAGGACTGGAGGCGCTGACCCCGACGACCAGCAGCGCGCGGTCGCGTCCCTGGGGGCGCTGCGACGTGGGGATCTCGACCGGCTGCACCGCGACGCCGATGTAGCCGCGCCGCGGCGTGCCGGACGTGCGGAGCTGCTCGGCGGCTGCCCACGCGATCGACGCAGGAATGACCACGCCGTAGCCGCGGATCTGTGCCGCGGTCGCGATCCCAAGCAGGGCCCCGCTGGCGTTGAACACGGCGCCGCCGGCGAAGCCGTCGTGCAGCGGTGCTGTCAGTCGGATCACTCGCTCGAGCTGACGCCTGCGCCCGGTGCGGAGCGGTCCGCCGACGACCGCGACGATGCCGGTGCTGGCCGTGATGGCGTTGCTCCACGAGCGTGCGAGCGCGAGCGCGAACTCGCCAGGACGCGCTTCGTCCCTGGAGAGCGCGGGTGGCGTCAGCGCGATCGGGGATCGCGTCTTCAGCAGGGCAATGCCGCTCGATGGATCCCATCCCGCGAGGTCGGCATCGACCGTCGTGTCGTCCGCCAACCGCACCCGCAGCCCGTCCTCGCGTCCAATCGCGCGCGCGGTGGTGACGATGGTGTCAGTGCCATGGACAACGCCGCTGGCCGGCCGTCGTCCGGCACCGACCTGGACGACCGATTGTGCGCCCGCCGTGGTCAGTTCGGCGAGGTCGTTCGAAAGAGAAGCAAGAGTTGAAGTAGCCATGACGGCATTGTGCCGCTGGCCGGCACGCCTGCGGATCACCCGGATGGGGAGGATGGCTCGGGCCAGTCGGCCCTTTATTGCTTGTTCATCAGGGCGCCGAGGCAGGGGATCTGCGGGCCGCAACGGTTCGGCTTGAAGTTCATCATCTGGATCATCAACGCACCATCGCTGACGTATAGATCGAAATATGCGTCCTCATCGTCGTTCCACCACGCGTGCTCGCTGCCGAACTGGACGCGTGTCGGATGCTCGACCGAGCCGGTCACGACTGTCGGCTTGTTCGTGCTGCTCGGAGTGATGCGGCCAGTGAGCTGGTTGCCCTGCTGCGTCAGCACGACTTCGTAGCTGGTTGGTATTTCGTAGTGTGCATTCGGATCGCGGCGCAGGGTCAGATGCCACGTTCCTGTGATGTCTCGAACCGTGACGTAGGTTTCAGCGGCCAATACCTCGTCCGGCACCTTGCCGTCGGTGACGTAGAGCCTGACCTGGAAGCGATTGACCCGATCGTAGACCTTGGTGACCTGAGCTGAAGAGGGTGGCGGCGCCGAACCGTCGCCGAAATCCCAGCGGTAGCGCAGGGTGTCTCCGTCCGGATCGCTGATCCCTTTCGCTTTGAGCGTGAACTTCGTTGCCGCGACCAGGCCGACCGCGTTGAACTGATCGACCTCGATGCTGCCGGTAGTGGGCGGCTTGTTGTCCCTTGCCGCTGTAACAGGCGCTGAACTGGTCATGGGTGCTGGCGCGGTCGTGCCGGCGGCGGGCGGTTGAGTGGCCGCGGGACCAGCCGTCGATGTCGGAGGGGTCGCGTTCTGATCGCGCCGCATCTCAGGCACCGAGTCAGGCCACAGCGAGATGGCGATGGCTGTGCCGATGACCAGAGCCCCCGCGACCAGTGCACCACCGATGACCAGTCGTCTGGACCCTTGCGGAACAGGTAGCGGAGGCGCGGGCTGCACGGGAGCACGTGCGACTGCCGGCAGGCGCGCAATCAGGCGTTCGACGTCGTTCTCCCAGCTCTCGTCGCGCAACGCAAAGGCATTGATGGTCGACAGGAACCGCGCCTCCGGCGGCAGCGACGGCGGCATCGAGCCGCCGCCGACCAGGATTGGCAGCACCGGCTTGCCGGCGCGGCGAGCCTGCCCGATCTCGAACACCACCCAGTCCTGCCGTGGCAGCAGCCGATCGCGGAGGCTGCGCCGGCCCCATCGCGGCCCGATGATCACGGCGACGACGTCGGCCTTGCTGATGGCATCGTTGATCGCCGCGGCGAAGTCGATGCCGCCCTCGACGTCGACGACGTCGAAGAAGACGTGGTCGCGGCCGAACTGGCGATTGAGCGCATCCTGGAGCCGCCCGGCGTGGCCGGCACTGTCGCTCCGGCGGTAGCTGACGAAGATATCGAGCGGTTCCGGCCCGATGCTCATGGTCCGCAAATGATAGCCGGAGACGCCCAGCCCTGATACGGTATCGATGCTGGTATAAAGGCTGGTATATTGGAGCGATGCGTCCCGAACGGAAAATCACGCTGAACGTGCCCGAAGATCTCCTGGAAGCGGCTCAGCGCACGACCGGCCGGGGTGTCACCGAGACGGTACGCCAGGGGCTGCGCCTCGTCGCCGCGGGCGAAACGTTCCGGCGCCTCTCGAAGTTGCGCGGATCGGTGAAGTTCACCGTGGACCTGAAGCGGTTGCGGGAAGACCGGTGATCGCGGCTGACACGAGCTCGCTGGTCGCGTTTCTGGAAGGTGCGGACGGCGATGACGTGGACATGATCCAGGCAGCGCTCGACGATCACCAGCTCGTGCTGCCCCCGGTCGTGCTCATTGAATTGCTCAGCGATCCGGGACTGCCGGCCTCCGTGCGGTCCCTCCTCACCGCCCTGCCGCAGCTGCAGCTGGAGTCCGGTTACTGGGAGCGTGCGGGCCTGCTTCGCGCCAAGGTGATCAAGCAGCGCCGCAAGGCCCGTACGGCGGACGCCCTCATTGCCCAGGCCTGCCTTGATCAGTCGGTCCCGCTCCTGACCCGCGACCGCGACTTCCGCCACTTCGCGAAAGCTGCGGGGTTGCCACTGATGTAAATGCGTACCCGCTTCGCGCGACCGCGAGGCAGGCCTCGCCTTCGTACTAGAGTCCCGCTGTTCGGAGCGATCGCGTCATTCTGGCATGCTGAAACCACAAGATCGCCGCAACCAGCAGCAGGAGCACGGACCCCGGCTGGTCCCGCAGCATGAAGAACGTGACCTGCCCGCCCCGGAACACGAAGCTGAAGGGCAGCAGCGTGAACCAGATCGCCGCCGCCAGAATCCAGCTGCGCCGGCGGATGGTTGCCCGCGTCCGCATGATCGTCTGACGTTCGAGTTCGCTGGCGGCAGTTGTCGGAACGACCGCGGTGTCCTGACCAGTCATCTGAGTCAGCGACGGATCCCTCCGCAGGAACTCTTCGATCGCGGCGCGGCTATCCTTGCTCGCTTCGCCCGACTGATAGAGCGGGAGTAGGTCGATCACGATGTCACGGGTCACTTGCATGATTGCTCCTCCCGGGCGCGCAGGGCTCGCACCCGCGCGCGATGAACGCGGACCTTGGCCGCGGTCACGCTGATGTTCAGGCTCTGGGCGATCTCCGCGTAAGACATGTCGGCGGCTCGCATCAGCAGCGCTTCACGATCGTCCGGCGACAGGGTCACCAAGGCGCGCAGCGCGGCCTCCGCCTGCGACCGCAGTTCGATGGGCGCTGCCACGCGATCGACCGGATCCGCGAACGAATCATCCAGCGGGGTCGACCGGCGGGCCTTCCGCAGGTGCGACACGTGGAGATTGCGGACGATCGTGCAGAGATAGGCCCGAACCGTGGGGAGCCGGATCTCATCAGAAGCCGTCCAGAGCCGGACGAACGCATCTCCCGTGAGGTCGTCGGCCAGCGCCCGATCGCCGGTCAGCCCGACCGCGAACCGATGCACCGCCGACGCGTGCGCCTGGTAGATCTGGTGGAAATCCACGGTGCTCGATAGGGTTACGCGCGAACGCCGCAGAAGTTACCCGCCTTCGCGCTTCGGCGAGGCCTGCTCCCCCGGGGGACCCCGGACCCCGGACCCCGGACAATAATCCATGTCCATGAGCACGAAACCCGTCCGTGAGCTCCTGGGCAAGGCGCTCGCCTGGCACGACGCGCACGCGAGCTTCGAGGATGCGGTCAAGGATATTCCCGCCGACCTCCGCGGCACCCGGCCCGAAGGCTTGCCGTACTCGGCCTGGGAACTCCTCGAGCACTTGCGCATCGCGCAGCGGGACATCCTCGATTTCAGCGTTGATCCGAATTACAAGGAGGACAAGACGTGGCCGGACGACTACTGGCCACCATCGCCCGCGCCGCCTTCAGACGCGGCCTGGGAGGAGTCGATCCGCGAGTTCATCGCCGACCGGAAAGCAATGCAGAAACTCGCCGCCGACACCAGCGTTGATCTCGAGGCACAGATCCCGCACGGCAGCGGCCAGACCCGCCTCCGCGAACTGGTCCTGACGATAGATCACAACGCGTATCACATCGGCCAGCTGGTGCTCGTTCGGCGGCTGCTCGGGATCTGGAAGACGTAAGCCCGCAGGTAGCGTTTCGGATCCCGGACCCCGGACCCCGGCCTCCGGATTCGATGCGATATATTGGCGCAGCATGCGTCGCTTGATCTGGCTCGTCGTCCTCGCCTCGGGCGCGGCCACTGCGCAGCAGCCGGCGTACGATCTCGTGCTGCGCAACGGTCGAATCGTGGACGGGACCGGCAGTCCCTGGTACCGCGCCGACATCGCGATCAAGGGAGACACGATCGCGCGGATCGCTCCTTCAATCACGGATCACGCCGGGCGCGTGGTCGACGTCAGCGGCCTGGTCGTCGCGCCCGGGTTCATCGACATCCATACGCACGCACGCCGCGGGATCTTCGAAGTCCCGACCGCCGACAACTACGTACGGCAGGGAGTGACCACACTGATCGAGGGGCCGGATGGTGGTTCGGCGGTTCCGCTGCGACCGTTTCTCGACAAGGTGGCTGCAATCCGTATCGCCCCCAACTTCGCCAGCTTCATCGGCCAGGGCTCGATCCGCAGCGCCGTCGTCGGCGAGGAGAACCGGGCGGCGACACCGGAAGAACTCGAGCGGATGCGCGGGCTGGTCAGGCAGGGAATGGAGGACGGCGCGTTCGGGTTGAGCTCCGGCCTCTTCTACGTGCCCGGAACGTTCACGCCCACCGATGAAGTCGTCGAGCTGGCGAAGGTGGCCGGACGGATGGGGGGCATCTATATCTCGCACATGCGCAACGAGGCCGACGGCATTGTCGACAGCGTGCGGGAGACCATCGCGATCGGCGAACGTGGCGGCTTGCCCACGCAGGTCACCCACCACAAGGTGATTGGCAAGAAGTATTGGGGCCGCTCCACGGAGACGCTGAAGCTGATAGACGAGGCGCGGGCCCGCGGCGTGGACGCGACGATCGATGCGTATCCGTACACCGCGTCGGCGACGAGCATCCAGGCGGCACTCCTGCCCGCCTGGGCGCAGGAAGGAGGACGCGAGGCGTTGATGAAACGCCTGGACGATCCCGCCACCCGCGAGAAAATCAAGGCGGAGAGCGCCAGGATCATTCGCGAGGAGCGCGGCGGTGGGGACCCGAAGAACGTGGTGGCGTCGAGCTGCCGGTTCGACGCGTCGCTGGCCGGAAAGAATCTGAGTGAGATCACCGCCAAACGCGGACTCCCGGTGACCATCGAGAACGCCGCGGACACGGCGATGTGGATCGTGATGGAGGGAGGCTGCCAGGGCATCTTTCACGCGATCAGCGAAGAAGACCTGCAGCGGATCCTGGTGCATCCGGCGACGATGATCGCGTCGGATGGGGAGATTCCAATCTTTGGACAGGCCGTGCCTCACCCGCGCAGCTATGGAACATTCGTGCGCGTTCTCGGGCGCTACGTTCGCGAGAAGAAGCTTCTGACCCTCGAAGCGGCAGTACAAAAGATGTCGTCGTTCCCGGCGCAGCGGCTGGGGCTGCCGGACCGTGGCGTGCTGCGCCCCGGCCTCAAGGCCGATCTCTCGATCTTCGACCCGGCCCGCATCGCCGATACAGCGACCTTCGAGAAGCCGCACAGCTATGCCGCGGGCGTGTCCACGGTGATCGTGAACGGCCAAATCGTGTTCGAGAACGGCGCGATGGCCGCCACGCGCCCGGGCCGGGTCCTCGACGGACCGGCAACCCTCAACCGCCCCTGATGCCCCTTAGACAGTCTCAGCGGCTGGCTGCGGTGCAGCCGCCCGTCATCCCCATCGTTGGCCGGTGGACCGCAGAAACGCCGGGGACGATCTCGCTCGGGCAGGGGATCGTGTCGTACGGTCCGCCCTCCGAGGTCATGGCCGCCGTGCGCTCGTTCGGCGGTGCCCTGACCGATCATCGGTATGGTCCCGTGGAAGGACTCCCCGAGCTCGTCTCGACCCTCGAAGCCAAGCTCGCGCGCGAGAACGGCTTCACGGTCCGACCCGCGAGCCGCGTGCTCGTCACGGCCGGGGGCAACCAGGCGTTCGTGAATGCGATCCTGGCGGTGACCGATCCCGGAGACGAGGTCATCCTGCCCACGCCGTACTACTTCAACCACGAAATGGCGATCGTGATCGCCGGTGCGGCGGCAGTCGGGGTCCGGACCGACAGCGATTATCAGCTCGACGTGGACGCTATCGCGTCGGCGGTCACACCGCGGACGCGGGCGGTGGTGACCGTGTCGCCGAACAATCCGACCGGGGCGGTGTATCCCGAAGCCGCCCTCAGCGCGGTCAACGCGCTGTGCCGCGAGCGCGGACTGTTCCACATCCACGACGAGGCCTACGAGTACTTCACCTACGCGCCGGCCCGGCACTTCTCTCCCGGATCGATCCCGGGAGCCCCGGGACACACGATCTCGCTCTACTCGCTGTCGAAGGCCTATGGCATGGCGAGCTGGCGGGTTGGCTACATGGTGGTACCTGAGGTGCTGGCCGAGGCGATCCACAAGATCCAGGACACGCTGCTGATTTGCCCGCCCGCGGCCTCACAGCGTGCAGCACTGGCCGCACTCACCGTGGGCGCGGCATATCCGCGGCAGCACCTCGCACAGCTCGACGCGATGCGCCACACGATATTCGAAGCGCTCCATGATCCTGGTGTGCCCTGCGAAGTGCCCGCGGTCGCCGGTGCGTTCTACTACTTGATTCGTGTGCACTCTACGCTGGACTCGATGACCCTGGCCGAGCGCCTGATCCGCGAGCACAAGGTCGCGACGATCCCGGGATCCGCGTTTGCCGATTCGGCGCCGTGCTCGATCCGAATCTCCTACGGCGCACTTGATCCCCAGGTCGTCGCTGAGGGGATTGGGAGGCTCGTGCGGGGACTGAAGGCGCTTTCGTAGACGCGTCGACCTACTTCACCAGGAATAATCGATCCTGCCGTCGCAGCGCCCACCGGATCTTCCCCTCCTGGTCGATGATCACGTCCTCTTCCTGCGCCATCCGCACCCGCTGGCCGTTCCATTCCGGCACTGGCGTGGTGGCCTGCAGCTCGATTGAGAACCACATGCTCGGGATGACCTTCGCGTCGCCCCGGCCGGCAACGCCATCCTGGTAATCCCACAGTCCGATCAAGGGGCCGGCCCCGTGGCCGTGGAGACCGATCGGATGTGAATAGATCGTGCCGTCGATTCCCAGCGACTTCATGCGCTCGCGTGATGTTGCGAGGATTTCGTTGCCGGTGCGGCCGGGACGGATCTCCTGGAGCAGGACGTCCTGCAGCGCGTTGGCGTTGGCCAGGGCGCGCTTCAGGCCCCCGGGCGCATCGGTTTCGCCGGGCAACAGCACATACGCGTTGTGCTGGGTGTCGGTGTTGAGACGGGCGACGGTGATCCCGACATCGCAGTGGAGAACATCGCCGCGCTGGATGATCGGATCCTCGCCGAGCTGCTCGGCGGTGACCCCCTTGCGCTGGACTTCGATGCTGGGCTGGAACCAGGTGTCGAGGCCAAGGTCGGTGACCCGCTGCCGCCACCACCAGACCAGGTCGCTCGTGCGTGTCGTTCCCGGTGTGATCGCATTCGACGAGAACATCGTCTGTGTCATCGACCACACGAGCTCCTGCATGCGGCGGAAGAATGCTTCCTCGCCGGGCAGGCGCGCCGCAATCAGCTCGACTGGCAGGGCCTCCGCATCGCGGAACTTCGACGTCCACTTCTCGCCGAGCGCGGCGGTCATGCCTTTGAGCTCGCCGCTGGTCAGCCCGTCGGAGAAGGCGAAGACCGTCGACCTGTTGATCGCGATCGTGCGCGGGTTCCGCTCTTCGATCAGCGTTTTGAGGGCCTGCCACTGCTCGTCGCCCCACAACTCTGCCTGCTGCCCTCGGCCGATGTTGCCGGCCGCCTGTTTCGTGGAACGCCGGGCCTCGAAGACGCCGCCCTGCGTGCTGCCCCCGAGCGCGATGCGCTGGACGCAGCTCGCAGCGGAGGGCGAGCCTGCGGCCGCACAACTGTCGAAGAACACGTAAATCGTGCGGCGACGGGCCGCGAACGTCTCAGGGGCGGTGATCGCCTTGAAGATTGGATCCTCGGCGTACTCTCGCATCGGCACTACCCACATATCGATGTCGTGCTTGCGGAGAAGCGCCGGCAGGAAGGTGTCCAGCCGCTCGCGCAGCCAGCGCTGCTGCAGGGCGGCGAGCTCGCGCTCGGTGCCGAACGGCCGCTCGATCGCGGCTCCCGGCGGTGCGGCGGCAGTCTGCCGCGCCGCCTGCGTCGCCGGCTTCGCAGCCAGCGCCAGAACCGTAAGGAGTATGGCCGTGAGGATCGGGAGGGTGACTGGTTTTCGCATTCGCTATCCGTGTCGTCACCGCCGGACGGCAGCCAGCACGCGGCCGAGCTCTTCGTATTGATCGCTGGCGATGAATTCGACCCCTGCCTCACGTGCGGCCTCCATGCGCACGCGAGCCGCCTCGATCGAGCCGAAGTTGTAGCTTTCGGTCCAGCCCTTTCCCTGGCCCTTGAGATGGCCGTTCAGGGTGTAGAACCGCACCCAGAGTCCGAGCGCATGCGCGCGCGACACGATCGCGCGGAGCCGCTGGTCGTCCTCCTTCGTCCAGGGTCCGGCGTTGTTCTGCCCGCCGTACTCCACAGCCGCCCAGCCGAAGTTCGTCCAGCGGCGGTAGTTTGTGGCCCCGCCGGGAATGAGCGTCTCAGGTGTCGCGGTGACTTGTGCTTTGGCGCGTTCTTCAGCGGTTTTCGCCGCGGGGAATGAGACCGGAGGAACGGTTCCGAAGATTCTGAGACGTGCGCCGACCGGGACCCGCGTATGGAACGTGTCGACCTGATGTTCGCCGGCCTCGGTAATCACGAGCAACGGACCTGGAGTGAACGGCGTGACGCGGCCGTCGTCTGCTGCGCGCTCGGCGGTGGTGAGCCACGTTTCGTGACGGCCGAGGAGGTCCCAGACCGCCTGGTGATGCGCGGGCTCGTTGGTCTTGAAATCGAGGTGCAGCACCATCAGCGGCCAGGTGTCCCGGCGTTCCTCTTTGAGAGCCTTCTCCATCAGCGGTCGAACGCGATCGAAGAAATGCCGCTCGAGCGTTGGCTCGGTGCCGTCCGGCTTGGCGTCGTGTGAGACGACCGATCGTCCACGACCAGTGGCCGGGTCCACGAACCACGCCACGTCCTGTTCGATGGCCACGCCCGAGGATCGGACCGCCAGCGCCCGATCGAGGCGATCCGTCCAGAGCCCTTTCTCCGGATAGCAGTTGTGGGCGTGCAGCCACACCTGCGTCCCGGGCTGCAACCGATCGGCGGCGGCAGGAGTCACCTGCCACTGTGCTGCTACGGCGAGGACGCCCGCGGCAATCGGGGCGAAGAGTCGGAAACGAGGGCTGGACATGCGGTCTGACACTCCCGCCGAAGCATGTCACATCCGCGACCCTGGACCATAGGCGCTGATGAACGTACGGATGGCCTGCTCGAGAACGACTTCCGACTGGTCGATGGCCGCCATGTGACCGCCCTTCAATTCGACGAACATCTTTGCGCTGCGTGCGGCCTCGTGAAGGCGCCTGCTCTCGCTGATCGGAATCACCTCGTCGTCCGTGCTGTGGAGAAACAGGATCGGCGCCGGGATCTCTCCGATTTTCCGAATCGAATCGAAGGAGCTTCGCATGAAGAGGCGCAGGGGGAAGAACGGGTACCGGCGGCGTGTGAGATCGACCAGCGATGCCGGTGCTCCCTCGAGGATCATGGCGGCCGGCGGCACGCGCGACGCCAGGTCGACGGCCACCGCGGCGCCGAGCGACCAGCCGTAGATAACGATGGCATGCGGCGGCACGTGCCGGGTGTTGCGGAGATAGTCGTACGCCGCACGGGCATCCGCCTGAAGCGCCGCTTCAGTTGGTGCGCCCGGAACACCTCCGAATCCGCGATACTCGGGCGCCAGCACGTTGAGCCCGGCATTGCGCAGTACCCGGTAGTGCGCAATGTTCACCTGCGAGGCCACGCTCGAGGCGTTGCCGTGGAGATAGAGCACCCATAGCCCCTCATCGGAGTCTCCGGTCGGCATCACCCAGGCGAATTGCGCCACTCCATCGGTGCGAGGCACCACGATCCGATCGTAGGGAAAGGGGGGACGGCCGGTCGCGAGCATGTTGCCCGCCTGAAAGACAAGCTGCGTCTCACGGCCGATTAGCCAGATCACCGCCACTGCATAGCCGACGACCGACAACAACAGCAGGATGAGGAGGACGCGGATGGGCCGGGGGCGCCACCGAGGCCGTTTCCGGCGCTCGGGGCCGGTGTATTTGGGTGCAGGCGTCACAGGGTTCGGGGGCCCGTGGTTGGCATTGCTCCCTAGTATGATTCAATGAATGCCCGAGCCGTTGCGCGTCGCGTTCCTGGGATGCGGCTTCATCACGCAGGTGCACAGCAAGCATCTGGGGACGCTCGGCGGCGACGTGGTGGCCAGCTATGCCAGTCGCGATCGGCACAAGGCGTCGGAGTATTGCCGGCGCTACCGGGGGGCCGCCAGCTACGGCGATTACCTCGAGGCGATCGCCGATCCGCGTGTGGAAGCGGTCGTCATTGCCGTTCCGCCGCGCTTCCACCTGGATCTGACGCTTCGCGCCCTGAAGGCCGGCAAGCACGTGCTCGTGGAGAAGCCGGCCTTCCTGCGAATGGCGGACTACAGCGCCGTGCTCGAGGCGCGCAATCAGGCGGGGCGGATCGTGCTCGTCGGCGAGAACGACCACTACAAGCCGCTGGCAGCGCGGCTGCGGCGGCTGCTCGCCGAGCGCGCCATCGGCGAGCTGGTGTTCGCCCATTTCGTAACCATAGCCAGGCGGCTCAAGCGCGAAGACGACTGGCGCAACGACGAGGCAATGGCCGGCGGTGACGCCTTCTTCGAGGAGGGGATCCACTGGCTCCATATCGCCGGCAGTCTCGGGCCGAGGATCGTCGAGGTGCGAGGCTATCGGCCGTCGGTCTCGCGCGAGGGACCGGGCCGCCGGGTGAAGAGCATGATGGTGGCGTTCCGCTACGATAACGACGCGGTCGGATCGCTGTATTACTCGCGAGAGATTCCGTCGCTGTTCCGCGGGCTGCGGTGGTCCAAGCTGTTCGGGCGCCGCGGTGTGATCACGTTCGAATCGAACGGCCTGTTCGTATTCGTGCGCGGCCAGGGCTGGCCGCGGCTGATTTTTCCGGGGTTTCGCGACATTCGCGGTTACCAGGCCATGTATCGCGACTTCGTCCGGTCGGTGCGGACCGGCCGGCAGCCCGAAATGAGTCTCGAACGGGCCATGGAGGACCAGAAACTGATGGAAGACGTCTACGCGGAGGCCGGGCAGCTGGCGTGACCGAACACTTCGACGTGGTCATCATCGGGAGCGGCGCCGGCGGCGGCACGATGGCGTATGCGTTGTCGGGGAGCGGCGCTCGGATCCTGATCCTCGAGCGTGGTGATTTCGTGCCCCAGGAGGACGAGAACTGGGATCCGGCCGCCGTCTGGAAGGATCTCCGCTATCAGTCGAAGGAGCAGTGGCTCGACGAGCGCGGCCGCGAATTCCGTCCCTACACCCACTACAACGTTGGAGGAAACACCAAGTTCTGGGGCAGCGTGCTGTATCGGCTGCGGCGCGAGGACTTCCAGGCGATGGAGCACCGCGACGGCGTCTCGCCAGCCTGGCCGATCGACTACGACACGCTCGCGCCGTACTACGATCACGCCGAGCGCCTTTACCAGGTGCGTGGTCAGCACGGTATCGATCCCACCGAGCCCGCCCGTGGCGCATATCCGTACAAAGCCGTCGATCACGCGCCGGCGATGGCGGACATCGTGGATCGGTTGCGCGGGCAGGGCCTCCATCCATCGCCGCTCCCGCTCGGGCTGCTGCGACCCGGCGAAGCCGACGGCTGCGTCCTGTGCAATACCTGCAACTCGTTCGTCTGCCGCATTCACGCCAAGAGCGAAGCGGACGTCTGTGCGGTGCGCCCCGCGATCGATCGGCCAAATGTAACCTTGTGGACGAATGCGTGCGCACGGCGGCTGATCACCGACGCACGCGGACGGAAGGTGCAGGCCGTCGAAATCGAGCGGAACGGCGAGATCATTCGGGTCGCGACGCCGCTCGTCGTGGTGTCGTGTGGCGCCGTCAACTCCGCGGCGCTGCTGCTCCGATCGAAGAGCGACGCGCATCCCAACGGGCTGGCCAATTCGTCAGGGCTGGTCGGCCGCCGCTACATGGCGCATCTCGCGACCATGATGCAGGGCTTTCATCCGTTCCGGCTCAACTCCACGCGCTTTCAGAAGACGGTCGCGATCAACGACTTCTACCTGCCCGGACCGCACTCGCGGTATCCGCTGGGACAGATTCAGTCGCAGGGCCGGACCCACGCCGTGATGGCACAGACCGTCTATCCCCAGGTGCCGTTGGGCGCCTACGAATGGTGGGTCTCGCGCGGAGTGGATTGGCTCGTCATGTCCGAGGATCTTCCCCGGCTCGACAACCGCGTCATCGTCGAGTCCGACGGACGGATCCGGCTGCACTACCGGCCCAACAACCTGAAGTCGCATCGAATCCTGGTCGGCAAGGCCAGGCGGATTCTGCGGCGTCTTGGATTCTGGGCCGTGGTCAAGCACTCGCACGGCCGCAGGAACACGACGCACCAGTGCGGCACCCTGGTCTTCGGGAGCAACCCGCGCGACTCGGTGCTCGACCCCTTCTGCCGCTCCCACGACATCGACAACCTGTTCGTCGTCGACGCCTCGTTCTTCCCATCGTCGGCGGCCGTGAATCCGGGGCTGACGATCATTGCCCAGGCGCTGAGGGTCGCGGATCACATCGTCGCCACCGAGCTCAGGCAACGGAGTCAGCAGCGTGAAAGCCCGGTCCTTCAGTCATAGCGGCATCACCGTCTCGAATTTCAATCGCGCGGTGCGCTTCTGGTGGGATGTCTTCGGCTGTCCGCTGGTCGGCGTCTCCGATGCCCCGCCCGAGCGCGTGCGCGGCTTCTTCGGCGTGGACGCGCCGCATGGCACATGCAAGATCGGCTGGATCCGGATCCCCGGCGGTGCGGTGGTCGAGATCTTCCACTTCGAACCCCAGCAACCGGCGCAGCCGGTTGTCTGGAACCGCCTCGGCCTGACGCACATCTGCCTGAACGTGCGCGGGATCCAGAAGTGGCACGACTACCTGGCCTCGAAGGGCGTGACCATCGTCAGTCCGCCGGAGCAGTCGCCACGCGGCCACTGGCTGTTCTTCGTACAGGACTTCGACGGCAACCTGATCGAGATCACTGATCTCGGCTCCATGTATTACGTGCTGCAGTGGCTCGGCCCGCTTGGCGGCTGGATCTTCAGGCGGAGCATGTACAAGAAGTACTACGAGTAGCGATGAGGCGCCTGCTCATCCTCCTTGCCGTTCTCAGTCTCCTTGCCGGCATCCTCTATGTCGCGGCGAACCGTATTCTCGCGTCAGACCTCGTCCGCTCCACGCTCCAGCAGCAACTGTCGACCGCCCTCGGCCAGCCGGTGAGTATCGGCGCCGCCTCGGCCTCGATCTATCCGCGAGTGGCGGTTGATCTTCACTCGGTCGCCATCGGGGATCCCGTCAGCGTCAGCGTCGAGAAGATTCGCGTCGTGACCGGACTACGCCCGCTGCTGTCGAGGAGAGTCGAGGATGCCGAAGTAATCCTCAATGACGGTGAGCTGCGGCTGCCGCTGGCGTTCGATCTGGTGCCGGCCGGCTCTGCCGCGCCGGCGCCCGGCGGGTCGCCGGCCCTCACCATCGTCTCGATTCGCGTCATCGAACTGCGGCGTGTGGCGCTGGTTGCTGGTGACCAGCGATGGCTCAGTGATGCGGACTGCCGGGTCGAGGGCGATCGCCTGGACATCATCAAGGTATCGGCGCAGTCCAAGGCGACGCGGTTTCAGGGATCGGGGGCGCTCACCAGCATCTCGCGCAACGAAGGCGAATTGACAATCGCCGCCAATCCTCTGGATCTCGATGAACTGATGGCGTTCGGATCGGCACTCTCGCGCCCGGTCGTCAAATCCTCACCAGCAGCCGCAGCTGCTGCCCCGACTCCCGTGCCCCTGCATCTGACCGTGAAGCTGACCGCGCCGTCGGGCCAGCTTGCGGCGCAACCGTTCCGCGACCTTGCGACCACCGCGACCGTCACGACCGGGGCCTTTTCGCTCTCACCGTTGACCGTCGGAGCATTCGGCGGGCGTTTCGCGGGCGGGCTCGAGGCCGACAGCCGCAAGTCAGTCCCCGTGCTGCGGCTCAACGGACGTATCGACGGCCTCGACGTGGTCGACGCGATGAAGGCCGCGGGGTCTCAGGCAGGAGGCATCACCGGGCGGCTTGGTGGTTCGGTGTCGCTATCGGCGGCAGGCACCGACTCGGCCACGTTGCTGCGCACCGCCCGTGGTTCGATGTCGGCCGTGATCACCAACGGGACGATGCCGAAGCTCGATCTCGTGCGGCCGATCGTGCTCGCGTTCGGAAAGCCGAGTGGCGCGCCGCCGGAGGGCTCTGGGTCCGGTTTTTCTCGACTGGGAGGAACCTTTGCGCTGGCCAACGGTGTCGTGAGCTCGAAGGACATCGTCATGGCGGCCCTCGACTTCGACGTGACCGGTGAGGGGAGCGTCGAGCTGGCGAGCGGCGCGCTTTCGGCACGCGGCAACGTGGTGCTGTCGCAGGAGCTCACCGCGCAGGCGGGCGTGGACCTGCGCCGCTATGCGCAGGAGGATGGCCGGGTCGTGGTCCCCGCGACTGTCAGCGGAACGCTGCAGCAGCCCGCGGTTGCGCTGGACGTCGCCGCGGCTACCCGCCGGGCGCTGGAGAACGAGCTCGAGCGCCGCGCGAAGTCCTTCTTCGACGATCTCTTCAAACGACGCAAGAAGCAGTGATCAGAACTTACACGAAGTGATGTAGAGAATCCGCTATGCTGACCCGATGATGACGCATACGGTTTCATCGTCCAGGCGGACGTTCCTGCGCTCGACGGGTGTCCTCACCGGCGGAGTGCTGATCTCCCGCTACCTGCCCGATGCGCTCCTCGGTAGAGTGGCGGCGACCGGACTACAGGCTCCGCCCCAGGACGCGGCCGTCGAGAAGATGCGGGCGCAGATGGGATCGGCGCCGATCGAAACCACGAAGCTAGCCGAGGGACTGGTCATGTTGTCCGGCCCCGGGGGCAATGTCGTGGTCCTCTTCGGCCGCGAAGGCAAGGTCGTAGTCGACTCCTTCGTGCAGCCCGCGTGGCCGCGGCTCAGGGCGACGCTCGACGGGCTGGACGGGTCGCCCCTGAAGACGCTGATCGATACTCACTGGCACTTCGATCACTCGGACAACAACGCCAACTTCCGCTCGGCCGGCGCGGGCATCCTCGCGCACGAGAACACCAAGAAGCGCCTGTCGGAGCCGCACGATCTGCTCGGCATGCACTTCGAGCCGTCGCCGGCAGACGCGCTCCCGACCGACACGTTTGCGGATCGCCGGACCGTGACTGCCAACGGCGATCAGATCATCCTCGCCTACGTGCCTCCCGCGCACACGGACACTGACATCCTGGTGCACTTCAGCAAGGGCAACGTGCTGCACATGGGCGATCTCTTCTTCAACGGCACGTATCCGTTCATCGACGCGAGCACCCGCGGGAACATCAACGGCATGATTTCCGCCTCCGGCCGCGCCCTGCAGATGGTCGACGACAAGACCAGGATTGTGCCGGGGCATGGACCACTCGGCGATCGCGCCGCGCTCCAGAGATACCGGACGATGCTCACGGCGATCCGCGACAAGGTCCGCGCCCAGAAGGCGAAGGGCGCCACGCTCGAGCAGGTGCAGGCGGACAAGCCCACTGCGGAGTTCGACCCCCAGTGGGGCAAAGGGATGATGAGGCCGAATGATTTCGTCGCGCTGGTCTACGCAGGAGTGTGAAGGTCCAAATGAAGAAGATTGCCTTTTTGGGGGTTGGCGTGATGGGGAGCGGCATGACCTTGCGGCTGCTGGATGCCGGTTTCCCGGTGACCGTGTGGAATCGCAACGCCGCGCGGGCGGAGCCGGTTCGCCAGAAGGGCGCCGCGATCGCTCCCTCGCCACGTCAGGCCGCGGAGACCGCCGATGTGGTCATCGCGATGGTTGCCGATGACAACGCCTCACGCGCCGTGTGGACCGGCAACGATGGAGCGCTGGCCGGACTGCGCGAGGATGTCGTGGCGATCGAGTGCAGCACGTTGTCGCCCGAGTGGGTGACCGAGCTGGCCGGGCTGGTCGAGGCGCGCGGCGCTTCGTTTCTAGACGCGCCGGTCACCGGAAGCAAGCCGCAGGCGGCCAATGGCGAAGTGCTGTTCCTGGTCGGCGGAGATCCCGCGGCGCTCGAGAGTGTCCGCGACGTGCTGCGGCCGATGAGCCGTGACGCGGTCCACATGGGGCCCGTCGCGAGCGGTGCCCGGATGAAGCTCGTGAACAACTTCATGTCCGCCGTCCAGGCCGTCGCCCTTGGCGAGGCGCTGGCGTTCAGCCACGAGTGCGGGCTCGACCCGGTCGGGGCGATGCACGTGCTCACCAACGGGGCGCCAGGCAGCCCGCTCGTGAAGACCGTCGGGGCGCGGATGATGGCGCGGGACTACGCGGTCAATTTCTTCCTGCGGCTGATGCGCAAAGACGTGAGCTACGCATCGGAAGAGGCGAAGCGTCACGGCGTCGAGCTCCGCACCGCGGCCGCGGCGCTGATGCGCTTCGATCAGGCGATCGCGGCGGGCTGGGGCGACGCGGATTTCGCCGCGGTCGCCGAAGCGATCGCGGGAAGGACGCGGGAGGAAGTCGGGCGGGTCTGACGACAAGGGAGAAGGGACAAGGGACAAGGGAGAAGGGAGAAGGCCAATTTGGCGGGTTTTCCCTTCTCCCTTCTGCCTTCTCCCTTCTCTAGCGGCTACCTGGTGCGCTGCTCGTGGACTTGACCGGCTCGAGGCGCAGAATGCCGCCCGGGTTCGAGTCCACGGCCAGGTAGATGTTGCCGTCCGGTCCCTGCCGCACGTCGCGAATTCGCTGACGCAGCGTCTCGAGCATCGCCTCACGCCCCATCAGGCCGCCTTTCGCGTCGAACGCAAAGCGGTGAAGCTGTACGCCGGACATGCCTCCAGCGAACATCTGGCCCTTCCAGTCAGGGAACTGATCGCCGGTGTAGACGATCAGACCCGAGGCGCCGATCGAAGGAATCCAGAGCATCATCGGCTCTTCGATCCCCTCCTTCGACGTCACGGTGCTCACTTTCGCGCCGTTGGGCGCGTACTCGCGACCGTACGACGCCACCGGCCAGCCGTAGTTCTTGCCCGGTTCGATGACGTTGACCTCGTCGCCTCCCTGCGGTCCGTGCTCGGTCTCCCACAGCACACCAGTTTCAGGGTTGAACGCCAGGCCCTGCGGGTTGCGGTGCCCGTAGCTGTAGATCTCCGGCTTGTAGCCGGGCTTGTTCACGAACGGGTTGTCGGGCGGCACCGTGCCGTCCTCCTTGAGTCGCAGCACCTTGCCGCCGTGAATATTCGTGTTCTGGGCCCGGTTGCGATCGCCTCGCTCGCCGACGGTCATGTAGAGCATGCCGTCGCGGCCCCATGCGAGCTTGGATCCGAAGTGCGGGTTGCCGGTGTTGCAGTTGTCGGCGACGAACAGGTCGCGGCCCTCGCTCAGCGCCTTGCCGTCGAACTTCCCGCGATGCAGCGCCGTTGTGGCCCCCTTGTCGCACGGCTTCGAGTAGGTCAGGTAGAGCAGCTGATTCTGTGCGAACTGCGGATGCGGGAGGACTTCGAGCAACCCGCCCTGGCCGGTCGCCCAGACCTGTGGAATGCCCGTGACCGCCTGCGGATCGAGCACGCCCTTGCGAACCACCCGCAGCCGTCCGGGCTTTTCAGTGACGAGCATGTCCCCGTTGGGGAGCCACGTGAGACTCCATGGATTCTCGAGTCCCTTCACGACCGGGACGACGCGAAGCTTCGCGCCCACGGTCTCGACTTCGCGCGGCGCGTCAGGGAAGGGCAGAGTCGGCACGCGCGGAAACCCACCCGGCGGGGGCGGTCCGCCTCTTCCGCCGGGCGGCGGTGGAGGCAGAGCACCCGGCTGTTGTGCGGGTGTTGCCGGCGTCTGCGCGGCAACCGTGTCACCTGATCCGAATAGTCCAACGGCCGCAGCGAAGAGCACCCCTACTGCAGACCCCATCAGTCGCGTTTGCATGTACGTCTCCTAAGTTGCTCAATCTAGCACGGTCGCCCCTCGACCACGCTCGGGGCAACGAGCTCACCCGAGGCGCTGAAGTCTGAGCTGAGTTATCTTTCCCTGCTCTTCCGCCGCCACGCGGATTTCCGTCGCCGGATCGTTGAGCAGACGCGCCCGAAGCAGCGCCAGCATTTCACCGGCGCTCTTTCCCGTCGCACACACGATGAAGATGTAGCCGAACTTCTCTTCGTAGGTGCGATTGGCAGCGGCGAGATCATCCAGGACCTGTGCCGAGGCGTCGGCGGCGCCGCTCTGTTCCCGCGCTGACAGGTGTGCCGTCGCGGCGAACCGCTGGGCGAGCGAAGTGCGATCGCCGATCTTCGGATGATGGCTGAACGCTTCGAGCCAGTCGGTGAGGGTCAGATCGAGCCACGCCTCGAGGGCGGCGGCCAGGAGCGCGTCCGCACTGCCGAACGGGCATCGGCGCAGCATCCGGTCGACCCAGGCGCTCGAGCCGCAGCAGGTGGTCAGCAGTCGGCGGGCTTCCTCGGGGGAAGCGGAATCAAGCCGCTCCCACGGTTCCATAGATGCGCAAGCGGCTCACGCCGCCGTCAGGATAGATGTTGAGTCTGACGTGTGAGACCGCGCCGATCGGGCGCAGTTCACGTCCAAAGAAATGGCGATGATGGGCCTTCAGCTTCGTTTGGGGCAGCAGCTCGCGCCATGACGCGGACGCCAGGTCCTCGATGCGCGCGCCCGGTGCCAGACAGCCCTCGATTGACGCGCTGTCGGGATAGTTTCCCTTGAAGTGGTTGGTGTCGATCTCGACTCGCTCGATTCTGCCGGGAGCGCCAAGCCTGACGATGGCCCAGTCGAAGCCCGGTCCTCGCCGGCGTCGCGTCTCCCAGCCGTCGCCCATATTTTTCGCCCTGCCCGGCATGATCACGTTGTCCCTGCCGCCGAAGTGCATGTCGCTGGCGCCGAGCACCAGGCCGCCGTTTCGTATCGAAGCGAGATCGATCGCCGTTGCCCGGCGGGCCGCCGCCTCCCAATTCACCGCGACCTCTCCATAGACCCGCCACCGCGCCACGCCGCCGTCCGGGAAGATGTTCAGGCGCAAATGGGTCCACGCCTGTTCGGCTGGCGCAATCGCGAAGTAGTTGTGACTGTTGCCCGACAGCGGCGATTTTTCGAGCAGCGTGGTCCACGGCGCACCTGGTTTGGCCGCCACTGCAGGTCCGACGGTGCGAGGCGTGTCGAGCGCGTCGATCGAGCAGTGCGAGGGAAAGTTGCCCGTGAAGAAGCTCGTGTCTATATCGACGCCCCGCACGACGCCTCGCATGCCGAGCGCAATCACGCACCAGTCGTGGCCCGGCGTGCGGCGACGCCGTGATTCCCAGCCGTCCATCCACTTGCCGCGGGTCGTGAATTTGCCAGGGATGAAGATCGGCGCGTCGCCCTTGACCAGATTCGATCGCGGCGCGAAGAAGTCGTCGTTCGCCAGGATGGCCCTGCCGCCAACACGTGCGGACGCCAGATCGGCCAGAGTCGTGAAATCCGGGGTGTTATGATGGCCGGCCCTGTCCTCGGGGCCGTTCTGCTCGGAGCTCTGCATGATCGTCCAATCTTCCTACGGTAAGTCGCGGGTGCGGCTCGTCCAGGTTCTGCGGCAGCCCGATCGTCACGATCTCCGCGATCTCACGGTGGCGATCCGGTTCGAAGGAGACTACGACGCCTCGTATATCGACGGCGACAACAGTGCGGTGCTGCCGACCGACACCATGAAGAACACCGTCTACGCGCTGGCGGCGCGGCAGCCAGTCGGCGAGCCCGAAGCATTCGGGCTCCGCCTGGCGCGGCATTTTCTCGATCGCAACGTCCGGCTGAACCGGGTTCGCATCGATCTTACCGAGCACGCATGGGAACGGCTGCCGCGCGGCGAGCGTTCGCACGGCCAGGCGTTCGCGCAGACACGGGCCGGATCGAGAACCGCCGCGGTCGATGCCGGACGCGACAGTAGCCGCGTGGCCGCCGGGATCGCGGATCTGGTCGTGATGAAAACGGCCCATTCGGCGTTCGCGGGATTTCCCCGCGACGAGTACACGACGCTGCCAGACACGCGCGACCGCCTGCTCGCCACCGCGCTCACGGCCACCTGGCGGTACGTCAGCGGCGACCTCGATTACGGTCCGACCTGGCGCGCGGTGCGATCGACCCTCCTCGACACCTTCGCGGAGCACCACAGCGAATCGGTGCAGCACACGTTGTTTGCCATGGGACAAGGGGTTCTCGACGCCGTCGGCGATGTCGCCGAGATTCATCTGGTCATGCCGAACAAGCACCATCTCCCCGTCGACCTTTCGCCGTTCGGCCTCGAGAACCGGAACGAGGTGTTCGTCGCAACCGAGGAACCGCACGGCGTGATCGAGGCCACGCTCGGCAGAGGGGGACTGTCCCCCTATGGCTGATCTCATCGTCTGCGGCGAGCGGGTCGTCCTTCCGACAGGACTGCAGCCGGCAAGCGTACACGTTCGCGACGGCAGAATCGTGGCCACCGGAGGGTATCGCGATCGCCCCGCGGGGGTGCCGGTCATCGATGCCGGCGCGCTGGTTGTCCTCCCCGGGCTCGTCGATACGCATGTTCACCTCAACGATCCCGGGCGGGCCGACTGGGAGGGCTTCGACACCGGCACGCGCGCGGCTGCCGCGAGTGGAGTGACGACCGTCGTCGACATGCCGCTCAACAGCGTGCCTTCCACTGTCGACGTCAGCGCCTTCGACGCCAAAATGCAGGCGGCGCGCGGACGCTGCGTGATCGACGTCGGATTCTGGGGCGGCGTCGTCCCGGGGAACGCGTCAGCACTCGAACCGCTCGTCGCGCGAGGTGTCCTCGGGTTCAAATGCTTCCTGTCCCCGTCCGGCGTCGCCGAGTTCGAATATGTCGGCGAACGCGATCTCGAGATCGCTCTGCCGATTCTGGCGAGGCTCGGCGTGCCCCTGCTCGTCCACGCCGAATGGCCGCCGGCGCTGGTTGAAATCGATCGCTCGAAAGACCCGCGCGATTATCGGACCTGGCTGTCCTCCCGGCCGCCCGCGAGCGAGCAGGCGGCGATCGACGTGTTGATTCGGCTCGGTTTCAAGCATCGCGCGCGCATCCACGTCGTGCATCTTGCATCCGCCGACGCGCTCGCGTCGCTGGGTGTGGCGAGACGAGCCGGCGCCGACATCTCCGTCGAGACCTGCCCTCACTATCTGACGTTCGACGCCGAGCACATCCCGCCCGGGTCGACCGCGTTCAAGTGCGCGCCGCCGATCCGGGAGGCGCGGCATCGTGAAGGCCTATGGGCGGGTCTGGCCGGGGGAGAGATAGATCTGATCGCGACCGACCATTCACCCGCGCCTCCGGTCTTGAAGGCCGTCGACGCCGGAGATTTCGTTGCGGCGTGGGGAGGTATTGCCTCGGTCCAGATCGGCCTCGCCGCGGTCTGGACTGGTGCCGAGGCACGCGGGCTGACGGTCGAGCATCTCGCGGCGTGGCTCGCCGCCGCGCCGGCGAAGCTGGCCGGCCTTGACGATCGAAAGGGTGCAGTTGCGCCCGGGTGTGATGCGGATCTGGTTTTCTTCAATCCTGACGCTACGGCCGTCGTCGATCCGGCGACGCTGTTTCATCGACACCCGATCACGCCGTACGCCGGGATGCGACTGAAGGGAACGGTCCACAAGACGATGCTGAGGGGAGAGGTGGTGTTCGACGATGGATCGTTCCCGAGCGCCTCATCCGGACGGCTTTTGTTGAAGCGACGGCCCCTGGATAACGCTAGAATCGGCGTTTCGTGAGCGCGATCACTACCCACGTCCTCGATACCGCCCGTGGTGTTCCTGCCGCCGGCGTCAGCGTCGTTCTCGAGCGCCAGCATGAAGAGGAATGGCACATCATCGGGCGCGGCCAGACGGATGCCGATGGGCGACAGCGGGCGCTGATGCCGGAAGCCGGCTCGGCGCCGCCAGGCGTTTATCGGCTGCGCTTCGATACGGGGGCGTATTTCGAAGCGCTGTCACTCCAGACATTTTTTCCGCAGGTCACCGTCACGTTCGAGATTCCCGACGGCGAGGCGCATCACCACGTGCCGCTCCTGCTCAGTCCTTACGGTTACACCACCTACCGTGGTTCGTAGCTCAGTGCATCCTCCGCATGTCTAGTCCGGAGCGCCCGCCCGCGCCATCACTGACGCCGGGCGAGCTCGAACCGATCCTGGCAGACCTTCGAGACACGCACGCCGCCATGGGCGTTGCGTTTCCCGGCGATCCTGGCTCGCGTCAGCCGGTGCACACCTTGTATGGCGGGGCGGACCTGTTCAGATCGGATACGGGGCCAAAGCTCGGCCAGCTCGCGACTCGCGCACTGGACGACTATGCTCCAGACGGGCTGACGCTGGCTGCCGCCCTGGGACGCTCCGAAAACACGCCCGGCTTCACGGAGATGATTCGCCCGCGCGTTGCCGCCAAGCTCAGAACCGAAGCCGTCGAGGACTTCCGGATCGACTTCGAAGACGGCTACGGCCATCGTCCCGATGACGAAGAAGATCGACACGCTGTGACGGCCGCATCCGAGGTCACCACGGCGGTGCGGCAGGGTACGTTGCCGCCGTTCATCGGGATCCGGATCAAGCCGTTGTCCCGGGAGCTGCACCAGCGCGGCCTCCGTACGCTGGACCTGTTCGTGTCAACGCTGGCCAGGGCACCGGGCGGGTTCCCCGGACGCCTGATCGTTACCCTTCCCAAAGTCGTCGCAACAGGTCAGGTATCTGCGGCTGCCCGCGCCTGCTCGCTGCTGGAGCGCCGGCTGGGCTTTAGCTCGGGGACGCTGCGGCTGGAGCTCATGATCGAAACGCCGCAGGCGATTGTCTCAGCCGAGGGGACGTCGCCGTTGCGCGCGTTCGTGCAGGCCGGAGAAGGCCGCGTCACGAGTGTCCACTTCGGCGCATACGACTACACTGCTCTGCTTGGCGTTACGGCATCGTGGCAGGATATCCGTCACCCGGCCTGCGACTTCGCGCGTCACATGATGCAGGTGTCGCTGGCGCAGGCGGGAGTTCATCTCGCCGACAGTGTCACGACGATGCTGCCGGTGCCTGTGCACCGGGCAGGGTCGGACCGTCCGTTGGACGCCGTCGAGCAGCGCGAGAACACTGCCGCGGTGCACCGGGCCTGGAAGCTGCACTTCGACAACATCCGGCATTCGATGATCAGCGGTTTCTACCAGAGCTGGGACCTTCATCCCGCGCAGTTGCCGGCGCGCTACGCCGCCGTCTACGACTTCTTCCATTCGGCTCGCGCGGCCGCAACGGCGAGGCTGCGCAATTTCGTCGAGCAGGCGACCCACGCAACGCTCGTCGGGAGCGTCTTCGACGATGCCGCCACGGGAGAGGGCCTGCTAAATTTCTTCGCCCGCGGTCTCGCGTGTGGCGCGCTGACGATGGATGAGGCCCGGGAGACGGGTCTGAGCGCCGGTGAACTGCAAGGCCGCTCGTTCCTCACAATCGTCGAGAACCGCCGCCGGCTGCGCTGAACGATGGCCAAAGCTCCCCTCTACAAGAGTCTCTACGCCCAGGTGCTCGCCGGTATCGCGCTTGGCATCGTGGTGGGCCTCGTCGCTCCCGAGACCGGCGCGGCGATGCGGCCGCTCGGCGATGGCTTCATCAAGCTGATTCGCATGCTGATCGGACCGATCGTGTTCACGACGATCGTGGTCGGGCTGGCGCACGTCGGGGAGATGAAGGAGGTCGGCCGGATCGGCCTGCGCGCGTTCGTCTACTTCGAAGCCGTGTCGACCCTGGCGTTGATCATTGGCCTGGTCGTGGTGAACGTTCTGCAGCCCGGCGTGGGTCTCAACGTCACGCCGAGCGCGGCCGACGTCAAAGCCGCGGCGGGGTATGGCGCCGCTGCATCCGAAGCCCACAGCACCGTCACGTTCATCCTCAATCTGATCCCCACAACCATCATCGACGCTTTCACGCGCGGCGACATTCTTCAGATCCTGGTGGTCTCGATCCTCGCCGGGATCGCGCTGTTGATGCTTGGCGAGCGCGCACACACGCTGGTCTCGGTGATCGAGCAACTCGGGCAACTGGTCTTCGCGATGGTCGGCATCATCATGCGCCTGGCGCCGGTCGGCGCGTTTGGGGCGATGGCCTTTACCGTTGGCCGTTACGGGCTGGGCTCGCTGTTGTCCCTTGGTGCGCTAATGGCAGGCGTATACCTGACGTGTGCAGTGTTCGTCGCAGTGGTGCTTGGCAGCATTCTGCGGCTCTGCGGTCTGAGCCTGGTTCGCTTCCTTCGGTACATCGCTGAAGAGATTCTCCTCGTTCTCGGGACATCCTCGTCCGAGTCGGCACTGCCGCGGCTGATGGTGAAGATGGAGCGGCTCGGGTGCAGCAAGCCGGTCGTGGGACTGGTGGTGCCGGCGGGCTATTCGTTCAATCTGGATGGCACCGCGATCTACATGACGATGGCCGCGGTATTCGTGGCGCAGGCGAGCGGCGTGCACCTGTCAGCGCGCGAGCAGTTGTCGATCCTGGCGATTCTGATGCTCACGTCGAAAGGCGCGGCCGGCGTCACCGGCAGCGGCTTCATCACGCTGGCGGCGACGCTGTCCGCCATCCCGACCATCCCTCCGGCGGCGCTCGCGCTGCTGGTGGGCGTGGATCGATTCATGTCCGAGGTGCGCGCCATCACCAACCTGATCGGCAACGCGGTCGCGACGGTGGCTATCGCCCGATGGGACAACGCCCTCGATCTGCCCCGGGCACAGGCGATGCTCCGGTCGCCGGCCGCGTCCGAAGATCCGGCCTCGGCCGCCGACGCTCAGGGCGCGTCCTTCTGATTCCCGGTTTTCGCCGCGGCCCCTTCGGCGACTTCGCGGCGTTTGACCACGCCCGAGTCGATTGTCTTTCCGCCGGCCTCAAGGGCCTGGAAGTACAACTCGTCGCCGGTGATCTCGGCAATCAGGAACGCGTAGCCGGTATCGAAGCCCTTGGCGGTCATGCCGCTGTTGCCGATGTTTCCCCGGCGCAGCTTCGCGGCGCTGCCGGTGACGAAGTAAGTGATCCCCTTCTGAGGCTTGAGCCGCTCATAGAAATGTTCGTGGCCGGCAAAGACCACGTCGACGCCGTACTTCACGAACAGCGGCTCGAGCTGTTCGCGGAGCGTGACGTCAGCGCCGTGCTTCTCGCCGGACGAGTAGAGCGGGTGATGGAAGAACGGAATCTTCCAGCCCGATCCAGCGGCTTTGAGCTCTTTTTCCAGCCACTGGAGCTGCTCGGGCGACATGTAGTTGCTGTCGAGCGCGAAGAAGCGCACGTCCCCGAGGATGTCAGGCCCCTTTTTCGGCGCCTTGAACGTGTAGAACCGCTCACCGTTCATGTTGAAGTTCTTGTAGTAGCGCTGGGTCGGATCGTCGTGATTGCCGAGCGCCGCGTAGAACTTCACGCCGCCGTCGAGCAGCGGCTTGTACGGCTCTTCGAATTTACGGCGGAAGTCATTCGCGCTCTCACTGCCATAAAGATTGTCGCCGACCATGATCGCGAACTCGAACGGGAAGATCTTGTAGATCTCCGCGATCCGGGTCGCGACTGCTCGCTGCTCGCCGCCCCCTGTGCCGCTGTCACCGATCACGAGGAAGCGGACCGATCCTTCCTTGTTCGGCAGCTGGAGCCGCTCCTGGAGCGTGGCCGGGGCCGCCAGAACCACCAACAGAACAACGGTTGAAATGACGCGCCGCACGGGCTCACCTCCTCCTTGGCTACTGGATCGCGTTCGGGACGAAATCCACGATCACGTTGGCGTGGGTGTCGAGCAGGATCATGTTCCGGTTGACGAAACGGTATTCCAGATCCTCGGGCAGCTTCGGCAGCGCGGCGAGGATGTTCGGTGGCACCGTCATCAGCGGGGCGTTGTCGGGGTACTCGGCGTTGACCTTCAGCGGCACCGATTTGAGCTCGTGGCTCTCTTCGGTGATCGCCGCCTTGGTCGCCCGACCCTCCGGCCCCTTCACCTCGGGATACATCAACCGGCGGAACAGCTGGCGGATCTCCAGCGTGAAGATGTCCCCCTGCCTGGCGCCCTTCCGCGCCTCGCGAATCTTCATCGCCAGGACGTCCTGCGACGCCTTGATCTTCGCGGGGTCTTTTGTTTCCTTCAGCGGGGGCGCTTCCTTTTCGAGCTTGTTGTGGAGCGCCATGTACCCGTCAATGCGCTTCTTGAAATCGACGAGGATCTCCGCATCCGGATTCGTCTTTGGTGCCGTGCTCTGTGCCGCCGGTTCCGGCGCCCGGTTCGCGTGCGCGCTCTCCGACGAACACGCCGCGAACATGAGCAACGAGCTCAGCAGCATGACGCCGCAGCTCAACTGTCCCTGCATGGCTCCCTCCGAAACACTGTGGTTACATGGCGGGTGCCAATCGTTCCGGCGGATCGTCTGGACGAAATGCTGAGGAAAACGCAGAAAGGCCTGGAATGTGGGAATTCCAGGCACCCTCCGGGATGGTGGGCCGGGCTACCGAGTGAGCACAGGCGTTCCCCGCCTGGATGACCTGCTGATGGCCACGAGCGTCGCTGAGTCGAGCGGGACCAGCTCGCGCACGACTTCGTTCTCGACGACGGCGATGGGCAGGCCGTCCCTGTACACGAGCGTGTTGCGGGCCGCGGCTCGAATTCGTTCGCCGGCGGTCAGGACGCCCACGAAGTTGAGCGGATCGGCCGTGCTGACCGAATGGAGGCGGCCATCGAGGGCCGTGCGGCGCACCTCGCGCAGCCGATCGACCGCATCCGGGAGTGCGAACTGTTCCCCGGACATCCCCGCTACGAAGCGGCCGCCGCGGATTTCGCCACGGGCCTCGAGCCGTCGATACGTCCGTGTCAGCTCGCGCCAGGGCACCGCGTTCGGTTCACGGGTGAGGAGCCGCCGGAACACCACGCCATACCGGCGCAGGAATGCCCAGGCTTGAATTTCGATTGTGCGTTCACGGTCGGTATCGGTCGCGCCCGAGGCAGTTGTCGTCCACCGTCCGGAGAATTGGCCGCGTCCACTGCGCTGCACGGCTGACCCTGGCGACAAGAGCGTGCGCAGGCCGGCGAATCCATCGGACGCTGCGAGCCCGCAAGCGACCAGCGCGCCGACGGCGTAGCGGAGGGCGTCGCGATCGAGGTTGCAGTGACCGGCCAGATCGTTGAGGAAGGATGGCCCGCGCTGCTCCAGGGCTGCGAGGACGTCGCGGCTTGCCCCCCGTAACGCGCAGCGCGAAGGGGAGTCGTTCTCACGGTCGCAGTCCTGCCACGCGGAGTGATGTTCGCGGAGAAAGATCGATATCGGCGTCGCCCCGGAAAGCTGCGGAGGTCCGTCAACCATTCCCGATGGCGGCGACAGCCGGGCCCATGCGACCTCGCCGGAAAGGCACAACATGTCGAGGAGCGAGGGGTCGTAGCCTTCGATGCGCGACGCCAGGACATGCGATTCCCATGCGCCAGCCGGGAGCTCGACTCCGTCGAGCGCGTTCAGGACCTCGCGCAGCCCGTCGAGTCCGACCAGACGCGTGGCCGGCTCGACATGTTGCCAGCGAATCAGGAAGCGCATGAAATCCGTCGCGCTGACCGGCTCGATCTCGGCGCGCAGCCGCGTAAGCGTGTAGCGATGGATGCGCGCCAGGAGCGATCGATCGCACCACTCGAGCTCCGCAAGACCGGCTGTGAACCGGCCGCGCAGAATCACGCCCTCGGACTCGAGAGCCAGCAGCGCCCCCTCCGTTTCCGCGCCGGTCAGGCCGAGTGAGGCCGCGAGCGCCAACTCAGTGACGGGACCGGTGATGGTCAGGCGGCCCCTCAGGAGCTCGCGCACGGCGTCCTCGCGCGACCACACTCGCGCGGCTCGTGATGGCGGCGCCTCGATGCCGGCCTCCACCATCGCCCCGGGATGGATCGTCTTCAGCTCGGGGAGCCGCTCGGCCGCGATCCAGGCGCTGATCGATGGAGTGACGTCCACCCGTGCCGCACGCCGCGCCTGCCGAAGCTCGCTGAGAAATGCTCGCGCGGTCGGCTCGAGATCGTGTTCGAACAGCACGCCAACCGACATCAACGTGTCGTGAAGCTCGTGGGCGTCCCTTGGATCCGGACGTTCTTCGTCGCGAACCCGATCGATGGCCGCCTCGTCCAGTGCGCCAAGATCGCCGGCCGACGACACATCGCCGGCGCGGCGGGACAGCACCGCGTGTGCCCGCCGCTCCTCGAGCGGCGCATCATCGAGGAACGCGTACGGCCTGGCATTCAGGATCTCGTGGGCGAATACCGAAGGCTCCGGCGTGTCACGCGCCACGAGGCGAAGGGTTCCCTTGTGGATCCGCTCCAGCACGTCGCGAAGCCCCTCGAAATCCATCGCCTCCTGGAGACAGTCGCGAACGGTCTGGCTGACCAGCGGGTGATCGGGTATCTGTCGGTCGCCCGGAATGTTCTCGAGGCAGGCTGCAGCATCGGGGAAGACCGCGGCCATGAGATCGTCGGCGAGCATCCGCTGAAGCTGGGGTGCCACCTTGCGGCCGCCGCGGCTGCGAGGGACGGCGAGCGCGATCGTCGTGTTCCAGCGCCATCGCGTCTTGAAGACCGGCGCGTCGAGGAACGCCTGCACGAGCACGTCCCGCGTGGTTTCCGGGTGCAGGTAACGGAACACGTCCGAGAGCGGGAACGAGTGTTGCGGGCCCAGCGACAGCATGAGCGCGTCTTCAGTGGCCGCCGCCTGCAGTTCGAAGTTGAACTGGCGGCAGAAGCGCTTGCGCAGCGCCAGACCCCACGCCTTGTTGATGCGGCTGCCGAACGGCGCGTGGAGCACGAGCTGCATGCCGCCGGATTCGTCGAAGAACCGCTCGAGCACCAGCGTCTCGCAGCTCGGGATCACGCCTAGCGCCCGGCGCCCCTCGGCGAAGTAGTCGACCACCTGCTGCGCGCCGTCCCGATCGACTCCGGTCTCTTTGATGAGCCAGTCGATCACCGGGTTCAAATCGGCCTGGCTCGGGACCGCCGCGAGCGCCGCATCGGCCTCGGCACGAAGGTCGCTCACGGCACGCGACAGCTCGTCGCTGCGTGCGGGGGCCTCGCCGAACCAGAAGGGGATCGTCGGCGGAGAACCTGCGGCATCCGCGACGCGGACGGTTCCGGCCGTCACCTGCAGCACGCGCCACGACGCGTTGCCGAGTTGGAAAACATCGCCGGCCGCGCTCTCGATCGCGAAGTCCTCGTTCAAGGTGCCCACGAAGGTCTCGTCCGGTTCGAGCACCACGCGATAGTCCGCCAGCTCCGGAATCGCGCCGCCGGACGTGAGTGCCAGCAGCCGCGATCCACGTCGCCCTCGAACCACGGTGTTGACTTCGTCGCGATGCAGCAGCGCTGCCCGTCGTCCGCGCCTCGTGCTGAAGCCGTCGGCGGCCATCGCAATCACGGCATCGAAGTCATCGCGGGTGAGACTGCGATACGGCGCGGCCGCGCGCATGAGATCGTAGAGCGCGGTTTCGTCGTAGTCGCTGCACGCGGATTCCGCCACGACCTGCTGGGCGAGCACGTCGAGCGGCGCGTCGTGGTGGACGATCGCGTCGAGCTCGCCGTGGTGAACAGCGCGGAGGAGTGCGGCGCATTCGACGAGGTCGTCGCGCGTGACCGGGAAGAGCCGGCCTTTCGGTGTGCCCGAGACCGTATGGCCGGATCGGCCAACCCGCTGCAGCAGCGTCGCGATGCGATGCGGCGATCCGATCTGGCAGACGAGATCGACATGACCGATGTCGATCCCGAGCTCGAGCGACGCGGTCGCCACCAGCGCCTTCAGCTGCCCGGACTTCAGCCGCGTCTCGGCATCGACGCGCCGATCCTTGGACAGGCTGCCATGATGCGCCGTGACGGCGTCCTCGCCGAGTCGCTCACTGAGATGCCGGGCGAGCCGTTCGGCCATCCGGCGTGTGTTGACGAAGATCAGCGTGGTGCGATGGGCCTGGATCAGCGCTTCGAGTCGATCGTAGTACTCCTCCCAGACTTCGTGCGCCATCACCGCGTCGAGCATCGAGCGCGGGATCTCGATGCCGAGGTCCATCTCACGGCGATGGCCCTCGTCCACGATCGTGCAAGCGCCCTCATCGCCACCGACGAGGAACGTCGCGACGTCTTCCAGCGGTTTCTGGGTTGCCGACAGTCCGAGCCTGAGCAGGGGACGTCCGCAGAGGTGCCGGAGGCGCTCGAGTGACAGCGCGAGGTGCGCGCCCCGGCGCGTGCCGATCACCGCATGGATCTCGTCGACGATCACCGTGCGAACGCTGCGGAGCATGGCACGGCTGCGGTCCGAGGTCAGGAGCAGGTACAGGGACTCCGGGGTCGTCACGAGGATGTGCGGCGGGGTCCGCAGCATTGCCGCCCGTTCGGATTGCGTGGTGTCGCCGGTCCGGACCGCCGCCGTAATCCGCGGCGCCCGGAGGCCGGCGTCCTCCGCGAGTCGCCGGATCCCGCGCCGCGGCTCGGCCAGGTTCTTGTGGATGTCCGCGCTCAGCGCTTTGAGCGGCGACACGTACAGTACGCGGACCTCGTCGGGGAGCGGCCCTTCGAGCCCCTCGCGGAACAGGTCATCGAGCGCGGTCAGAAACGCGGCCAGCGTTTTGCCGGACCCGGTCGGCGCCGCAATGAGCGTGTGCCGCCCCGCCCGGATCGACTCCCACCCACGCCGCTGCGCCGCCGTCGGAACACCAAGCTCTTCCGTAAACCACTGATGGACGATGGGGTGAAACATGGGGGTCAGACCTCTATTTTCCACCCCTGGGGGAGGGGTCAGATCTCGAATTTCGATCCCGGCACGGGTCGGAACGGACCTCGGACTGGGGGTCAGATCTCGAATTTCGATCAGACACCCAGCTCAGCAGTCAATGGCGACCTGAAAATTCGAGATCTGACCCCTTGGGTTAGCGAAGGTCGAAGGCCGCCATCTCGGTGCCGTTGCGGACGAGGAGGTAGCCATCGCTGATGGCGGGGTGGTTCCAGGTCTTGCCGTCGATGGCGGGGACTCTGACCAACTCCTGGTGACCCTGAGGCGTCGCGCGAACCAGGACCAGTTCCCCGGACTCGGTCAGGACGATCAGATGGCCGCTCGCCAGGACGACCTGGCCGTAACCATACCGGCCGCCCTTCCACTTGACGTCGCCGGTGGCCGCGTCGAGGCAGGCGAGGATCGATTCGTCGAGCCCGTAGAGGTAGCCATCGTGCAACAGGGACGTGGAGAACTGGTTCTTCATCCGGATGTTGCGCCACACCTCTCGCAGAGACCATTTCGGATCCGCCCGGGTGACTTCGAGCATCACAGCGCCATGCCCGTAGCCGCTCGACAGGAAGACGTGGGTCCCGGACACGATGACCGGCTGCGACGCGTTGACGTCGTAATCGGTCTTCCACGGGTACTCCCAGAGCACCTCGCCGGTAACGGGCGTCAGGCCGACGACGCGCGCGGCGCTGAAGACCAGGATCTGCCGCACGCCGTTGATCTCCGCCAGCATCGGCGACGAATACGACTGCTGATCGTCGAGCGCAGACCAGACGCGCTTGCCATCCACCCTCGAATAGGCGACGACCGAACGGCCGCCGGATCCGCCGGGCAGCACGACGACGGTGTCGTCGACGATGAGCGGTGACGCCGCCATGCCCCACTGAAGGTTCGGCGCGCCGGCGTCTTCCAGGATGTTGGTCCGCCAGAACACGCGCCCGGTCGCCTCGTCCAGCGATCGCAGCTCGCCCGTGCCGCCGAGCGCAAAGACGCGGCCGTCAGCCCAGGCCGGAGTCGCGCGTGGACCATCGCCTCCCATCGACTCGCGGAAGGTCGCCGTCCACTCGGTGGTCCACAGCTCGCGGCCCGTCTGCACGTCGTAAGCAGAGACGACCTCGCGCGCGCCGCGCTGTTCGATCGTGAACGCGCGGCCGCGCGCGATCGCAAACGACGCATACCCGCCACCGATCGGCTGCTTCCACAGCAGTTTCGGACCACCAGTGGGCCAGGCAGTTTGTATCGGCTGCTGATCGTAGGTGCCGTTTCGGTGCGGGCCGCGAAAGCCGGTCCAGTAGGCCGAACCGGCCGGTCGCGGATCTACGACCTTGTCCGAAATCCTGGACGTCGAGGCGGGGGCGACATCGACTCCGACGCTGTCTCTCGCGGGAGGCGCTGCCGTGCCAGGTGAGGATGGCGGAGTGACAGCTGCCGGGACGGAGGGTGCGGCACGCTGGGCTTCCCGATGCCTCGCCACTTCCGCAGCCTGCGAATCCGCCGACGACACGAACTGGAGATGCGGCGTCCCCCCGCCATAAAGCACGATCCGCATACCGGCGAGATACAACAGTGCCGCAGCCACGATCCCGATCCCGACAACGATCCCGGCGCCTTTCAGAAATCTGCTCAGCATTGACTGGTTCAAACGGAAGACGGTGCTTCGTCGCGCGCGTTAGCACGGTCGATCACCGGGGTCGATCTTCGAACGCAAAGAGTCGAGACGGTTTCGGGGATGGTAGCATCAGGGCTCAGGGAGACTGTTTCACGATGCGCCGACTTGCCGGGATCCTGCTGATCGCTGCCATGGCGGCGGCGCCCGTTGCCGCGGATGTCACCATTACTACGGTTACGACGATCGAAGGTGTGATGATGTCCCCGGGCTCCGGCGGCATCACGTCGAAGGTGGTGGTGCAAATCAGCGGTACGAAATCGAGAATGGATATCGACACCGGCGATCAGGTGCTCGCGACCATCTCGGACACGGCCACCAATCAGGCCTATTTGCTGCGGCCGGGTGACAAGACTGCGCAATTGCTGGACACCGCCGGTTCCCCGGATTTCAAGGCAGGTGTCGTTGCCGGGATCGACGCGTCGGTCACACCGACCGGTCAGAAGCGCGACATCAACGGTGTTTCGTGCGATGAATACGCGCTCACGATGAAGCTGGATCTGGCGTCGGTCGCAGGAGGGGGCAGCGCGCTGCCTCCCGAAGCGGCCAGCATGCTGAAGGACGTCTTCCTCCAGGTCACCGGCTCGATCTGGGCCGCGAAGGATGCGCCGGGCGCCGCCGAATACGCGACGTTTCAGAAGACCGCCGCACGTCTCGCCGCGGCTGTGGCGGGACGAACCGTTTCCGCCGGAGCAGCAGGACCAGCGCCGATTCCCAGCGGAATGGATCGGCTGCTGACGGGATTCCCGGAGGCGTCCGGAATTCCCTACCTCACCGACCTGACGACGAAGCTCCAGGGCACCGGGCCGCTCGTGGCGCTCATGCAGCAGATGGGGCAGATGAAGATTATTGGGAAGGTGGAATCGGTCTCGACCGAGCCCGTGCCCGCGGACCTGTTCAACGTGCCCGAGGGCTACACGATCCTCAAGTAGCCCCATTTCCACTGGTGTCGCGGCAGTTAGAGAATGATGCGTTCGTCGCCGACGCGCCGTGTCACGCGCTGCGTGTCGAGGTACTCGAGCAGCGGCACCGCGAACTTCCTCGACAGCCCGGTCAGCTCCTTGAACTCCTTCACGCCGAAACGCGTCTGCGCCGGCTTCAGCGCCCGGACGTCGTCGATCAGTTTCTGAAGGGCGGAACGGTCGACCAGCATCCCTTCGCTGATTTTCACGACTGCCTGTTCCTTGACCATCAACTGGAGAATCTTTCTGGCCGGTGTCCGATCCAGCTGCAGGTCCCGGATGATCTCGTCGGCTGACGGTGCCTGGAGGCCCAGGGCGCGGAACCGGGTTTCCAGCTGCTCGCGCATCCGCGCTTCGTCGCCGGCCAGCGTCACGACCCGGCCGTATTGATGCACGATGTCCTGATCAAGTGTGATCTGTTGTGTGTCGACCAGGTGATCGAGGGCAGCGCGGAAGAGCAGGAGCGAGGCATTGCGCAGGGTTCGGCCTTTGAGATCCTCGCGGCCGATCCCCTTGGCCAGCGGCTCGGATTGATGGAATTCGCGGACCGCCTTCAACAGCACGGCGGCAGCATCTTCCAGCGTTGCCGCGGCCACTACGACGCGCGGCGTGTCGCCGATGTCGCGGATACTGCCTTCGCCGGCGAGCTCGTCGAGCGTGCGCCCGACCTGCTCCCGGCTCAGACCAAGCCTGCCGAGCAGTTCCTCCACGTCCATCGCTTTCGTGCCAGCCGCCTCGATGAGCGACGCGATCCGCGCAACCAAGGGAGACTCGTGCAGGATCTCGAGCCGCTCAGGCACCGTTTGATCGGATCGGCGATGCCGTTCCGGGCGTCCGTCGAGGATTTCCCCGCCGCCGAGCGTCAGCATCGGGGAGTATTGCCGGATGATGAAGCGGTCACCAGGCAAAGCGAATGCAGGGCGCTCCAGCAGCACCTGGGCGAAGGCGGCCTGACCCGGTTTCAGCTCGTCCTGCCCGAGTAACACCACGTATCCCATCACCTCCGCGGTGCCGATGTGAAACCGAATCCGCTTCCGCCGGACGATCGGAGCCGGCGCCGAGGGGAGCAGTTCGACGTGCACGTCGAAGGCGACGCCCGGTGAGAAGATGCCGGGCGGAGTCACGACCATGCCGCGCTCCACTTCGTCGAGCTCGATTCGCTGCAGGTTGAGCGCGGTTCGCTGGCCCGCGCGCGCCTCCACCACGCTGTCGCCATGCACCTGAATGCCCCTGACGCGCGCCCCCCGCCGTCCCGGGAGGATCTCGACTTCGTCGTCCGTGCGGACCTTTCCGGCGATCAACGTTCCTGCCACGACCGTCCCGAAGCCCTTCATCGTGAACGCGCGATCGATCGGCAACCGGAAGATCTGCGAGTCGTCTTTCCCATGCACTTCTGTCGCGATGGTCTGCAGAGCGGCCACCAGCTGCGGAATGCCCTCGCCGGTCACCGAGCTGACCCTGATCACCGGTGCAGCTTCGAGAAACGATCCCTTGAGAAACTCGTGCACTTCGATCTCGACGAGATCGACGAGGTCGGCGTCGGTCGCATCGATCTTGGTCAGGACCGTGAGGCCGCGCTTGATGTGCAGGAGCGAACAGATATCGAGGTGCTCCCGAGTCTGGGGCATTACCGATTCGTCGGCGGCGATGACCAGCATCACGACGTCGATGCCGCCGACGCCCGCCAGCATGTTCTTCACGAACCGCTCATGTCCCGGCACGTCGATGAACCCGATCGTGGTCCGTTCGTCGAGCCGCAGATTGGCGAAGCCGATATCGATGGTGATGCCGCGCTCTTTCTCCTCCTTGAGGCGGTCCGCGTCGATTCCGGTCAACGCCTTGACGAGCGCGGTCTTGCCGTGATCGATGTGCCCGGCGGTTCCGACGATGATGTGGGGCATCGCCCTCTATTCTGAAGCAGGAGCGCCTCGAACGCCCACTTCCGCGCTTCGCGGCTACGGCGGGCAGGCGGGATAAGCTTGAGCCTATGATCAGATCCCGCCGGTGCCCTCACCCGGTGCTCGCCGCGCTGCTCGGCGTCCTGGTGGCCGTGACCTGTCCCTTCGCCCAGACCGCCGCCCCGGATGTCGCCCGCATCATCCAGACCGCCAGATTCCGGGAGGCAACGGCCTTCATCCGGACCGATCACGACCGTTTCGTCAAAGAGCTCATCGAGCTGACCGAAATACCCGCCCCGCCCTTCAAGGAGGAACGGCGTGCCCGCGCGTATCTGGCGATGCTGCAGCAGAACGGGCTCGGCGACGTCGAGCGGGATGAGGAAGGCAACGTGATGGGCGTACGCCGCGGCAGCGGCGGCGGGCCGATGCTGGCGGTCCTTGCGCACCTCGACACGGTCTTTCCCGAGGGCACCGACGTCAAGGTCCGGCGGGAAGGAACGCGGCTGATGGCACCCGGCATTGGCGACGATACGCGCGGGCTGGCGCTGATGCTGTCTGTGATCAGGGCGCTGAACGCGGCGAAGCTCGAGACGCGCTCCGACATCCTGTTCGTCGGGAACGTCGGCGAGGAAGGCGAAGGAGATCTGCGCGGGGTGAAGTACCTGCTGCGGAAGGGCAAGTACAAAGATCGAATCAAGCTGTTCCTCGCCATTGACGGCGGCGAGCAGGGCACAATCACCCGGGGGGGAGTCGGCAGCAAGCGCTATCGCGTCACGTTCAAGGGGCCCGGCGGCCACAGCTATGGCGCTTTCGGGCTGGTCAACCCTGCATACGCGATGGCTGCGGCGATTGCCCGCTTTTCTGACGTGCAGGTGCCATCGTCACCAAAGACGACGTTCAACGTCGGCGTGGTGAGCGGGGGGACATCGGTCAACTCGATCCCTGCCGAAGTGAGCATGGACGTGGACATCCGATCCGAGTCCTGCGCAGAGCTCGCGAAGGTGGACGCGACGTTCGTGTCGATCGTCAAGGGCGCGGTCGCCGACGAGAACCGGGCGCGCTCGACTCGGGAGGGCCGAATCGAGGCCGACCCGCGGGTGATCGGCGAGCGGCCCTGCGGTGAAACATCCATGGACGCGCCCATCCTCAAGACCACTGCGGCCGTCGTTCAGGCCTTCGGCTTGAGGCCGTCGTTCACGATCAGCAGCACCGACAGCAACATCCCGATGAGCATGGGCATTCCGGCGCTCACCATCGGCCGCGGCGGCCCTGGCGCCCGCAGCCATTCGCCCGACGAGTGGACCGACGTCGCCCCGGGTGGTGTCGCGCAATCGGTCGAGGTCGTGCTCGCAATCGTTCTGGCGGTCGCTGGAGGAAGTTCATGACGTGTCGGAGTGCCGTGCCCGCCGATGACTGAGGGTTCGGCGGTATACTCTGCGCCCCAATCAGCAGGCGGAGGCTCAGGACCATGACTCGCGACCAGATCGAGCAATGCCTCGAGGATCACCAGGCGGGGTTCCTGGCGCGTGACCCGGACGCGCTGGCAGACACTCATGCGCCCGACGGCACGTTTGAAAGTCCCGCGCACGGGTTGGTGCAGGGCCGCGAAGCGATCCGCGGCATCTATCGGTACTGGTACGAGGCGTTCCCTGACTTCATGCTGATGTGGAGCGCGCCGATCATCGAGCCACCTCGCGCCGCGCTGTTCTGGAAATTCGACGGCACCACTACCGGTCCGTTTTTTGGTGAAGTGCGCCCCGGCACGAACATCAAGATGAGCGGTGCCGCCGAGTACGTCTTCGGCGAGCAAGGCATCGTCTCGGTCCGCCACATCTTCGACTTCTCGCAGGCCCTGGTCGCCGCCGGCGTCATGAAAATCAAGCCGACATCGTGAGCGATAGGGGGACTGTCCCCCTCTCGGGAGGTCACAAAGGGGACAGTCCCCCTTTCGGTCCACCTGCAGCCAGCTCGACGTAGCCCTCGCCGAGGGTCTCGTCCGGGGCTGCGTCGAACAGGGCGAGTAGCTCGCTAATCACGGCCGCCTTGTCCCTGGCGTCGCGCTGCGACCAGGTCCGTGACTTGATCTCGAGGAAATAGCCGTCGACGGCGGGCGCGATCAGCCGATCGAGGTGGATGTAGAACTCGACCCCGCGATACGCCACCAGCCAACGCCGCCGCTCTTTCGTGACCTCGTGCTCGGCGGCCGGCCGGAAGTACTCGCGATAGAAGCGGGCTGAATGCGCGGCGGGTGCCAGATACCGCGAGCGGAAGAGCAGCACCGCGCCAAATCGGTCTTCACGGGTGCGGCCGGTCAGTGTCAACCGCGATCGCTCGCCGGTCACGGTTCCGTCCTCACCGAGAAACTCATCGTCACGGTAGCGAAGGCGCCCCTGATCCGGATCATCGAAGGACCAGTAGATATCGTGTTGGCGATACCGGCTCGAGCGAATCACCGTCAGTTCGGGTCCGGCGATCGTCTCGAGAACCCGCGGCTCGCTCGTGAGGCGGGCCTTCACCTGGACCTCGAAGCTCTCCTGCTCGACGGCGCCGCCGACCGCGACCAGTTTCTGCAGCACGCTGACCTCGCGGCTTCCGAGAAAGCCGTCGATCTTCACGGCCCGCTCGCTCGCTTCGCGCACCAGCTCGGCTTCGTTCACCGTCTGCAGGATGCGATCACGCATCAGCCACCGGCCGTTACACATGACGTCGACGACGTCCCTGGACTTCGACGTATAGACGATGCGTGCGTAGATCCCTTCCGGATCGCGGGCAAACGCCGGCAGGTTGTGCAACTGTCCAACATCGAGTACCAGCAGGTCCGCGCGCTTGCCGGCCTCGAGCGATCCCGTCAGGTGATCCATGTGCAGGGCCGCCGCGCCGAGCCTGGTGGCCATGGCCAGCGCTTCGCGGGCCGGGACGGCCGTCGGATCACCGGTCGTGCCCTTCGCCAGCAGCGCCGCCAGCCGTGTTTCCTCGAACATGTCGAGGTCGTTGTTCGACGCCGCCCCGTCGGTGCCGATGCCGACGTTGACGCCGAGCTCCAGCATCCGCGTGACCGGGGCGACGCCCGCCGCGAGCTTCAGATTGCTGGTCGGATTGTGGGCAACGCCGGCATTGAAGTTCTTGAGTGCGCGAATCTCGCCGTCGTCCACGTGAACGCAGTGCGCGGCCAGCACCTTGGCACCGAACAAGCCATGCTTGCGGATGTATGGAACGCCCGGCATCCCGTAACGGTCACGCAGCTCCTGCACTTCGAGCAGGGTCTCGGAGAGATGGATGTGGAGCGGAACGTCGAACTCGGCGGCGAGCTCCGCGCACGATCGCAGGATTTCAGGCGTGCACGTATAGGGCGCATGGGGCGCCGGCGCCGGCACGATCAAGGGATGGCCCTTCCACCCCTGGATGAACTCGCGCGCGAGGGCCAGGCCTTCTTCGTAGCTGCGTGCGTCGGGCGAGGGAAAGCGCAGCACCGTCTGTCCGCAGAGTGCCCGCAAGCCGACGTCGGCCGTCGCCTCGGCAACCGCGTCCTCGAAGTAATACATGTCGGCGAAGCAGGTGACGCCGGACCGGATCATCTCGGCGCAGCCGAGGCGCGTCCCGAGCCGGACGAAATCGGGGCTCACGAACTCCCGCTCGACCGGCATCATGTAGCCCATCAGCCAGACATCGAGCCGAAGATCGTCGGCCAGGCCCCGCAGCAGCGACATCGGCACGTGCGTGTGTGCGTTGACCAGTCCCGGCATCACCACGCGGCCACCGCAGTCAATCGTCTGCACGGCGTCGAAAGACTGCGCTTCGGGTCCGACGCCGACGATCGAATCGCCGGTGACCGCGACACTTCCGGGCCGATGGATCGTGAACTGCGCGTCCATGGTCAGCACGAGGGCGTTGGTCAGGACCAGATCGCAGGGAGGCACAAGCCGATCTTAACGGACCGGTGTTACTGCCGCTCTGGTCGCGCGTTCAGCCGAGGATCAACCTCAATGCGGCAAGTGTCGCGAACGCGAGCATCAGCAGATCGAACACGCGCTGGGGAAGCCGGTGCACGATCCACCGGCCACTGAGCACACCGACGATCACGGCGGGAAGCAGGACGACATTCAGCATCAGCGTGTCGGAGCGAATCAGGCCCAGGCCGGCGCTGAAGGGTATTTTGAATACGTTGATGATGAAGAAGAACCAGGCGAGCGTGCCGACCACCTCGAACTTGGGGAGGCCGACCGCAATGCAGTACAGCGCGACGATTGGTCCCGCCGCATTCGCCAGCATCGTCGCGGCACCCGCGAAGAGGCCGATCGTCCAGACGGCCGGCGGTGTGTGCGGGACGCCTCCCATCCAGTCGGGCCAGCGCAGCCGGGCCACATGCATCAGGGCCAGGATCAGGACGATCCACCCGATCAGTGGCTTGTAGGTCGTATCGCTGATCTGGCCCATGAACAAGGCGGCGAGTGAGACGCCGACACATGCCGGCGGCAGCATGCGCCGGACGTACTCCCAGCGCACGTGCTGGTGCAGCGCGATGACGGCACAGATGTCGCCCGCGACCAGCAGCGGCAGCACATAACCCGTGGACTCACGGGCACCGAAGAGGAAGGCGAAGACGACGACGTGGAACAGGCCGATGCCGGCGAGTCCCGCTTTGCTCAGGCCAAGACCGAGTGCCGCCGCGGCGGCAAGGAACCATTCGGGCGGCGTCACCGCACGAACCATTTGAAGGCGTCCTGCGCGATCGTCTCCGGCACCGTGTGCGGCCCGTCGAATTCCTGGTAGATGACGGCGTACCCGGCGTCTTCAAGCGCGGGCACGATGCGTCGGCTGCAGGCGTCGATCGGCAGGATCTCGTCCGCCTTGCCATGAGAGACGAAGATGCGCGGGCGGCCTTGCGGCCGGCGGTTCGCCGTGAACCCGGGAGAAAATGCGATCACGTGTGTGAACAGGGTGCCATTATCGAGGCCCAGTGAGAGCGCGTAGCTTGCGCCGTCGGAAAAGCCGCCGATCGCGAGCTTCTTCGGGTTCACGGCGCAGCGGTCGAAGGTCTGCTCGAGGGCGGCGTCGACGAACTTCACATCCGGCCCGAACGGACCGCGGATGGCGTCCCACGTCGTCCCACGCGAATCCGGCACGAGCAGGATAGCGCCGTGCTGGTCAGCCATCGGAAAACGTGACGCGAGCCGCTGCGCCCTGCCTCCGGCACCGTGCAGCATCAACACCAGGGGAGCTGGTTTTTCGGGCGAGTAGCCCCGCGGGATGACGAGCACGCCGTCGCGATCGCGGCCAAGCTCCAGGGGATGTTCGCCGGGTGCAGTCGATGTGGTGGGTTGTCGCGGACGCACACGGAGCAGGCTGTCGCCGCCGCGCGTCGATTGGACGGCGCGCGCGGCAACCGCGCCGGCGGCGAGCGCACCGGCGCCGGCCGTCAGGAAACCGCGCCTCGTCAGCATCACCCGCCGGACGAGATCTGCAGGTTTTGAACCTTCTTCTCGCCGTCGCCGATGGTCACGCGGGTCGAGGCTGCGTCGACCTGCTGCAGGAACGACGGATCGAACCACGCTCCGGGCTCGACATCGACCATGGCGACGATCTTGTACTCTCCGGGCGGGATCCCGATGAAAGAAAATTGTCCGTCGGTCGAAGGCCGTGTCGACCGAATCCGCCGGGACTGCGGCAGCCAGTACCGTTCGTCGGAAGGGTAGAGGATCAGCGTCTGTTCAGGCGCGGGCTGGCCCCGTTGATTGGTGATCGTTCCCGTCAATTGAGCCTGCTTGTCGGTGAAGGTGATCACGGCCCCGGAGGGCGCGGCGCCCGGTTTCACTTCGAACGGAAAGTCGAGCGTATCCTGTCCGTCAACGATCGCCGAGTCGATCGACCAGCCGTTGCCGATCCCTCCAGCGTTCAACCGGTACAGCCCTGGAATCACACTCGTGATGGTGAACTTCCCGGAGCCATCGACCATGCCGGCGGCATTCTGCGGCGGCCCGCCAGCCACGGCCGGTTCGGCTGGCGCGAGGTTCACGCGGATTCGCGTCAGATCGGCAGGCGGTTGTGTGTTGCCCTGAAACGCGATGCGGCCCGACACCGTCAGGCCCTGTTGCAGCGTCATGAGCACGTTGGTGAGGTTGCGCCCATCCACCGCGACATCGACACTGCCCCAGAGCCTGACCGCTGTCGACATCGGCCCAAGTGGACGCACGCCACGGCCCCCGAACGGACCCGGAGCCCCCGCAGGCGATGACCCGCCGCCCGGCTGCGGGACGGCCGCGCGAGCGTTCAGCCGGTAGCTGCCAGGCGGCACGTTCGCTAGATGGAAGCGCCCGTCCGCATCCGCGCGTACGCCCATAGTGATCGCGCCCGGAACCGAGGTGGCGGCGTCGGTCAGCGTGAGCTGCACGTTGTCGGTCGGCTGCCCGGTCGAGTTGACGACGGTGCCGTCAATCCGCGCGAGCGGCACCCGCACCAGCTGGAAATCGACGCTCGCGCGCTCTTCGCCGATATTCAGCGTGACGGTGCCAGCCTGCGCTGCGCTGACCGTGCCAGGGAAGTAAACCGGTGCGTAGCCGGTCGTCTGTTCCTCAGCCTGCGGAAGCTGACCCCGCAGCATGCCCGCGCGGGTGGCGAGCTCGCGCACGGCGGCACCGTCGCCGGGCGCCGAAGCGATGCGCTCGCGCACGGCGGCGAGCTCGGCCTGCAGTCGCGCCACGTCTACGCCGGGTCCCGCATTGCGCGGCACGGCGGAGACGATGTAGTCGCCCGGTTGCAGACCATAGACGCGATAGATCCCGCGATCGTCGGTCGAGCCGTTACCGGCCTGCTGCAGGGTACGGCGGCCGCCCTGCATGATGTATCGCATCACGCGCACTTGCGTGCCGGCGTTCGCTTCGCCGTACTCGTCGACCACCGTGCCGGTGATTACGCTGCCGCGCGGAAGCTCGAGGCTCGCCGAGAACTTCTGTCCGTCGGTGAGCTGGATCGGCGTGCCGGGGCGCCCGGGCCGGGTCTGCCCAAACGTCACTCCAACGTGGCCCATCTTCGAGACGCTCACGGTGTAGCGTCCGGCCGCAAGCTCGTTGAACGCATAGCGGCCCTCGTCGTCGGTCATCGCGGTGCGTGCGCCGCCGCCTTCGGTCGCATTGAGCGTGACACGCGCGCGCCGCGCCGGCTGACCGGTCCCTGCCACGAGCACAGCGCCGGCGATGCTCGCCGTACCCGTCGCGACCGGCTGATTGCCGCGAGCGTCGCGCGGCTGGCCCGGTCCGCCCGGAGGAGGCGCCTCTCCCCGGCCGCCCCGGCCACCACGGCCCAGAGGGGGCTGAGCACTGGCGATCGAGACGGACAGGACCGCTGTAAGGGCTACAGCGGTGGGAAACGAGGCGCGGACGGTCTGCATGTTCATGATTAGACGCCCCGCGAATACGACCGGTTTAGTCGTTCATGCTTTTGTCACGCCGCTTGTAGTCAGAGTACGTCGTACTCACGTTGAACTGAAACGGCCGGAAAATCAACGTCCGGCCGCTCGCCTCGTAAGTGGTTTCGGCCGGCAGCCAGGCGTTCTCGAACCGCCGCCGCACGTACAGGACGCGGCTGCCCTTGTGGATCCGCCCGACCACGCCCCACCCGATCGTGACGTCGCTGGTCGCGCGCATATCGATCTTGACGACCTGATAGTCTGCTTCCGCGACCCAGAGCTGTCCCTCGAACTGTTTCATCCAGCGCCCTTCGCGGGTCGACACTTCCGCGTCGCGCCGCGGTGTCAGGTGGGTGATCAGGACCGGCTGTCCGTCGACCGTGGTGCGGCCTTCGATACGCGCCGCGTAGACGCGAAACGCGTCTTCGAGGATCTGGTCGCGCTGCCGTTGTTCGGCCGCCGCGCGTTCCAGGCGGTCCGAGCGCTGTGACGCTGATTCGCGCCGCTGGCGCTCCTGTGCGTCGGCGATGTCCTTCTGATGTTCGGCGTCGCGCCGCGCGAGCTCCTCGGCGGAGAGCGGGACGCCGTTCTCAGCGATGAGTCTCTTGTAGGTCTGGCCGGGCGCGGGAGCGGGTAGAACCTGGAAGGTGCGGAGCGGTCCGATAGTCACCTTCCCGAGCTTCGAGATCTTCACGTCGCGGCGCTGCTCCAGATAGGTGAAGTCCCTCTGAACCTGGAAGTCGAGCTGCACCGCCTGGCGGACCCGACGCTCGAACTCGGCCGGCGACAGATTGGGCAGCGGCGGATGCGCCGACTGCCAGGCGGCGGCACCTATCAGCATGCTCCCGAGCATCCGCGCGAGGGCGATCATTCGTCCCCACTGACCCGCCCGCGCGCCAGTTTCGTCCTGGCGCGCCGCTTCTTGTTGTCGACCCGCTGTTCCTGCGACGCGCGTGGGGGGACCGTCGCCCGACGGCGGCGCGGAGTCCTGGCAGCCTCGCGAAGCAAAGCGACCAGCCGCTCGCGGGCATCATCTCGATTCTGGGCCTGCGTGCGATGACGCCGTGCCTCGATTACGAGCACGCCGTTCGCTGTCAGCCGCGTCCCGGCGAGCGCGCGCAGCCGCAGCCGCATCCGATCGTCGATCGCCGGTGAGCGCCACGCATCGAAGCGCAACTGCACGGCGGTGGCGACCTTGTTCACGTTCTGTCCGCCGGGGCCGGACGAACGGATGAACCGCTCCTCGATCTCGGAGTCGTCGATTGCGATGTCGGCCGTGACCTGCAGCATCACTTCACCAGTATTCCTCATGCCGTGGCGGACGTGCAGCTCAGCTTCGTAATCCCGCTTATTCCTGGTGACCGAGGAGTCCGTACTCGTCGAGGAAGGACCGAATCGCGCCGAAGAACGCGGCCTTGTCCACGTCGTTGGCGTCGATGTGTCCACCGCGCACGTCGACGAAGCGCTTGGGCGGCCGGGCGGCGTCGAAGAGGCGGCGGCCGTGTTCGTACGGAATGATCGTGTCCTCGGGACTATGAAGGAACAGCATCGGGGCGTGGACGCGTTCGACCTTCTGGATCGATTCGAACCGGTTGCGCATGATCATGCGGACGGGGAAGAACGGGTATTGCTGCGCCCCGACGCCCGCCACCGACGCCATCGCGCCTTCGAGCACCACCGCCGATTCGTCTACGTGCGCTGCGAGATCGACCGCCACTGCCGATCCGAGCGACCAGCCGTAGATCACCAGCCGCGTGGGGGAGACATGCCGCGTGTTGACGAGATAGTCGAACGCGGCCCGCGCGTCCGCGTTCAGTCCTGACTCGCTCGGAATGCCGGGAAGGCCGGCGAACCCGCGATACTCCGGGGCCATGATGCTCAGCCCCAGCGCCCGCAATTCGCGGTATCGCGCGATGTTGACGCGACTGGCAATGGTCGCGGCATTACCGTGCAGGAAGAGCAGCCAGGTGCGGGCGTCCGGGTTTTCCATCACCCAGCCGAACTGTCGCGCGCCGTCGGCGCGAGGAATGTCGATCTGGGTGAACGGAAAGGCCGGCCGGCCTTCGCCGAGCGGCCGCCCTGCCTGAAAGACCAGCCGCGTCTCCTGCGACATCAGAAAGAGAATCGCCGCGATGTAACAGATTCCGACCGTCGCCACGAGCGCGAGCACGATCCGGAGCGGGCTGAAGCGACGTTCGGCAGGCAACGTCACAGCACCGCCTCGATCGCGTCCGCGAACCGGGCCGCCGCATCACTGGCCATGCCGAGGAACAGGTACGGCTCGTTGATCTCGAGTTCCATGAGCATGAATCGTCCCGCACGCTCGACGCCATCGACGCGCGCGTAGAGGAGGGGCGATGGCGAGATGGACAGGATATGCCGGGCAGCGTGGATCAGGTGCTCAGGAGGGTGCGCTGCCGCGGCGCTGCCGCCGAGCTCCTCCTGCACCCGGAAGTCGCCGGCAGCGGGTCGCTTGATCGTCGCGTGGCTGTACCTGCCCCCGAAGAAGACGAGCGACCATTCGCCGTGTGTGGTGATCTCCTCGATGTGCGGCTGGACGAGAACCTCGTGGAGGCTCGTGTCCTCTTCGAACGCGGGCTGGTCCCGATCCGCCGTTAGCAGGGAAGTGCGCCACGTCCGATAGGCGCTGGCCGACACGGCGGGCTTGACGACCGCCTCGTCCCAGCCGCGGCGCTGCAGCATTTCCCGCAGGGTCTGGCCGTGCCGGATCTCCAGGTGCTCGGTCGGCACGACATCGACGCCACGCTCTGCGAGCTCCGACAGGTAGCGCTTGTTCATGTTGGCGAGGACCGCCGCCGGCGGATTCCAGAGCTTCACGCCGCCAGTCGCGCACCGCCGAAGCCACTCCT
>Ga0111538_10000070_pt1 | contig 109263 bp, 101 predicted proteins | sample SoiMethybrSBSTD1_FD_79669 | JGI IMG/M metagenome (GOLD analysis project Ga0111538, IMG submission 79669) | Bulk soil microbial communities from a Populus tree surrounding site in Tennessee, USA - Soil MetaG P. TD hybrid SBSTD1 (version 2)... | ecosystem: Environmental > Terrestrial > Soil >... | reverse complement strand
CTGAGCGCGTCGCGGCTCTGATCGACGTATCCGACCTGCACCGTCTCGCCCAGCCGCAGCGTTCCGCCGTCCGGCTTCTCCTGCCCGGTTATCATCCTGAACAGCGTCGTCTTGCCGGCCCCGTTCGGCCCGATCACGCCGACGATGCCGCCGCGTGGCAGCGTGAACGACAGGTCGTCGATGAGGAGCAGGTCGCCGTACGCCTTTCGCAAGCCGCGCGCTTCGACGACGATGTCGCCAAGGCGAGGACCGGGAGGAATGTAGATCTCGACCTGCTCGATCTTCTGGGCCGTGTCCTCGTTGAGGAGCTGTTCGTAGGCGTTGAGACGCGCCTTCCCTTTTGCCTGCCGCGCCCGCGGCGCCATGCGGATCCATTCCAGCTCGCGCTGCAGCGTTTTCTGGCGCTTCGTCTCGGCCTTCTCTTCCTGCGAGAGCCGCTGCTGCTTCTGATCGAGCCAGGACGAGTAGTTCCCCTTCCACGGAATCCCGGATCCGCGATCCAGCTCGAGGATCCATTCGGCGACGTTGTCGAGAAAGTAGCGGTCGTGTGTGACCGCGACGACGGTGCCTTTGTAGTCCTTGAGGAAGCGTTCGAGCCACGCCACCGACTCGGCGTCAAGGTGGTTCGTCGGCTCGTCGAGGAGCAGCAGGTCAGGCGACGTCAGCAGCAACCGGCACAGCGCGACTCGGCGCCGTTCACCGCCCGACAGCGTGCCGACGTCGGCATCCGCCGGCGGGCACCGCAGCGCGTCCATCGCCAGTTCGAGCTGCGAGTCGATCTCCCACGCGTTGGACGCGTCGATGCGATCCTGCAGTCGACCCTGCTCTTCGAGGACCTTGTCCATCTCCTCCGGGGACAGGTCTTCTCCCAGCCTCATGTTCAGCTCGTCGTAACGGTCGAGGAGCGCCTTGATCCGTGCCACCCCCTCTTCGACGTTGCCCTTGACCGTCTTGTCGGGATTGAGGCGCGGTTCCTGGTGAAGAAAACCGACGCTGATGCCGTCGGCAGGCGCTGCTTCGCCGACGAACTCCTGGTCCTCGCCCGACATGATCTTCAGCAGCGAGCTCTTGCCGGCGCCATTGAGGCCGAGCACGCCGATCTTGGCGCCGGGGAGAAACGACAGCCAGATGTCCTTGAGTACGACCGAGTCGGGAGGATGGACCTTCCCGAGGCCCTTCATTGTGTAGATGTATTGCATTGACCTTGGTTCGTGGTGACGTAGGGCACCCCGGAAGGGGCGCCGACCATCCGCTCAGTATATCTGCAACATTCCGCCGACCACGGTGTTCGAAGACCATCGACATTGCGGGAGGTCGATGGGCATCGTGATTGATCTGGCCCGCCGGTATACTTCGCCCATGCGGAGCCGAAGCGCCGCGGCCATCAACAGGCGTCGAGCCGAGCGAGTGGCGGCGATGACGCCGGACGCCCGCGTGGCGTTGGCGGCACGGCTTGGCGAGGAAGGACTGGCGATGTTCATGGCCGTCCATGGGGTCGATCGAGCGACCGCCATCGCGCGCGTCAAGGCAACGCGACGTCTGGGACGACGCCGGTCGGCGACGGCGGAGCCGGATGAACCTTGAGCCGGTCCGGCGCGCACTCGATGCCCTCGGCGCGCGCTATGCCCTGATCGGCGCACACGCGATGGCCGCCCGCGGCTATCCGCGCTCGACGGTTGACATCGACCTCCTGACCAGCGACACGCGTGTATTCGACGCCGCGACGTGGGTTGATCTCACGCGTGGCGGCGCACACATCGATGCGCGTCGGGGCGACGTCGACGACCCGTTGGGCGGCGTCGTTCACCTCCTTCTCGACGACGGCACCGACGTCGACGTCATCGTCACGAAATGGAAGTGGGAGACCGACATCCTCGAGCGCGCCGAGGAGTTCAGCATCGGCGGCGCGCCGATCCGGGTGCCGCGGATTGCGGATCTGATTCTCCTCAAGCTTGCCGCCGGCGGACAGCTCGACCTGCGTGACGCGGCCGCCCTGCTGGCGCTGTCGGACCGCGGTACGACGGTGCGGGAGGTCGAGGCGCACATCGCAGACATCCGCCCGGATGTCCGCCACGCATGGCGCGAGCTGCTGGCGGCCGCCGATGGCTGAGTCTCACCGCTTCTTCACACAAACCGCCGATGTAGAGGCACCCCTGAAGAGGGTGCCCTGCTTCATCGCGGCACGCCTGGAGGGGTGCCCTACTTCTTTGCTTCCGGCATCAGCGTCACGATCGTCGATCGCTCCGCCGGGAAGTACTTCCGAATGGCAGCGTGGATGTTCTCCTGGTTGAGCGAATCGGCGCGCTCGATGCGGCGCAGGATGCCGCGCGGGTCGCGGCCGAGGATATGCATCGCCTGCAGCGACCCCTGCCAGTAGCCGTTCTCGCGCAGCCCTTCCTGGATGCCGTTCTTCTCCGCTTCCTTCGCCGCCTGCACGTCGGCCGCGGTCGGACCGTCCTTGCGCAGTTTGTCGAGTTCCGCCATCACCGCCGCCTGCAGCTTCTCGACGTTCTCCGGCGAGCTGCCGAATGACACGGTCGTCGAACCATAGCCGGGCACGGGTGCGGTGTTCGAGTAGCCGACGCCGACCGAGTAGGTCCCGCCAAGCTGCTCACGCAGGATCTCGCGCAGCCGGTTCTCGACAACGGTCGTCGCCGCCTGCAGGCGGTGCGTCTCGAGTTCCTCGAGCCTGGTATCGGCAAAGAACGACATCACCGTCTGGCTGCTCGGCTCCTGCCCTTTGTAGACCACCTCGCGAACGACCTTCTCGGGGAACTGCAGCTTCAGGTCATTCAACTTCGCCGTCGACGATCCCTTCGACGGCAGCGACGCGACGTATTTCTCCAGCAGCGGCGTCATCTCTTCGACCTTGAACGAGCCGACGACAAAGAACGTGAAGTCGGCGGCGTTGGCATAGAGCTGCTGGTAGAACGCGTACATGCGATCGGCGTTCAGCTTCGGCACATCCTCGAGCTTCAACGCCCGGCAGGTGTAGTGGTTCGACGAGTTGACGCAGCGAACGCGGTCGCCGAAGACCGCACCCGGGTTCTGCTCACGGTTGGCGAGCGCCGCTTCGAGCCGCTGCTTCAGCAGCGCGAACGCCGCCGGGTCGCGGTTGGGGGCGGTGAACTGCAGATACAGCAGTTGCAGCGCCGTCTCGAGATCGCGCGGTGAGGTGCTGCCGCTCATCCCGTGCGTGTAGGTCGAGACGCTTGGCGAGACGCCGGCAATCTTGCCGGCGAGCAGCTTGCCCAGATCGACTGGCGTGAACCCACCTACGCCCGACAGATTCACCAGCGCCGTGGCATACGACGCGCTGAAATAATCCTCCTGACTCGCCAGCGACAAGCCTCCACGCGAGTACGACGTGAACGAAATCTGGTCGTTGCGGAAGGTCGTCGGCTTCAACCAGACTTCGACGCCGTTCGACAGCGTCAGCACCGTCACGCCGATCTCGGGAATCTCGCGGCGCGACTTGACGGTGCCGGGCGTGGGCGCCTTCGCGATCAGCTCGCGGCCGGCGATGGCGTCTTTCCAGGGTTCGACCGACGCGCTCAATCCGGTGCGCAGCGCATCGCGCAACGCGGTTTCTGATACTGGTGCGAGCCCTGCCTTTTCCGGCGCCGTCGACAGAACGACGCGGTTCTCCTCGGTGATGAATTCACGTGCGACCGCCGCCGTTTCCGTGGCGGTGATGGTTGGCAGGAAACGCTTGACCATCTCGAACTCGAACTCGATCCCCGGCGCGCCCTCCGCGATCAGGAAATGCCGGACCAGCTCGTTTGCCAGGCCCGGACTCTCCGACTTGTCGCGCTCGTTGTACGCACGCTCGTAGCTCGCCAGCGTCGCCGCCTTGGCGCGCGCAAGCTCCGCGTCGCCGAAGCCGTGCTGCCTGACGCGCGCCAGTTCCTGCGCCAGCGCGTTGAGACCGCGAGCGGTTCCGCCGTCCTGGACACGCGCGGAAACGACGAACGCTTCGAGCGTGCGTCCGAGCGTGTCGTCGCCGGACGAGGCGCCAATGAACGGCGCATTCGGCTGCCGCGAAATTTCCGACAGGCGGGCGTTCAGCATCTGATACATCAGGCTCTGCACCAGGGAGCGGCGATAGTCGCCGACGGTCTTGAGCTCGCGCAACGGGCGCTTGTGATAGACCGTGACGGATGACCCCTGCGCCTCGCGATCCATGACGATCGCGTAGCGTGTGTCCTGGTGCGGTGGGATTGGGGCCGGCGGCCGCGCCGCAGGCGGCACGGACGGCAGTGTGCCCAGATTCGCGCGGATCAACTTCTCGACCTCGTCGGCATCGAAATCGCCAACGGCGATGATGGCCATGCGGTCGGGCCGGTAGAAGTCACGATAGAAGTCGCGTAGCCGCTGCGGCGGAAAGCTCTTGAGGATCTCGGGCGTGCCGATCGGATTGCGCGACGTGTACGCGGAACCGCCGAACAGCGCGTTCATCTGCGGCTGCAGCATCCGCTCGCTGGCACCGAGCCGCCCGCGCCACTCTTCGATGACCACCCCACGTTCCTTGTCGATCTCCGCCGGATCGAGCGTCGCGCCGCCGGCAAAGTCGCTCATCGCCTCGAAGCCGCGCGTCAGCGCACCATCCTTGTTCAATGGCACGTCAAGCATGTAGACGGTTTCGTCGAAGCTCGTATACGCATTCACGTGCGGACCGAACTGCGCCCCGATCGATTCGAGATACTTGACCAGCTCACCCGGGGGGAAATGCTTCGAGCCGTTGAAGTTCATGTGCTCGAGAAAGTGGGCGAGGCCGCGCTGGTCGTCTGCTTCGTCGATCGAGCCGGCCTTCACCGCCAGCCGCAGCATGGCGCGATCGTCCGGCTCGCTGTTCTTGCGAATGTAGAAGGTCATCCCGTTCGGCAGGGTGCCGGTGCGGATCGCCTTGTCGAGCGGCAGCGGCGCATTCAGGTCGCCTGGCGCCTGCGCCGACACCATGGCCGCGCACGCGAGCGTCAGCAGCGCGAGGTATGCTGCGCGCATGCGGCTCAAGATCAAACGGCTGGATCCCACGATTCCCCTCCCTGTTTACGGAACAGATGAAGCGGCTGGATTCGACCTCGCTGCGGCCAACGACATGGTCGTGCCGGCAGGCCGGATAGCGCTGGTCCGCACTGGCCTCATTATCGAGGTGCCAACGGGACACTGTCTTGCGATTTTCGCCCGAAGCAGCACCCCACTCAAGCGCGGCCTGCAGGTCGCCAACGGGGTCGGCATCATCGACCCGGACTACTCAGGACCGGCCGACGAGGTGATGATTCAGGTGCTCAATTTCACCGCCGCCGATGTCCGCGTGCGGCGCGGTGACCGCCTGGCGCAGGGGATCGTCCTGCCGGCGCCACGCGTGCGGTGGCAGGAAGTGAGCGAAATCAAGGATGTCACCCGCGGCGGCTTCGGAGCCACCGGGAACTAGAACGCCGAACTTCGGAACCCTGAACCGAACCTGAACACGAACTGAGAAGCGAGCACCCGGAAGCGTGAACGGTTCCAGCACCGTCAGGCGCATTCTTCACATCGACATGGACGCCTTCTACGCGTCCGTCGAGCAGCGCGATCGCCCCGAGCTGCGCGGCAGGCCGGTCGTCGTTGGCGGCGCGCCCGACAAACGTGGTGTCGTCGCCGCAGCAAGCTACGAAGCGCGAACGTTCGGCGTGCGCTCCGCGATCCCGATGTCGCGGGCGGTTCGACTCTGCCCGTCGTTGGTGATCGTGCGTCCCGATTTCACGAAGTACCGGACGGTCTCGGAACAGGTGTTCGAGTTGTTCCGCGCCGTGACGCCGCTCGTCGAGCCGCTCTCGCTCGATGAAGCCTACCTGGACGTGACGGAGAACTCGTGGGGCGAAACGCTCGGGATGAATGTCGCCAGACGGCTCAAGGCGGAGATTCGGGAGCGGACCGGACTGACGGCATCAGCCGGCGTCGCCCCCAACAAGTTCCTCGCCAAGATCGCGTCGGGCTGGCAGAAGCCCGACGGCCTGACGGTCATCGCCCCCGAACGGGTCGAGCACTTCCTGCAGGGTCTCCCAGTCGACGCGCTCTGGGGCGTCGGTCCGGTGACCGCCGGAAAGCTGCGCGAGCGCGGGATCGAGAAACTGGTCGACGTGCGAACGGCCGATCCTGCGGTGCTGCACGACGCGGTCGGCTCGCTGGCCGACTGGCTGCGGCAGCTCGCCCGCGGCGAGGACGACCGTGCGGTCGTGGCCGCGCATGAGCCGAAGTCCTCAGGAAGCGAGAACACCTTCGAGCGCGATGTGACCGATCTACCGACGATCCGCCATGAAATCTCCGCAATGGCCGGTGACGCCGCCGCCTGGCTGGCGCGCCGCGAGCTGTTCGCCCGGACGGTCACGATCAAGGTTCGCTACAACGACTTCACCACCATCACCCGCAGCCACAGCGAGGACGCGACGCGCGATGAGGAGAATATCCGCCGGCGCGCCGTCGGGCTGCTCGACAGGACAGAGGCAGGCCGACGCCCGATCCGTCTGCTCGGCGTCAGCGTGCATAACCTGACGGATGGGACAGAACCCGAGGAGGACGCAGAGCCGCAACGACGGTTGCCATTTGAAGGGTGACCAAAGAAGTCTGAAATCGACAGTTCTATGTCTCTCCCGCGCGGTGAACGGCGGTCACCACGCCGACGAGAAAATCGAGACGGACGGTGTCTCCCTGCTGTAACGCCGGCGCCAGCGCCTCACCACCCACGCGCGCGACACGCATCTGGCTGTCGGGCTCGTCGACGAAGCGATAGTGCAGGTCGTAGAACAGCTGCCCGTGAATGCTCACCGGTTGCATCCGGTGCAGTATCGCGTCGCGCGATCCTTTCAGCATCACTTCACCGCTACGAGGCGCGCCCGGAACACGTCGATACGGGTCACCGGTGTTTCGCCATCGCGTGTGGCGGCTTCGATCTTCTCCACGACGTCCAGACCATCGGCGACGCGGCCGAAGACCGTGTATTTGCCGTCGAGTGACGGCGCCGGCGCCAGCACGATGAAGAACGAGGTCGTCGCGCTTGCCGCTTCGGTGCCGCGCGCCATCGACAGGATCCCGCGCTCGTGTAGCGTGGCGTTGAACTCCGGCTCGAGCGTGCGCACGTAGCTCTGCTGCCGCTCATCGAGCGGTTCCTTGCGAGTGGCCAGGTAGCCGCCTTGAATGACGAAGCCTGGCACCACGCGGTGAAACGACGTGCCCTCGTAGACGCCCGACGCGGCCAGACGGAGGAACTGCCGCACGTGCGCCGGTGCACGATCAGGAAAGAGCTCCAGCGTGATGTTGCCGAGCGAGGTCTCGAGCACGACACGCTGGGCCGCCATCTCGGCGACGCTTGCAGACACGAACGGCTCCGGCACGGGCGGCGGCTTGTCGCGGATCGTCACCTTCTTGATTTCGATCCGCTCGGTCGGGATGTTGCCGTTCGCCGGCACCGTCGAGATCTTCTGCGCGACGCTGATGCCCTCGGCGACACGTCCGAAGACGGTGTACTGGCCGTCGAGCGCCGGCTGATCGGTCACGCTGATGAAGAACTGCGATCCGCCGCTGTCGCGGTTGCCCGGCACGAGCACCGCTGATACGGCGCCGCGCGTGTGCTTCTCGCTGTTCGCCTCGAAACGCAGCACGCCCAGACCGCCGGTTCCGTATTTCGCTGCCTGAGCCGGGTCTTTCGACAGCGGATCGCCGCCCTGAATAATCCCCATCGTGATGACGCGATGAAACGTCGTGCCGTCGTAGGCCCCTTCGCGCGCCCGCGTGATGAAGTGCGCGACGTGATTCGGCGCCGCCTCCGGCAGCAGGTCGATGACGATCGTTCCGACGGTCGTCTCCACGACCGCCTGCTTGTTCTGCAGCTCAGAAAGCGGGAGCGTTGATGTGAAGAAGGTGGGGCGCGGCGGCGGCGCCGGCTTCTGCGTCGCGGACGCCGGTTTCTGCGTACCTCGGGCTTGCGCATACGCCATCGTCTGGCGTCCGCCTTCCGGAGGAGGAAACAGCAGCACCAGCATCATCACGACGACGAACATGCGCTGATTATCTGTTAGCTCTTGCCGGCCTTCAATTTCGTGACCTGTCGCATCGCTTTCGCGCCGATCCGCCCGCGACGCTTCTCCTCGAGCAGCGCCCGTTCGTCCTGTTGACGCTCGAGAGACGCGAGCTCGTCCTGCAGGCGGAGATAGCTCTCGAGGCGCTCGGCCGACAACGCCCCATCGGTCACGGCCGCCTTGACGGCGCAGCGCGGCTCGTCACGGTGCGCACAGTCCGCGAAGTGACAGGCGGGCGCCAGCACGTCGATGTCGTCGAACGTTTCACGGACCGCGCTGCCGACGTCCCACAACTGCAGCTCGCGCATGCCAGGGGTGTCGATGAGCAGCCCGCCGTTCGGCAGCACCACCAGCTCGCGGTTGGTGGTGGTGTGGCGGCCCTTCGAGTCGGCCTCACGAACGTCGCGCGTGCGGCGGGTGTCGGAACCGAGCAGCCGGTTGATGATGGTCGTCTTGCCAACGCCCGACGACCCGAGCAGGGCGCCGGTCCGTCCCCGCGTCAGGTAATGGTTGATCTGTTCGATCCCCTCGCCCGCTTTCGGGTTCAGCACATGGACCGGCGTGTCTCCGGCGATCGCCTGCACCTCCGCGATCCGACCCGCGCCATCGTCAGCCAGGTCCGGCTTCGTCAGCAGCACCGCCGGGGCGGCGCCGCTCTCGCGCGCCAGCAGCAGGTAGCGCTCCAGGCGTCGGAGGCTGTAGTCGTGGTCGAGCGCCATGACGATGAAGAGGACGTTCACGTTTGCGGCGACGACCTGCTCGTCGGTGACGTTGCCAGCCGTGCGCCGCGAGAAACGGCTGCGGCGCGGCAGCACGGCGACGATCGAGCCGCGTTCGTCGGCGGGACGCTGACGAACGACAACCCAGTCGCCGACGGCAGGCAGTTCGCTGCGACTGGTGGCGTGATGCTTCATCCGTCCGGCGAGCACCGTCTCCAGCTCGCCACCATGCACGTAGACGCGGAAGATGTAGTTGAACTCGATGAACACGCGGCCCGGCTGGACGTGCGGCTTCCCGGCCCATGGCTCGAACTGGTGCCGCAGCCCATCGTCCCACCCGAGGTCGCGGAGGTCCACGGCATTAGTTTAAGGCGCGATATGACTTCGCTGGTCGGTGCGATCGATTCTGCCCCGGCGGGTGCAGGCAGGTGTCGCGGTTGGTGCAGGCAGCCGTGCCAGAACGAGTTCGTGGCTTCGGCCTTCAGGCGGAAGATCCGCTGATGAATCCGGCCGCGATTTCGGCAAGTTCGGACTGCGTGTCCGCCGCGGTCCGGCCGCGGACGGTCAGCGAGTGATCGCCGCGGGCGATGACGTGCAGCCGGACGCCAGCGTTGATGGCGTCGAGATGCGGTTTCAGTTCAGCCGGTGTACCGAACGCGTCGCGTTCGCCTTGAATGATGAGCATGGGCACCATGATCGACGGCAGGTGCGCGACGCGCAGTTGATCTGGTTTGCCGGGCGGATGCAGCGGATACCCGAAGCAGACGACGCCGGAAAGCGATTCAAGACCCTGTGCCGCGAGGTGTGTCGCGATGCGACCGCCCATTGATTTCCCGCCGATGAACAGCCGAGTGGCACGGCTCCAGCGGCGGGCGGCATCGACCGCTTCACGGAACGCCGACTCCAGCACCGGTGGCCGATCCGGCGCCGCCTTCTGCAGCCGTTTGTAGGGGAAGTCGAAGGTGACGACGTCGATGCCGCGTGCGGCGAGGGCGCGGGAAACACCAGCCATGAATGGATGGTGCTGGCCCGCGCCGGCGCCGTGCGCGAAGACGAATAGCGCATCCGGCGCGCCTTCCGCGGCGTACGGCTTCGCACCAAGCTGCGTCAGTTCCATATAGGTTGCCCAGGTTGCCTGAGCGGCCTCGGTAGCATGAATCGCGTGCTCACCCCAATCCACCGAGGCGACCTGGACAACCGAGGCAACCCAGTGACCCAGGCAACCCAGCCACCCACGCAACCCTACTCCTGCGTATAACTCGAATGCAGATGGACCGGCTCGGCCTTCTTGCGAATGCGCAGGTTGATCATCTCGACGAACACCGAGAAGCCCATCGCAAAGTAGATGTAGCCCTTGGGGATGTGCTGCTCGAGGCCCTCGCCGATCAAGGACACGCCGATCAGGAGCAGGAAGCTGAGCGCCAGCATCTTCACGGTCGGATGACGCTCGACAAAATCGCTGATGGGACCGGCCGAGAAGAACATCACGGCGACGGCCAGTATCACCGCCAGCATCATCACCGCGAGGTGCTCGGCCATGCCGACGGCAGTGATCACCGAGTCGAGCGAGAACACGATGTCGAGGAGCAGGATCTGCACGATGACGGCGGTAAACGATGCGGCCACCCGTGCGTTGCCCTCGCCTTCTTCCCCTTCCAGCTTGTCGTGAATCTCGTGCGTGCTCTTGCCGATCAAAAACAGTCCGCCGATCAGCAGGATCAGATCACGTCCGGAAATCTCCTGGCCGAGAGCGGTGAAGATCGGCGCCGTCAGGCCCATCACCCACGTAATGGATGCGAGCAGCGCGAGACGGATGAACATCGCCAGCGACAGACCCGTCTTGCGCGCGCGCTCCCGCTCGTGGGCCGGCAGCTTGCCGGCCAGGATCGAGATGAACACGATGTTGTCGATGCCGAGGACGATCTCGAGGACCGTCAGCGTCGCCAGCGCCACCCATCCCTCGGCGCTCGCGGTCCAGCTGAACGCGTTGGCGAGGAAATCAGACAAGTTGCGTTAATTCTGGCACGCCGTGCAGCCCACCCCAGGTGTCCGGGTCCTGCCACATCAAGGTCGAGAGATACAGCGAGACGTCGCCGGCCGGATAGCTGGCGGCAAGCGTTTTTGCCGCCTGCTGCAGCCGCTCCTCCGACGGGGCTTCCATCTCCTCGTCGTTGATGAGGCCATCCTCGTGGGCAATGCCGAGCGCATCGAGAAACGCCGCCATCATCGGGCGCTGATGCGCGAGGTGATAGGCCACCAGCAAACGCGCGGCGATGAGCTCCGTCACGTTGCCGAGCGCCACCAGATGCCGCGCCTTCTTTTCCACCGGCAGCGCGATCACGCTTTTCGGCCGGAACTTGATTCGCTGCGCGATGGCGACGATCGCCTCGGCGTGTTCGACCGACGCGTTCCGGTCGGACCAGAAGGCTTCGGCCGCCTGCATCTTGCGGTCAGACGGCAGTTGTTTCCACAGTTGCGAGGGCGGTGCGATCTCGGGGTGCTCGTGCTCGGACATTCCGTGCGGCTTTGGAGTTTGGAATTCGGGATTTGGGTTTCGGGACTTTCGCCTAAGTTACCATACCGACATGCCGACGCTGACCGTTGAAGGATTTCGCCAGGTTGAAGTGCCATCGGGAAAACGACTCGTGCTCGCCATCGAACAGGACGCAGGCGTGGACATCCTGCACGCGTGCGGGGGCAACGCGCGCTGCACGACATGCCGCGTCGAGTTCATCAGCGGCGAGCCCGGTCGCATGACCGTCGCCGAGAAGACGAGACTCCAGGAGCGCGGCCTGACCGGTATCCGCCTCTCCTGCCAGATTGTGTGCGATCACGATATGACGGTGCGAGCGATCAGCCGTCTGGAAGGCAGCGGCCGGCCCGACCCGGGCAACACGCCCGAGCCGACGATCCAGCCGCCGCCTGAATGGATCGAGCCCGCCGCTAGCGGCTCGGCTTGATGTCGGTTCCTTCCCCGCCGTAACCCATGTCGATGCCGGCGGCGCCGTCGGGATCGTTGTTGAGATCGCCGAGCCCGGTGGACTGGCGGTCGATGCCGTCCTCGCCCAGCGCGCGTGCGCGGCGCCGGCGGCTTGCCGGATTCCCGCCGGGCAGATGATCGTCTGCCGTTCGTGCGATCGGCTCATCTGCAATTCCGAGCGGATCTGCGAGGTCAGTCTGATCTTTGTGTTTCATTGGCCCTCCCCACCGATGAACAGGCAAGGGCAGTACCAGGAAGGGCTTCCGCCCGAAGCGGAAGCCACGCCACGGCAACTTACTCGTCCATTTTCTTCGGTCGCTGATTGGCGGCGAGAATTCGCTTTCTCAGTCGAATGTTCTTCGGCGTGATCTCGACGAGCTCGTCGTCATCGATGAACTCGATCGCCTGCTCGAGACTCAGCTTGCGCGGCGGGATGAGGCGGATGGCCTCGTCGGCCGTCGAGGCGCGCATGTTCGTCTGTTTCTTTTCCTTTGTGACATTGACGTCCATGTCATTCGGACGTGCGTTCTCGCCGATGATCATGCCCTCATAGACGGTGACACCGGGCTCGACGAAGATCTCGCCCCGCTCCTGCAGGTTGTAAATGGCGTACGCGGTGGCGACGCCCGTGCGGTCCGCCACGAGCGCGCCGGTTGTACGGGCGGCAATCGCGCCGTGCCACGGCTCCCACCCGGCAAACAGGTGGTTCATGATGCCGGTGCCCTTCGTGTCGGTCAGGAACTGTGACCTGAAACCGATCAGGCCGCGCGCCGGGATGCGGAATTCCAGCCGCACACGGCCGCTGCCGTGGTTCACCATCTTTGTCGGCACGCCGCGCCGCGTTCCCGCCTGCGCGATCACCACCCCCTGAAATTCCTCGGGGACGTCGATGACGAGCTCTTCGACCGGTTCCATCCTGACGCCGTTGACGTCCTTGGTCACGATGTCGGGTCGCGAGACCTGGAGCTCGAATCCCTCACGCCGCATCATTTCGATCAGGATCGACAGCTGCAGTTCGCCGCGGCCGATGACCTGCATCTGCTCGGGACTGTCGGTGTCCTCGACGCGCACGGACACATTCCCCAGCAGTTCGCGATCGAGCCGTTCGCGCAGGTTGCGCGACGTGACGTATTGTCCGTCTTTGCCCGACATCGGCGACGTGTTGACGCCGAAGATCATCGACACCGTCGGCTCGTCCACCGCGATCGGCGGCATCGGCATCAGGTTCTCGGGATCGGCAATCGTCTCGCCGATGGTGATGTCCTCGATGCCCGCCAGACAGACGATGTCGCCGGCCGCCGCGCTGTCGATTTCGACGCGCTTGAGACCATCGAAGGCAAACAGCTTGGTTACACGCGTCTGTTGGACCGACCCATTCAGCTTGGCGACGGCAACCGGATCGTTGAGCCGGACAGTGCCGTTGAAAATGCGTCCGACGGCAATTCGTCCGAGGTAGTCGCTGGCGTCCAGGTTGGCGACGAGCATCTGCAGCGGTGCCGCCGGGTTGCCCTTCGGCGGCGGCACGTGATCGACGATAGCGTCGAACAGTGGCCGCAGATCCTCACCTCGCACCGCCGCATCGGCGCTCGCGTATCCATCGCGCGCGTTGGTGTAGAGAACGGGAAACTCGATCTGCTCTTCCGTCGCGTCGAGGTCGATGAACAGGTCGTAAACCTCGTTCAGCACTTCCTGCGGGCGCGCGTCGGGTCGATCGATTTTGTTCAACACCACGATCGGAGGGAGTCCGCGTTCGAGCGCCTTCCGCAGCACGAAACGGGTCTGCGGCAGCGGCCCCTCCGAGGCGTCCACCAGCAGCATCACCCCGTCAACCATCGACAGCGTGCGCTCCACTTCGCCGCCGAAGTCCGCGTGGCCTGGCGTGTCGACGATGTTGATGAGAAGGTCGTGGTAATGAACGGCGGTGTTCTTGGCCAGGATGGTAATGCCGCGCTCGCGTTCGAGGTCGGTGTTGTCCATGACGCGCTCGGCGACCTGCTGGTTGGCGCGAAAGGCGCCGCTCTGCCGTAGCAGCGCATCCACCAGCGTCGTTTTTCCGTGATCGACGTGCGCAACGATTGCGATGTTGCGGCGGAGCGGGTTGGCGATCTGCTGCGATTTTCGGTGCGGGGACATCCGTCCAGTATAACGAGCCGCTGATGGCGCGTCCGCGACTGTGGCGGCAGCCGTCGCGGCCCCCACACACAATCGGTGGTGGGAAGCCCTCCTACGGGCCGGCCAGGATCTCGAGTTCAGCGATCGACCAGTAATACATCGCGTTGCGGCCAGTCTGTCGCAGCCGCACGTAGCGCGCCGACCGCGGCGGGAAGGTAATCAGGGCACGCGCCGCGCGCGGAGCGGCCATGGCCGCTTGCAGCACCTGCGCCGCCGGACTGCCTTGCCAGACGCCAGTCCACGTCTGCCCATCCAGAGACGTTTCGACATTCAGATAACGCGGGAAGTCCGCGCCGAACGTGCCCAGCGCGTGGACGATGGCTCCGACCTGCTCGGCAGAACCGAGATCGGCTGTGATGCTCTGATCGGAGGTTTGCGCTCCGCACTCCCAGCGCGTGCCAAGGTCGAAATCGGCTACAGCGGCAGCGCGTTCGTTGGAACACGTGGCCTCAATCGCGTGAATTGGAAAGCGTCCCGCGCTCTTGAAGGGGGACGCCGGGATGAACCGTTGCGGTACGCGATAGTGCGCGATTGTTCCGTCCGAAACGCGCCGGTAGCCCGGCTGACCCTCCACAAACGCTCGCAGGTTGCTGTCGCCTCCAGGCACCAGCACGTCGAGGTCGCCACGATTGACGAACGGCTCGAACAACCGGCCATCTCTGTCGTTCGACAGAGTGCGCAGGGCCTCGTAGTACTGCGGCTCATAACCGCTGAATCCGTTGATCGATCGATACCCCTGCACCACGGCGTGGTAGACGACGGCTATGTCCCTGGCCACGTTGGTGACGGGGAGCACGAGAACCGTGCGCCCGGCTATCTCCTCCGTCGGCACCGTCGGAGGAATCTCGGCGGTCTGAATCGTCGCCCATCCGTCTGCTGCAAGCCCGCACGCGGCGATGGCGACGATGGCCACGGTCGCACGCTTCGTCCTGCCGGCGAGCAGTCGAGCCGCCGCCAGTCCCATGCACACCACAAGGCACAGGACCACCATCATCCAGAGACGTGCGGGCACACGGAGCGCGTCGAAACCAGCTATCGGACGCAGCCACGCATACGGTGCCTGATAGAGGACGGTCTGACCGAAGACGCGCGGGAAAGGCCCCCAGGACAGCACCCAGCAGATGCCGGCGGCGAATAGATAGAACGTCGGGGTTGATCCGCGTCGCACCATCGCGCGGAAGCCTTGCGACAGCAATCCCGCGGCGAGGAGACAGACCAACGCCACCGTCGCAGGCTTGTCTGCAGACGACGCGGACGCGCGCAGCCAGCCGAGATCGAGGCGCCACGGTCCGGCGACAAGTGTCCACGCCGTCACCAGCGCGTAGAGCAGGGCGATCGCGAGTGCCGCACGACGCGCCAGCACCTGCAAGCGACCACTCGGCAGGTCGGCGTCGGCGTCACTCGCTTGGCTGTCGCCGCGGAACCTGCCCCACACCGAGATAATGCACAACACAACCAGCGCGGCGCCGGGGAACAACTCCCCTTCCTCCACGCAGGCGAGGCGCAGCCATCCCCACACCGTCAATGCCGGCGACGCGCACAGTGGCGCGGCGATGTCCGCACTGTACGCGCTGATCTCGCCGATGTTCCGCGACAGCCCAAGCGCCCCTTGTGCGCTGAGGTAGCGGACGAGGATCGGCACGAGCGGCAGCGCGGCCGCTGTCATCGCGACGCACGCGAGGATGACGTCGCGCCATCTTCGCGGCGCCAGGAGGAACCAGCTCTCCCACAGGCCAACGAGCAGAGTGAAGTAGACGAGGTAGTAACCGTTGGCCGCACCTTGAAGGACCCAGGCGACGGCGAAGAGCGCGAGCCAGCGCCAGCGCCTCGTGTCGGCAAAGGCATGCAGGCCGAGGAGTGCGAGCGGCATCCAGAACGAGGTCAATACCTGGATGTGCGCGAGCTGCCCGGCGCGATACGGCGTCAAGGCATACGCGAGCCCGGACAGGAAGGCCGCCGCAGCGCTCCGCGTCAGCCGCCAGACGAGCAGGAACATGGCCAGACCGCACAGAGGGTACGTGAGCAGCATCGTCACGTTGTAGGCGAGCACCGGATTGCCGGTCAGCCACAGCAGCGGTGCGTTGATCACGCTCACGCCGAGCAGATGCTCCGATAGCGTAAGCGCATCCACCGTTGGATAGAAAATCGGAAACTGATACCACTCATTCGTCCATGGAAGGTGCGACGCGTTCCACGCGAGTATGGCCGTGGTCAGCAGCGGATCGCCGGCGTCGTTTGCGATTGCACTGCCGAGCTCGGCGATCACGCGGTGGCCGACGAGAAGAGTGATCGCGATGTAGGTAATCGCGCTGGCAAGCAGCGGCCTCATCAGCATCATGGGCTCAACAATACGGTTACTTTCCCTTGCGACCGACCTTGATCTCTTCTTAGGATGTTCCCTTGCGCGCGCACTCAGGAGGGGCGCGTGCGAACCCAACAATATTTGAATACGAGAGGCTCATTGCACATCACCTCTGTACTCATCGTTGATGACGAGATTGCGCCGCGCGAGCAGATGCACGCATGGGCCGACGCGCTGGGCTATCAATCACGCGAAGCCGACAGTGCGTCTCAGGCGCTGACTGCTCTGGCGGAACAGGTGAGCGATATTGCCATTTGCGACGTCGGCCTCGGCGGTGCGCGCGGCAACGGCGTCTGGCTCGCGTCCGAGATTCGCGAGCGATACCCGTACACAGCAGTCATCATGGCGACCGCCGACCGCGAGGTCGAGATTGCCGTCGCCAGCCTGCGCAACCAGGCGGTGGACTATCTCCTCAAGCCATTCGACGAGCGTCGTATGGCGGAAGCGCTCGCGCTCGGCCGCGACTGGCACAACGCGGCGGTCGCGCAGGGCGGTTTGCATCATGCGCTGCAGGATCGACTGCGTGCACGCCGGACGGCGGTTGCAGCGGCGCTGGCCGAAGCGCAGGACACGTCCGAAAAGGCGCTCAACGGTCTGATGTCCATCCTGCAGCTGCACGAACGCGACGCGCACGGCCACGCGATGCGCGTGGCGCGGCTGGCCGTCGCCATCGGCGACGAGCTGGGTTTCAGCGACGGCGAACTCCAACGGCTCGAAGAAGGCGGTCTCCTGCACGATATCGGCAAGCTCGATATGCCGGCGTCAATCCTGGCGAAGCCCGGTCCGCTCGATGAGGACGAATGGCGCGTCATGCGTACCCATCCGCAGGTCGGCTATGATCTTCTGCGAAACCTGCCGCGATTTGCCGACGCTGCCGAAATGGTCCTCGCCCACCACGAGGCCTACGACGGCACCGGTTACCCGCGGCGGCTGGCAGCAACCGGGATTCCGAGAGCTGCGCGCGTGCTGGCGGTCGCGGACGCCTACGATTCGATGACGCACCCGCACACGCAGCGTCCGGCGATGCCGCCCAGCCTCGCGGTCGAGGAGATCGCGCGCTGCAGCGGACGGCAATTCGACCCGCAATGCGTCGAAGCGCTGGGCTTCGTGCTCGCGCACGCGTTGGAGAGTGAAACGCATGCCTTTGTTTGAGTACGCGTGTAAGAGCTGCGACCACCAGTTCGAGTGGCTGACGCGGGGCTCCGCCACACCGCAGTGCCCCTCCTGCCACGGCAGCGATCTCGAAAAGCGTCAGTCCGTCTTTGCCGCGAGAAGTACGGCATCGTCCGGCGCACAACAGGTTTCCCTGGGAGGAGCGTGCGGATCCTGTGGCGACCCGCGCGGCCCTGGATCCTGCTCGATCAATTAAGTTGTCTAGCTAGATTGGGCGGGTCAACGACCCAGGCAGCTGCCATTCAGCATTTTTCAGCCTCCAATCAGTCCTTCATCCGACAGCCCTGATATACATTGGGGTCGATGCGCTTACGGGTCGTGACCCTGCTGATGGTGGCGGCGGCCGCCGCCACGCCTGCCTGTTCGATCAAGAAGATGGCCCTCAATACCGTCGCCTCGACGCTCGCTGAGGCGGGGACGACCTTTACCAGTGACGAGGATCTCGAACTGGTGGGGGATGCCATCCCGTTTGCGCTCAAGTTCTACGAGTCGATCCTGGATTCCGCGCCGAAGCACAAGGAGTTGCTGCTCTCCACCTGCGGCAGCTTCACGCAGTACGCCTACGGCTATATCGAAACGGACGCCGAGGCCCTGCCACTGAGCCGCCGCGCCGAGATTCAGCGCCTTCGCGATCGGGCGCTCAAGCTGTATCTTCGGGCTCGCGGCTACTGCTTCCGGTCGATGGACGTGCAGTTCGGGCACGGGAGCAGCGCGGCCCTGTTGCAGAACCCCGATGGGGTGGTCGCACAGGCAAAGAAGGACGACGTGCCCCTGTTGTATTGGACCGCGGCATCGTGGGGTGCGGCGATTGCGCTGGGCATTGATCGGCCCGAGCTGGCCGTAGATCTGCCGATTGTCCGAGCGCTGGCCGACCGGGCGCTCGCACTGGACGACGCGTGGAACAAGGGCGCGCTGCACGAGCTGTTCATCACCCTCGACAGCCTGCCTGAGGCGCTGGGGGGGAACCAGGCGCGCGCCAGGGATCACTTCGCGAAGGCGGTTGAAATTCAGCGCGGGCTGTCCCCGGGGCCGTATGTGGCACTGGCCACAGGCGTCGCAGTTCCGAACCAGGACCGCGCCGAATTCGAGCGGTTGCTGAAACAGGCGCTGGCGATAGATCCTGAGAAGGACCCGTCGGGCCGGCTCGTCACGCTGATCGGGCAGAAGCGCGCGCGTGTGCTGCTCGACCGCGCCGATGAAAGTTTCTCAAAGTAACTGGAGGTTTCAGTTCATGGTTCGTAAGAGTCTTCTCTCGCTCGTCGTCCTCGCCGGGTTCGCGTCGGCGGCGACCGCGCAGACCGTCAACATCAAGCTCGCCACGCAGGCACCGGTGAATTCGTCCTACCACAAGGCGCTGCTCGACATGGGCGCCGAGTGGGAGGCCAAGACGTCTGGCCGCGTCAAGTTGACGATCTACGCCGGCGGCACACAGGGCAGCGAAGAGGCGACGCTGCGGATGATGCGGCCCGGCGTCGATCAGCTGCAGGGCAACCTGCTGATGCTGCCCGGCCTCTCCTCCATCGACGATGCGTTCAGCGTATTTGGCATTCCGTTCTTCTTCGCGTCGGATGCCGAAGGGCAGTACGTGCTGGAGAAGCTCGGGCCGATGCTCGACAAGCGCCTCGAGTCGAAAGGTTTCAAGCTGCTCGCCTGGGGCAGCGCCGGCTGGGTGCAGCTGTTTTCGAAGACTCCCATCAACACGCTCGCCGACCTCAAAGCCGCAAAGATGTTCACGACGCAGGGGGACGACCGCATGGTGCAGTGGTACAAGCAGAACGGCTTCCGCCCGGTCGCGCTCAATTCCAGCGACATCCCGGCGCAGCTCAAACTCAGCACCGGAATGATCGACGCCGCGCCGATGCCGCCCTACCCTGCACTTCTTCTACAGGTCTTCCGTGACGCCAAGTACATGCTCGATGTGGACGTCGCCCCGCTGTTTGGCGCGCTGGTCCTGACCAACGACGCCTGGAACAGGATCTCGGCCGGGGACAAAGCCATCGTCGCCGCCGCGGCAAAGACCGCCGAACAGAAGCTGCTCGGAGACGCGGCGAAGCTGGACGAGACGTCGATCGCCACGATGAAGTCCCGCGGTCTGACCGTCAACACGCCGGACGCGAAGCAGCTGGCGACATTCCGCGCCGAGGCCGACCGTCTCGTGTCGACGATCCGCGGTACGCTGGTGCCGAACGACATCTACGACGCGGCAGTGCGCGAGCGCGACGCCTACCGGAAGTCGAAGAAGTAGTTGCGCGCCGTCGCCCGGGCGCTTCACGGCGTCGAAAACGTCATCGCGACCTTGGCGCTGGCCGGCATCATGCTGCTGCCGCTTGCGGAAATCGCGATGCGGCAGCTGCTGCATCGCGGCATTCCCGGCGCCGGCCCCTTCACCCTCAACCTGACGCTCTGGGTCGGCCTGCTCGGCGCCGCCATCGGCGCGCGTGAAGGCAAGCTGCTGACGCTCGCCACCGGCGAATTTCTTCCCAAGGGCACCATCAACGTCGCGCACGTGATCGCCGGGTTTGCCGGTGCGGCAATCGCCATGATGTTTGCCGTTGGCGGTCTCGCGCTGGTGCAGAGTGAGCGCGAGGCGGGAACGATCGTCGCGGTGAATCTGCGCGTCTGGGTGTCGGCCCTGGCCTTCCCCATTGCCTTCACCTTGATTGCCATCCGCCTCGCCTGGAAGACAACGCCGCACTGGTGGGGCCGCGCCATTACCTTGCTCGGGCTCGTGGCCGGATATCTGGCCGCGCGGCACTTCGAGTGGTTCGAGGGAATGCCGCTGACGCCGTGGCTCATCGGCATCCTCGCCGCCGGCGTACTCGGCACGCCGATCTTCGCGCTGCTCGGCGGCATCGCAATGGTCGCCTTCTTCATCGACGGGACGCGCCCGATCGTCCCGCTCATCAAGGCCTACGAGGAGTTGACGTCTCCGGCAGCGAACCTCGCGGCGATTCCGCTGTTCACGCTGACCGGCTTCTTCCTGGCGGAAGGCCAGTCGTCGACGCGGCTGCTGCGGGCACTCCGCGCATTGTTCGGCTGGTTCCCGGGAGGAACGGCGGTCGCTGCGGCAACGCTCTGCGCCTTCTTCACGCTTTTCACCGGCGGATCGGGCGTCACGATTCTGGCCCTGGGGGGGTTGCTGCTGCCCGCGCTGCTCAAGGAGGGTTACCGCGAGCGCTTCGCCATCGGTCTGCTGACCGCCTCCGGTTCGCTCGGACTGCTCTTTCCACTTTCAGTTCCCCTCATCCTCTACGGCATCGTCGCGCAGCAGGTCGCCATCGAAGACCTGTTTATCGGTGGTGTCGTCCCCGGGGTGCTGATGCTGGCGCTGCTGGCCGCGCTTGGCGTCCGCGAAGCGGTCAAGACGAACGCGGCACGAACGCCGTTCCGGATCCGCGAGCTCGGATCGGCGTTGTGGGAAGCGAAGTGGGAGATGGCCCTGCCGTTCGTCGTGCTGTGGGCGCTGTTCGGCGGCTACGCGACGACGTCGGAGTCGGCGGCGATTGCGGCGCTGTATGCGCTGATCGTGCAGCGGTTCGTCCATCGCGACGTGCCGTCGTTCAAGGACGTGGTGCGCGTGGCCGGCGAGTGCGTCGCCCTGGTCGGCGGCGTGCTGGTCATCCTGTCGATCGCCGTCGGGCTGACGAACTACCTCGTCAACGCGCAGGTGCCGACGCTGCTGATCGAGTGGACGCAGGCACACATCTCGTCCAAAGGTGCCTTCCTGCTGGCGCTGAACGTCTTCCTGCTGCTGGTCGGCACGGTGATGGACATCTTCTCGGCGATCGTCGTCGTCGTGCCACTGCTGCTGCCGCTGGCGGATGCCTACGGGATCAACTACGTCCATCTCGGCGTCATCTTCATCGCCAACCTGGAACTCGGATATCTGCATCCGCCGCTCGGGTTGAACCTGCTGCTGGCGTCGTATCGCTTCAAGAAGCCGGTGCTCGAAGTGACGTGGGCAACGCTGCCGATGCTCGGCATTCTCGGCCTCGGCGTGCTGTTGATCACCTACGTTCCGTGGCTGACGCTGGGACTGTTACAGCTTCTGGGACGGGTCTGAGCCGCCTGGTGTCCGGCTGTGGCCGGACCTTCGACGACCGGCGGCCAAACTCACTCAGGATCGCCTCGAGCGCCGGCAGCATCAGTCCCGCGCGCTTGGCACGGATCACCGCATCCCATAGCGGTTCGAACTTCTTCCACCCGGCCGCATACGCGAAGTGCCGCAAGCCGGCAACCAGCTCGCCATGGGCTGCAGCGCCACGCGCGATCGATCCCCAGCGGTAGAAATTGCGATAGGCACGCCAGTAGCCACGTTCGAGCACCGCTCCTGACATGCGCGCGGGCTGGAAGACAGCGTGGCGCGTGTCGTAGAGGTCCCAATCGCTGTGCACGATGCGTCCCTGCGCCGTTAAACGCTGGTGCAGGGCAGTACTCGGGTACGGCGTGAGGATGTGGAAGGTCGCCGTCTCGATCCCCTGCTCGACCGCCCAGTCGACGGTGCGCTCGAAGACATCCGGCTCGTCCGCGTCCATGCCGAAGACGAAGCTGCCGTTGATCATCACGCCGAGATCGTGGAGGCGACGGATGGCGGCGCCGTAGTCGCGGCGAAGATTCTGGAACTTCCGCTGCTCGAGCAGGTTGGCGGAGGTCAGCGATTCGAAGCCGACGAACAGGCTGCGCAGCCCGGCTTTCACGGCTTTCTCGAGCAGCTCCGGCAAGAGCACCGCGTTGACCGTGCCGGCCGCCTGCCAGAGGCGGCCCATGCCGGCCATACCGTCGAACAATGCACCGGCGAAGCGTCGATCGCCGAACAGGTGGTCGTCCAGGAAGTAGAGATGCCGTCCGGGAAGCCGGTCGATTTCCGCGAGCGCGGCGTCTACCGTCTGCGTGTAGAACGAACGGCCGCCGTCGAAGAACGCCTCCTTGTAGCAGAAGTCGCAGACGTGCGGACAGCCGCGCGACACGACAATCGAGTTGGGAACGAGATAGAGCCGGCGCTTGATGAGGTCGCGGCGGATCGGTGGGATGCCCTGCAGCGTGCGCGTCGTGGACCGGTAGAGGCGTTGCGGGCAGCCACGGCGGAAGTCGGCAAGAAACTGCGGCCAGGTGTCCTCGCCCGGACCGAGAAAGATGGTGTCTGCGTGGGCGGCTGCTTCGCTCGGCAGCGACGTGACATGCAGCCCGCCGAGCGCCACGTAGGCGCCCTGACGTCTGTAGTGATCGGCAAGTCGATAGGCGCGATTCGCGGAAGTGATGTAGACCTGGATGACGACGAGATCCGGACGATCGTCGAGCTGCAGCCGCTCGACGTGTTCGTCCTGAACGTCGACCTCATCCTCGTCGCTGAGGTAACCGGCGAGGGTGGCGAGACCGAGCGGTGGAAAGAGGGAGTACTTGATCGGCCGCCACAACGGGCTGGTCGCCTCGGTGAGAGCGGGGAGGATCATTTTGACCCGCAGCCGGCGCATTACTTTGAACTGTAAAGTTCTTTACCACAACTGTCAAGGAGCGCCTCGCCCGGAGGCCTACGGCCGGCCTTCGGCCTTCGCGCGCTCGGCTTCCTGCTCGGCGCGCGACTGAGGGCCGAAACGTTTGCCATCCGCGGTCGACGCCGCGGTGACGTAGCCACCCTCGGAGCCGTCGCGCAGCGGTGCAACGTAGACGGTGATCTTGTCGCCGACCTTGATCATCCCGTCGCGGTAACCCGCCCGATACATGTTGTTCGTGCTGTGCCCTTCGAACGCCACTTCCCTGCTGCCCTTGCCGTCGCTGACGAGCAGCACGAGCCGCATGTGGGGGTTGATGGCCTGGAATTTCTTGACCACGCCGCTGATGCTGGCGCTCCTGGTGAAGTCGAACTGCTGCGCGGAGTGGTGGGCGGCAACACCACTGCCCCAGGCAACGAGCAACGCAACTGCCGCGACAAGCCCTGCTCTCTTCATCGCTCTCTCCCTGCGTCGATGTGCGCGGTCTACTTTGTGCGCGCTTTCTCCGCCAGCTGCTCCAGATGGATATTCCACGCTTCTTCGGCGCACTCGTACGGCAGCAGGTGGCCGTTCGGAACCTCCGCCCATTTCTTCTCGGCCTTGACCGGCTGCGTATAGAACACCGGATCGGTCATCGTCATCTCGTTGACCAGCACGCGCTCGCCGTTCGGCCCCTTCGTCATCCGGTAGCGCTCGACAATCCGCGCCTTGTCGCTGTGTGCGTACCGCTGATCGACCTGCTCGATCAGGTTCGTGGTCTCGACGACGAGCGTGTCGCCTTCCCAGCGAGCGGTTGAATGCCCGTTGCGGCCGGGCAGGCGATCGGCTTCCGGCACGATCCGATCACCGAGATACACACGCCGCACCTCGTTATGAGCCTCGTAGATAATCGTGATCTGGTTGGGCCGCTGGATGATCTCCATCGGATAGCCGCCGGATCCGAGCATCGAACCCGGCATGCCGGTTCCGAGGCAGAAGCCGCCAGGCGTGTCGCCGGTCCCCTTGATCAGCGCCTGATAGTCAGCGACTTTCCGTTGTGCTTCGGCAGTCATCGGCAGATCCGGCTGGGCGCCGCGTCCACCGCCGGCGCCACCGGCGCGCCCTTGCGTCGCATCGACGTAGGTCGTCCACACACCGGTAAAGTCCGGACGTTGATCTTGAGCACCGGTATCGGCGAAACCGAGACACACGAACACACCGAGCGCTCCGACGTACGCCGCGGCTCGACGACATCTGCTGTTCATTGACCTGCCTCCGCGTTCGCCGTGCGAATTATGTCACCTCTGGCAGGGGCCGAGCGCTTTCAGTGCCGCAACCGTCAGCAGCGTTTCGCGCTCGTCACGGTAAATCAGACCACGAGCTTCGATCTTGTTGCCAAGCTGCTTGTCGGGCTCGAACTGCCCCGCGTTGAGCAGCACCAACCGTCCGCTGCCGAGCGCCGCCGTCGGAGATGCGCTGGCATTGTCGGCTGCCGCAACAGGTTCGGACGAATTCGTCAGCACCCACTTGTCCGCGTCGCCGCGCGCGAGACAGCCGACGACCTGCACGCGCGAGAAGTTCTGCACCGTCGGCTGTTCGCCCTTGGCCACGATCTCGACGGCTTCGAGTTCCTCGGCCGCCAACTCCTTGTCGCCGGCAGGAAACCCGTTGACCTGAAGGATGTAGGTGACGATGTCGAGCTTGGTCCTGTCGTCGAGGGTGCTGGTCGCGAACGGCGGCATCGTGTCGCGGATCTTCTCGAACAACCGCGTCACGCTGCCGCCACCCCACGTCGTCATGAAGCGCTCGCCTTTGAGCGCCGGCCCGCGGTCGCCCGACAGATCGGCGTTGTGACAACGCAGACACGTGGTCGTGAACGACGCCTTGCCCCGGTCCGCCTGCGCCGCGGTATACACGCCCTGCCAGATGCGCGGCGGCGAGGATTGGGCGGTCAGCGCGATCACGCTGGCAAACACGACGGTAGCGATCAGGACGGCCTTCGTCGGCATACCGACAAATTATGCCTGCCGCGGCCCCGCCGGGCACGGGGGATCCCACCCGGCCGTGGCCCGCCGGGCGAAGGCGGTGCTGGATGTCCCGTGCGTCGATCGAACACAATTCGAGCATTGAAAGGATGTATCGATGAAAGCTGTGAAGGCCGCATTAGTAATGCTCATGGTGCTCGCACCGGTGTCGGGTGCCCTCGCGCAGTCCGATGAAGCCGACCGCGTGAGGGAAGCTGGTGTAATTCTGGGCGAGATCATGGCCGCCCCCGACAAGTCGATCCCCACCTCGGTGCTGGAGCAGGCCGAAGCGATCGCCGTCTTCCCCTCGACGATCAAGGGGGCATTCCTCGTCGGCGGACAGCGCGGGAAAGGCGTGATCAGCGTGCGTGACGCGGCGCGCGGTGGCTGGTCGAATCCGGGGTTTCTCACCCTCACCGGAGGCAGCTTCGGTCTGCAGATTGGCGGCCAGGCCGTAGACATCATCCTCGTGGTGAACAACCGGCGCGGATTGGAACACCTGCTGCAAAATCAGTTCGAGATCGGCGGCGAAGCGTCCGTGGCTGCCGGTCCGGTCGGCCGAGACGCGGCGGCGTCAACGGACATTCAGTTGCGCGCCGAAATGCTCAGCTATTCGCGGACGCGAGGTCTGTTCGCCGGCATCAGCCTGAAGGGCGCGGCCATCCGTCAGGATCAGGACGCGAATCAGAGCTTCTACGGCAGCCACTTCCGAACCCGCGACATCGTTCTTGACGCGAAAGCCGACAAGCCGCAATCAGCAGAGGCGGTCAGCAGCTGGTTGTCGGTGCTCGACAAGTACGCGCCAGCCAAGAAGCAGTGAGGTCACGGTCGTGAACGGCGAAGCCGCCTTTAAAACATCGTGTACGCCATCATCCGTCCGGCGATGATGACGACCGTCCACACGCAGATCGACACGAGACCGGCCAGACGAGCGCCCGCCGGCGGTGAGGCGGAGTCATCCCATTGCGCGATGCGCCGTTCGGTGAACCGGTGGTAGACGAATGCGTTCACCGCGGCAAGCACCATCGCCGACATCTTGATGCGGAAATAGAGGTTGCCGTACGCCGGCGTGGCGAAGCCGGTCAGCAGCAGGAGGCCGCTCACCACCATCAGGGCAAAGCCGCTGAACATCCACGGCGTCAGGCGGCGGTACATCGTCGACGCCTGGTGACCCGTCATGCTGATGCCGAGCAGCCGCAGGTCGAACCAGACCAGCAGCCCGACCGACAGCATGATCGCCATGATGTGCACGCCGACCAGGATCGGAAATGCCCACAGCGACTCGCGGACCATGACGCCAAGTGAGGTTGCTTCGATCCACGCGAATGCCTGCTGCACCATGTCTTACTCGAGAAGGATGAAAGCGCAGCCGGCAGCGGCCAGCCCGATCCACAGCAGCAGGCCGATACTGCCGACGCCGTAGCGCAGCCACGGTGCGACAACGTCTTCCTGGGCGACGCGCTGGTGCACGGAAAGGTGAAACATCGCCGCCGCCATCAGCAGCAGCATCTTGACCTGAAAGATACCGTTGAAACCCGCGGCAGACGCACGCGCGGCGAAGAGCAGCGCGCCGGTGAGCAGGCTGATCGTCAGGCCAACGACGATGCCCCGGCGTGCCGGCCGCGAGACCTCAATCGTCGGACGGTCGCGGAACAGCACGCCGAGCAGGTTGAGATTGGCAATCAGCGCGCCGCCAGTCGTCAACGTGAAGCCAATCAGATGGACGGCGCTGAGCGCGCCGGTGAGCAGGAGGGAATCGCGAACCGCGAGCGCGACCCGCGTCCCCTCGAGCCAGCCGAAGAACGACGCCATCGACGCGCGCTATTTCTTCACGGCGGCAGGCGCAGGCGTTTCACCGAGCTTCACCGCCTGCGCCATGTTCATCGACTTGTCCTGCATGTAGTCGACGGAGACACGTTCGCCCGCCTTGAGCGCCGTGGCGTCCACTTTCGTCTTGCCGCGCGTGATAGCGGTCTTGGCGTCGAGCATCACCATGACGACCTTGCCGTCAGTCGTCTTCACTTCGACGTGATTTCCCTGAACGCTCGCTACGGTCCCGAGCACCTTGTGGACATGCCCTTCGTGCGCACGCACCGCCCACGGCACACTGAGGGCCACAGTCAGGGCGACGGTGGTCAGCCACATTCGGTTCATTTCGCCTCCTCCAATCCCGCCTTCAGCGTACCCCGCCCGGGGGGCGGATGTCGTCACCTCGAAGGAAACGCTCCTCGTCGATTTCCTGCCGAATCTCGGCCGGAGAACGCGGATTGAGCGGTTCCATCGCCTCCCGCTCGGCCGTTGTCAGACGTGGAAGGTGACGAATGAAGTGCACGAGCTTCCAGCTTTCTTCCGCGCCCGCCGCCGTGCCGGTACCGAAGGCGGGCATGCCGGTAAAACGCACGCCATTCTCGATGATGTAGAACAACTCCCCGTCGGTAAGCTGCTGGGTCGCCGCGGCGCGAAGGTCCGGAGGCGGCGGAAAGAGGCCGCGCCCGAAGTCCGTGTCGCCGCTGCCGTCGTTGGCGTGACAGGTTGCGCAGTGATCCGCGTAATGCTCCAAGGCGCCGCGCATCGCCTCATCTGACTGCGCCACGGGATTCCGCCGCTCACGTTCACGACCGGGAACCGCCAGGGATCGCACGACTCTGGCCACATGCGTCTCCATCGCTGCGGGCTTCGCGCGCGCGCGAAGGCCGGTGGAACGTACGTAGCCGAAACCGGCAACGGCCAACGCCACCACGACAGCGACGGCAACGACGACGACCCACTTGATCAGCCGAAACATCTGTCTACATCTTGTGTGCAGCCGGACGAACGGTCACGAAAACACCAACGCCCAGGTTGGCGCGGCTCCCGTACCGCGGCTCCAGCGATTCCGGCACAAATCCGATCGACCCTTCCCCGCCGACGCCCGCGAGAAGCCCCGCACCGCGAGCGACGTATCGTGTGTAGCCTCCCTGGAGCTTGGCAAGCGTGAACAAGGTAGTGTGAAACTCGTCGGCGTGCAGGTCGTGCGCCTTCTTCCCGTTCAGCTCGAAACGCCCGAACCACACGTCGCGTTCGGCGTAGGTCACGCTCGTTTCCAGGAGCAACGCATGGGACGCGATTCCGCGTTCCTCGTTGCGCCCCCAGGCCAACATGTTCGCCCAGAAGGCCTGCCCCCTGCGCCGATGGTAAATCACCGACGCGGTGACGCGATCGACGTCGATGCGCGGCAGCGTGCCCTCCCCCGCTTCGGCCTCATTCAGATGACCAGCAGAGAGTTGCATGGCGAAAGCGGGCGTCGGCGCAAACGTCACGCGCCCTGAAAACGAGTCCAACGGCGCCAGATCGAGATCCCACCGGTGTTCGTCCGGTTCACGCCCGTTGAACACCGAGGCTTCCGCTTTCCATCGCGAGCTGAACATTCCGGCGGTCACGACGCCGAAGGTGATGTGCGTCGCGTCGAACCAGTGATGACTGATCGGCGCGATCGGATTGGGCATGGCCGATGGACGATGCGGAAAGGCAACCGGGCCGAGTGCTGGTTCACCGGCGAGACCGCCGTACAGCTGCCATCGCAGGGCCCCGCGCAGCGGGCGCTCATATTCGGCGGCAACTTCCATCAACAGGTCATGTTGGTGCTGACGGTCATGGATGGAGTCGCCGTCGCACAGCTCCCCCGTTGCCAGCAGATTCGGATAGCCGCAGCCGCCGATCGTTGCCGGTTCCAGGCTGAACATCCCGCGCAGACCGAAGCGGGCCGTGCCGAGCTGACGACGGGCCATCGCCATGACCCAGTTGATGCTGCCGGTCTGCGTCGAGCCATGATGTTCGTTCGCCGCCTCATGCAGAAACTGAAGAAACGCGTTGCCGTGAAACATCAGCTCCCACGGACCGGCGTGTGCGTGCAGCGCGTACATGTCGGTGGCAGGCGGCAGCCAGGACGTGCCCGACCCTTCATGCGGCGCAAACAGACTGGCGGCAGCGTGATCGTGATCGTGCTGATGTTCGGCAGGTTGTGGTGCGGGCTTCGCCCCGTGTTCATGTTCCTGGCCCGACGTATTCGCGGCCAGGAGCAGAGCGAGTGCAAAGAAAAACGAACGACGCATAGATACCCCACTCCTCCTGTAACAGCCGCCTGGGAGGCGACATCACGAGACACGCGGGCGTATCAGATACGGAGCGGAACGAGTGCGGGTGGGACGTGGGAAATCCCAGGCGGTCGCGCGACGACACTTGTCGCCACCTGTGCCCTCTAGGCGTCAGTGAACGACCGGACCGGGACAACAGCCACCAGAGCCAACTGCGGCGTGCTCGTGAGAATCGACGAGTCGGCGGCGGACACGTCGTGGCATGTGTGAGCCGCTGCCAGCGACGGTGCGTGACAACCTGCTGTCGCTGGCGTGCGCGCGTGTTTCTCCGCACACGCCCAGTCGCACAGCAGCGACACAGCAGCCGGTCCGGTCAGCGTGACGCTCAGGAACAGCGCGATCAGACGCACACCGACATTCTTGCACATCTCATCACGTCTTCGGACGGAAGCCATGCATTGCTGTCGTGAGTCTCGTCGCTTACGCCTGGCGCCGTTACCGTGGGTTGCCCGGCGGTCGTCTCGGCGATGACTTCACCACAGCTCTGTGTCTCTGACTGGAGGTCGCACCACGTAATGCAGAGTGCGTTTGCGACGGGCTGTCCCGCCAAGGTCAGGACGACGAGAAACCCTGTGATGTAAGCCATCGCCTTCTAATTCCTGTTCAGGCAACCACGGTGCCAGCCGCATGCGCTTGGATCACGTCCGTAATCGGCCTCAGGATAACGGCCAGCACGGATTTTTCGCGCGGCCCGTGAAAAGTTCGGCAGCCACCCGCCGCTCCCGCCTACTTGCCCGAGCAGTTGCAGTTCGCGCCGCAGCGGCAGGCGCCGCAGTTGCAGGTGCCGCAGTTGCATCGATTCGACGTCTTCGCCATGTGAACCTCCCTTTACCCGGCTGACCCTGTGTCAGCCTTCAACCGGGACAACGCAGGAGGCCGATGTCCATTACAGTCGCAGGCTTTCACGCTCAGGTGTAATACCGGGCCGCCCGTCGCGTTAAAGAGGCGAAATCTATACTGAGGAGCATGTCGCCAAACGAGCCTGCCGATAGCGCGACGGTCGCGCCTCTGGACGTCCTGGTTGAGAACCATCGTGCGTTCCTGAAGTACCTCGAGCGGCGCGTCGGAAACCGCGAGCTGGCTGAAGACATCCTGCAGGACGCCTTCACGCGGGTGCTGAATCACCCAGATCGCACACCACCTGACGAAGGTGTCGTTCCCTGGTTCTACCGCGTGTTGCGCAACGCTGCCATCGACCAGTTCCGGAGACGAGGAACGGCAACGCGTGCGCTGGAGGAATTCGCCCGCGAGCTCGAGACGCATACTGTCGCGGAGCCCGAAATCGAAGCTGAAATCTGCGGATGTGTCACCCGACTGGCCGGCACATTGAAAGCGGAGTACGCCGATGCGCTCCGCGCCGTCGACCTCGACGGAAAGGCGGTCAAAACGTTTGCCGAGGAACACGGATTGTCCGCGAGCAACGCGGGGGTGCGCCTGTTCCGTGCCCGCGCGGCACTGAAGAAACGGGTGATGGAATCCTGCGGTACCTGTGCCGAGCATGGTTGCCGCGACTGCACCTGCCAGACCGCCTGCTGACGAACCGCCGAGGGCAGTCTATTGGTCTAACAAAGGAGCGATCATGGAACGCGATGTTGTGTGCGGCATGCAGGTTGATCCGGCCAAGGCGGCGGCAACCAGCGAATACAACGGCAAGACCTATTACTTCTGCGCCAAGGTCTGCAAGGCGAAGTTCGACGCGAATCCTTCGCTGTACGTGAAGGGCTAAGGCCGAAAGCCCAAGGCCTAAGGGCTGGTCTCAGGAAGAAGGATCAGGAAGAAGGGATCAGGGACAGGAAGCAGTGCACGAGCAGCACACAGAGGCGCCGACGGAAGTTCTCGATCCCGTTTGCGGGATGACGATTTCGCCGGAGGACGCGGTCGGACATCTCGACCATCGCGGGCAGACGTACTACTTCTGCAACGAGAGCTGCCTCGAGCAGTTCCGCGCCGACCCGGACAAGTTCCTCGATCCCGACGCTCGGCAGCCGCAACCGCCGCCACCGGGTGTCGTCGAGTGGACCTGTCCAATGCACCCGGAGATCGTCCGCACCGAGCCGGGCTCCTGCCCGATCTGCGGGATGGCGCTGGAACCGCGAACGATCACGGTCGAAGACACCGGCAATCCCGAGCTCGACGACATGACCCGCCGGTTCTGGGTCAGCGTCGCGTTGACGGCGCCGACGCTGATCCTTGCGATGGGTGAACACGTGCCCGGGCTGCAGCCGCTGGTGGCGCCCGCCGCAAGGAACTGGGTACAGCTCGCGCTTGCCACCCCGGTAGTGCTGTGGGGAGGCTGGCCGTTCTTCGTGCGCGGCTGGCAATCGGTCGTGAACCGCAGCCTGAACATGTTCACGCTGATCGCCCTCGGCGTCGGCGTCGCCTACATCTACAGCGTCGTCGCTACCGCATTCCCTGGCCTGTTCCCGCACTCGTTCCGAATGGAAGGCGGACAGGTCGGTGTCTACTTCGAGGCGGCAGCGGCCATCGTCACGCTGGTACTGCTCGGCCAGGTGCTGGAACTGCGGGCGCGCAGCCGGACTGGCGCGGCGATTCGGGCGCTGCTCGGATTGGCGCCGAAGACCGCGCGCCGGCTTCGTGACGACGGCAGCGACGAGGACGTGCCGCTGGACGACGTGCACGTCGGCGACCGCCTACGCATCCGGCCCGGTGAGAAGGTGCCGGTCGACGGCATCGTGCTCGAGGGCACGAGCGCTGTTGACGAGGCGATGGTGACGGGCGAACCGATCCCCGTTGAGAAACGGCCCGGCGAAAAGGTGATCGGCGCGACGATCAACGGCTCGGGCTCGCTCGTGATGCGGGCTGAACGCGTCGGCAGCGACACGCTGCTGGCGCAGATCGTCAACATGGTGGCGCAGGCGCAACGCAGCCGCGCGCCGATTCAGCAGCTGGCCGACGTCGTCTCGGGCTACTTCGTCCCCACCGTCGTCGCGGTTGCGATCGTGACGGCAATCGTCTGGGGCGCGGTTGGCCCTCAGCCGCGACTGGCGCACGCCATCGTCAATGCCGTGGCGGTGCTGATCATTGCCTGCCCATGCGCGCTTGGACTGGCCACACCGATGTCGATCATGGTGGCGATGGGTAAAGGCGCGACCGCGGGCGTGCTCTTCAGGAACGCCGAAGCAATCGAAGTGATGCGCAAAGTGGACACGCTCGTGGTGGATAAGACCGGAACGCTGACGGTCGGAAAGCCGAAGCTCGTGTCGGTCATGCCACTCGGCGCATCGGATGCCACCGCCCTGCTGCGGCTGGCGGCAACGCTCGAGCGCGGCAGCGAGCATCCGCTCGCGTCTGCCATCGTCGGTGGCGCACTCGAACGCGGTATCGCGTTGTCGAAGGCCGAGACGTTCGACTCGGTGACCGGCAAAGGAGTCCGGGGGCGCGTGGACGGCCAGTCGGTCGCGCTCGGCAATCTGCATCTGCTCGACGAGCTAAACGTCGCGCCGGGTGACAGCCCTGTGCGCGCTGACGAACTGCGCCGCGAAGGCCAGACAGTGATGTTCGTGGCGATCGACGGCGCACTGGCCGGGCTCATCGGCGTCGCCGATCCAATCAAGGAGACCACGCCAGAAGCGATCGCCGCGCTTCACGGCGAAGGCCTCCGCATCGTGATGATGACCGGCGACAGCCGGACAACCGCTGAGGCAGTGGCGCGGACACTGGGGATCGACGACGTGCTGCCGGAGGTGCTTCCCGATCAGAAGGCGGCGACCGTCAAGCGCCTTCAGGAAGAAGGCCGTGTCGTGGCGATGGCGGGTGACGGCGTCAATGACGCGCCCGCCCTCGCCCAGGCGCATGTCGGTATCGCGATGGGCACTGGGACTGACGTGGCGATGGAAAGCGCCGGCGTAACGCTCGTCAAGGGCGACCTGCGGGGAATCGTCCGCGCGCGACGACTCAGTCGCGCGACGATGGGGAATATCAAACAGAATCTGTTCTTTGCGTTCGTCTACAACGCGCTCGGGGTCCCGGTCGCGGCCGGGGTCCTGTATCCATGGTTCGGGCTGCTTCTCAGCCCAATGATTGCCGCCGCCGCCATGAGCTTCAGCTCAGTGTCGGTGGTGGGCAACGCGCTCCGCCTGCGTGGTGTCCGGCTTTAGCCGGACCTTTAGCGAAAAGTAACCCGCAGACCGAGCTGAAACGTGATGTGGAACGTCCATCCGGTGCCGACATTGTGGAGCGCACGACATTGCCAGGGGCGATCCAGCGGCAGACGGCCGCACCCATCGCCGGCGTGCCGTCCGGCGCGTCACCACTTCGTCGCTGCTCGCGAGCTGCAATTGTGCAGATGCCGGCTGCGGCGCTACGGCAATCAGCAGCACGATTGCCACACACGCGCACACCGGGCTCCCACAGCCTCCTGAGTGCCCCCGTCACGCGACAACTGCAGTGCAGGCGCGCGGAAGCGGAACGGCTCTTGAAAGATCTAGCCGAGGCCGGCACGATGTCGGCGCCACGGTGACGAACAAGGAGAGTCGAGATGGGCACATTCCGGCGCAAGTCAGCTGAACAGGAGCTGAAGGGAACGGGACAGAAAATCAAGGGCGTCGGTCAGGAGATCGTCGGCCGCGCCACCGGCAACGAGGGTATGCGCGCGCGCGGCGAGGCGAACCAGGTCGCCGGCCACGTTCGCAGCCGGGTCGGCGAAGCCGGCAGGAAGGTGGCAAACGCCGTCGACCGCGAGACATCAAAATCCCGCCGCAAGATCTAACGGCGCGCGGTCGCGATCAGATAGGCGCCGACGAGGGTAATCGCCGCGGAAATCAGGTGCGCGAGCGTGAACGGACCCGCGACGGGTTCGTTCACGCGGACGAACTCAATCGCAAATCTCAGAGCGCCTGCCAGGACAAGATAACGTCCGAACACGACGCGGTCCGCTACGCCCTGGCGGCGCCAGTGCACGAGCGCCCACGCAATCGGCACCAGCAGAACCATCTCATAGAGCTGGGTCGGATGGACGGGCGTGTCCGTGGGAGGCAGTCCCATTGGGAACGCCACCGCCCACGGGAGGTCGCTCGGCCGTCCGTAGTCGTCGCCCACCAGGAAGCAGCCGATGCGGCCAATGGCGTGACCGACTGCCAGCCCCGGCGACGCGGCTGCGAGCCCGGACATGATCGGAATGCCGCGCCGACGCAGCATCCAGATACCGGCGCCGATACCGCCGACGAGTCCGCCGAACCAGCTCATGCCGCCGCGGCTCAGCAGAAGGCTGAGTGTCGGCTCCTCGCCCAGATGCTCGGCTGTCCACAGCAGCTTGGCGCCAAGAAGGCCGCCGAGGACGCCTGAAATCGCGGCGTCGACTCCAGCCTCGGGAAGACCGCTTCGTTTCAGTTCCCGCTGAAAGACCCAGATGCCAACGAGCGCCCCGATGGCGACGAGGACGCCGAAGCTGGTGATCTCGAACGAGCCTAGACGAAAAAGGACGGGGTACATGCTATAGAAGGCCGCAGTTCACGCTTCCGCTTCTCGGTTCTCAGTTCGTGTTCAGGTGCGGTTCCGTGTTCGCCGTTCCGGTGCCGCGTTCCTGTTCGACGCCCGGAAGAGACCTTCCGTCTCGCTGCCGCGAACGCCGAACGCCGAACCCCGAACCTGGAACTCAGCACCGAACCCCGAACACGAACCGAGCAGTGAGAACGTGGAAGGGTGAACGGCCGTACGTCATGGAAAGAGGACCGGTACATGTTATAGAAGGCCGCAGTTCACGCTTCCGCTTCTCGGTTCTCAGTTCGTGTTCAGGTGCGGTTCCGTGTTCGTCGTTCGAGTACCGTGTTCCTGTTCGACGCCCGGAAGAGACCTTCCGTGTCGCTGCCGCGAACGCCGAACCCCGAACCCCGAACCTGGAACTCAGCACCGAACCCCGAACACGAACCGAGAAGCGAGAACGTGGAAGAGTGAACGGCCGTACGTCATGGAAAGTTCTTGTTCCTGGTTGGCTGCCCGCTGCGGAATTCGTGCGCGAGGTTGTAATAACCTGCCGACGACAGGGTCACCGTCGCATTCTGATCGGTTGTGTTCTCCCAGTACCAGCCGTGGATACCCGCAAACGGCGCCGTCAGGGTGCCTGACGCGCCGTTCATCCGATCCTTCTTCTCGTAGCTTTGCGCGTATCCGCGCGGAGCGCCGTCGGGCTCGGCATGGAACTCGTAGTTCACGGGCACGGAGGCCGACCAGGAGTACAACAGCGCTTCGCCTTTCTCGAGCCGGTACTTGTATTCGAAACCTTCGCGCGGCCCGACGTTGAACGTCACGGTCTCGTGCTGAAACGGCGTCTCCTGAGCTGTAATAATCGCGCCTCCGCTCGGTGCGGTGCCCTTCGCGGCCTCGAGCGCTGCGACCTGTTTTCCCGTCTCGCCCAGCTGCAGCAGCCCCAGCTTCGCGCCTGTGCCGAGGGGATCGAGTGCGAACTCGGCGGGAAGAATCACCGTCACCAGGAGCAGGCCGGCAACAAGCAGCGCGGCACCGAAGGCGATCGCCAACCGGTGTCGGATTTCGACGACGGCAGGCTGCGCCACCGTCGTCTCGAATGTCGGTTCGTAGTTTGTACCTGGATTCATGATCACGCTGCCAGGAAGTAGCCCGAGAGCTGATAGCCGACGAGCAGAAGTCCACACGCCATCACGATTGCGTTGGTCGCGAACGCATGATGGAGAAAGCCGCTGCGGGTGCGCCAGTAGGTCAGGGCAATGAGAATGAAGGTGAGCGCCAGGCCCTGACCGAGCTCGACGCCGACGTTGAAGCTGATGATGTTGGCAACGAGGCCCTGTGGCGCCAGGTCGAAGTCCTGCAGCTTGGTTGCCAGCCCGAAACCATGGAAAAGGCCGAAGACGAGCACGGCGGCGCGGGTGTTCGGCTGAAAGCCAAACACGCGGCGGAAGCCGTCCATGTTCTCGAACGCCTTGTAGACGACGGAGAAGCCGATGATGGCGTCGATGATGTACGGATTGGCGTGGATCCCGCCGAGCACGCCGAGCAACAGGGTCACGCTGTGCCCAATCGTGAACAGGCTGACGTACAAGAGCACATCCTTCAGCCGGTAGAGGAAGAAGATCACGCCGACGAGGAACAGCAGATGGTCATATCCGGTGACCATGTGCTTGGCGCCCAGATACATCAACGGGATGACCGCGCGTCCCTGCAACCCCTGCAGGAAGACCGCGTCCTTCCCCGAGACGCCGTGCGCGTCGAGCACGGTGCCGAATGCAACCGCCAGAACGAGCCCCGTCGCAATGCTGAACGCCGCGGTCCGCGTCGCGCCGGATCCACCGACGCGGACCGGGCGACGACCGACCCGCCGATTACTGACGCTGATAGCGTTCATGACACGCATCACACGAGGCATTGATTTCCTCACCAACAGCAAGAATCCCGGCGGTGTCCTTTCCGTCCGCCGACTTGAGCGCCTTGTTCGCCGAATCGCGCAGCGCGGTTGCGAATTTCACCCAGTCCCCCTTGTCCACGGCGCGGTTTCCGGTCATCAACAGGTTTGCCGACTCCGCGAGCACCGCGGCATTCGCACTCACTACCGCCCACTCCGCGTCGGTGTGAGGCGCGTTCTCCGTGACGCCCTTCACGTCGACGACGGTGCTGACCGAATCCCAGATGGTCGCCGCGGCGGGCATCGTGATGCCACGCATGATGTGCTTGACGGTCGCCACCGGCGGCGTCGCCGGCTCGGCCGCCGCCACCGCAGCAGGCGCCGACTTGACCGTCCGCCCCGCGGCAATCACGAACCCGATGCCGCTGATGAACAGCAGCACGCTTACAAGGAACAGCCAGTACAGAGTGCGCATATTGATGCCAGCGTAATGCAAAATTCAAAATTCAAAATTCAAAATGCAAAATGCAAAACCGCCGCATGGCGCCGACTTTTTGCAATTTGCATTTTGCATTTTGCATTTCGAATTACCGTTTTCCGTATTTCAGATACAGCGTCGGCACGACCGCCATATTCAGGAACGTCGAGGTGACGAGCCCGCACAGGATGACGATCGCCATCGGCGTCTGGATCTCGCTGCCCGACTTCCCGCCGCCGAGCGCCAGCGGAATCAGCGCCAGCCCGGCCGCCATCGCAGTCATCAGGATCGGCACCAGGCGCTCGCGGGCGCCCCGCTGCACCGCGTCGCGAAAATCAGTGACGCCTTCCGCATCCATCAGATGTTGGATGTGGGAGACGAGCATGATGCCGTTGCGCGTGGCGATCCCGAACAGCGTGATGAATCCAATCATCGTCGCGACGTTCAGGACTCCGCCTGACAGGAAAACTCCAACGACGCCGCCGATCAACGCCAGCGGCAGGTTGACCATCACAATCAGCGCGTCGCGGGGCTTGCCGAACGCCAGCACCAGGAGCAGGAACAGACCGCCGATGACCATCACGCCCAGCACCATCAGCCGCTGCGAGGCGCTCTGTTCACTCTCGAACTGACCACCGTATTCGACGCGGTACCCGGCTGGCAGCGAAACGTTCTGCCCCACCGCCCGCTGAATGTCTTCGACCACGCTGCCGAGATCGCGTCCAGCAACGTTACAGGAGACGACAATCCGGCGCTGCACGTTCTCGCGCAACACCATGTTCGGTCCCTCCTCGCGACGTACATCCGCGACCAGACGGATGGGGATGACCGCGCCGGTCGGAGTATCGATCGGCAGATCGGCGATCCGATCGAAATCGGCACCGGCGGCAGGGTCGAACTTCACCATCAGATCGAACGCCGTTCCGCGGTCGAAAATGCGTCCAACGATGGCGCCGGCGAAGCTCGTTTCGATCGCCTCCGCCACATCGCCGGGGCGCAGTCCGTAGCGTGCGATCATCGGCCGGTTGAGAATGAAGCGGACGAACGGCACGTCCATCTGCTGCTCGAGCGAGAGGTCCGCCACGCCCGGCACCTCGGCCATCGTCGCGCGAACGCGTTCGCCGAGCCGGCGCAACGTCGGCAGATCGTCGCCGAACACCTTGACCGCGATATTCGCGCGTGTTCCCGACAGCATGTGGTCGATTCGATGCGAGATCGGCTGCCCGATCGTCACGTTGGTGCCCGGAAGCGTCGAGAACTGCCTGCGCAATTCGGCCAACAGATCGCCGCGCGGGCGATTGCCTTCTCGCAGGCCCACGTCGATCTCGGCCGCCTCGACCCCCTGCACGTGCTCGTCGTATTCGGCTCGACCGGTACGCCTGGCGGTGGCGACGACTTCGGGCTGCGAGAGGAGGATCCGCTCCACGCGCCGGCCGATTTCGTCAGACTTCGCCAGCGACGTGCCGGGCAGGGTGTTTGCCTGCACCGTCAGACTGCCTTCGTGGAACTCCGGCAGAAACGCATTCCCGGCGCGCGTCAGTCCGCCGATCGCGACCAGGAGAAGAAGCAGTGACGCGCCGAGGACCAGATTGGGTCGATCGAGAATCGGCGGCAGCGTCCGGGTGAAGAGAGCCTTGAGGTGCCGCGTCAGCCATCCGTCGTGACCCCGCTGAATCGAACGCGCATTCGGGAGGAACGCGAAGCAGAGCGCCGGCGTCACGACGATCGCCACGACCAATGAAGCCGCCAGCGCGACGATGTAGGCGAACGCCAGCGGTGTCAGCAGGCGACCTTCGATGCCGGCCAGCCCGAACGCCGGCAGGAACACCATGACGATGATGATGGTGGCGAAGACGATCGAGGACCGGATCTCGAGCGTGGCGTCGCGGACCACGTCGGCCGCGGGCAACCGCTCGGCCTCGGGCCGGGCCATGTTCTCGCGCAGTCGCCGCACCACGTTCTCCACGTCAACGATGGCGTCGTCCACGAGCGCCCCGATGGCAATCGCCATCCCACCGAGCGTCATCGTGTTGATGCTGGCGCCGAACGCCCGCAGCGCCAGCACCGCTGCGGCGAGCGACAGCGGCATCGCGGTCAGCGTGATCGCGCTCGCGCGCAGATTCGAAAGGAACAGCAGCACGATGATGGCGACGAGAATGCCGCCGTCGCGCAGTGCCTTGACGACGTTGTCGATCGCGACCTCGATGAAGTCGGACTGACGGAAGATCCGGCGATCGATCTTCATGCCGGCGGGAAGCTCCGCCTGCAGGATGTCGAGCTGCCGATCGAGGCGTCCGGTGACTTCGATGGTGTTGGCGCCCGGCTGCTTCTGCACGCCGACAATGACTGCCGGCCGACCGTTGCGCGAGCCTTCGCCGCGCTTGAACGCTGCCCCCTCGCGCACGTCCGCCACGTCGCGCACGAGCACCGAACGCTCGCCGCGCAGGGCGACCACAGTCTCGCCGATCTCCGCGGCGGTGCGCACGCGCCCGATCGCCTCCAGCACGTACTCCTGCGATCCCTCGGTGTAGATGCCCGCCGACGTGTTCTGGCTGGCGCCGCGGGCCGCCTCCAGCAACTCCGACAGCGACACGTTGTTGGCGCGCAGCGCGTCAGGGTGCGCGATCACCTGGAACTGCCGCTCCGCGCCACCGATCGGCGTGACCTGCGAGACGCCGGGCACCGCCAGGAGACGACGGCGGACGACGGTGTCGGCGATCGTTCGCAGCGTCAGCGGATCATCGCGATCGGACGAGATTGCAAAGAACAGGATTTCGCCCATGATCGACGACACTGGAGCAAGGACCGGCCGCTCGACCTGCGGCGGCAGCGTTCCACTCACCAGCGCCAGTTTTTCCGAGACCAGCTGGCGCGCCATGAAGATGTCGGTGCCCCAGTCGAACTCCACCCAGACGACGGCGATGCCGACTGCCGTCGCGGAGCGGACACGGCGCACACCCGAGGCTCCGTTGATCGCGCTCTCGATCGGAAACGTGACCAGCGACTCCATTTCCTCGGGTGCCATCCCACGTCCCTCGGTCAGGATGGTGACGGTCGGTGCCGTCAGGTCCGGGAAGACATCGATCGGCATCTGCCGTGCCGTGTACGCGCCGGCGGCGAACAGCAGCAGCGACAGGCCGAGCACGATCCAGTGGTGGTCGATAGACCATTGAATGATGCGTTTCATGTGATGTGTGCTCCGGCCTCAGCCGATCAATGCACGTGTCCTTCGGCCGGAAGTCCCTTCGCTGCCGACGCCAGTTGAATCTCATAGGCACCGCGCGTGACGACGCGATCGCCGGGCTGAATGCCGCTGCGGATGCCGACCACATCGCCGTCGCGCGACACAACCTCGACGTAACGCCGTTCGAACTTCTCGCCGCCGCTCTGCACGAAGACGTACGGCCGGCCCGCTTCCATCAGCACCGCATCGCGAGGCACGACCGGTACCCGGTCGGTTCCGCCGGTGTAGAGAATGGCGGTTCCGGTCTGGCCGACCAGCAGTTGACCGTTGCGGTTTTCGACCTCGATCTGCAATGGCAGCGCGCGGGTCTTCGCGTCGATGACTCCGGCATCGTGCACGTGGCCGGGTTTCAACGGGATCGGATCGGCGACGCCTGGAACTTCAAGCGCCAGAGCGGTGACACGTCGCGCCGCCGGCACGTCGGCAGCCTGCACGTGCGCCTGCAGCTCGACCTCGTCGGTGCGAACGATGCGGAAGAGCGGCGCTCCTTCAGCGAAGGACGCACCGAGCGCGGCGAACACCTCGGCGACCCTTCCAGCGATTGGCGCCCGCAGGACGAACGCGTTGCCGGCGGCCGCGCCCCCACCACTGCGCAACACTTCGTCGCGCTGGGCGAGTCGGGCCTGCGCCGCGGTCAGACGTGCTTCCGCGACGGATGCCGCGCGGCGCGCCTCTTCTACCCGTCGGGCGGGAACCGCGCGTTCGGAGAGCAGGCGTTCGGCGCGCGTCAAGTCCGCCTGCGCCGCGTCGAGGGTGGCCTGCGCCTCCGTGACGACGGCGGCAAGCGACGCGCGGTCTTCGCCGCCTTCGGCAAGGCGCGGCTCGATGCGCCCGAGCGTCTGGCCGGCGGCGACCCGATCGCCAACCGACGGGAGCGCCGACGCCGCGTAGCGGCCGTCGGCCGGCGCGGCGACTATCGCTTCGCCTCCGGTGACCGGCTCGATTGCCGCCGGCACACGGATAGAGTGGCGGACCTCCGCCTCGCGGACCTGGGTGGTCGCGAACGGGTTCGTCCACTGCTGTTCCTTCAGGTACGCGATTGCCGCCGCGTTGCCTTCCGGCTGTTTCTCGGCGTCGGCAACGCCAGCGGCGAGGTCCGCGAAGACCGTCGTCGTGCCGAGGTCGTGCCGGTCGTTGAGGTCGGGCGTGTTGACGAGCAACGCCCAGCGATATCGACCGGCTGCGGGAATCTTTCCCTCGACGCGAAACGCGCCTGGCCGCAGCGGATCCGAACCGGGCAGCGTCACTGCCGCGCCGCCGCCTTCGGGAGTCATCTCGATGGATGGCCGACCGGCGTTCAGGGCGCTGAAATCGGCCAGTCGGGTCAGATGCACGGCAAATCTGACCGTCTGGCCGGCGACGAGCGGCGGATGTTCCATGAACAGCTCGGTCTTGTCCGTCCAGCTCGTCACGTCGAGGGTCGGCGGCTCCGCCTTCGCATCGGCTGCCGGTGCGCCGGCGCGGTGGCAACCGATCAGCAGCGCTGTCGCGAGCGACAGCCACATCATCTTCCGCGTCATCACTGAATCTCCCAACCGCTCACGAATTCCAGCTCGATCTCCGCCTCGCGCACGGCCGCGTCGAGCTCTGCCTGCCGGGTGCGGGCGGCGGCGCCGCTGCGGAAGGCGTCGAGGAGCTCGAGAATCCCTCGCTCGCCGGCGTCGTAGCTCACCTGCGCGATCCGCTCGAGACCAGCCGCGGTCTCGAACGCCGTCGCGCGGTAGCGGTCAGCCGCCGCCCGGCGTTCGGTCACGACGTCGCGCCACGCAACGATCTGGCTGCGCAGGGCAGCGCGCAGTGCCTGCAGCTGTGTCTCCGCCTGGGCGCGCCGTGCAACCGCCAGCGCGCGCTCGGGCCGGCCGCGATCGAACAACGGCAGCGGGACGTGCACCGTCACGACGCTGCCGACGTCGCCGCCGCCAGCGTTCGACGACTTCGTGCCGGCGATGACTTCCGGCTCCGGAATGACCCGTTTACCGGCCGCTCGCTCGGCGAATGAGGCGGCGTCAATCTCTTTGCGCAACGCGGCGAACTCCCCGCGCGCCTCTTCGGCGCGCGCCATCAGCTCGTCGACCGAAGGCAGCGTGGTCCGTGCCGGCGCGCCAGCGACGACGCTAATGGCCGCCGCCGGGGCGGCAAAGAACCCGTTTAACGTCGCCTGCGCGCGGGCGCGCTCCGCGGCAGCGCCGGCGCGCTCGACGTCGAGCTCCAGCACCTCACGCTCGGCGCGCAGCCGGTCGTAGCCGGCCGCCTCACCGGCCGCCTCGCGCTTCGCCAGCACGCCGGCGAGATCCTGCAGACGGTCCCGCACGGTCGCGAGCTCCTGCTCGCGCCGCTGTGCCGCGACCAGCTCCGCAAACGCCAGACGCAGATCAGCACGCAGCCGCCTGACCTGATCGACCGCCCGCCCGGACGCGGCGTCGACGAGGGCGGAGGCCGCGCTGACTTCGAGTCCTCGTCTGCCGGTGATCGGCAGGACTTGTCCGACCATGGCGAGGTGCTCGGTCACCCCGGCTACAGATTCACGATCGTAGGTAACGCGCGGATTCGGCCAGCGGCCGGCGGCAAGAACGTCGGCCCGGGCGACGTCGATGGGCGCGTTGAGGGCGCGAACCCGCGGATTGTCTGGCGCCAGCTGCGCCAGCGCCTGCGCTTCGGTCAGAGATGACGTTTGCGCACCGGCGACGGCTGGAACCAGCGTCACGACGAAAAGAGTGCGCACGAACAATGAGCGCATAAAACCTCGCCACCCGGCATTTGCAGGGTGTTCTCCGAAACTCAAACGCCTGTGGGAGTTCGAGTTGAAATTGGGGATTGGCTGCGACGCGGACGGATAGGTATCCGTCAGCTAGGACAGATGGGCTGGAGGGGCGCGCGACGACCGGACTGCGAGAGCGGGCGGATCGTGGGCGTGCGCAACGTGCGGCGTGCGGCCGCTCGGCTGCGCTGGAGGAACAACGAGAACGAACGACGGCGACGCGACCGCTGGAAGACTGAACGGGTCGACCGCAGGTGCCACGAAGATGTGCGTTTCGATCGTCCGCCCGGCGCTGTCCTGATGGTCGGCAATGGGACCGCTGTGCGGTACCGGCAGAACGGCGTCGTGACCCGACAGGTGCGCGTGCAGCGCCTGACCGTGATGGTGGCCGGTCTCCTCTGCATCGAGGTGAACGTGGGTCAGGGGCGCGGCGATGGCGCTGAACTGCACGAGCACGACGAGCGCCGCCGCGGTCAGCCGACGAAACACCCGGGCATTGTAGTCAATCGCCGCTGACGCGGCATCTGACGAATTCCTGACGATGTGTTCAGAGAACACTTCACGCGTCCAGGTGCTCGCTTCTCGGTTCGTGTTCAGGTTCGGGGGCCAATGGTATTCTCGCGAGCTGATGACACCACGACCTCTGATTGTGTTGCTGTGCCTGTCGCTTTTCGTCGGCTGCCAACGCGAGGCGAGCAAGCCGACGGCTGAACCCGCCGCGTCCAAAGAGGCGGCCTTCGCCATTACCCTCCAACCACTTACGCCCCCAGCACAAGGTGAATCGGCGCAGGTGCAGCTGACGACGTCCAGTCGCGGCGTTCTTCTCAGCTGGCTGGAGCAAAAGGAAGCCACCGCGACGTTGAAGTTTGCCGAGCTCGCCGCGAACGCCTGGAGCGGCGCGCAGCAGGTGGCGTCGAGCGAGCACTGGTTCATCAGCGACGCCGACGTGCCGACCGTCCTGCGGATGAGCGACGGCACGCTCGTCGCGACAACCTATCCGTCGGTCGATCCAACGATCGAGGCGTACGACCTCCGCCTCGCCTACTCACGCGATGACGGAAAGACGTGGTCACGGCCGCTGACGCCGCATCACGACAAAACGAAAACGCAGCACGGCTTTGCGTCGCTGTTCGAGCTGCCCGATCGTGCGCTCGGGCTCGTGTGGCTGGACGGCCGCGATCAGGAGTTGAACAAGACCGACCCCCAGGGCGGCTCGATGGATCTGTATTTCGCCTCGTTCGATTCGTCGTGGAAGCAGACTGCCGAATCGTCCGTCAACGGCCGCGTCTGCGAATGCTGTCAGACGGCGGCGACGGTGACCGGCGACGGTCCGATCGTCGCGTTCCGCGATCGCACCGACCAGGAAATCCGTGACATTCACGTCACCCGCATCGAGCAGGGAAAGTGGGTCGGCGCCGTTCCGGTCCATGCGGACAACTGGAAAATCGACGCCTGCCCGGTGAACGGTCCCGCTGTGACCGCACGCGGTAAGACCGTGGCCGTCGCCTGGTTCACGGCGGTCGGCGACATGGGCCACGCGTGGGCGGCCTTCTCGCAGGACGCGGGTAGAACGTGGGGTGCTCCGATCCGGCTCGATGATGGCGCATCGGAAGGGCACGTGGACGTCGAGCTGCTCGAAGACGGCTCCGCGGCGGCAAGCTGGGTCGAGTTTGCGAACGAGCGCGCGCAGTTTCGAGTCCGGCAGGTCACCGCGTCGGGCGAGCGGTCGCAGGCGCTCACCGTTGCCGGCGCCGGCGAGGGGCGCGTCAGCGGCTATCCGCGGATTGCGCGCAGCGGCAACAGTCTGGTCTTCGCGTGGACGGAGTCATCCGGACCGGGATCGCAGCAGATCAAGACCGCGATCGCGACGATGAAATGAAAAGGCCGCGCAGTCGCGCGGCCTTCAGGAATTCAGAATTGAGAATTCAGGATGCAGAATTCAAAACCTGCATTCTGCATCCTGCATTCTGCATTCAGTTCTAGTCCACCACCTGGCCCGGCTTCTGCCCCCAGCCGAAGCCGTCTTTCGGACGCAGCAGGGACAGCATGCGGACGCGCTTGTCCTTCGGGTTGCGTCCCGGGTTGCCGGTGATGATGACGTGATCGCCGATCTTCAGCGTCTCTCTGTTGACGCCCTGGCCACCCAGCTGACCGGCGCCACCCCACTCGACGGCGTAGCGTGAGACCGTGCCGTCCTTCTCCTTGACGTTGAGATGCACGAAGGAGTGCGGGTTGCGGAACAGGAACTGCACCAGTTCGCCTTCAACGGTCACCGTCTGATCTTCCAGATAGGTGGCAGCGAACGAGTGGTGGGCGTAGGCCTGCGCGCCAATCAAGCTCGCGGCGGCGACAAACAGTACAACCAGGTAACGCTTCATATCGTGGTTCCTCCCTGACAGAACCCTGAGAAATCGTAGCCGACCGGCTGCGCGCCTGCCTCTGAAATGTACCTGAATTCTTCGTCAGGAATAAGTGGCTCTGGTGGCGCAGGATACACCATTTTTCAGCCAACCGAGCCGGCCCGAATCGCCGCCAGCAGGTGCTCGGCAGCAGCCCCGGCGTCCTCGCTGGCAAACTGCGGCGGCAGGTCGATGGTTGTGCACGTCGCCGTCAGCCGGTGGAACTCGTCGGCGCTGCGCGTTCCCTGGATGGCGCGAAGGGCTGAGCCGATGACGACGATCCGCGGCCGCGTGGCACGCAGCAGGATCAAAGCGTCGTACAGGTTTGCCGCCGTCACCACATGAAAACCCGCACCTCTCAGGACCTGCCGCACGTAGGCCAGAACGTCTTCCGAGGTGTCCACGCACAGAACGTCGCCGCCCGCCGGCCTGTCGTCGCTGCGCTGGTGGGCGTCGGCGATGGCGTGTGCCTCCGTCTCGTACGGCTGCAAAACTGGCTTCAGCCTCGACACGGTCAGGGCGCGGTCGACTGACGGCGAGACGGCGCAGATCCGCAGCGCCCCGGCAGCGTTCTGGGCACGGGTCAGATAACGGACCAGCAGGCCGAGTCCCGCGCTGTCTACGAAGTCCACCTCGCCGAGGTGAAGCAGCACCTGTCGGTGCAACGGAATGACGGAGTCGAGGCACGACTCGAGCGCAGACGTCTCGTCGCCGAGCGCGATTCTGCCCGTGCACGTGACGACCAGAACGTCACCAACGCGGCGGCTGTTCAACGACAACGGCATGGCATTCACAGACTCGTGCTGGTGGCACTGCGGATCGCCGCGAGCACCTGCTCGGCGCTGGAGCCCGCCTCCTGGCGCGGGAACCCGGGCGGCAGGTTGATGACGGCGCAGCCAGCCAGCAGGCGTTCGAACTCGTCGGTACTATACGTCCCTGCCAGCATCGTCGCGCGCACCGACGCGCCGACCACGACAACGCGGGGTTGGATTGCGGCGAGCAGAATGCGCGCATCGCGGATGTTGGAAGCGGTCATCGCGCGGTGGCCGTTCTCGCGCAGCAGTTCACGGAGATACGCCAGGATGTCCTCGGACTCGTCAACACAGAGAACGTTCGGGGTTCCCGACGCGGGATCGCGCCGCGCCCGCAGGGCTTCAGTGATCGCCTCGTCTTCCGAATCGTACGGCTGCAACACCGGCTTCAAGCGCGTGACGTTCAGGATGTGATCGACCGACGGCGATACCGCACACACCCGTAGCTCACCGGCCGCGCTGTGCGAGCGCGTGGCGCAGCGCACGAGCATTCCAAATCCCGCACTGTCGATGAAATCGACGTCCCCGAGGTGCAGGACGACGAGTCGATTGGCGCGCAGCAGCTCCTCGAGATGACGCTCGAGCGACACCGCCTCGCCGGCCTGTTCTTCTCCGGCGATGATCCGGCCGCGGCAGGACACGACCATGACGTCCCCGACGCGACGCGTCTGAAACAGCAGCGACATTCGAATCCTGACTCTATCGCGTCAATCCGTCCGCGTCACGCGGCGCGGCGTGTCATGTCACCGGGTCGGCTTGATATATTCGTTCACCTGATCTTCCAGCAGGTCCAGCGGCAATCTCCCGTTGCGCAGCACGACGTCATGGAAGTCACGGACATCGAAGGCTGCGCCGAGCTGCTTCTGCGCTCGTTCCCGCAACGCGCGAATCTTCAGCTGTCCGATCTTGTACGCCAGGGCCTGCGCCGGCCAGGCGATGTAGCGATCTATCTCGGCAATTGATTGCGCAGGGACGTGCTCTTTGAAGTAGGTGCGCGCGCGTTCCCGTGACCAGCCCATGACGTGCATTCCGGTGTCGACAACGAGGCGCACGGCACGGAACTGCTCGTTGGCGAGCTGCCCGAAGCGGCTCGGCGGGTCGCGATAGACCGTCCCGAGCTCGGAGCCGAGTGATTCGGCATAGAGCGCCCACCCCTCGCCAAACGCAGTTGTCGTGAAAACGCGCCGGAAATCCGGCAGGCTCTCCCCTTCGCGCGCGATCGCCGTCTGCAGGTGGTGCCCGGGCACGGCCTCGTGCAGCACCAGCGCCTCGATGTCGTACTTGAACTGCTCCTGCGGCCGGTAGGTGTTCATGTTGAACCACGCCGGCCGGCTGCCGTCGGTCGTCCCCGATTCGTAGTTCGAAGCGGTGGACGCTTCACGGTCCGGCGGGATCGGCCGGATGTTCACCGGCATCTGCGGAAGCTTCCTGAACAGGCGCGGCAGGGACGGCTGCACGCGGTTCAAAACGTCGCGAGCGTAATCGAGCATTTCCTGCTGGCTGGTGAACCGCATCCCTGGACGGGTCCCCAGCGACTTCTCGTACTCCGCGACCGTCCCGGCAAAACCGTCGGCGCGCGCGAGCTTCTCCATCTCGCGCTCGATCCGTGCGACCTCGTCCAACCCGAGCCGATGAATCTCTTCGGCCTTCATCGAGGTAGTCGTGTGATAGCGAACCGCCGCATCGTACAACGCGCGGCCGCGAGGCACAGAGGTCACCGCTATGCTCGGACGCGCGCTTTGCCGATACGGCCCGCGCAGGAACGCCTCGACCCGCTTCCAGTTCGGTACGAACTTCTGCTCGTAGGCCGTCGTCGCCACGGTGAGCAGGCGCTTCTGGTCAGCCGCGGAAATGTCGGCAGGAAAGCGCCGGAAGGCCGCCAGCAGCGGCGTCTCGGCCGTCGTCATACGCCCCTGCGCAGCGATCTGATCGACGGTCAGGTCCACGACGATCGGCGGTTGCGTCAATCGCACCGCCATCTGCTCACGCATCAGCGCCAGCACCTGATCGACGAGCATCGGGATGGCGTTCAGGCGCGCGACGATGTTTTCGTAGTCCTTGACCGTCCGCGCCGGCATCGCATCGATGACGCTGAAGACCTCAGCGTGAAAGCCGCTCTGCTGCGACACGGTCGAGACGAAATTGCTGTACTCCTCCATCTCGAGGGCGTTCTTCAGCTCCCATTGCAGGACGTGGGCGCTGAGCCGGTCCGAAGGCGTCAGATTGCCGGTGGTGATGTAGGTCAGCTCCTGCAGAAACTCTTTGCGCCGCTGACGCACCTGGTCGCGGCCGCGCCTCGAGCGGTCGGCCCACCGGTCGTTGAAGTCGGTGCGGCCGACGCGCGTCGCCAGTTCCGGACTCGTCGCCAGGCGCCACTCCCAATAGGTGCCGAAGAGTGAGCGGAGGCTTTCCATCGAGGCGCCGACAGCGGGCGCCGGAAACGTCCGCTCCTGGGTCTGCTGCGCGGCGATGCGGCTCACCGCGGCCGCGCCCGCACCGAGCGCAGTCACCGCGGCGATGACGACGAGTCTATCTTTCATCGATATTCGGCTAGCTCTTTCGGATGCGTACGCGCGCCACCTTGTCGACGCCGCTGCAGGCCAGCAGCAGGTCGCCATTCGGCGCGGTCACCATGTGCCGGACAACACCGCCACCCGACGGGATGTCCCACTTCTGGAAAGCGCTCGTCGCCGGGTCGAACCTGACGAGCGTGTTCGGCTCCACGCCGGATTCGCTGTACCAGATTGCGCCATCGCTCGTGACCGTGATCCCGTAGGGCTGCGAGCGTGCGCCTCCCGGCGATGGAAATTCCTTCACCTGCTTTGTTTTCAGATCGAGTCGTCCGAGAAAGCCACGGGCGTAATCCGTGTACCAGACGATGTCGTTCTGATCGACGGTGATCCGCCGGGGCCGGGCACCATCAGGGAGAGCGTATTCCGTGATCGTCAGCGTCGCCGGATCGATCGTGCCGATTTTGTTCGTGCCGAACAGGTCGAATACCGGCGTGCCGCTGGACATGATCTTGATTCCATACGGACGCGAATTCGGCGTCGGCGCTTCCTTCAACGTCACGTTTCCGGTTTTCGGGTCGAGTTTGCCGACGAAATTGCCACCCTGGACCGTAAACCACAAGGTGCCCTGCTTGTCGAAAATCGGGGTATGCGGGTCGCGCGCTCGTGGATCCGGCATCTTGTAGTCGGTGACAGCCCCCGTCTTCGGATCGAGCTTGCCGATGTGCGCGGCGGCGTTGCCCGTGTACCAGATATTTCCGGCGCTGTCCGCAACGATGCCGTGGGGCCCGGCGCCGGCTGTGGCCTTGAATTCCTTTACCTGACCTGTGGCCATATCGACGCGGCCGATGGTGTGATTCATCTGACCGGTGTACCAGAGGCCGCCGTCCGGAGCGAAGGCCGGATCGTGTGGATGTGCCTTGGCGGTGACGGCCCACTCATCGATGGTGACCTGGATGGTGCTCTTGGCCTGCCCCTGCACGGCCTGACCCGCCAACCCAAGCAGCAGACCGGCCGCCAACAGTGAGAAGATCTGTCGCGTCATGGTTGTCTCTCCTCTGCGGCAATTCTTGAACGCCGCAACCTGGGCCGTTGGACTTTCTGTCCTCGTATGCGCGCCGCTCTCTCTCGACGCCTCACGGTCAGATGTGGTTCCTGCACGCACTGGTGGATTCGGCGAGATGACCTGCCAGCAGTGTCATTGGGAAAACCCGCTCAACGAACCGGCAGGCCGGTTGACGATCGAAGGCATCCCGCAGACGTATACGCCTGGAGAACAGTACCTGATTACGGTGACGCTTGCACGGCCCAGCCTCGGCCGCGCCGGCTTCCAATTGTCGGCGCGCGACGACAGCATCAACATGACCGGGGGCTCGAACGCGGGCGTGCTGGCGTCAACCGATCAGGCCACGCATCTCGCCACCGAGAAGCTCGTCACATATATCCAGCACACCAGACAGGGAACGAATGTCACCGGTGGCACCGCATCGTGGAAGTTTTCATGGACGGCCCCGGATGACGGCTCCGTCATCTTTCACACAGCGGCCAACGCGGCGAATGACGACGACTCGCCGCTGGGCGATTACATCTACACCGCGATCGTCCGCTCGCGCCGCTCCCCAAACTAGCGGCTCCTGCCGCGACGTTTGACAGGCGGCAACCGACTGGCCATCATCTGCCTCAGGTCGGGCTACCACCCCTTCCGTTCGCAAAGAGAGGACCTCGCCGTGGCGAATTCACGACGTCCGTTCGCACTGATAACTACCCTGTTCGTTCTGTCGCTGTCGCTCGCCGCCAATGCGGCCAGCGCCCAGACGGTTCTGGTAACGGGCGCGAACTCGGGCATCGGCCTCGAGTTCACCAAGCAGTACCTCGCCCGTGGCTGGACGGTAATCGCCACCCATCGGCGATCCGAGGTGCCACAGACTCTGGCCGACCTGTCGGCAAAGTACAAAACGCTGCTGCGTATCGAGCGCGTCGACGTTACCAACGTGGAGCAGGTACGAGCGCTGGCCACGCGGCTGGCCAGCGTTCCCATCGACGTGCTGATCAACAACGCCGGCGTCTACAACGATCGCGGCACATGTGCGGCCGACGATGACGCGTGCGCCGGAGACTGGACGACGCAGAACTTCGGCAAGATGCGGTACGAGCTGCTCGACACGATCCTGTCGGTCAACGTCAAAGGGCCGCTGCTCGTTTCCGAAATGCTGTATCCGAACGTCAAGGCCAGCAAGTTGAAGAAGATCATCGCCATCAGTTCGAGCAACGGCTCGCTGACCGGTCCGCAGGCCGGCGGCGGCGCCATCTTCTACCGCAGCAGTAAAGCCGCGCTCAACCGCGCGATGCAGCTCGTGGCCGGATCAGTGAAGGGCGACGGCGTCACCGTGGTGATGTTCAATCCCGGGCCGACGCTGACGGAGCACCAGATGTATCTGAAGGGCCAGTTCAAAGGGATGCTCGAGACGTCGTTTACCGTCGGCAACATGGTCAAGACGATCGACGCGGTGACGATCGCCGACACCGGCAAGTTTCTCCGTTACGACGGCGTCCCGGAGGCGTGGTGATGCGAACGCATGTTGTCGCACTCGGAGTGTGCGCAGCGATCTGCTGCCCGGGCCTCTTGTCGGCGGCGCAAAGGGCTCAGCCGAGCAGACCGACGCTCGAGGCGGATCTGAAAGCGATCGCCGAGTTCAATGCGCGATACCTGAAAGCGATCAACGACGGCGATATCGCGACGCTGAGCAGCCTTACCGATGAAGGTCACATCATGATTACGCCTGGCCGGCCGCCTCTCATCGGCAAGGCGGCGAACGACGCGGCCAACGGTCGGGCGTTTCAGCAGGTCAAGATCGAGGAAACATGGACCCCGGTGGAGACGGTTGTCTCGGGCGATCTCGCGTTCCAACGCGGTACCTACACCGTCGCCGCCACGCCGAAGGCTGGTGGCAACACGACCCAGACGGCCGGACACTTTCTGCGCATCTATCAGCGTCAGTCCAACGGCGAATGGCGCATGACGCACGACACGTTCAACAGCGTTCAGCCGACGCCGCAGAAATAGAGACAGCCATGCGATTGCCCCACGCCGTTCTGGTCGCCGTCGTCCTCGCCCCTGCGCTCGTCGCGGCGCAGGACAACCTCGGCAGCTATGAAGACCGCCTCGCCGTCGAGGACGTGATGGCACGTTATGTCTGGACGGTGGATTCACTCGACGCCGACGGCTACGTTGCCGTGCTCACCGAAGACGCCGTCATCGACTCGAACGGCAGCATCAGCAAGGGGCGCGAGGCGATCCGCAAGATCGTCACCGGTCTCATCGACTGACGACACGAAGGGCACGAAGAGATCGAAGGGCACGAAGAGACAGTCTTGAATTATCATTCGCTCCGTCATCATTAACCAGCTGACGCAGAGGGAGAGAGGCATGGCGCGACTCACCAGGCGTGGATTCATCACCGCATCGAGTGCCCTGGCGGCGGCACCGGCGCTGAGCGCACTCAGAGCATCCGCTCAGGGACCGGCGCCGGACATCGGGAACCTGCGGGCCGAGAAGGACATCGTCTTCGGCAAGGGCGGGAGCATGGATCTCACGCTCGACGTCTACCAGCCGCCCGCGGGCGTGACGCCGAAGCGCATGGCCATCATTCACCTCTTCGGCGGCGGCTTCTTCGTCGGCAACAAGAACGCGGGCTACATCATCAACGACGCCAAGGCGCTCGGGGCGCGGGGCTATACGAACATCTCCGCCAACTACCGCCTGCAGACGCAGGGCTCCTGGCCGGCACAGATCCACGACGTCAAGGCTGCGATCCGCTGGACGCGCGCCAACGCCGCCAAGCTCGGCGTCGAGCCTAACCGGATCGTGATCGCCGGGTATTCCGCGGGCGGGATGCTGTCGCTGATGGCCGCCGGCACCAACGGGAAGAAGGAATTCGAGGGCGAGGGCGGCAATGCCGGCGTCAGCTCCGACGTCAACGGATGCATCGGCGTCTATCCCCTGGCCAGCGCGCAGATCGCGACCGGTCTCTTCCCGCAGGGACAGGCGACGCCGGAGAACATCGCGGCCGCCTCGCCGACGACCTATATCAGCGACAAGTTCGCGCCGACGATCTTCGTGCACGGCACCAATGACGGCACCGTTCCGGTTCAGTCGAGCATCGATTTCCACACGAAGCTCCACGCGCTCAAGGTGCCGACCGCGCTGACGTTGATCCAGGGAGCCGACCATGCCTTCGACAACAACGCGCCCGACGCGGTCGAGGTGATGGCAGCGTCGATCGATCTCTTCTTCGATCGGCTGATCATCAACCCGAAGCCGTATCCGTCATTCGGTGGCGGTGGCGGCGGTCGTGGCGGACGCGGCGGCGCACCGGGAGGCCGCGGTCAGTAGGCCGGCTGCGCCGTTCGCTGCAGTACACCAGCGAAGCTCGCACAGGGTGCGAAGGTCGCAAGGAGAAGAATCCGTCGCGTGCTCGGCGCTGTTTCGCGTCCTTCGCGGTCTATTTTTGTGAAAGCAGCTGATTGGCGGTCACGAACCGCGGCTCGATGTCTACCGGGACGTCCTTCAGCTTGTCGAGCACCACCTGCACCTGCGGGCGCACGACAGCCAGCTTCTCGATCATCTGCTTCGCGGCGGCGTAATCGCCGAGCACCTGCATGGTCATGATGTCGCGCGTCAGGTCGATGACGTTCTGCCGGATCTTCTGCGCGTCCACGGTAAACGTGCCGTCCTGTGCGACCGTTACGCCGCCGTTGTCGAGGAAGTAATTGAGCTGCAGCGCGACGCCGCGGCCGTGCGCCTCGGACAACCCGAACCTGATCGACCGGAACATCGACGCCAGGTAGGTCGTGTACATCGTCTGCTGATAGGACTTGTCCAGCTTGCCGCGATCAACGAGAAACTGCAGCGCGAACAGCCCCGAGACGTCCGCTTTCGCTTCTTCGACAACGCTCGACAGCTCCTTCATTTCCTGCCGCACAGTGGTCGCGCGCCCGCCGATGGTGATGTTGTGCGGCCCGAGACCATGCATCAGCTCGTGCATCAGGATGTGCGTGAAAAACGCGTCGAAGCTGACGTTCTGCTGGTCGGCGGACGACAGCGCGACCTTCGAGATCGGCTGCAGCACCATGCGGAACTTGGCTTCCTGGTTGTTCTTCAGCATCACCCGCTTGGAGCCCTTCTCGGCGGTGACGCGCTCGTCGTTCGGCAGGTTGTAGGCGGCGGTCTGCACGCCGCGATTGGCGTCGCCGGACGAGAACACCGTATTCACGACGCGGATCGGTGCGAGTGCTCCCAGCTTCGGATTGCGGTACTTCGGATCGATCGGCAGGTTGTTCTCGATCTCCTGCAGCTCGCTCGAAAACCGCGCCAGCTTCTGCGTCTCGGCATCGTCACGCAGCGTGACGAACGCCTCGAAGGCGGCCTTGTAGTTGAACCACTCGTCCTCGTAGACCTCGTAGGGGCCGATGGTCGGTTCGATCGATGCGTCGAGCTCCATCCAGGCGACGTCGCTGTCGTAGTAGTCGTTCGTCTGCAGCGCGGTAGCTCGCTTCTCGAGGTAGTTCTTCAGTGTCGGCTGCGCGGAAAGCGCGGCTGCCTGCCGCAGCAGCACGGCAACGCGCGTCAGCTCGTTCTGGTACTCGACGTTGTACGGAACGATCAGGAACTGGCCGTTTCCGTCCATACGGATTGTCGTGAAAAAACCGGTGGCGCGCCGTCGCTCCGCGTCCGGCAGACGGTTAATCCACTGCTCGATCTGTTCCTTCTTCGCGTTTGCCGGATAGAAATTGCCCCGCGCGGGCTTCGCCGGGACGCCGAGTAAGAATGGCTCGTTATGATCGAGCCGCGACCACGGACCTTTGTTGATCAGGAAGTAATGCAGGCGCGCCTGCCCGAGCGGCGACATATCTTTCGCCAGCTCAATCATCAGGCTCTCGTTCTCTTCCCACACCTGGCGCAGAAACAGTGCGTCGAGGATCTTCGCTGCGTTGACCAGAATCGCGAGCGCGTCGCGTTCGTTCGGCGGCAGGCTGCTGACGTCCACCGTCAAATCCACGGGGGCAAACCGCCGAATCATGTTCTCGAGACGTTTCAGATCATCGGTTTGCACGTACGGGGCCTCAGGCTGATGCTCTGGTTTCCTCGATTCCGGCTGGCGGCAGGCGGCGGTTGCCGCGAGCAGGAGAGAAAAAGCGGCCGCTATCCCATTTGCATTTTGCATTTTGAATTTTGCACTTCGCATTACTGCATCGCGTCAGTGCACACCGAAACTCGTCTGCAGCTTCGCGGGGTCTGTGCCGAGCCGACGTAAGGCGGTTTCCCACATCAGTTCCGGCGGCACGCCGAAAATCAACGCCGGATCGACTTCCATCGTCAGCCACGCGGAGGAGGCAAGTTCCTCGTCCAGCTGACTGGGCGCCCAGGCGGCACACCCGACGACGATCCGCGCGCGATTCGTCGGCGGCTCCTGCAGCAGCCGGAGCGCCAGTTGATGCGACATCGAGAGCACGATCCCGGGAGAGATCTCCCGCTGCTCGTCGTCGGGCCCCTGCGCGTCAGCCGTCAGCACCCACGTCTGCTGCGGCTCGACCGGTCCGCCAACCCACAACCGTACTTCGGGATCGACCTTCACCGGTGGATCCGTCTTGACCATCGTCCACGCGGGATCGTCCATCTGCCGGTTGACCACGAGGCCGAATGCGCCTTTCTCGGTGTAATCGCACAGCAGGATCACAGACTGCGCGAAATTGGGATCTGCCATCTGCGGCATCGACAGGAGGAGGATGGGAGCCGTGCCCGACATAGGAGAATCATAACCGTTCGAGTCGTTCGAGTCGTTCGGATCGTTCGAGTCGTTCGAGTCGTTCTACTTCGAGTTCGTCAAGGCGATGTCGAGGTTGCGGCGGAGCCCGGCGACCTTGGCCCGCGTCATCGGTGTTCCTTTCGTCAGGACGCGCAGCTCATCGTCCGATCGGCTCGAGAGGTCGGCCAGCCGGGGGAGGTCCAGCCCCATCCGCGGCTGCCAGGGTGCATCGGACGAGACTGGCGCCGGCCGATTGTAAGGACAGACTTCCTGACAGATGTCGCAGCCGTAGACGTGCGTGCCGATCGCCGCGTGATATTCGCTCGGGATGTCACCACGGTGCTCGATGGTGAGGTATGAGAGGCACCGTGCCGAGTCGAGCACGCCTGCTTCGACGAGGGCGCCGGTCGGGCAGGCGTCGAGACATTTCGTGCAGCTGCCGCACTGCTCGAGACCCTGCGTGTCCGCTGCGAGCTCGAGCGTCGTGATGATTTCGCCGAGGAAGAGCCACGACCCGAGCTCCGGGTTAATCAGGCACGTGTTCTTTCCGATCCACCCGAGACCGGCATATTGAGCGTAGACGCGCTCCTGGACAGGTCCGGTGTCGACGTAGGCTCGCGCCTCGAATGGATCGGCAGACTCCGCGCGCATCCACTCGATCAGCCCATCGAGCCGCGCTTCGAGCACATCGTGGTAATCGTCGCCCCACGCGTACCGCGAAATCCGAGCGACGTCCGAGCCGAGGTCCCCAGAGTAAGGCCGATTCGTGTTGTAGAGCGTGGCGGTGACGACCACGCTGCGGGCACCTGGGACGACGTGCCGGACATCCGCACGGCGTTCGGCAGAACGGTGCATCCAGGACATGGTCGCGGCATAGCCGCGATCGAGCCATTCGGCGAGGAAAGAGAGCTCTGGATACGCGTCGGCGCGCGCGATCCCGCAAAGGTCGAAACCGAGCTCGCGCGCGCGACCCTTAACGGCGGCAGCTGTGATCACTGATCACGACACACTGAGGCAGCGAGCTTCATTTTCACACTCCCGGTGTCTCGGTGCCTCGCTGTGTCGCCTCGGGCTATGACCTTGAGACGAGCTGGCGCACGACGTACGGCAGGATCCCGCCGTGGCGGAACGCGACGAGCTCTTCGGGCGTGTCGATGCGTGCCGTTACCGTGAATGTCAGCTCGGAGCCGTCAGCAGAGGTCGCCGCTACGCGCACGTCGCCACGCGCTTTCAGCCCCTCCGCGACGCCGATCAGCCTGAACTCTTCGGTTCCCGTCAGTTTCAGCGTCGCCGCATTCTCGCCAGCCTTGAATTCCAGCGGCAGCACGCCCATGTTGACCAGGTTGCTGCGGTGGATACGTTCGTACGACTCGGCGATCACGGCTTTCACTCCCAGCAGCAGCGTCCCCTTCGCCGCCCAATCGCGCGACGACCCGGATCCATATTCCTTCCCGGCGATGACAAGCAGCGGGACACCCGCCTCCTGGTAGCGGACCGACGCGTCATAGATCGTCATCAGCTCGCCGCCCGGCTGATACAGCGTCCAGCCACCTTCAGTGCCGGGCGCCATCTGGTTGCGTAACCGTACGTTCGCGAATGTGCCGCGCATCATCACTTCGTGATTGCCGCGGCGCGCCCCGTAGGAATTGAAGTCGACCGGCTTCACTCCCTGTTCGATCAGGTAACGGCCCGCTGGACTGTCTGCCTTGATTGAACCAGCCGGAGAGATGTGGTCGGTCGTCACGCTGTCGCCGAGCAAGGCGAGCACACGGCCGCCGACGATGTCAGCCGGCGCAACCGGCGTCATCGACATTCCCTCGAGGAACGTCGGTTTCCGGATGTAGGTCGATGAGTCCTCCCAGGTGAAGCGGCTGCCGCCGGGGACAGCAAGCGCCCGCCATCGTTCGTCACCTTTGAACACATCCGAGTAGCTGTTGCGGAACATGTCGGAGGTCACGGCCCGCAGCATCGTCGCCTGCAGTTCCTGCTCCGACGGCCAGATGTCCTTCAGGAAGACCGGATTTCCGGCGTGGTCCTCGCCGAGCGGTTCGGTGGTCAAATCCTTCGTGATCCATCCCGCCAGCGCGTAAGCGACGACAAGCGGCGGAGAGGCCAGGTAATTGGCGCGCACGTCCTGCTGAATGCGGCCTTCGAAATTCCGGTTGCCGCTCAACACCGAGCAGACCACCAGGTTCTTCTCGCGAACGACCGATGCGATCTCGTCAGGCAGCGGTCCGCTGTTGCCGATGCACGTCGTGCAGCCGTAGCCGACAAGGTTGAATCCGAGCGTGTCGAGATACGCCGTCAGGCCCGCCGCCTGGAGATACTCGGTAACGACCTTCGAACCAGGCGCGAGGCTGCTCTTCACCCACGGCTTGCGCGTGAGTCCCTTCTCCACCGCTTTCTTGGCGAGCAGGCCGGCGCCGATCATGACGCTCGGGTTGGATGTATTCGTGCAGCTGGTGATTGCCGCAATGACGACGGCGCCGTGATCGAGCCCCTCGAGTTCGGGATCGGCCACGGCGACTCCCGACTGGGCGACCGACCCGGTCGCTGTGGCGACACCCTGCCTCGCGCCGCCTTCAGCAGCGCTCGCGCCTTTGAGCGGCTTCGACGGAACCTGCATGGTCGGCAGCGCCGTCTGAAAAGCGGATTTCGCGCGTTTCAGCGTCACTCGATCCTGCGGACGCTTCGGACCGGCCAGACTTGGTTCGATCGTCGCCAGGTCCAGCTGGAGCACTTCTGAATACGCCGCGTCCGGCGTCCCCTCGATGCGGAACAGTCCCTGCTCCTTCGCGTAGGTCTCGACGAGCTGGACGCGTGCCTCGTCGCGGCCCGTCAGGCGCAGATAATCCAGCGTCATCTCGTCGATCGGGAAGATGGCGACGGTCGCGCCATACTCCGGGCACATGTTGCCGAGCGTGGCCCGATCCGCAATCGTCAGCGCGCCGAGCCCCTCGCCGAAGAACTCGACGAACTTGCCGACGACGCCATGCTTGCGCAGGGCCTCGGTAATGGTCAGCACCAGATCTGTTGCGGTCGCGCCCTGCGGCATCGCACCGGTCAAACGGAACCCGACGACGTGCGGAATCAGCATCGAGATCGGCTGCCCGAGCATCGCTGCTTCCGCCTCAATCCCGCCGACGCCCCAGCCGACGACGCCGAGGCCATTGACCATGGTCGTGTGCGAGTCGGTGCCAACCAGCGTGTCTGGATAGGCGATCGTCGTGCCGCCCACGGTCTGCGAGAAGATCACGCGGGCGAGGTACTCGATGTTCACCTGATGCACGATGCCGGTGTCAGGGGGAACGACCTGAAAATTGTTGAAGGCCCGCTGTCCCCAGCGCAGGAATGCATACCGTTCACGGTTCCGGGAGAATTCGAGTTCCGCATTGAGGGCAAACGCGTCCGGTCTTCCGAAGTAGTCAACTTGTACGGAATGGTCGATGACCAGCTCGACCGGCTGCAGCGGGTTCACGCGATCCGGATTGCCGCCCAGGGAGACGATGGCGTCGCGCATGGCGGCGAGATCGACGACGCAGGGAACACCGGTGAAATCCTGGAGCAGAACGCGCGCGGGCATGAACGAGATCTCCTTCTCGCTGCCTGCTTTCGGCTCCCATTTCGCGAGCGCGGCAATATCGTCCGCCTTGACGAAGGCGTTGTCCTCGCGGCGCAGCAGGTTCTCGAGCAGGATCTTGATCGAGTACGGCAGCCGCGCGACGCCGGGGAGTGCTTTATCGAGGGCGGGAAGGCTGTAAATCTGCACCGGCTGTCCGCCAACCCGGAGGTCGGTGCGCGTGCTGAACGAGTTCGCAGTCATGTGGGCGCGGTCTTTCGAGTGAGAGTAAAAGACGATCATACTTCGCAGTCGAGGTCGCCCTATCGGCTAATGACCAGGTGTGGCTTCATCAGGTGGAAGGATCCTTGCGAAAGTACTGACTCAGGAGGTTCCACCTCATGAACCAGAACCGTAAGGACAAACCGAGCGACCCGAACCGCGCCTCCAAGATGGAGCAGGCGGAGGGCTCGCGCGAGAGCATGCGCGGTAGCGGCAGCTCGAGCGAATCGCCGTCGCGGGATCGCGGTACGAGCAGCGATCGTGCGATGTTCAGCGATCGGGAATCGGCAGAGCCGCGCGGCAGCAGCAGCTCGAGTGAACGCGGGAGCAGCAGCTCGAATGAACGCGGCAGCAGCAGCTCGAGCGAGCGCGGCCTCGGCACGTCGAACGAACGCGGCATGGGCAGCTCGCGTCGAAGCGGCAGCCGCGATTCTGGCGGCATCAGCAATCGCGAGTTCAGCCGCGAACAGTCCGAACAGGACGACCTGCCGGACCGCGGCGATCGGCAGTCGGAACGGTAAGGTGGACGGAGGGGACCGCGTCCCCTCCGCTCAAAACGCGACGTACAAAGATCCAACCGCCGTTAGATGCGACGCGGGTCCGGTTCCGACCGTCACCGCCTTGCTGAACACGATCAGCGCCGCGTCGGCACGAATTCCCATTCTTCGCACCGCTCCGCGGTTGCGCACGACCAGCGGATATTTGACTCCCCCGCCGCCGCGAAAGCTCACTCCGTCCTCGGAGAGCGACTGGCCTTCGTGCACCTGACGAACCCAGCCGATGCCGGCGCCGACGAACGGCACGGCCCGCCGCGACTGCGGTGTATCGAACGCGTAGATCAGCGCCCCATCGACGACGTATCGATCGATGCGTTCCGAGACACCAACAGTCGGTGCCCCTTCCGTGTCATTGGCGACCGATGTCTGCAGCTCCGGTCGTGAGAAGGCGCCAACGGCCTCGAAGCTCCAGCTGCGCGACACGGGGAAGCCGAGACGCAGTTCGAGCGGCACATGCGACGAAAACTTCGACGAGGTGGTGAACAACACCAAGGTGCCGCCGTCGCGCGCGCGCAGGTCGGCGTTGGCGTCGCCGAGGTCGCTCCCGCTCGCGAAGCCGGCGCCGACCGACACCTCAACGCGGGGATTGACGCGGGGCGCGCGCGTCTGCGCGGTCACCGGCAGCACAAGGGCCACGAAGACGTCGAAGGACACGAAGACGTAGATGAGTCTTCGTGTTCTTCGACCGCTTCGTGCGCTTCGTGTCATCACTTCGAACGCACGACGATTTCGACGGCTTCGCCGACACCCCCTGCCGGCACGGCGACGAGTCGCTGGAAATACGTGACCTGAAAGTTGGTGTCAATCGCGATCTCGTCCAGCGAAAAGAAGCTGTCGATGTCGGCGTCGTCGAGCGGCTCGACGCGGAGGACGTAGGCACCAGGCCGCAGCCCGAGAATCTGAAATTCGCCGTTATCGCCGAGCGCAAAGCCGCCGACGAGCGCCCTCGTCCGCAGATCGAAGGCAACGATGTGAGCGCCGACGGCCGGCGCGGCGCCGTGGCGCACGCGGCCGTGCACGCCACCGGTCGACTCCGCGAAACCGCCGTCGGGATACAGGTCGGACACACCGGCAATGTCGTCGGGTAGCAGGGTGCGGTCGGCGATCGACCCTCGTCCCAGCGAAATCGGAAACATCACCGCGCCCGAGCCGAGGACGCGCCGGCCGCCTTCTGGGCGCAGCTCCGTTTCGCCGATCGCCGAATGGCCAAGGCCGAGGAAGTGTCCGATCTCGTGCACCGCGACGGACTGCAGATCGAACCTGTTCGGGTCACCGGACGTGGACCAGTCGAATTGCGAATTGAAGAAGATGTCCGCTTCGACGATCTCGCCGGTCGAATCGTCGAACAGGAACGACGTCGCGCCGAGCACCCGTTCCAGCTCGGGGTGAGACTGGAAGCCGAGCACCGACAAGTCGTCATCGTCTTCGGGCTCCGCCGAGGTAAAGCCGGCAAACTCGAAGGCAATGGATGCTGTCGGTAGGTCCTGCCACGTCTGAAACGCGCGCGCGAGGGCCGCCTGCAGGTCGCCCGCCGACACCCCGGGTACGCTGCGGTCAACGGCCATCCACCGCACGCGCGGCGCGTCCCAATGCAGCCGCGCGCCGTTCGTCGTGAACTGCGAGTAGGCGTCGGCCGGATTGGTGCCGACAACGCACGCGAAGAGAACAACCAACGCCGCACAGCGCATCATCACCTCGAACGCGGAATCGCGCGGCGGACGTTCTGTCCATCGCCCCCGGAAAGAAGCGCCCGCACCTGACTCGCAAATGCCGACGGGCTCAGCGGCCGGCGCGACGGATCACCGCGAGTGACGGGACCGTCGGCCAGGACGGGTGCGCTGACCGTGGCTGCGGCACCACGGCGCGCGACCCGGTAGACGCCCTGGCTGAGACCGTACGGCGTTGGCAACGAGGGCGCGCGCCCCTTGAGAAACACGATCACCTCGTCACCACGATTGAATTCAGGCGCCCCGGACATCACGCGCCGGTAGCGACCGACGCGCCCGCCGGGTACGCGGAACACGGTCTGCTCACCGGTCGCGCCTTTGATCGGATCCACGATCTCCAGCGTGACGACGCTTTCAATCGTCCGGCGCGCGCCGACAAGCCGGGCGTCCACCGCCACGACCCTCCCATGCACGATCACTTCGGACTCACGCGCCATCTGCGCGAAATCAGCCGGCACGACGGTCGTCGCCGACAGCGAACCGCTCATCACGACCATGACGACGGACCACGCAGCCAGCACATTGCGAAAAATCATCATGACCCCTGGTGAGTCGAGGCGCCGGCAACTTCGAGAATTGCCTCTGCCGCACGCGCGCTCGCGCCAGGCGACCCCAACAGCTCTCTGACGCGTCGCAGGGCCTTACACGTGCGGTTGTACAACTCGCGATCGGTCAACAGCTTCACCGTTTCGTGCGAGACACGCTCGGGGGTGAAGTCATGCTGAATCAGCTCCGGAACGATGCGCGTGCCGGCGACCAGGTTCGGCATCGCGTAGGTATCCACGGTGACGAAGGGTTTGCCGAGACGGTAGGTCAGCGGCGACAACCGGTAGACCACCACCATCGGCCTTTCGTGGAGCGCGCACTGGACGGTGGCAGTCCCCGATGCCGTAATCGCCACGTCAGCGCAGGCAATCACGTCGTCCGTCCGATCGCGCACGAGGGCCGGGCGCGCGGCCGCGGCCAGCAGCGGTGCGAACTCACGATCGTCGAGCGTCGGTGCGCAGGCGACGATGAACTGCACGCCAGGGACGCGCGCACCGATCAAGTCCATCGCCGCGACCAGTGTCGGGATCGTATAGGCCACCTCGTTACGGCGGCTGCCCGGCAGCAGCGCCACCGTCGGCGCGCCAGGCGTCAGGTTGTGCGCCGTCAGGAATGCCGCGCCTGGTCCCTCAGACTTAACGAGATCGACAAGCGGATGGCCGACGAAGCGGACGTCGACGTTCGCCGCGCGGTAAATCCGCTCCTCGAACGGGAAGATGACGAGGACGCGATCGACATTCGCCTGCATCGCCTTCATCCGTCCAGGGCGCCACGCCCAGAGCTGCGGGCCGACGTAATACACGACCGGAACGCCGAGCCTCTTCAACGCCGTCATCAGCCGAAAGTTGAAGTCGGGGAAGTCGATGGCGACAAAGACGTCTGGACGCCGCTCGCGCGCCGCCGCGACGAGTGTGCGCAGCATCATCAGCGAACGGGGAATGACACGCAGCGCCTCGGTCAATCCCGTGACCGAGAAGCGGGTGAAGTCGCCGAGCAGATCGGCGCCGGCACGCTCGAGACGGGGGCCGCCGAAGCCGAAGATCTCCGTGCCCGGCGCACGCCGCAGCAATTCCGTGGCAAGCGCACCAGCGTACAAATCGCCGGACGCCTCACCGCACGAAATCATCACGCGCAAGCTAGGACGGACGGTTGAAAAACGAATCCGGGACGGCTTCGTTGAAGCCGATCCGGGTGATCGTGCGCTTCATGATCGGTTGGCCGTTCTGCAGGAGCTGCGCCTCGAACGGCACGCGGATGCCGTTGACGAAGCGATAATCCGAGAACACTTCCTCGTTGAGGATGCTGCGCGCGTCGGGCCCGGGCGTGGAAAACGCCTGACCGACGATGAGCATCTGATTGTCGACAAAGAGCCGCACGCGGTCGAGCCTGGGGCCGCTGACTTCGAGGACTTCCACCGGCCGGCCTTCACGCGTCTTCTGATCGGCCAGCTTGCGAACGGTCAGGCGCCCCTCGGCCGCGTCGATCAGCAGCGGAATGATGTCGCGCCGCACGCTGGCGGCGAAGTCGGCGGCCATCGCGGGCGGTGCGTCCTGCACCCCTTTCGGACTCGACACCCAGGCACGCCCCGCGTTGTACACCTGACTCGTCTGCGCGCCGTTGACTTCTGCGTCGACCCGGAATTTGTCCGGGTAAGCAATGTAGGTTTTTGTCGTCGACGGCAGCGTCCCCTGCTGCAACTGGAACGTCGTCACCGTTTCGGCCACCAGCGTGCGGATCCCTTTCAGCGCCATCAGGCCCCCCCGCGCCTCGACGACGCGACGCAGCAGCTCCACCGCCGCGCGATCGTTCGAGACGTTCGAACGGTTTGGTGCCGGTGATTCGGTCGACCGCTGTCCGCCCGCTCCGGGATTGACCTGCCTGGCGAGATAGGCCGCCCTCGCTCCGTTGAACGATCCGAACGACCCGAACGATTCGAACGACACGCGTTTTCCCGTCTCCCGGCGGAGCGTCGCCGACATGAGGTCGAGCTGCGCCGCCGGGATGACTTCGATGTCGGTGAAGCCGACCGACTGCAGCTGCGGCACGAACGCCCGGGCATTCCCGACCAGAACAATCGACAACCGGTCCGGCCTGATGTACGTCTGGGCGACACGCTGAATGTCGTCGGGCGTAATCGCCGAAATGCGCTGTGGATAGGTGGGAATATCCTCGAGTGGAAGCTCATACAGGACGGTGTTGATGACCTGCGTCGCAATGTCGTTGGGCGACTCGATCGTCAGTGGGAAACTGCCTGCCAGGTAGGCCTGCGCGTCCGCCAGTTCGCGTTCCGGCACGCGCTGTCGCTGCAGCCGCAGCAACTCTTCCATCATCAGGCGCAGCGCTTCCCCGGTCGTTTCCGTGCGCGTATCCGTTTCGGCGACGAAGTCGCCCGCGAGCTTGTGCGCCTCGCTGTCCGCCGAGGCGCCGTAGGTCAGTCCACGCTCGGAGCGCAGCACGCGGTGCAGACGGTTCGCGCCTTCGCCGCCGAGCACTTTCACGGCCATGTCCCATTTGAGGTAGTCCGCGTGCTTCCGCGGTATCGCCAGCTGCCCCATGCGGATCTCGGTCTGCACCGCATCCGGCTTGTCGATGACGACGATGCGCCGCGTCGGTTCAGGCGGCGACGTGCCGCGCCATGCCGGCACTGCGCCGCGCGCCCACGGACCGAAGACCCGTTCGGTCGCCGCCGCCGCTTCCTTCTGCGTGATGTCGCCGACAATGGCGAGCACCATGTTGTTGGGGATGAAGTATTGGCGATGGAACTGCTGCAGGTCCGCACGCGTGATGCTGGCAACCGTTTCCGGCGTCCCGCTGCCAGGCAGTCCATACGGATGGAACCCGTAAATGAGCCGGTCGAATACCGCGGAGGCGAGGTAGTCCGGATCGTTGGCGTTGACCTGCTGCGTCGAGGTGATCTGCTCTTTCTGCCGTTCGATCTCCTCGGCTGCAAACGCGGGATTGCGGGCGATGTCGCCCACCAGATCCATGGCCGACTCGAACGAATCCTTCATCACGACCGCGCTGATCGACGTGAAGTCGTCGCCGGACCCGGTTCCGAGCACGCCACCGATCGAGTCGATCTGGTCGGCAATCTGCTGCGCACTGCGCGTGGTCGTTCCCTGATCCAGCAGGCCGGAGACGAGCTGCGACACACCGCGCTTGCCGTCCGGATCGTTGGCCCCGCCGGCGCGCACCAGCAGCCGCATCGTCACCGCCGGCTGCTCGTGGTGGAGCACGGTGATGACCTGCATGCCGTTGCTCAGGGTGCGGATGTCGTAGGGGGGGAACGTGACCTCCCGCGCCGGCAGCGGCAGCGGCGGACGCTCGAACGGCCACGACGCGGTCTGGGCGGCGGCCAGGGCTGAAAATCCGACCACCCAAGTCCCGAATCCCAACACCCCAGTCACAAATCGCAAACCGCAATTCGTCACTGTGACCCCCCTCCCTTTGTCAGTACGTGGAGGACCACACGGTTGGTCTCGTTGAAGTAGGTTTTGGCGACGCGCTGGATATCGTTCGCCGTGACGTTCATGAAGATCTCGAATTCGCCGTCCGCGGTGGCAATGTCGTTGTGGATGACAGCGGCGTGCGCGAGGTGCAGCGCCTTTTCCTGAATCGTCTCGCGGCTGATGATGTAGTCGCGCGCCCACTGGTTCTTGGCGCGCTGCAGTTCGGCCGCGCTCACCGGCTCGCGCTTCAGCTTTTCGAACTCCTCGATCAGCGCCTTCTCCGCTTCGGCTGCCGTTCTGCCCGGCTGCAGCACGGCGACGGCGTAGAACAGATTCGGGTCCTCGGTGATGTTGCCGTTGCCGAACGCCGTCAGCGCAATCCGCTTGTTGTACATGAGCTCGCGTGGAATACGCGCGCTGTTGCCGTCGGAGAGGATCTTCGACGTCATGTGCAGCGGGTAGGCGTCGGGATGGCCGTCGTAGGTGACGTGATAACCGACGACGACCGCCGGCAGCGGCCACGACTCCTCGACGACGACGCGCTTTTCCTTCGTTTGCGCAGGTTCCTTTGGAATATCGCGTGGCACCGGCCGTGTGGCCTTCGGCACGCGGGCGAAGTACTGATTGACGAGCTGCACGGTGCGCGCGGCGTCGAAGTCGCCGACGATCGCGACCGTGGCGTTGGATGGAACGTAGAAGGTCCGATGGAACTCGCGCACGTCTTCCACCGACGCCGCTTCGAGATCGGCCATGCTGCCAATCGTCGGGTGCTTGTACGGATGGGTGGTGAATGCGTGCTCGAAGATGATCTCCGAGAGCCGTCCGTACGGCTGGTTCTCGATGCGCATCCGCCGCTCTTCCTTGACGACCTCGCGCTCGCGCTTGAAGGCGCCTTCGTCGATGCGCAGCGTGGCCATGCGATCGGCTTCCAGCCACAACACCAGCGGCAGGTAGTGCGCCGGGAACGTCTGCCAGAAGACCGTTTCGTCCTCGGTGGTGTAGGCGTTGCTGCGGCCGCCGACCCCGGCAATCACGGACGTGTGCGAATCGGGCTCGACGTTCTGCGATCCCTTGAACATCATGTGCTCGAACAGATGCGCAAAGCCGGTTCGACCGGGCCGTTCGTTCTTCGATCCGACGTGATACCAGACCGCGACATGAGCGATCGGGGTCGAGTGATCCTCCGAAAGAATCACGCGCAGCCCGTTCGGCAGCGTCAAGAGCTCGTATTGGAGCTTCGGCGGATGGACGGCCGCCCAGACAGGCAGGACGGCGGCCAGCAGGACGACACCTCCCAACAGCCAAGTCCCAAATCCCAAATTCCAAGGGCGCCCGGAGGTGGAGTTTGGAATCGGGGGTCTGGGATTTGGGATACGGGATTTCCTCAAGACCCCCAAATTATCCCTGATCATCGACTGAGAAGGCGGAAGCCCGCGATGAACCATGTCGCGGTGCCGAAGTCCACCGGGTACGGATCGATGCGTCGCTCGACTCCTGCAAAGAGCTCGACCGCCGCGCTGCTTCCCTCGAGACGCAATCCCCCTTCCGCGCGATAGCCGGTCTCGCCGTCGCGTCCGCGCGAGTCGTCCGTCCCGAGATGCCGGATCCCTGCCGCCGCCAGCACACCCACGCCGGGGCGCAGCAGACGATCCGCACGGACGTGCCCATCGAGCTCCCACTCGTAGTCGACGTACGACCGCTGCACCGTCCACCGGAGATCGCCCTGCGCCTCCAGATAGGTCGCCCCGAGGAAAAAGGCGTGGTCGATGCGGCCGCCAAGCATGTTCCAGTCAACCGGAAAGTCCTTCGCGCGGTCGCTGAGATGGCGGGAGAGATGATGAAAGACGACGGCGGCCTCGATCTGTTTGAGGCGCGCAGTCAGGGCGCCCTCGAGCATGTAGTTGCCCTGATTGGGATCGAAAAACTGCAGCTCTTCGCCGAGGACAGTTTGATAATTGGCGGCGAAGATCATCCGCCCGCGCGTGTAATCCACCAGGTCGATGTCGCCGCCGAAGTCCGCGTCCCAGCGGAATCGCTCATCGTCGCTGCCGCCCAGGTGCTCGGCACCGGCGTGGAACTCGGATCGTGTGAGGAACGACACCGTCGGCCCCCGTGTGCCCTGCGCTGCGGCCGATCCGGCCCACCCGATGATGGCAAGCAACAGAACCCACGTGCGCCTCATTCGGGCTCCGTGGTGCGCGAGGTGCCGGTGAGCTCGGCGACGCGTGCTTCGAGCTGCTCGATGCGACGTTTCAATTCGGGAAGCCTCCTGAACAGAACGGAGGCTTTCCTCCATTCGCGGCTGTCGATCGCTGGATATCCGGCGACCATCACGCCGGGGTCGAGCGAGTTGGTGACGCCAGATTGACCGACGGCGATGGCACCGCGGCCGATCGTCAGATGGCCGCCGACGCCAACCTGACCGCCGAACATGACGTCGTCGGCGATGTCGGTGCTGCCGGCAATGCCGACTTGCGCCGCCATCAGCACATTGCGGCCGACCGTGACGCCGTGGGCGATTTGCACGAGGTTGTCGATCTTGGTCCCGGCCTTGATGCGGGTCTCGCCGACGGCCGGGCGATCAACTGTCGTGTTCGCGCCCAGCTCGACGTCGTCCTCGATGACGACGGCCGCGGCCTGGACGATTTTTTCGTGGGTACCGTCACTGCGGCGGACGAAGCCGTATCCGTCGCCGCCGATCACCACGCCGTTCTGCAGAATCACGCGATCGCCAATGGTGACGCGCTCGCGAATGGCAACGTTGGAGTGAATCACGCAGTCGCGCCCGATGCGTGCGCCCTGACCGATCGTGACATTGGGAAAGATCACCGTCCCATCGCCGATCGAGACGCCCGAATCAATCGCCACGAATGCGCCGACGGCAACGTCACGTCCGAGCTGGGCATCGGCGGCGACGGCGGCGTGCGCGCTGACACCGGCGACGGGCCGCCAATCGGGGGCGAACATGCGAACCGCGCGTGCGAACGCGAGGTACGGATCCTCCGCACGCAGGACGGCACACGCGCCCGCCGCGGGAACCTGGCGCTTCAGGATGACAGCCGAGGCCTGCGTGGTGGCCAGCAGCTTCTCGTATTTCGGATTGGCCAGAAAGGTGACGTCGCCGCGACCGGCGTCCTGGATGCCGGCCACGCGGCTGATGTCGATATCGCCGTCCCCTTCCAGGCCGCAGTCGAGGCGCTCGGCAAGCTCTCGCAGCTTCACGGGCAGAGATTGTATCGGTTCAGTCGGTTCAAGATGTTCAGGGGGTTCATGGTCCTGTTCAGAGGGTGCAACCGTTCATGACTGCGAAATGGCAACGCGATCGAAAAATCGCGGCAGGTGCTCGAGCCGGAGCCGCGTCGCGATGTCGTGCAGTTCCGCCTCTCGCTCGTTCTGCTCGAGGCCCGCGATTGCGCGCAGCTCGGTGAGCGGCGGGCACTCGCGGCCGCTCCACGTCACCCGGCGCAGGGCGTGCGCGGCCCCACGCATCGACAGGAAATGACCAATTGCGCGAAAGCCGAAATAGATCGCCGGCAGGTTGGCGATTCCGGGAATGAGGAGAAACAACGGTCCGAGCGCGACGAAGGTGACGAAAAACAGAAACCCGTCGATGACGGTCCACCGGAAATGCCGCTGGTAGTCGTGCTGCAGCGTCTGGCGGATGAGGACTTGGATCTGGTCGAATGTCATGTCGTTCGGATACGCCGCCACCACCGCTGTCTGACCGCGGAGATTCCAGAGCAGCCGCTGCTCGGCGATGCGCTCGGCTACCCATGCCATGGCCCGGTCCTGGAAGCGTCCGATCAGACCTTTCGGCGATGGTTCGACATGGGCGCCGGTGCGGTGGCGCTCCTCGACCGCGCGCACCATGCGGGTGAATCGATAACGCAGCTTGCCGATGATGCCCGTTCGGTCGGCCTCGAACTCAACGTCTTCCGCAACAGGCTGCTCGCAGTACAGCTCGTACCGATCGGCGGCGACCGGGATCACGAAGACGTCCATTCGCAGTTGGTAGTTGGGTAGTTGGTAGTGGTAGTGGACGTCAGACGACGCGGCGACGCTTGCTGATGAGATTGAACAGGAACAGCGCGGCCACGACAAGCAATAGTAGGTGAATAAAGCCGCCGCCAAACGCGAACATGAAGCCGACGACCCACGACAGAAGCAGCAGTACGATTATCGTCCAGAGCATGGCGTCCCCCGGAGCGTATGGGGGCAATTTGTATGCCACGTCAAGCTTCTGAACGTACGCGGTTTGCATTTGCCCTGGCGCTTGTGAGTGTCGGCGCTGCCGTCTTTGCAGTGGCGTTTCGCGTCACTCTGTCATGGCTGTACCGATCGGTCTTTGGCGCCGGCAATCACGCGCACGCGGGTGCTGGTGGCGGCGGGTACCGCCGCCGGGTTTGCAGCGGCGTACAACACGCCGTTCGCCGCAGTCCTGTTCGTGTTGGAGACGATTGCCGGAATCGCCGCTCCAGAGCTGCTGCTGCCCGCGTTGTGCTCGACTGCTCTGGCCGCCACCATCAGCCGCGCGCTCGCGGGCGCCGGGCCGATCTACGGACAACGCGCATTCGCACTGGATTCGTATGCCGCACTCCTGTCGTGCGCGGGACTTGGCGCGGCCGCCGCGGTCGTCGCGACGCTCTTCAAGTACGTGCTGAAGGGGATTCGAAAACGCGTTCGAGCGCCGTTTCACTGCCGCAGCCGTTTCGCGCCATGCTTGGCGGGCTCATCGTCGGCACCCTTGCGATGTGGCTGCCGGCAGTGGCCGGCAACGGGTATGAACCGCTGAATGACATATTGGATGCGCGCACCGTGCTGCCCGCAGTCAGCGTCTTGCTCGTCGCCAAAATAATAGGAACCAGCAGCTCTGTCGCCTCAGGCGTGCCGGGCGGCATCTTCACGCCGCTGCTGCTGGTCGGCGCGTCCCTGGGCACGCTCTGGGCACATGTTGTCGGCATCTGGTCCCCGGCAAACCCTGGCAGTTATGCGCTGGTAGGGATGGCGGCGATGACGGCCGCCAGCATCCACGCACCGCTGACTGCAGCCGTCATGACGTTCGAGCTGTCCGGAGACTACCTGATCGTGCTGCCGCTGCTCGTTGCCACCGCGGTATCCACGTCGGTCTCGCGGAGGCTCCGCGCCGATTCCGTCTACGATGCCGAGCTGCGTGGCCGTGGTCAGGCGTGGGAGCTCACTCTGGAAGGGCGGCATCTGAAACCCGTTCCCGAAGCCGACACAGCCGAGGGCTGACGCAGGCAGTCAATCCATGTGCCGCAATACCGTGGAGACCTGATCTTTGCCTGCTCGGCACCGGATACCACAGGCGAAAACCCGCAGTTAACATCGCTAGCCGCATGGACGCGTCGATCCCGAGCATGCCGCGATTCGCGGAGACACATTTATCGTCGCTCGACGACCTGCACGTACTCATCTCCTGTATCGACAACGCCGATCGCTGGTGGAGCGCAACGGGAATGGCGGCGACGCTCCGCATACCGGAAGCGACGGCGCGTGCATCGCTCGACCATCTTGCACGGCGGAATCTGCTCGACATCCACATCTCCGGAGACGTGCGGTACCGCTTCCGGCCAGGCACACACGACCTCGAGCGGCAGGTACACTCGTTCGTCGAGGCGTACCGCAGAAATTCGTTACGGATCGAGCAGCTGATCGAGGCCCAAAGCCTGAGGCCTAAGGCCTAGGGCCGAAGGCCGAAGTGAAGAACGAAGATTCTTGCGGAAGGGCTAAGGAGCTTCGCTCTTTACTTAGGCCTTGGGCCTTCGCCCTTAGGCCCAAAAAAGGGGCCGGCTGGCGACCGGCCCCTAGCGAGGCGATGGGTTACGAGGGGAAGCAGCTTGAACTGCGACCGAAACTCATCGTGACCGAATGGCGGCCGGCGGTCCATCCGGACAGGACCCGAAAATCGGCATCCGCAAGACCGGAGGTGTCAGCGAATCACGCCACGGCGGACCGCGTACAGCACGATTTCGGCAGCACTGTGAAGATCCAGTTTTTCCATGATGTGCGCGCGATGCGTCTCGACCGTGCTCGGGCTGACGCTCAGCAACGCCGCAATTTCCTTGTTCGTCTTCGCTTCGGCGATCAGTTGAAAGATCTCGCGCTCACGTTCTGACAGCGCTTCGTAGCGATCGGTGACTCCCTTGTCCGCCAGCTGTCGGACATAGTCGTCGAGCATGACGCGGGCGATGGCGGGGCTGAAGAACGAGCGGCCCTGCGCGGCCTCGCCGACGGCCTTCAACAGATCGACGTCGGCAGAATCTTTCAGGAGATACCCGGTGGCGCCGGCCTGGAGAATCTGGGTCACATAGGCTTCGTCCGCGTGCATGCTCAACACGAGAACGCGCGTGCCGGGCATGCGTCTGGTGATCTGCCGCGTCGCCTCGATGCCGTTCAGCAGCGGCATGGCGACATCGAGAATCGCGACGTCTGGTTTGTGCTGCTCGGCCAGGCGGACCGCCTCACGGCCATCACCCGCTTCGGCAATCACTTCCCAGTCCGGACGTTCTTCGAGGAGCTTGCGCAGGCCCTGGCGAACGATCGTGTGATCGTCAGCCAGCAGAATACGAACCCGACCCATCACCCGACCTTCCGTGCGGCGTCAGCGGCCCTCTGCACCGGCAGTGTCACCACGATCCGCGTCCCGCCGCCGGGCCGGTCGCTCAGTTCGAACCGGCCCGCGAGTGCCTGCGCCCGTTCGCGCATGCCCATCAGTCCGAGCCCGCGCCGCACGTCGGCGCCGCCGGCGGTGAGGACGACGCCGCGCCCCGAATCTTCGATAACCAGCTCCACCTCGCCATCGCGCTGTTGCAGCGCCACACTGCATGAGAGCGCCCCGCTGTGCCGCGCCACGTTCGTCAGCGCTTCCTGCACGATTCGGTACAGGCAGACTTCGATGTCCGGCGGCATCCGGTCGTTGCCGGCCTCGTGCGAGAACTGCGCACGGATGCCGGTCCGCTTCGAGAAGTTGCGGAGGTAGGCCGCCAGTGTCTCGGGCAACCCGAAGTCATCGAGCATCGACGGATGGAGCAGCTGTGAGAGGTCGCGGACGCCCTGCAGCGTCGCTTCGGCGACGCCGCGCGCCTCCTCGAGCGCCGCCTGGGCGCGCGGGTGCGTTCCCGGCGTGCGCAGCGCGACGCCGACCGACATCTTGATGGCGGTCAGGGCCTGCCCGACCTCGTCATGAAGCTCGCGCGCGAGGCTGCGACGCTCCTGCTCCTGCGCGTCGACGAGACGCGCGGACAGCCGCTCGAGGTCCCGGCGGTTGCGCACCTCGGCGATGCGCTGACGATGCAGCTCACGCTCGAGGCCGGTGACATGCCACGTGGCGAACCATGCCGCGGCGAGACCGAGGATCAACGCCCCGCCGACGATCCACATAAACCGATGGCGCGCCTCCCCGTAGAACGCTCTCACGTCGTCGTCGTGCTGGCGTTGCGATGCCTGCTGCAGCGCCTTCAGGTTGTCGAGGAGCGTCAGAACATCCTGGCGAATCGGCCGCACGTTGCGGCGCAGGATGGTGGCCGAGCGCGTCGCGCTGGTCGGCAGGTCCTCCGCGAACACGAAATCGAGCGACACCCAATAGTCCTGCAGCTTCGACTGCAGCTTCGCCCACTCCCGCCGCTCGGCATCCGATTCGACGCGCTCGAGGTAATCTGCCGTTCGCTGATCGACGGCCTCGTGCAGGCCACGGATCTCCTTGCGATAGTCCTCGCGGGCATCACTGTTCGGATCGATGAGCACATCGCGCACATTGATCGATCCTTCCAGCACGTTCCGGCGCGTGAGCGACAGTGTGTCTGCGGCGTATGCGTATGCGGCGTGCTCGGCGGTCACACGACGCTCGACGTCGTTGAGCGCGCGCAGCAATTCGTAGCCGGCAAACGCCCAGACGCCGAACAGGACGGCAAAACCGGCAATGAGGGCACCGCGAATGGACCGGCCGGCGGGTCCGGAGCGGAGCTGCGTCGCCAGCTCTCGAAACGCGTGCTGGGCCTGGCGTGAATTCATCCTTCGTTACGTCATATGGGTCAAGGCGCCGGCACCCCGAGCAGCGCTTCAGACCAGCCGTCGACGCCACTCGCGTGCGTCAGGTACGCGCCGGGTACACCGCGGAGCAGCCTTTCCTGATCCCTGCAATCGTCGCGTACGACGATCGGAACGTCTACAGCCGTCAGCAGGCCGTAATCGGTCTGGTCGCATCCAAGCCCGACGGTCATAACCTCCTCTCCGCGCGCTGCAAACAGCGAACACAAGAGGCGAACAGCGGCGGCCGAATCGGGCGGGCTGAACCGGAAGATCTCCCAGTCGGGCGGCCGGTCGTGGCGCAGGTTGTTTTGCGCGGCGTCGAGAAGATACCCCGGCGGCACGTTCAGCGCGGCACCGTTCCCGGAGATGAACGGCGCGCTGATCCCGAGTTGCCGCTGCAACTCCTTCACCCCTTCGGCATTCGAACGGCTCACCAGAATGAGCGGCACGTCCAGCCCGCTCAGCACGTGGACGATCTCTCGTGAGACGCATGGACCAGTCTGGCCCATCACATCGTCGGCACGCGTGATGACGACCAGGCGCGCGGAACGCGTAGCAGAAGACGTCACAGGAGCGTTGGCAGATACACGCATGTGGGAAATATACGGGGGGCGCCGGGCGGCTCGCCATCGGGTTGACACGGGATAATGGCAGCCGCTCCAGCACGAGTGTTGCTGGCTCCAGATCGTGAGAAGACCTCCGAGTAGCACGCCGCTTTCGTGGATCCAGCGCCACTGGGCCGTGATCATGCTGGGCGCGGCTCCCGCCGCCCTGGTTCTCGATCGTTTCGCTCCCGGGCGACATACCGCGATCTTCGTGACGGCCGCGCTGGCGATCATCCCGCTCGCCGGGTATATCGGCGATGCCACCGACGACCTGGCTCGCCGCTTCGGGGGCGCCGTCGGCGGACTGCTCAACGCCACGTTCGGCAACGCCGCCGAACTGATCATCGGCATCATCGCGTTGCGCCGCGGCCTGACCGGCCTCGTGAAGGCGTCGCTGACCGGTTCAATCATCGGCAACGTGCTCCTGGTGTTCGGTATGTGCGCCTTCGTCGGCGGTATCCGCTATCCGGTGCAGCGTTTCAACCGTACCGCCGCCGGCATGGCGACGACGATGCTGCTGCTGAGCGCGATCGGACTGACGGTGCCGGCGGTCTTTCATCTGCTCGCGCGACGCGGCGGCAGCACAGCGGAACTCCGGCTCGACACGGAAATCGCGGTGGTGCTCCTGCTGACCTACTGTGCCAGCCTGGTGTTCACGTTGAAGACGCATCGGGATCTCTCCGGGCTCACGGAGACCTCGGAGCGACCGCCGCGCGGATCCGCCTGGCGCCCTGTCGCGATGCTGGCTGCGGCGACAGCCGGCGTCGCCTGGATGAGCGAGCTGCTCGTTGGCGCCGTTGACGACGCAGCACGCGCACTCGGCATGTCCGACCTCTTCACCGGAGTCGTCATCCTGGCCATCGTGGGAAATGCTGCGGAGCATTACTCGGCAATCGTCATGGCCGCGCGCAATCGCATGGACGCGGCCATTGCCATTGCCGTGGGATCGTCCACACAGATCGCGCTCTTCGTCGCGCCGGTGCTGGTGTTCGTCAGCTATGCGATCGCTCCGGCGCCGATGAATCTGCTGTTCTCGGTCTTCGAAGTCGTCGCCGTCGGTCTTGCCGTGCTGACGATCTCCGTTATCGCCCATGACGGCGAAACGCACTGGATGGAAGGTGTTCAGCTCCTTGCCGTGTACATCATCCTCGCCTTGGGTTTCTATTTCCTACCCTCGCCTCCGGCATCCTGACGGCCCTGCGTTCATCGATCGCCTGTCGCCTACACGCGCGGGCCCGCCGGCAGGCAGTGCGACGTCGCGTTCGCTGTCGAATTTGAAACGGCAGGAGCGGAACGCACTCCGGTCACGGCCCGAGAAACGACACCAGCGAAAGGGGATGCCGCATAAAGACGCCGCGGCGACGTCATCTACGCTGTAGGATGCCTGCCCAGATCAACCAATCCCATCCACCATGCCGCGGATTCGACGGGGGAATCGTCGCGTCAGGCACGAACGTGGGCATCACAGCGGTCGGCACGTCCGACTCGCCGCAGGCTCGATGGTGGTCATCGTCTGCGCCGTGGTGCTGGTGTACTGGAATGGCCTCGATGCGCCGTTCATCTGGGACGATCGAACGGCCATTGTCGACAACCCGACGATTCGATCCCTCTGGCCGCCGTGGAAGCCGCTGATCCCGCCGCTTGATACGCCTGTCTCGAGACGGCCGCTCGTCAACCTGTCGTTTGCGCTGAACTACAGCCTGAGTTCGCTGGAGGTGCGCGGCTATCACGTCGTGAACCTCGCACTCCATCTGCTGACCGCGTGCCTGCTCCTGTCGTTCACTCGCCGTGCGCTCTCAAGCGAGTCCGTTCCGGAGCGCATTCGCTCGTCTGCGTCGACGATCGCGCTGCTCGCCACGCTCTGGTGGGCCGTGCATCCGCTGGCGAGTGAAATCGTGAATTACACAACGCAGCGTACGACGGCGCTGGCCGCCTTCTTTTTCGCTGCGACCCTGTATGCGGCGCAGCGCGCCCTCGAGGTCGGGCAGCGGAGGCGCTGGCACGTCGGCGCGCTGCTCGCGTGTACCTGCGGCGTCATGGCAAAGGAATTCGTCGCTGTCGCGCCGCTCGTCATCCTCTTTTACGATCGCGGCTTCGCGTTCGGCTCGTTCCGGCAGGCGTTCGTCAACCGGAAGCACTTGTATGCATCGCTGACGGCAAGCTGGGTGCTGCTCGGGACGATACTGGCGCTGCGACCGCACTCCAGCGTCGGCTTCGCCGCGGGCATCGGTGTCTGGACCTACGCCCTGAATCAGGCAGAGATGATCGTCCGCTACCTTCGACTCGCGGTGTGGCCGGACGCGCTCGTCCTGGACTACGGTGTGCCGCGGACCGTGTCGCTCCAGGATGTCTGGCCCAGCCTGCTCACGGTGGCGCTGCTGCTGGGCGCGTCGATCGTCGCGCTCATTCGTTGGCGCAGGGTCGGATTCGTGTGCAGCGCGTTCTTCCTGCTCCTGGCGCCGGCGTCGAGCCTGATTCCCGTGGCAACGGAGGTTGGCGCGGAGCGCCGCATGTACCTGCCGCTGGCGGCGGTCGCCACCGTCGGCGCAGTCGCCGCGACATGGCTGCTCGGACACCTCCAGCGACGCGTGCCCGATCGCCATCGTCATTGGGTGGCCACAGCCGGGGTCGTCGTCGCCATCACCTGGGTGACGGCACTGGCGATCCGGACCGTCTATCGCAACGATGAGTTCGCCACGCGCGTTGCCGTGTGGCGCAGCTCCGTCGAGCGGTGGCCGCAGGGGCGTGCGCGGTCGTCGTACGCCGCAGCGCTGATCGATGCTGGCCAACGCGAGTCGGCGGTGCGGCAGTTACGGCTGGCCGTGCACGATTTTCCGAAGGCGCGGTTTGCGCTGGCGAACGAGCTCGCCGTCGATGCGCGCTACGAGGAGGCCGTCAGCGAGTTGTCGGCATTCATCGCGACCGAGCGCCGGCCCGCCGATCGTCTGCCCGCCCGAATGCTGCGCGCCCGGATTCGTGCCGAACTGGGGCGTGTCGAGGAGGCGATCGCTGAATACCGCGCGCTCGTGGATCGGTTCCCGTCGCTCCCGGCGCCCCGCGAGCGTCTCGCCGCACTCCTGCTGTCGCGTGGAGATGTGGCAGACGCCATCACCCACTACCGCGTGCTGCTCGATCGGCAGCCGAACCACTCCGGGTGGCTCGTCAACCTCGGCCGGGCGCTCGCTGCCAGCGGCCAGGCAGCGGACGCCGCGAGCGCCTACCGTCGGGCGCTCGAGGTCGACGCGCGCGACGCCGCGGCGCATGTCGGGCTCGCCAGCCTGTTGCTGCGGGCGGGGAACGTCCACGAAGGCGCCCTGCACGCGGAGGCGGCCGTGGCTCTCGATCCAGGCAATGCGGTGTCCCGAAACCTCCTGGGCGTCGCCCGTGCGATGGAGGGCCGCCTGGAAGACGCCGTCGCGCACTTTCGGGAATCGATCGCCCTTGATCCGCAGTACGCAGAGGCTCGCGCCAACCTCACACGGGCACAGTACGAGCTGGGAACGCGGCCGGAACGCCGCACGGGAGTCCCGGAGTCGTGAAGCGGCGCCGACGAGCACGGGCCCCCGACGTGCCCTCACAGGCGCCGCAGCGGGCCGCACCACGGCGCGATCGTCTGCGCATCGCCATAGCCCTGCTGGCATTCGTCACCGTGTTCGTCACGCTCGCCGTCGTGGCTCACTCCCAGAAATCGGGCACGTGGGACGAACCGATGCATCTGGCCTCCGGCTATGTCGCGCTCACCGACGGGAATTATTTCGTCGACCCGACTCATCCCCCCTTCGCCCGCATGTGGGCGGCACTGCCGCTCGTCGCGATGTCGGACATCAGCGTGGATCGCGCTGCCCTCAAGCGGACGTCGAGCCCGGAATGGCCGCACGAATCGTACGAATTTGCGCGTCGGTTCGTGTACGTGGACAACGACGCGGACCGGCTGCTCTTCGCGGCGCGCAACATGGTCGTATCGTGGGGCGTCGTGCTGGGCGTCCTGCTGTTTGCATGGACCTACGAGTGGCTTGGCTTCTGGCCGGCTGCCGCCGCCCTGCTGTTTTATACGCTCGAACCGAACCTCGGCGCCCACGCGTCGCTGGTAACCACGGACTTCGGTGTCACCTGCGCGTTGTTCGGCGCCGTCTACTTCCTCTGGCGCGTGTGCCGCCGTGCGACGGCGTTGAGCGTAGCCGGTCTTTCCCTGTTTGCCGCAGCAGCAATCGTCACCAAGTTCTCGGGACTGATCCTCCTGCCGGTCATCCTCTTGGTCCTGGCACTGGCCGTGTTTCGCCTGCGCACTCTGTCGATGCGTCAGGCGGCAGCGATCGCCGCAATCATGGCGCTGACACTGTACACGTCCGTCTGGGCGATATACGGCTTTCACTACGCCCCGGCTGGTGCAACGGACCAGGTGCTGCGATTCACGGGCTCGGCATTGGCGCAGCAGAACACACCATGGCTGGCCACGGTCGTCGGCTGGGTCGACGGCCGCCACCTGCTGCCCAATGCCTACACGCAGGGGCTCGTCTACAGCCAGGCGACAGTGCGCCAGCTTCCGGCGTACCTTGCCGGCGACTACAGCATGAACGGCTGGTGGTACTACTTTCCGGTCGCCTTTCTCCTCAAGACGCCAGCGGCTCTCCTGCTGCTCCTCGCCGCGGGACTGGTCTTGCTCGTGCGCCAGCGAATCCGGCTTGACACCCCCAGCCTGTGGTTCGTGGTCGTTCCGCCGGCAGTCTATCTGACGGCGGCGATGACCAGCGGAATCAACATCGGCCTTCGCCACATCCTGCCAATCTATCCGTTCGTGCTGATTGCGGCGGCAGCCACCGCGACGCAGCTGCTCTCCTCGACCCACCGTGCACCCCGGATCGCGTTCGCGACACTGATGGCGGTCTGGGTGGCTTCGATCACGATCGCCTATCCGCACAGGCTTTCGTTCTTCAACTGGTTCGTCGGCGGTCCCGCCAACGGATTCAGGTTCCTCAGCGACTCGAACGTGGACTGGGGGCAGGACCTGAAACTGCTGAAGCGGTGGATGGGCGACAACGCCGTGACCCACATCAACCTGGCGTACTTCGGAACAGCGGATCCGGCCTACTACGGCATCGACTGCACGCATCTGCCTGGTGCACCGACGTTCGCGGTGGCGTACATCACGAGGCCGCGACTGCCCGGCTATGTGGCCATCAGCGCCACCGTCGCCAGCGGAGTGTATCTGGACCCGCCCTGGCGTCTGTTCTATCGGGCGTTTGCCGACCGGACGCCGGTGGCGCGAATCGGCAATTCAATCCGCGTCTACTGGGTTGACCAATGGCCGCAGGCCTCCGCAGTGGGGCAATCGCCGCAGGACATTGACGCGCACGGTGCGCTCGCCGACGCGCTGCTGTTCGGACAGCAGTGGATTGACCTTGCGATTACGCATTATCGAACGTACCTGCACTACCGACCCGCCGATGCGCAGATGATGACCAAGCTCGGCGTCGCCATCGCCGCACAGGGCAACGTCACCGACGCCATCGCCGTGCTGCGGCAGGCCGTGGCGCTCGCCCCGGACAACGGGTGGTCCGAGCGCGTGCTCGCCGAAATGCTGGTCACTGCCGGTTATCTCGAAGATGCCGCACAGCACGCCGAACGCGCAATCGAGCTGGCACCCTCGGACCCCGCGGCGCAGGATGTGCTCGGCGTGACGCTGGTCCTCCGCCGCCGGCCGGTTGAGGCCAGACGTCGATTCGAACGGGCGCTGCAACTGGATTCCGGCTATGTCCGCGCACGCGAGCACATCGAACGGCTGAACGCCAGTCTGTATCGATGACCGCGTTCCGCACTCCCAGCCGTGGGAGACGAAGAACCGGTGACGGCGGAGCTGACCCCGCCCCGGGCGAGCTCGACTTACCGGCGTGGACCAACGGGCCAGGGCGACACCGTCGGAGTCAGTGCGGCGCCGGTGCGCGCGTCGAACAGATGAACGCGATTCCGCCGGACGCGTATCCCGACACGATCGCCCACGGCTGGCCCGTCATCGGCGGCGACAACCACGCGCACGGACTGGCGCGAGGCGCCGTCAATGCCGACGTGGACGACCGTCGTGGCGCCGAGCGGCTCGATGACATCCACGTGCCCCCGGCCGTCGGCGGTGTCGGGCGGAGCGAGTTCGACATCGGAGGGGCGCACGCCGGCGAGCACGGTGGCGTCGTCGATTCGCACGCTCTCACTGACGGCAACCTCGAACGCCAGGCCTGCGCCGGCGAGCCGCGTCACACCCGCCCGCTGACTGCAGGAGCACGGCCACACGTTCATCGCCGGAGACCCGAAAAAGGTCGCCACGAACACGTTCGCTGGCCGCCGGTAGACGTCGAGCGGCGTGCCCACCTGCTCGAGCCGGCCCTCACGCATGACGGCGAGCCGCGTCCCCAGCGTCATCGCCTCTTCCTGGTCGTGTGTGACGTACACCATGGTCGCACCGAGCCGACGATGCAGCAGCGCCAGCTCGGTGCGGGTACCGAGCCGCAGCGATGGATCGAGGTTCGACAGCGGTTCGTCGAGCAGGAACGCGCGCGGCTCGCGCACGATCGCACGTCCCAGCGCAACACGTTGACGCTGGCCCCCCGAGAGCTGGGCGGGCTTGCGGTCGAGCAGCGCGTCGATGCCCAGAGCTGCCGCCGCCTGCTCGACACGAGTCCGAATGACCGCCGGATCGCCACCGCGGACCTTCAGACCGAACGCGAGGTTGTCGCGGACGCTCTTGTGCGGGTAGAGGGCGTAGCTCTGGAAGACCATGGCGAGATCGCGCCGTGCCGGCGACACCTCCGTCATGTCGTCGCCGTCGAGGAGAATCCGTCCAGAGGTCGGGTGGTCGAGACCGGCTATCAGACGGAGAACCGTGCTCTTGCCGCTTCCCGACGGGCCGACCAGCACCAGCAGCTCACCGTGACGAATCTCCAGCGTGACGTCGTGCACGGCGGCCGGCCCGCTGCCGTAGACCTTCTGCACATGTTCCAGCGTGATAGTCGCCATTGCGCGTCAGCCCTTGATCGCTCCCGCGGTGAGTCCTGCCACGATTCGCCGCTGCGCAATCAGCACGATCGCAGCAACCGGCGCCGAGGCGACAACTGCGGCGGCAAGAATCTCGCCCCACGGCACCTGATATTGCCCGCGGAACAGCGCGATGGCGACCGGCACCGTGTGCCGCTCCGGACCGAGCGTGAACGACAGCGCGAACAGGAACTCATTCCAGCAGTACAGAAACGTCAGGATGGCGGTGCTCGCCAGGCCGGGCCAGGAGAGCGGCAGGACGATTTCCCACAGAGTCCGCAGGCGTCCGGCGCCGTCCATGCGCGCCGCCTCCTCCACCGCGTCGGGCAGCTGCCGGAAGAATGCGACCAGCAGCCAGATCGTCAACGGCGTGGCGAAGGTCAGATAGGGAAGCACCAGGCCCGGGTAGGTGTTGATCAGACCGAACTCCCGCAGCAGCAGATACAACGGTGAAACAACCGACACCTGGGGGAACATCGACGTCGCGAGCACGACCGCGAGCGTGAGCGTCCGTCCCCGGAACGGCATCCTCGCCAGGACATACGCGCATGGCGCACCGAGGCCGACTGACAGGATCGTCGTCGCGCCGCCGACAAACAGCGAGTTCCGGATCGGCGTCCAGAAGTCCCGCCCGGCAAACAGCGCGCGATAGTGATCGAACACCAGATCCTGCGGAAGGAGCGCAGGTGCGCCGAAGATTCGCGATTCCGGCGTCAGCGACGCCAGCAGCATCCAGTACAGCGGACATAACAGGAGCGCGAGAAGGAGCGTCATCCCCAGTGCCGTCAGCATCCGGCGAACGGTCATGGCACGCGCTCCGCCAGCGCGTCGCGGCCGACGATGCGGATGCAGGCCAGCGCGAATACGAAACTGACGGCGAAGACGATGACCGAGAGCGCGGCGCCGAAGCCGAAGCGGAGGTTCTGCAGCAGCGCGTTGAAGGTCAGCAGCGCGATCGGCTCGGTGGCGGTTCCCGGCCCGCCGCCGGTCATGACGTAGATGAGGTCGAATACGCGGAAAGCGTCGAGCGCGCGGAAGATGAACGCCACGACGAGCGCCGGACGCAGCAGCGGCAGCGTGATGTCGGTGAGTTGACGAGCCGGCGACGCGCCGTCGATCCGCGCCGCCTCGTAGAGGGACGGATCGATCGTCTGCAGACCGGCGAACAGCAGGAGCGCGACAAACGGCGTCGTCTTCCAGACGTCGGCCAGCACCAGCGGCACCCACGCCGCCGTCGCATCGGCGAACCACGTGATGGGCGACGACACACCCAGAAGAACGAGGGAGTCATCGACGGGTCCGGACGGGCTCTCGAAGAGGAAGCGCCAGACGAGTGCCACGACGACCGTCGGAACCGCCCAGGGCAGGAGAATCGCGGTGCGCACCACGTCGCGGCCACGCGACAGGCGATCCATGACGAGAGCCAGCAACAGCCCGGCGGCAATTTCGAGGACCACCGTCGCAGCCGTGAACAACACCGTGTGGGCCATGGCCCGCCAGAACCGTACACTGGTCGCAGCCTCCGCGTAATTGGCCAGGCCAACGAACGGGTGTCCGCGCCACGGCATCCGCAGATCGTGCAGATGCAGCGACTCCCAGATCGTCCAGACGATCGGGAAGAGCGCGATCAGCGCGATGACAGCCAGGGCCGGCAGCGCCAGCACCCATGCGAGGCGGTCGTCGTGCGTCACGGCTGGCGCGGACCGAGGCCCACTTCGTCGAGGAGCGCCTGCATCGAAACCGCCGCCCCCGCGATCGCGGTCCGTGGATCCTGTTGATCGGTGAGCGCCCGGTGCAAGGCAATCTGCAGGATGTCCGACAGCTCCGCGTAGACCGGAGTGGCCGGCCGCGCGACGGTGTGTTCGAGGATGCGTCGGACCTCCGCCGGATCCATCGACAGCGCCTCACCCAGCGCTTGCTGCTCGTAGAGCGTCGGCCGCGGCGGATACTGACCCACCAGGCTGGCACGCTCGAGCAGCTGTTCGGGCTGGAGCAGATAGTCGATTAACCGACTGGCGGCAGCGGCGTTGTCGCTGTGCGCGTTGATCGCCAGGACGGATCCGCCGAGCGTCGCTGCCGCAGTTCCGCCGGGACCGGCCGGCATCGGTCCGACGGCAAACCGTCCGGCCACCCGCGACTGCGAGGCGTCCCGCAGGAGCCGGTACGCATAGGGCCAGTTCCGCATGAATACTGCGTCCCCGTTCTGAAAGGCAAACCGAACCTCCTCTTCGTGCCAGGTCAATGCGGCTCGCGGCACGATGCGTTCAACGGCGATCTGATCGCGCATCGTCTGCAGCGCAGCCACTGCGGCCTCGGAATCGAGCGCAATGCGGCCGTCGGCGTTCAGCATGGTTCCGCCGAAGGCGCCGAGATACTCGAGAAATACCGTGACGAGTCCCTCATAGCGCGCGCCCTGCCACACCAGGCCGAACGGGATGTGATGATCGTCTCTGGCGCGCGCCGCCAGACGCTCGAGGTCATCGACGTCGCCAGGGGGACGGTCAACGAGATCGGTTCGCCAGTACAGCATGCCGACGTCCACGAACCATGGCAGCGCATAGATGCGGCCGTTCCAGCGATTGGCGGCGAGAGCAGCGGGAAAGAAATCATCGGTCGCCACGCCGAAGCGATCGAGATCGAGAATCCACCCCGCCGCCGCAAATTCCGGCGTCCACACCACATCGAGCTGCAGGACGTCAGGATCCGGCGCCTGCGCGTTCAGCCACTGAACGTAGAGCTGGTGTCGCTGATCCGCGGCGTCAGGCGTTACGCGCAGTTGAACGCGCACGGAGGGATGCGCCGCCTCGAATCGATGGAGCTGACGACGAACGGCATCGGCCTCGGCCCCGACAGCACTCCCGGCGAGCGTCAGGACGCGCGAACCAGACTCGCGGTCGCAGGCGGTGAAGGCGGCGGCGAGCAGCGTAATCGTGACGCAACGCCACAGGCGGTCCGCCAGCAATACCTGCACTGCCATACGACTCGAGATCTAAGCATGATTGACACGCTGTCCACACGCGTCACCGCTCACGGCGCTCCGTCACCGGTCGTGTCGACAGTCAGCGACGCGGCACGCGTGTCGCGTCGCAAGTGCAAGCTGGGCGGACAGCGACGATCTCATGCGTAGGACGAGATCGGATGCAGTCCCCCTGGCGCGCTGCCGGCGCCGGTCGTGCGAGTCTTGACTCAGCAGTAGGGTTCGCGCATCCCCTCCTCAGGGTATTCTCCACTCCTGCCGCGACGGCTAAGGTGGAACGCCCGATGATGCTCACCGACACCGGCAGGCCGCGCGTGTCGCGGGAGACTCGACGGCTGCTTGCCGCAGCCGGCCTGGCGCTTCTCGCCCTGTGGATTCTGGCCCGATTGCGTTTTCCTGAACGGCCCGCGTCGCCAAATCCGGTCGCTCCGGTTCTCACGCAAATTTCCCCGCCAACGACGTTCGCAGGCCTGGCGCAAGAAACCGCTCGGGTCGAGCAACGCATCACGCCTCTCCTCTCTGTGGTGTCGTGGCAGGCACCAGGCGAAGAACACCTGCGAGCGTATCCGGCATGGCGCTGGCGCGATGACCTCGCGATTGCCATCCTGCCCTCGGCGTCCGCAGTTCCCGCGTCCGCGGAGATGAGGGCCGTTGATCCGCCCACCGGCCTGGCACTGGTCAGGGTCAGTCGATCCGAGGTCCCGCCGGGCACGATATGGACGCCTGATCGGCTCGACGTGGCGAGGTACTTCTTCGCCGCCAGCCCCGCTGCATCACGGCCCGCGGTGGCGCCTGTGTACGTCAACTCGCTCGAGCCGCAGCGCAGCCCCGCGTGGTCCACTGAGATCTGGAGAGTGCCGACGGCCGGTGGGCTGACGGCGGGGACGCTGGTCTTCACGGCTGCGGGCGACTGGCTCGGCATCGCCGCGAACGAGAATGGCGAATCAGTGATTGTCCCGGCCGCAGCGCTCTTCGACCTGGCGACGCAACTGGCGCAACGTCAGACTCCTCCTGGCGGCGAGCTCGGGTTTCAGGTTCAGCACCTGGACGCCACGCTCGCCGCAGAAATCGGCGTCGCCGCCGGAAGCGGCGTCATCGTCGCCTGGGTCGATCCGCGCGGCCGCGCGGCCAAAGCACTGGCCATTGGCGATGTCATCGAGGCGATCAACGGCGCCCGCACACCAACGGGGTTCGCGTGGCAGGTGCACTCCTCGCGTCTGGGCGCCGGTGAGAAGGCTGCGTTGAAGGTCCGGCGTGCTGGCGAACTGCACGACATCACGCTCACCGTGCCGCCGCCACGGTCGGGACGCTCCACCGCGCTCGGGCTGACACTCGTGCGGGCACCCGGTCTCGGCTCCAGAATCACACAAGTCGCCGCGCACACTGCCGGCGATCGCGCCGGACTACAGGCGGGCGACATCGTGACGATGGCGGGCGACGACGTCGAGCCGCCGCCGACGGTGGTCCGCCGCTTGTTTGATGACGCCCCTGAAGGCGGCGCGGTGGTGCTGGCAATCAGGCGTGGCGAAAGCCGCCGCCTCGTGGTGCTGACGCGGTGAGGCTGGCGACGCTGCTCCTCCTCACCGGCATCGTACTCGGACCCCAGGGGCTTGCCGTGCTGACGCCCGAAGTCATCGAGGTTCTGCGGCCGGCTGTCGCCGTCGCCCTCGCAGTGCTGGGCGTCACGATGGTCTTCGGACCGGGAGCCTACGGCAGCGTCTGGCGAACACATCTTCCGTCGATGCTGATATTTGCGGGAGCGCTGTCGCTGGCGCTGCTCCACCGCAACGCGGTGGAGGCGATGGCGGTTGCCGCTCAGGCAGCCGGCATCGCGATTCTCCTTGCTGGCGCCGGATGGATGCTGTCGTCGGCCCGGGCCGGCAACGACGAGCGCGGCGTATTCGCGATCGCTGTCCTGCTGCTGTTGGGCGGTGTGGCCGACTACCTCTCCGTGTCGGCGCTGCTGCTCGGATGGATCGCCGCGACGGCGTGGCGGCTGATGCCGGCGAAAGGCCTCGCTGACGTGCGCCTCGACGCGGCGTACGTACAGCACCCTACCACCGCGCTGCTGCTGATCACCGCCGGCGCAAGAGCGCAGGTGTCGTGGCCGGTGACGTTGATCGCCGCCGCCGGATGTGCCGTCGCGCTGGCCGTGCTGCTGGTGCTTCGCCGGCAGCGGTCCCTTGACGGCCTCTCGTTCGGCGGCGCGCCGCTGGCGCCCGCCGCATTCGTCGTTGCGCTCGTCGTGGACGCCGCACGAGTCGAGCCGCGGCTCGCCATGGCCCTCTCGGCTGTCGTGCTCGCCGTGTCAGCTTTCGACATCGTGTCGGGCCTTGCGCGGGAAAAGGCCGCATGAGGCGCGGCGCGGCACTCGTCCTGGCGGTCCTCGCCCTGCTGTGGGCCCAGCGAATCGGTGGCCCGGATATCTCCCCGGCTTCCGGTACCGCGCTTGCCCTCGGCTTCACGCTGCTGGGCGCGTCGATCGTCGGCGACCTGTTGCGGCGCGTTCATCTCCCGCGCCTCACTGGGTATCTGCTCTTCGGACTCGTAGCCGGTCCGTACCTCGGAAACGTCATCACGCAGCCGATGGCCGCTCAGCTCCAGGTCATTTCCGGGATGGCGACGGCGTTCATCGCTCTCATCGCCGGCCTGACGTTGAACCTCGATCGACTCGGACGGCGGCTCTCTGACATCAGCAGACTGACCGCCACCATCCTCGGCGTTGCCATGGCCGGCGCCGTGGCGGTGGCATGGGTGGCGTGGTCGTGGCTGCCCATCGCGCCGGATGCCTCCGGCGCCGCCAAGTTCGCGATGGTGATGCTCCTCACCATCATCCTGATCAGCTTTTCGCCGACCATGACAGCCGCGGTGACGACGGAAACCACCGCGCGCAGCCGCCTCAGCGAAACCGTGCTCGCCGTGGTCGTCCTCGCCGACATCGCGGCGCTGATTCTCTTCTCCATCTCGACGCAGTTCGCGCGCGTCGCGCTGGGCGGCGCTGCTGACGAGGGAAACCTCCTCGCCCGTTTCGCTTGGGAAATCGGCGGGGCCATCGCCTTCGGCGTCCTGGTTGGCGCCGCCGTCGCGTTGTACCTGCGCTACATCGGCCGCGAGATGACGCTTGTCGTCCTCGCCGCCTGTGCGCTGCTCAGTCAGGTGGGGACGACGCAGCAGTTCGAGCCGCTGCTGGCGGCAATGGCCGCCGGATTGGTCATCGAGAACCTGTCGATTGCTCAGGGCGATGCCCTCAAGGGCGCCATCCAGCGCGCGGCGCCGCCCGTGCTGGTCGTGTTCTTCGTCGCAATTGGGGCGTCGCTCCGGCTCGACACGCTCGGCGCCGTCGGCCCCGCGGCATTCGCAATAGCGGCTTTGCGGCTCGGGCTGATCAAGGCGGGGGTGGCTGTTGGCGCGCGCCGAGCCGCCATCGACGACGACACCCGGAAGTACATGTGGACGGGCCTCATCTCGCAGGCCGGCATCACACTCGGCTTCGCCGCCGTGGTGGCGCGGGAGTTTGGTGAGTGGGGCATGAACCTTCAGGTGTTGGTGGTCGGGCTGATTGCGATCCATGAGCTTCTCGGACCGCTGCTGTTCCGTCGCGGACTGCTCCGCGCAGGCGCACGCCAGGCCCTCGTCCCGCGCCCGCTCGTCGTCCTGTCGAATCGCGAGCCCTATCTGCACATGGCGCAGGACGATGGAACGGCCCGCGTGGTGCCCGCCACCGGCGGCGTGGCCGTGGCTCTTGATTCGCTCATGCGGGAGCGGGGCGGCGTCTGGATCGCGCATGGCGCCGGCACCGCCGATCGCTGCGTCGTGGACGCACACGACAAGGTGCTGGTTCCGACCGATGCTCCCTCCTACGCGCTGCGGCGGCTCTGGTTGGAGGAACCAACGTTTTCGGCGTACTACAGCGGCTTCGCTAACGAAGGCCTCTGGCCGCTCTGCCATGTCGTCGACATCCGGCCGCAGTTCCGCGCTGATGACTGGACGGCGTATCAGGAAATCAATGAGCGCTTCGCCGCAGCTGTCGATCAGGAGCTCGGCTCGTCGGAGACGCCAGTCTTCATCCAGGACTATCACCTCGCGCTGGCCGCCTCGGCGCTTCGCAGGCGCCGGCCGACGGCCCGGACGGCACTGTTCTGGCACATTCCGTGGCCCTCTCCGGATCGCCTTCGTATCTGTCCGTGGCGGCGCAACATCATCGAGGGACTGCTGTCCAACGACCTGCTCGCCTTCCAACTCGAACGCGACCGGAAGAACTTCCTGCAGGCGGCGGAGGAGGAGCTTGACGCCGAAGTCGAACTGGAGACATCCCGCGTGCGCTATGCGCATCACGACACGACGGTAGTGTCGGTCCCGATCGGTGTCGACTACGACCGTATTCAGGAACTCACCCGCAGCGAGGGGCTGGCCAGGGAACAGGAGCGGCTGCGCTGCCTGCTGGGACTCGACGCCGACATCATCGGTGTCGGCGTCGACCGACTCGACTACACCAAAGGCATTCCTGAACGCCTGGCCGCCCTGGACGAGGTCGTCCGGCGGAGGCCCGAGTTGCGCGGACGCCTCACGTTCGTTCAGGTGGGAGTGCCCTCGCGCTCGGACGTCAGCAGCTACGCCGCGCTCGAAGCGGAGATCGACGGGCACGTCGAGGCGCTCAACCGCCGACACGAGGTTCCAGGCGGGGCTCCGCTCGTCTGCTACTACAAGATTCCTCTGACGATCGCGAGCCTCGTCGCACTCTATCGCCTCGCCGACTTCTGCATCGTCAGCTCGCTGCACGACGGCATGAATCTGGTGGCCAAAGAATTCGTCGCGGCACGCGAAGATGAGGACGGCGTGCTGGTGCTGAGCGCGCTCGCGGGGGCCGCGCAGGAGCTGCGTGACGCGCTCATCATCAACCCGTACGAAATCGAAGGTTTCGCCGACGCGTTGCTCGCCGCGATCGACATGCCGCCGGCCGAACGCCAGGCGCGGATGCGTGCGATGCGCCGCGTGGTGGCGGGACGCGACGTCTTCGGTTGGGCGTCCGATATTCTGGAAGGGCTCGAGAGCCTGTGGACCAAACCGCTGCACTACTCGGTCAGACGGTGGGAGGATATCGCCGTTTGAACGTCACCAAGCCGATCCTGGCAACCCCACATCTGCGAACGCTGGCCGGCTTTGCCCTGTCGAACGTGCTGGTCGCGTTCGACTACGACGGCACGCTGGCGCCGATCACCGCCCGCCCCGAAGACGCGCACATGCGGCGTGACACGCGCGCGCTGCTCTCCTTCGTCGCCACGGCCTATCCGACGGTCGTGATCTCCGGGCGGGCACTTGCAGATGTCACGGCGATGCTGAATCGCGTGCCGCTGTGGCACGTCTATGGCAACCATGGCCTCGAGCCCCCCAGCCAGTGGAACGATCCGGATCCAGACACCGCAGCATGGATAGCGCAGTTGCGTCCGCACCTGCCGGCGGAGCTCGGCGTACGGATCGAGGATAAGAGGTACACGGTCACCCTGCATTTCCGCGGCGCCCCGGATCGCGATCGCGCCGTCGCTGCGATTGAGACCGCTGTCGACGCGCTGCCTGACATCTCTGTTCTCCGTGGCAAAGAGGCGATCAACCTGCTGCCGCGTGACCGCGGCGACAAGGGTGTGGCTCTGGCACAGGCGCGGGACATCTTCGCCTGTCACCACGCGATCTACGTCGGCGACGAGGACACCGACGAAGCTGCGTTCGCGGCGGGGGGGACCGCACGCTGGCCATCCGGGTCGAGCCGTCCGCGCGCTCGCACGCGAAGTATCACATCGGATCGCAGCACGATGTCGATGCGTTTCTGCGGACCCTGCTGGAGTTCAGGTCCGGCACCATGAACGGATGAGCGCGAAACGGACCAGGACGACGCCGTGATGTGGACCCCCGCCCGGCGTTTCGCATCGCGGCGGGATAGACGGCCGCATGCGGCTGACGCCAGCGGCCCGTCGCGGTCACACGTGATTCACCGTGTCGTCGCGTGACGCCTCACGCAGCTGGCGGTCCAGCGCCCGGCTCACCGCCTCGCGCGCACCGAGACCGACGGCGATTGCACAGGCCAGCACCACGCCGCCAAACAGAATCCCGAACGCCAGCAGCAGCACGGTGCGGCCGATGCCGATGTGATCGAGCGCCATCGCCGCCGCGACGATCAGCACGAGCCATTTGACCGTCAGGCTGATGAGCCGGGCACTCTGCATTCCCATGTTCACGGCGCCAATCAGAATCGCGCGCGCCAGGTAGCGGGCGACGATGCCGCCGCCGACCCCGATGGCGAGCGCGGCCAGGAGATGCGGGACGTACTCGAGCACGGAGACGGCAAACTGCGACGGCAGCGCCGCGTCGAGTGCGGTCAGGCCGAGGAGGAGGCCCAACGTCAGGATCGTCCAATACACGATCGAGGCGATCAGCGTCGAGGCGCTGTGCGAGGGCGTCCAGCTGGCCAGGGACATGCCGAGCAGCTCGGCCCGCCGGTCGAAGTCCAGGCTGTTGAGTCCGCGGCGGACCGTCGAGCGCAGCACGAGGGCGACCGCCAGCGTCACGGCAAGCACCACCAGGAATACCAGCACGCCCGGGAGAAAATTCCCGACGGCCTCGACGATCCGCGTGTTCGCGAGCCCGAGTGCCCGGTTGAACTGTTCCACCATGGCTCTACTCCTTTTCTGTCATCCCGAGCGAAGCCGCTCCGGCCAGCGCCAGCGCGAGATCAGATACGGCTTCTGCGCTTCGAACGCCATGGCCAGATCTTCGACGCGTTGATCCGCGGCCGCGGCGTCGAGAGCGCGGACCTGGAGGATGAACGACGCCCACCATCCCGAATACAGAGGCACCAGCGATCGCAGCAGGTGATCGCGCGGCAGGACGCGAAGCCGGTATCCCAGCGCGAAGTCGTACACGATGCGGGCCCACATCTCGTCGTCGAGCCGGAATTGGGCGACCGGACCGTCAGCAAGCTTGCGCAGATCGACGATCGTCCGCGGCGGGAGCACCCAGGTCCAGATGTCGCGGAGCTCGCGGGAGGCCAGGCGGAACGATTCGAACAACCGCTCGACATCCGGACTCGACGCCGGCGGCGGCTCGGCGACGGGCGTTCCAAACTGCTGCACCGGCACGGAGCCGCGCGTGCGCTGCCACCGGGCGGCGCGTCTCTCCAGATCGGCGAACAACGAGCCGACCACCTGCGCGATCGTCGTTCCCAGATCCAGGGCGGCCTCGCTCCTGGCGTGATGGGTGTGGATCCCCACCGCCGCTTCGCCGAGACGAAAGTCCGCGGCGGCGACCGAGGTCGCCAGCCAGAGATCGATGCCCACCTGCGACGCTTCCCGATCCCAGAAATCCTCGTCGAGAAAGTGCTCGACGAGGCGTCCGGAACATGCGAATTCGGCCGCGGCGGGCTGGCGCAGCCGCACACCGTAGAGGGCGCGCACCAGGGGATACACGAGCCCTCTGGTCAACGCGCCTGCATAGGGATGCCGATGGTAGTACGGCAACACGTAATCGAAATCGTGGTCCACCACCGGCCGGCACAGCCAGTCGAACCACTGGGGCGTGACCGTGCGTACCTTGCCGTCGACGATCACGCAGGCTCGTGATTCCAGGTCGCGTGCGGTCGCCAGGATGGCCCGCAGCGCCCGAGCCTTGCCGGGAACGCCGTGATACGGCTGCTCGAGCAGGTCGGACGTCGAACGCGGCGGCGACAGTTCCAGCAGATCGCCGCTGCCAACCGCCTCGCGCGCGCGCGCCACCGTTCCATCCGTTGACCCGCAGTCGGCAAGCACGATGCGGCCGGCCAGGTCCCCGAAATGGCCGGTCAGCGCTGCTCGCGCCGCCGCCACCACGGGGCCGATTGTCTCGCCATCCTGGAAACTGATCAGGCCGACCAGCAGCGCGTTCTTCGCTCGCGCCGCGTCAGCCATCGCGCCGCTGGAGCTCGAACCAGTAGAAGCCATATGGACCCAGCGTAAGGAAGTACGGCTGCGGCCCGATTACCGGAAACTCGATATACCCGAGCATCTCGACCGGCATGAGACCGCCAAACGCGCTCAGATCCAGTTCGACCGGCTGCACGGAGCGCGACAGGTTGGCCACGCAGAGAATCGTGTCGTCGCCGTGCCGCCTGACGTACGCCAGCACCTTCCGATTCGCGGGATGCAGAAACTCGAGACGCCCCAGCCCGAATGCCGGAAAGAGCTTGCGCAGGCCGATCAGGTTCTTGATCCACTGCAGCAGCGACGCGCCGTCGCGTTCCTGCGACTCGACGTTGACCGCCTGGTATCCGTAAATCGGATCCATGATCACCGGACTGTACAGCCTGCCCGGATCCGCGCGTGAGAAGTACGCGTTGCGATCGCCGGTCCACTGCATCGGCGTTCGCACGCCGTTGCGGTCACCCAGATACATGTTGTCCCCCATGCCGATTTCGTCACCGTAGTACAGGATCGGCGTCCCGGGAAAGGAGAACAGGAGGCTGTTGAGCAGTTCCATGCGCCGCCGGTCGTTCCCCATCAGCGGCGCCAACCGCCTGCGGATGCCAAGGTTGAGCCGCGCCTGAGGGTCGGCGCTGTACGCCAGGTACATGTAGTCGCGTTCCTCGTCGCTGACCATCTCGAGCGTCAGCTCATCGTGGTTGCGGAGAAACAGCGCCCACTGGCAGACGTCCGGAATCGCCGGCGTCTGCTGCATGATCTCGATGATCGGATGCGAATCTTCGAGGTGCAGCCCCATGAACATCCGTGGCATCAGCGGAAAGTGGTACGCCATGTGGCATTCGTCGCCGTCGCCGAAGTAGGCGCACACGTCCGCCGGCCATTGATTGGCTTCGGCAAGCAGCATGCAGTTGGGGGAGCGCCCGTCCACATGGCGCCGGAGCGCCTTCAGGATCTCGTGCGTCTCCGGGAGGTTCTCGCAGCTGCCCCCGTCCCGCTCGACCAGGTAGGGCACCGCATCGAGCCGAAACCCGTCAACCCCGAGATCCAGCCAGAAGTCGATGATCCGCAGCAGCTCCTGCAGGACCGCCGGATTGTCGTAATTGAGATCGGGCTGGTGATGGAAGAACCGGTGCCAGTAGTACGCCTGTGCCGTCGCGTCCCAGGTCCAGTTGGAGCGCTCGCTGTCGACGAAGATGATCCGCGCATCGCCGTATGTGGCGTCGGTGTCGCTCCAGACGTAGTAATCACGCTCGACTGAGCCCCGCGGTGCCAGGCGCGCGCGCTGAAACCAGGCGTGCGCATCGGACGTGTGGTTGAGGACGAACTCGATCACCACGTACAGGCCCCGCTCGTGCGCTGCAGCCAGAAACCGTTTGAAGTCGTCGAGGGTCCCGTAACTCGGGTGGACCTGGCAGTAGTCCGAAATGTCGTAGCCGTCGTCGCGCAGCGGCGAGGGAAAAAACGGGAGGAGCCACAGGCAGGTCACGCCCAGCGACTCGATGTAGTCGAGCTTCTCGATGAGTCCGGGGAAGTCGCCGATGCCGTCGCCATTCGAATCGTAGAACGACTTCACCGGCAGCTCGTAAATGATGGCCTGCTTGTACCATTTCGGGTCGCGTGCGCTGTTTTTGAGACGCATCAGCCGGTGCTTTCCATGACAGACACCCGGTGAAACCTGTTCCCGTACGGGCGCTCAGAGTAATGCAACCGGACAGCTCCGCACTACGTGCGTTTCAACGGTGCTTGCACTGACGTTGAGACGCGGCGATTCCTTGCTGGACTTCGCTTCCGCGATCAACTGAAGGATCTTCGAACAGCGCCTCGCAGAAGAGCGTGAGCCGAGCGACTCGGCTGATGCCAATGAACGTCCCTGAGATCGCCTCGGCCGCAGTCTGACGTTCGCGTTTCCACGTTGGCGGTCGTAAGCGGCTGCGTGCTAGATCAAAGCCACGCCACCGATCGCCATGACAGCGCCAGCGATCACGTTCCGGCGATACCGGTCTCAATTGACGTTGCGAAGGTATACTGACTCGTCGCGCATGAATTGAGGGTGCAGCGGAAACGCTCGCTGCAGGAATCGGGATGGTCGGGCCGCCATCCTCACGGTCGCAAGACCTGGAGGATGCTTGGCGCCTGGACACAGCGAATCGAACACCCTGGCGCACGTTCGTCTGCTCCGCCGCGCTGCATGGGTCATCACCGGACAAGCTGCTACATACCCCCAGGAGGCACGTGCGCCTGAAGGCCGCTCGGGTGTTGCTATTTGTGTGGCTGCCCGGTGGCTCCGGTCGAGTCCGCCGGAGCCGTCGGGGCAACGGACCGGCACCGAGCGGTGTTTCGCGATGTTCGCTGAATGATCCGGCGCACCGACGACGCGCCGTTGCCGCTACCGCTCACCGATTACTCGACGCCCTCGACCGGCGGTCTCTTTGATCTGCTCGCGGCCCGGATCGACGCCGATCCGTTCAACGCGATCGCCACGGCGATTTTCCTCCTCGCGGTCGTGCACACGTTCGTTGCGGCCCGTTTCACCGACGCCGCCCGGCGCCGGCAGCGTCGACACGACACGGCGGCCGCTGCGGCGGGTCTGACGCCGACACCCAGCGTCGCTGCCGAACTCCTGCACTTCCTCGGCGAAGTCGAAGTGATCTTCGCGTTGTGGAGCATTCCGCTGGTGATGGCGATCGTCCTCTCTCGCGGCTGGACGACAGCGACCCACTATCTCAACGACACGGTGAACTACACGGAGCCGATGTTCGTGGTGGTCATCATGGCGCTGGCCTCGACGAAGCCGATCGTGGAGCTGGCCGAGGGCGCCCTCCGGCGGGTCGCCAATATCGGTGGAGGCACGCCCGCGGCATGGTGGATCACCATCCTGACGGTTGGCCCCGTTCTCGGATCGTTCATCACGGAACCCGCGGCGATGACCATCGCCGCGCTGCTCCTCGCGCGCCAGTTCTATGACCTGCACCCTAGCCCCACGCTCAGATACGCAACACTCGGCCTGCTGTTCGTCAACGTCTCGATTGGCGGAACGTTGACACACTTCGCCGCGCCGCCGGTCCTGATGGTCGCCCGTCAGTGGGAGTGGGACACCGCCTTCATGCTCAGCCACTTCGGCTGGCGCGCAGCGCTGGCCATCGTGGCGTCGACGCTTGCCTACTACGCGGTGTTCCGACGGGAGTTACGATCGTTGGCATCGCGCCCGGCGGTGCCGGACATCATTCCGCCGGCGCCGGAGACCGCAGCGCTCGGGCACGGCATCTTGCCGATTCCGTGGTGGGTCACCGGAGCCTACGTGCTCTTCATCATCTGGACCGTTGCCAACGCCCATTATCCGGCGCTGTTCCTGGCGGGTTTTCTCTTCTTCCTCGGCTTCGATCGCGCAACGGCCGCCTACTCGACTCTCTCCGATTTCAAGACGCCCCTGCTGGTCGGCTTCTTTCTGGCCGGTCTGGTCATCCACGGCGGGCTCCAGGGCTGGTGGATCGCCCCTGTCCTCTCGAGCCTGACGGAGCTGCCGCTCTTTATCGGCTCCGCGCTCCTCACCGCGTTCAACGACAATGCGCTGATCACCTATCTCGCCACACTGGTGCCCAACCTCGACCACAGTCTGAAGGTGGCCGTCGTTGAGGGAGCGGTGACGGGTGGAGGACTGACAGTGATCGCGAACGCGCCGAACCCCGCCGGCCAGGCCCTGCTCGGACGCTTCTTCGACGGTGCGGTACACCCTCTTTATCTACTCGCGGGTGCGGCCATTCCGACGCTTGTCGCGGCCGTCGCATTTCGACTTCTCTGACGGGTACCGGCGGCGGCGGGAATCGAAAGCCCATGTGTCGATTGTGCGCGCCGCCGGCGAGACTGACCATCGGTCGGCCGGATGAATCTGCACCGCAGCAGAAGGGAGAGCCGTGACTCGAGAACAGGGCGGTCGTCTGGCCCGCCCTGTTCCGGGAGAGCCGCGCAGAAACAAAGGGGGAATTTTCGCGGCCTTCCAGGCCCATTCTCAGTGCACTGCGATTCCGCGTCTATCCGGTCGATCAGGGAATTTACGCCAGGCGTGTCGGCCCGCGAATAACGGATCGCCGACACGCATCTCAGGCATTGACTCGATTCACCGCCCTCAAGCATCGATCCAACTGCCAACCACCAACTACCAACTATCCAACTATCCAACTATCCAACTATCCAACTACTAGGACGCGGCCCGCTGCTCTGCCGGCTTTGCGGCTCGCTGCAGATTGTGCGCGGTGTTCACGAGTGCTATGTGGGAGAACGCCTGCGGAAAGTTGCCCAACAGGCGGCCACCAGACGGGTCGTACTGTTCCGACAGCAGTCCGAGATCGGTGCGCAGAGTCAGCAGTCGCTCGAATACTTTCTGCGCATCGTCGAGGCGGCCGGTCAGGACGTAGGCGTCGGCCAGCCAGAAACTGCAGGCAATGAATGCCCCTTCGCCAGGCGGCAGGCCATCAACCCCGGTTTCGGTGTTGTAGCGGAGCAGAAAGCCGTCGCGAAGCAGCCGCTCTTCAACGGCCTTGATCGTACCGCGGGCGCGCGGGTCGTCGGGCCGTAGAAAGCCGACGGTCGGAATCAGCAGCAGGCTGGCATCGAGCGCGTTCGATCCGTACGACTGCACGAAGCTGCCGATCGACGTGTCGAACGCCGACCGACACACGTCGTCGTGGATGCGTTGGCGCAGCACGCGCCATTCTTCGACCGGGCCATCGAGCCCCAGCGTCTCGACGGCCTGAATGCCGCGATCGAACGCCACCCACGCCATCACCTTCGAGTAGGTGAAGTGCCGGGGCTCGCCGCGAATCTCCCACATCCCCTGATCGGGCTGGTCCCACACGTGCGCCAGGTGGTCGAGCAGCGCACGCTGAAACGCCCAGTCGGCATCACGCATATGAATGCCGCCGCGACGGCTCTGGTGCAGCGCGTCCATGATTTCGCCGAAGACGTCGAGCTGCAGCTGTGCGTGCGCGGCGTTGCCGACGCGGACGGGCCGGGACTGCTCGTAGCCGGGAAGCCATGACAATTCCCACTCCGCGAGCTGGCGCTCCCCCGCCAGGCCGTACATGATCTGCGTCTGTGCGGGTGCGCCGGCCGCGGCGCGCATCAACCAGTCACGCCAGGCACGCGCCTCGCTGAAATAGCCGCTGTTCATCAGCGCCAGCAGCGTCAGCGTCGCGTCGCGCAGCCAGCAGTACCGGTAGTCCCAGTTGCGTATCCCACCGATCTGCTCGGGGAGCGAGGTCGTGGGCGCGGCGACAATGCCGCCGGTGGGCGCGTAGGTGAGCGCCTTCAGCGTCATCAGCGAGCGGTTGACGGCGTCCGACCATGGGCCGCTGTCGCCGCTGCGTGAGGTCCACTCGCGCCAGAACGCCTCCGTAGTGGCGAGCGAAGATTCCGGATCGATCGCGCGGGGCGGCGGCAGATGTGAAGGACCGTGCGTGAGGACAAACGGCACGTCCTGCCCCGCCGTGACCGTGAACTCTCCTACGGTCGTCAGGTCGCGGCCTTTCATCGGGACGGGCGTGTGCAGGACGGCCATGTCGGGCCCGGCGATTGCCCGCAACGTGCCGTCGCCAAGGCGGCTGACCCACGGCACCGATCGGCCGTAGTCGAACCGCAGGATCAACTCCGTCCGCATCGCGACACGGCCCTGCTCGCCTCGGACGATGCGCACGATGTCGGAATTGTGGCCACGCGGCGGCATGAAATCGATGACCGTGACCACACCGTCGGCAGCCTCGACTCGTGTCTCGAGCACGAGCGTGTCGGGACGATAGCGCCACGTCCGGCGTGCCGCCGCATCCTGCGCCTCGATGAGCCAGCGGCCGTGCCGCGGCGTACCCAGAAGCGCCGCGAAGCAGGCCGGCGAATCAAAGCGAGGCCAGCACAACCAATCGATCGAACCTGTTCTCGAGACGAGCGCCGCCGTTTCGCAGTCGCCGATTAACCCGTAATCCTCGATGCGCGTCATCGGCGCGTTCGGCCGCTACTCCACGTCCTGCGATCGCTCGCGCCGGGCACGCCATTCGCGGCTGTCGATCAGCTCGGTGCTCGAGTGACTGACGACGGCGTCGCGCCCGAGTGTCTTGATCGCCTCCGTCGGGAGGATACTTTCGTGCTTGAGGAAACCTCCCCCACGCACGACGAGCGCAATCACGTTCTTCGTCGATTCATCGAGGAGCAGGTCGGACACGGTGCCGAGTTTTCCACCGTCGGCAGCCGACACCACCGGCTTGCCGATCACGTCAGAGGCTCTCTGGGCCATTCGTTCCTCCGCCCGACTGCGTGCAATCGGGCTGCCCTTTTTGAGTTGGTAGTTGGTAGTTGGTAGTTGGTAGTTCGTAGTTGTGGTCCGGAGTCTTATCACCTGAAGCCTCCGAGTGGCCAGCTCAGCTGCCGCTATATCAACCGCCCGGTGACCGGAAATACCCGCGCCACGGGATGGTGCCGGAAGGTTGGTTCTCTTAGGCTAACCAGCGTGACGAGAGCTGATACCGCCGACAAGGTCACCACTCGGGCATCCGAGTGGTCGGTCATCGAAACGTGGCGCGAAGACGACAGCGTCTACGTGAACGTGCGTGAGCTGTCGCAGCGGGACCGCGACGAGGCCGCTAGCGAACCCGCCGCTGAGTTCGTGCCGGCGGATTGAGCGGAACGGGCGGCCTGCCGGCCGCTTCCCATGCTCCCGCGATCATCGCAGCCGTCGCCGCGATGGCATTGTTCAGCCGTTGTTCCAGCACGCTGCGACTTGCGGCAAAAAAGGCGTCGTAATACGCATTGTCGTACTCGTCGCGCGCGCCAATCGCCGCGATGTCTGCTTTCAGAATGGCGGGAACGAGCTGGTTGCTCTGCAGCAGCGTGTCGAACGCAAACTCACGCGGATTCCTGATCGGTGCAATCGGCGTCGGTGCAATCGACAGCCGATCGCGATAGCGCTCGAACATGGTCGACTCGAAACGCGCGTGAATGCCGTTCTGACCGCTCAGTTGGCCGTCGTGGTTGATCACGGCATGAAACGGGACATGGGCATCGCTGACGTAGTGCGTCAACCAGGCTGAGAAAAAGATGATGTCGTTGCGCGCCGCCACACCGCGCCGCGCGTAGTCCTCGAACGCACGGCGGAGTGTGCCGTGCACTTCCTCAACCTTCCACGGCAGCGTGCCATTGTCACGGATCCGAGTGCGGCCGAACTTGGCGATGGCTGCCGTGTAGTCACGCGGCAGCCCTGCGAATGGGTACGGACCGTAGCCCTGCCAGTCGAAATCGAGGAAGTGATTGGAATCTTCTTCGTGCTCGAAACCAGCCGTCCGCCAGGTGTCCGGATCGATCGATCGCTCGATCAGCGTCGCGCGGTGCGCCTCGAAGAGCGGGCGCAGTTCGACCGGCAGCAGCGGAATCGCGCGCTCCATGATGAACTTGTGCGCCTCGAACCCCCAGGCGTGGGTGCGTGCCACACCAGGCAGCAGCAGCAACAGCGCAACGACCGCGGCTCGTTTCATAGGCGGTGATTATAGTGAGGAGATGCGGATCGGGGCGCACATGTCGGTGGCCGGGGGCGTGTCGAAGGCGGTCGAGCGTGCCGTCGTCCACGGCTGCGAAGCGCTGCAGATCTTCAGCAAGAACGCAAGTCAATGGAAAGGCAAGCCGCTCGATCCCGTCGAGGTGCGGACGTTTCGCATGCGGATCGACGAAACGGGCATCACCCCTGTCGTCGCCCACGCGAGCTATTTGATCAATCTGGCGACGACGTTTCCGCTGCTGCGGGAGCAGTCGATCGCGGCCTTCGTCGACGAGCTCGACCGTGCCGAAGCGCTCGGGCTCCTCGGCGTGGTCATTCACCCCGGCACGTGCACGGCGGGAACCGAGGAGGACGGGCTGCGTCTGATCGCCGAGGCGATTCGAACCGCGTTCAAGGCGCGCCCGCGGAAGCGCGCGATGGTGCTCCTCGAGCACACGGCCGGTCAGGGACGAACGCTCGGCCACCGGTTCGAGCACCTGGCTGCCATCCTGAAGCACCTGAACGGGTCTCCGCGGGTCGGTGTCTGTCTCGACACCTGCCACCTCGTGGCTGCGGGCTATGACATCGTCAGCGACGCGGGCTACCGGGACACGTTCGAGGCGTTCGACCGCCTCGTCGGCCTCGATCGCCTGCGGGCGTTTCACGGCAATGATTCGAAGAAGCCGTGCGGGAGCCGCGTCGACCGGCATGAGCACATCGGCGAAGGATGCCTCGGTGTCGAGCCGTTCCGGCGTCTGCTCAACGACACCCGCTTTGCGCAGCTGCCGATCCTGATCGAGACAGTGAAGACGTCACGATCGGAGAAAGCCAACACGATCGTGGCCGATCCGCTCGACGTGAAAAACCTGTCGACACTGCGCGGCCTGCGACGCTAAGGCGGTGACCGGACGACGGTGGAGGCCTGGAAGCGGGCGCCGCGGATCGGCGCAGACATGAAGCGCACGTCGCCGACGGTGACGCGTGTGCCGTCCTTTTCCGGCGTCAGCGTCCAGAACGGAAATCGCGCCCAGACGAGGAACTCGCGAATGTTGCGATCCTGAGCGACGGCGGCCTTGACCAGCGGGTCTCCCGCGTTTTTCGCAATTGGCGGCGCGTCGAAGCGCACGCTCCCCGGCCATGAGGTAAACGTCCCCGTTTCGTACCGGTCGCCGGCGTCGACGACGACCGTCCGCGTCAGGGGCGTGATCGGCAGCGGACCGACCATCAATGCCCGCGGACTGGTGCCGCGCGCCTGTTGCCATGTCTCCGCAACGACCCGCCGCGCTGCCTGCCCCGAGGCCAGCATGGCGACGATGTAACACGACGCGAACACCAGCGCGGCGCGGGCCGGCCGCGGGCTCCGCTGACGGCGCGCCAGCCAGACACCGGCGCCGAGCGCCAGCCACAGCCACACATCGGCGATGAAGACGGCGTCGCCATAGAACCAGCGCCAGTCGAACGGCGCCAGCACGCGGACGCCGTAGTTGTTCAGGAAGTCGAGGAAGACGTGGGAGTAGACGCCGACGTACGACAACGCCAGCAGCCAGCCGGCATGCACGGACGGTCCGTGATCGTCGCGGCGGGAACGCGGCCGGCCGATGGCATACATCACCGCTGTGAGCGCGACCGGCAACAACAACTGCGCGAGAATGCCGTGCGTCCAGCCGCGTCGAAACGAAATCGGGTATGGATAGAAGAACAGGGACAGGACGTCGAGATCAGGCAGGTTCGCCGAGATCATCAACGTCACGTTGCCGAAGCGCGTTCGCTGTCTGAGGCCCGCTTCTCCGCAGGCGGCGCCCACCAGCGTGTGACAGAGGTTATCCAATCGCCAGGATGACCTTATGTGCTGCGCGAGGCGACGCGCGCGATCGCCGCGGCCAGCGCAAGCGGGACGACCGGTTTTTCGATGTGCATCGTGAATCCGGCTGCCAGTGCCCGCGCCCGATCCGCCGGACCGGCGTAGGCCGTCACCGCGATCGCGGGAATGAGACCGCCGTGGCTGCGCGGCAGCTGTCGAAGGCGCGACAGAAACGCATAGCCGTCGGCCTGCGGCATGCCGATGTCGGCGATGACAATGTGCGGCACGGTCGGAAGATCGCAGGTTCGCAGATAGTCGATCGCTTCTTCCGTCGACGCGGCGGCGGTGACGGTGGCGCCGAACTCCTGCAGCGAGCGGTGGAGGACATCGCGGGCGTCCTGCTCGTCTTCCACGATCAGCACGCGAATGCCGTCGAGATTCGATGGCTGATCGGCGGGGTCGATCCGACGATGCGCGGTGACCATTCCCTCCACACGGGCTGGAAAGTCCACCGAAAACGTCGTTCCCAGCCCGAGTCCGGCGCTCGCCACGCGGACCGTTCCGCCGTGCAGTTCGACAAGTTCCCGGACCAACGCCAGGCCGAGCCCTAATCCGCCGTGACGACGGGAGGCGGAGGAATCACTCTGCGTGAACCGTTCGAAGACGTGAGGCAGGAACTTCGGGTCGATGCCCTGTCCCGTGTCGGAAACGGCCAGCATGACATGGCCGTTCTGCACCGTGAGCGCAACGGTAATCGTCCCGCCCTGCTCGGTGAATTTGACGGCATTCGACAACAGGTTCCAGATGACCTGCGAGAGGCGATCGGCATCACCGTTGACCGGCGGGACGCGCTGCAGGTCGGTTTCGATGTGGACGCCCTTTGCGTCGGCCGCCGGCTTGATGACGTCCACCGCCGCCAATGCCACGGGCTCGAGGTCGACGGGCGCGACTTCGAGGCGCAGCTTACCGGTGGCGATTCGGGACATGTCCAGGAGATCGCTGACGAGCGTCAGCTGCGCTGACGCGTTGCGGTCGATTACTTCGATGGCGCGGTTCAGCGTGGCTGCGTCGAGGTTCCGCGACTTGAGAATGCGCGTCCAGCCGAGAACGGCATTGAGCGGGGTGCGGATCTCGTGCGACAGCGTCGCCAGAAATTCATCTTTGACGCGCGAGGCCGCTTCCGCCGTTCTCCGCGCCGCCTCCGACGCGGTGATCTGCGCACGGAGTTCGCGCTCGGTCGCCACCCGTTCGGACACGTCCTCGATGATGGTGATCGTCCCGACGACCTCGGTCCCCTCCCACAACGGACTGATGCGCGCGCGCTGCGGGGTCGGCTGCGCGTGCGGGTCGTCGGCGCGCGCCGGCAGAATGAAGCGGTGCAGCGCGTAGGACAGGACCGTGACGCCGCCGGTCAGTGCTGCCGCGTAGTACTGGTCGAAGCCTCGTTCCACGAACGAGGGCATCACCTCCATCAGTGGACGCCCGACAGCTGTTTCCTCTCGAATGCCGGTCGCCGCTTCGAGCCAGCTGTTCCAGCTGGCGACACGAAGAGCGGTATCGGTCGTCAGGATGCCTCCGCCGGCCGAGTCGCGAAGCCACCGCAGCATCGCTGCGCCCAGGGCCGTCTCTGTTCCCAGCATCACATCAGCCGCTGACGACGCTCCCAGTCGTCGACCGCTCCAAGCAGCCGGTTGAGCGACTGGACGGTAAGCACGATGACGACGTAACCGGTCACCTCGGCGTCGCGCAGCCGGAAGCCGGCGGTGACGACGAGCGCGTATCTGAATCCATCCTGGGCGGACTCGAGTGAGTCGAGGACCGCCTTGACGGTGGCCACGTTGATCGAAGGAACCGAAAAACCGAGCTGCATCCGCAGCAGATTGCCGAACGTGCCGACGCAGGCGTTGAGGACGATGTTGCCCACTTCGGTCAACACTTCGCGGGTCGACGCGTCGAGCGCCAGCGGCAGCGCCGGCTCGCTCGTCAGCAGCTCTTTCAACGCCGCGGCGGCGACCGGATCGAGTATCAGCAGCGCATCGCCGGCGACCGGGCCGGAGAAGATCTGATGCACGCTCGCCACCTCTTCTTCGACCACCTGCTCGAGAAACCCGTGCAGCTGATTGATCGGGTGGATCGACACCTGCGGCACTTCGAGCAGCACGCGATGACCGGTCAGGCGCGACAAGGACGCACCCGCCCGGCCGAATCCGATATTCAGCAGCTCGACGAGCGCGTCGTGCTGCACCTCATTCAAGTGCATCAGTGCGCCTCGCTTAATGTGGAATTGACTTTCGCGACGATCTCGTCGGCCTCGAACGGCTTGACGACGAATCCGGATGCACCGGCGTCGGCGACCATATCGTGCGATGACGTCTGCACGTCGGCGGACACGACGATCACCTTTGCTGTCGGATCGAGCTCGCGCAGCTTCGACAGCACGTCGAGTCCGCACATGCCCGTCATCACCAGATCGAGAAGCACCACGTCGGGTTTGGCGACGAAGTAGCTCTCCAGCGCCGCGATGCCGTCCTCGGCCTCGAGCACCTCGAAGCCGGCGCCCTCCAGGATGTTCCGGGCACGCCGCCGCGCCAGCCCGGAGTCGTCCACCACGAGAATCCTTGCCTTCATAAGCGGTCCATTATGGCTGCGGCCATGTTGTCAATCGTGCTGCTGCTATCGGACAGGCCGGCTTCGACAACCGACCGTGGCATGCCGTACACCACACAGGACTCTTCGGCCTCTGTAAGAATACGTCCGCCCCGCGCCTTGATCCACGCAGCGCCCTCGCGCCCGTCGCTGCCCATTCCGGTCATCACCACGCCGAGCGTGCGCGCACCGTAGATCTCTGCCGCCGACTGGAAAAGGACGTCCACCGCCGGTCGATGCGGCGTGTCCAGGGGGCGCAGGTCCAGATGGACAACGACGCGGTCGTCCACGCGCCGGAACGTCAAGTGGCGGCCCGCAGGGGCGAGCAGAACCTGTCCGGCGACCACCTCATCACCTTCCTGCGCCTCCTTGACCTGCAGCTCGGACACCTCGTCGAGCTTGCGAGCATACATCTCCGTATACCCGATCGGCATATGCATCACGATCGCCAGCGGAACAGGCAGACCCGCCGGTAATCGCGGAATGAGGGCCTTCAAACCCTGTGGACCGCCGGTCGAAATTCCCAACACGACGATGTCCACACTGGCAGTGGCGCGGCCCGTCATCGGGACCGACAGAACGGTCGCCGCGGGAGCCGCAGCGCGGACCGACGCGCGCGCGGCCGCCTTGACCTTTTCGACCAGCTCGTCGGCAACGTCGAGCAGCCGCTCGCTCGCCAGTGCGGTCGGCTTCTGCACGAAGTCGATGGCGCCGGCGTCGAGCGCCGACAGCACGTCTTCGCCGTTGCGGTTGGCAATGCTCATGATGACGATGGGAACCGCCCGTCTCGACATCTGCTCCTGCACGAAGCGCACACCACCCATTTCAGGCATGTTCAAGTCGCAGGTGATGACGTCGGGCTGAAGCTCCCGCGTCAGCTCGAGCGCTTCGAGGCCGTCGTGCGCGGTGCCGACGACCTCGACGAATGGGCTTCGCGACAGCATCTGCTTGACCATCTTCCGCACATACGCTGAGTCGTCAACGACGAGTACGCGGACGATTGGCGTCGTCGCAATGTTGGAACTGGGTACGGTGGTGTTCATGGCTTGACGTACACGTACGCGCCTCCGATGTCCTGCAGCTCGAACCGTGAGGTGATCCGCAGGAGCGATTCTGCCGCGCCGATGCACAGGAATCCTGGACTGCGCATGCGTCCGGCAAACTGTTCCGCGACGTGGCGGACCATGGTTTCGTTGAAGTAGATAAAGAGGTTGCGGCAGAAGACGACGTCGGCGACCGCCGGCGCCGCAACCTCCTCGGGGCGGACGATGTTGACGCGCGTCCACGCCGACACGCGGGCCTTCAGCGACGGCTTGACGATCCACGCGCCGGTGCCGTCGCCATCAAAGTATTTCTCCCGGAGGTGGAGCGGTAACTGCCGGAACGCCCGGGAGCCGTAACGGCCCGCCGCCGCCTTGCGCAGCACCGCGTCGCTGGCATCGCTGGCATACAAGTCAATGTGGACGCGCCCGAACCACCCCGCCTCCTCGAGCGCGATGGCCAGCGACAGCGGCTCTTCGCCCGATGCGCAAGGGACGCTCCAGATGCGAATCGACCGGCGGCCAGCGGCCACAAGCGCCGGGACGATGTGCTGCGCGAGCGCGTTCACCTGATCGACTTCGCGCCAGAAGTACGTCTCCGCAACCGACAGCGCATCGAATACGCGCGGCCATTCGGCGCTGGCGTCGGCGTCGTACTTCAACAGGTAGTAGTAGTCGAGCAGCGAGTCGAAGCCGCGCTCCAGGGCCAGAGGCGCCAGACGGTCTCGCAGGTAGTCGAGACGCTCCCCGTCGTAGCACAACCCGGTATGGGTGCTCACGAGATCACGCAGCAACGGCAGCGTGCGATCGGGGACGCGAACACCCGGCGCGTCCGACCACCGCGGCCGTTCGAGGCCGAGTGCACGCATCTCGGTCATCGGGCAGTCTCCCACCCGTACCGTTCGCAGACCGCCGCCGCGCGCCGCCGCACGCCCTCGTCCGCGTCGCTGTCCTGCATCGCCGCGATCAGCGGTCCCGCCGCCCGCGTGCCGAGGCGCCCGAACGCGCCGATGACGGCAGATCGGACGGCAGGCTCCGGATCCTCGAGGCCGCGCGCCAACGCCGCCGAGGCGTCGGCCTGGCGCATCCGCGCCAGCGCTTCGACCGCGGACAGACGCAGGTTCAGCCGTGGAGAGTCGAGTACCGCGGCGATTGCCTCGACGGCGGTCTCCGGCAGCATCGCCAGCGCCGCGAGCGCCTGCTCGCGCGTATCGGGTTCGACGCTGAGGACCAGGAGTTCGCGGACGGCAGCCGGCGCCACGTCACTCCCGGACGCGTGTGCCAGACGGCGTAAGCCGTCGACGGCGACGCCGCGGAGTTCCGGGGGTTCGCCCACGCGGGCCGCCCAGGCGAGAACGTCCACCGACCGCAGCTGCGCTCGTGACGCCAGCGCTTGAACCGCCGGGACTCGCCGCTCGAGTTGCATCGAATGCGCGGTCGCTTCGAGCAGCTCGTCAACGTTCGGCGTGTTGACGGACGCGAGGGCGGCGAGCGCGGCAGCGGACAGGTCGGCGTCGGCGTCGCGGATCAGCGTTGCCGCCACACCGGCGAGCTGCGGCGCATCGAGTACGCCAAGCGCATGAATCGCCGCGATACGGACGTGAGTCGCCGGGTCGTGGAGTGCGCGCGCGACGAGCGCCGAGGCGGCGGCGTCCGCGTGCCGCCGGGCGATGCTTCCCGCCGCAAAGTAGCGGACCCACGAATCGTCGTCGTCGAGCGCCTGCTGCAGCGCCGCGTCGATCGCCGGGCCATCGAAGAACCCAGCCGCGTGCGCGGCGGCAGCACGATTGCGCGGTGTCCCGCTGGCCATCGCCGCGATCAACAGCGGGAGCGCCTGCGCGTGCCTGAGCACGGGCAGCTGCTCGATGGACGCACGCCGGACATCGTCGTGTTCGTCGTGCAGACGCTCGAGGATGGCCTCGGCACAGGCGTCGAACCCGAAGTAGCCGGCGACACGAACCGCACACTCGCGGACGTGCGGGTCCGGATCGTCGAGCCGCTCGCGAATCCTGGTTGCGATGGCGTCGCCGCCGATGGCATTGATCGCGGAGATCGCAGCCTGACGAACGAAGGCGCGCGGGTGTGCAAAGAGCCCGAGCAGACCGGGGATTGTGCGCGGGTCGCCGAGCGCGCCCAGCGAAGTCGCTGCGGCGGCGGCGAGCTCCGCGTCCGCCGAGTCGAGCCGTGCCATCAGCGGATCAACAGCGCGCATGTCACCCAGGCGCCCGAGCAACGCGGCGGCGGCCAGCCGTGCGTCACGTCCGCCCTCCTCCAGTTGACGACGCAGCGGGTCCACGCTGTCGCGACCGATGGCGAAGAAAGCCGCGTCGAGCGAGGCGCGAACGGTTGGTTCGCCCAGAATTGCGATCAGCGCAGGCAGCGAAGCGGAGCCGGACCAGCCGAGGACGAGAATCAGCGGCCGCAGCGGACCGGCGCGGTTGGTAACGGCCGCAGACAGGGCGGCGATGCCGCCGGGAGCAATGTGGCGGCGGACGAGGTCCGCGATCTGCGCTCCCAGCTCGTAACCCGCTTCGTATCGCTGATGGATCCGTTCCAGCGCCGCGGCGACTGCAGGCACGTCGGCAACTCCGCGGTTCAGCAGCTCCACCAGCGCGGGCACACAGTCCTCATCGCCGAGGCTTGCGAGAGTATCGACGACCGGCCGTCGCATAGTTTCGTCTGCAAGCATTGCGCAGAGCCGAGGGCCGACCCGTGCGTCGTCACACTTGCCAAGGGCGTCGATGGCGGCGAACGCCAGAAAGAAGTTGCCCGATTCCGCAAGCGTCGCCAGCGCATCTACGGCCTCCGGGGCGGCGAGACTGCCCAACGCCTCAATCGCGTGAAAGCGGACGTTCTCGTCCGCATCGTCGAGCGCTTCGATCAGGGCGGGCACTGCGGCATGGCTGCGCAACCGCCCGAGCGCCAGGGCGGCGTGCATGCGGAGATTCGGGTCGGCGTCGGCAAGCAGCGCGAGCAGCGCCGGCGTGACGTCGATGTCCGCCGAGACCAGCACCTGCAGGGCGCTGCTCAGCACGTTGATGTCGTTGTGCTCGCGCCGCAGCGTCTGAATGAGGTGTTCAACGTCCTGTCGCGACGCGGCACGGCGCAGCACGTCAACCGCCACCCGACGCATCTTCCAGTCGGGCGCCCCGACCCTCGCCACGGCTGCTGCCATATCAACCCCGCGCTGCAACTCCGCCGCCAGCTCACGTTCCGCGTCGAGCCGCCAGGTGACGTCCTCAATCGTGACAATCAGCCCGACAATGCCCGCATCCTGGCGCAGCGGGGCAACTGTGACGTGCTGCTGCATGCGCGTGAAGTGAACGGAGGGCTCCTGCGGCGCGCAGGGAATGAGGTAGCGGTGAAACGCGGGCGCCAATACGCGCGACGACCCGCTCTCGACGACTTCCATGAAGATGTCGTGATACCAGGTGGATGTTGGACCGCCGGTCAGCTCGTCGAGCGGCATTCCGAGGACCTGGGCCTCGTCGCGCCCTGTCGCCTTCGCCAACCAGGGGTTCCAACTGCGGACACGAAGTTCATGGTCGGTGGTCAGCACACCGACCCCGGCTGGATCGCTCAACGGCCGCTCAGCCGCGCGCGCGGCCGTTCGTGCCGCCCTTGATCCCGAACACACCGCTCATGATGCCGGTCAGCGTCTCCGCCTGCCTCAGCAGGTCGACGGTTCCGCCCCGTGTCTGTTTCACGCCCGCCGTATTCCGGTCCGTGATTCGCCTGATGTCATCGAGTTGCGTCAGCAGGCGCGCCGCGGTCGCTGACTGCTCGCGGTTGGCACGCGTCATGACCTGAATGTCGCGCGCCGTCGTCTGCGCTGCCGCGGCCATATCGTGCATGGTCCGCGACTGTTCGGCGGCCGCCTTGGCTGTCTGCTGGCTCTGCACGCGAACGGCATCGATGGCCGTCGTCATCTGCGACGCCGCGATGGTCTGTTCGGTCATCGCTTTCGTGACGGCTGCCGCCTGACGGGTCAATTGCGCCGCCGCCGCAGTGATTTGCTCGCTGGCCGTGGCCTGCTCGGCAAGTGCGCGTGACGTGCTCATCGCGCCAAGGCGAAGCGACTCAGTTGCCTGCGTTGCCTGTGTGACGGCTGTCGT